>Ga0310120_10003333_pt1 | contig 11483 bp, 3 predicted proteins | sample CB27_AW_983_MG_FD_203506 | JGI IMG/M metagenome (GOLD analysis project Ga0310120, IMG submission 203506) | Marine microbial communities from Western Arctic Ocean, Canada - CB27_AW_983 | ecosystem: Environmental > Aquatic > Marine > Oceanic | place: Canada: Western Arctic Ocean | collected... | reverse complement strand
AAGCGAAACGGCCATAACCTACCACTCCATTATCGTTTACACCCCACGTTGGAGGAGAAATGAACATAAATCCATCTGAATCAGCCTCGAAATTAAGTTGAGCAAGTGTGTTTGAAGGAGCAGCTTGTACAGATGCAGGTCCTATGAAAGCAGTGCCTGTCTTAACATCATACATGCTTCCATGGCATGGGCATTCCCCCCTCATTCTTCCCTCATCTGGCCAGTACTTCCACAAACACCACAAATGAAGACATACCATACTATACGCCCTAAATGAAGACACATCTTTTCTTCCTCCACCAAATTTTTCTGGAAGTCTAATAAACTGCCATTTTCTAAAAGCCTCCTCGTTCAAAACTTCATCAGCTGTTTCTGGATAAGTGATAACCTCAGCATGGTTAATTGGATAAGTGTTAAGATTTGCTTGTGTACCATCTGGTAATATTACAGGTACTTTTGATAGAGTGACAGATGATGGATTAGGCATGAATTTACCCCATGGAACAAAAGGTGCAAACGCCATGGATGTTCCTGCAGCACCCAAAAGCTTAAGAAAATCTCTCCTGGACATTCCACCAGGTCCTTTTTCCTGCTCAGACATTCAAGCTCAAATGTCGACAAATTGGTTATAAATCTTGTTTCAATGTTTTATCCTGATCATGTTTCGTTCTGGCCTTTTTAATTGCAACAGAAGCTCCAATAATTGTAATTATGACAATACTGATCACGATTATTAGCATATTTGGTTCCTGAATCTCTGGTTTGATATCCTCTATAGGTTTCTGGATAAATGAATGATCGACTGTAAATGGAACTGTTTCCACTGCTTCATTACCGGCAAGATCTTTCGCAACTATCTTGAGATCATATGTGCCAGCAAAAACATTCGTTGTATTGTATAAAAGAGACGTTATATCCTCATATGAATCACCTTGCGGTAGTAAAATTTGGATTGCTCCTGTTTCACTCAGATTTTTATCATTAACCTTAAAATCAATTTTTAATGAATTTGATACTGTTGTATTGTGTTTTGGCAAGTCTAGAGTGATTTTGGGTGGAATATTATCAACAATGAAAGAGAATGTCTTATCAACATCGTTTTCAAGTATATCGCTTGCATGTATACGTAATTCGTGTGGACCATCATTTAATTTCCAATTTATATTACACTCGTTACATACCGGTGTCTGATTTTCCACCTCATTTCCATCAACATAAAATTTCACAAAATTAAGATTTTCTTCAATAATTACTGGTCTGATTTTGAAATTATTATTAATAAATTCAGGCATGTCAAATATTATTTCAGGTGGATCATCATCAGCGATTATTGTACTAAATCTTGCTGCCAATGAAAAAGGTTCAGTAATTGATTCGCCGTTAAACAGAGTTGAATGAAGTAATAATGTGTATGTGCCTGTTTGGTTTATTGGTGCAAACATTACTGTTGATGTATTATCTTTATTTTTCACAGGGAAGAATCCGCCACCTTGACTAAAAGGCGTCACGCCAAGCCAATCCATGGTTGGCCAACCCCAAAAATGTCCAAAAACTCCTGATGGAACATTTGTCTGTATAATTCTTCCTTGTGGATCAATCATAAACGCAGAAAAATTAGTGTTATCTTTTTCCCATTCAAGATTTATTGACGCAGAATTGATTGTACTGTCTTGTATGTCAAATGAATATTGCCTCCAATCACCTGCCATATACTTTCCTGACATATCAAAGGCTCCCTTCACGTAACCATTTCCATACAATGTGTCACCCTCTAAACCATCTATCACAATTTGTTTTTCTTTTTGATCAACCACCTGTAGTATATTGTAGGAAACAGGTGAATGAACATCATGATGTTCACCCTCAAAATTTAAAAATCCTTGATATATACCTGGATATTTATCTGTGGATGGTGAGATGGTTGCAGATATTTTGGTGGAGTTGTTTGGTGGTATTGTAATTTTCTGATGGTCAACAATTACATCTTCCCATAAAGCATTTTTGTAGTAGCTTGCAGTAAGTGTATAATTCATTGCTGTTGAATTTTGATTTGTGTTTCCTATCCAATACGAAAGTCTTTCAGGTACCGGATATACACCAATAACTGGTTCATCTTCAAATTTTTCTGCTGGGTTAGATACACGAACCTCTTGAACTGTTCCCCAAGATCCTCCTCTATTTACTAATGATAATTCATCACTTGATATTTCATTATCTTTGTTTTTATCTTTCCAATCATAAACATACAAAGAAGAGATTTTCAGATCGTCGGCGTAAATAGAATCTGTTTGGTTCATAAATGTGTTAAAAGGAAAGTTGAGGTTCAAAACCATGAGAGATGAGTCAGGATTGATTACGTCTTGGTTGGGTTGTTTGTATATACTGGTTTGATCAGATGGTTCGTCTTTTCCAATATCACTTAATTTTATATAATTTGGTCTATATATTCCCGTATCGTTTAAGATTGGATCCTGAAGATGTACTTTCGTGACGCCATCCATTTGTAATTTCTCTATTAATTTTAGTGTGACAGGATTAATCTTGATATCAAGTGATTTGTTTGTTGGATTTTCTAATGTGAAAATAGTTGTGGTTTTTTCTCCTGGAAGCAATGTTCCCCCATACCAACTTGTAATCGGAAATGTATTCTCTGAAACATTAGCCTTTTCCAGTCCAAAAATCTCTAAATCAAATAAAGAAATTGGTCTATCAAGCACATTTTTGATATTTGAAAATGATTCATTATTATGTACAATGAATTTCCCACCCTCTCCATTTACCACTTTTACAGCATTTAGTGCATTTACTAATCCACTACCCTGAGTAAATGGGTCATTTTGTAGATCATCTGTAGTAGACATTAGTATGTTCCTTATTGCAAATGGATCATAATCGATCTGCCTTTCATTCAAGCTCTCAATAACTAATGCTGCAGCTCCTGCGGTAATCGGTGCCGCCATACTAGTACCACCAAAAAGTGAGAATTGCTCTTCATCTGTATCTGGTGTTATTGTTACAGCTGATGGCACAAAACTAAAAGCGCCAATACTCATCAAATCAGGTTTTGGTTCACCAAGTACTCCAGGACCCCTACTTGAGAAATCTACAACGTGATCAGAGTGAGCGGTTGTATTGCCAAATCTTGGTTGCTCTTTGAATGAACTATATCCAACAAAATCATTACTTGTCACAGCACCCACAGATATACCATATGATGAAATTCCTGGACTAGCTATTGTTCCGTATCCATGCCCTGAATTTCCAGCACTGGAAACTATAATCATTCCAGGATAATTTTCGTGAAGAGATTCTGGTGTAGCAAGTATGTTAACAATATGTGCCAAAAAATCAAATCCTGGTCCATATCCAAAGTTTGGAAATGTCGAAATTCCCCAACTGTTAGAAATTATATCTGCTTTTGGTTCTCCAGTGTAAACCCATCTGTTATCTTCATTTTCAAATCCTGCAATCCAAAGCCATGCATAAATAACATCTCCAGCCCATAATGCCTTGACTGGAAGAATTTTAACGTTAGGTGCGATTCCCTTTATTGTATATTTCTTGGTGTCATTATAGATATCATACTGCGTAATTCCTTTGGAGGCAATAGTAGAAGAACTGGATGTTCCATGTCCGAAAAAATCTGTCATCAAACCAAAAAACCTTCCATCTTTATCCATTGGTGGAAGCAAAGTTCCATTAACTGCGCCTATATAATCATCAATCTCAGCCTTTTTTGAAAAAATACCATATACATCCACAACACTTGCTCCAATAATTCCTGCCGAGTAATCATTTTGACCATCACCATCTGAATCATAAATCAATAATTCATTTCCATCGCCAATAGATATTGAGGTTTCATCAGTAAAATCAAAATCAAAATCTTCCATTTGAATTTCAGATTCATCTCTGAAGAAGTCCATCCAAGAAGTTGACAAGTCTGGTGTAATGGTATCATATACGCCTGCTTCATTTGGATCAGTCACCAAAACAGGTACAACCTGAACTTTCCCAAGATGTGCATTCAGAATATAGCCTAGATGATATATTCCACTTTTGGACTCGATGTAATCGTTTTGGGTTTTTCCAATTTTAAAATCATGTTCTACTGTACCTTCTAAAATATTTCCATCACCAGCATATGGATAGAAAGAATTGTAAACAGAAATTTTTGTATTATTTCCATTCTGTATCATGTCTAAAAACACGCCCTCATTTGTCAAATATACAGTAGAAGTTGCATTCGCGGGAATGGTATGTGATTTTGTATAATTTTTTATCAAGCCAAATTCACTTTTATTTGCATAAAATGTCGAATTGGTGAGTATCAGCCCTTGTCCATCTGCATCAAGCATAACAGGTTCATTCAAGTCATTTCGCAACACTGAATCAATGATATCTGGATTCGAAAAGTCAACACCTGTATCCACTACTGCAATTGTTACTCCGTCGCCTGTGACATTATAAAGTGTATGAACTTTTTCTGATTCAGCAATGTTTCCAAACTGTGATATGTCAGTTGCTGTATTTGTTGACAGATATTTTGAATGGAAATCCAGCATATAATCCTCTATGACATAATATCCTTTTGATTTTAGATTAAGTGCATCACTTTCATCAAAAACTCCAACTGAAAAAAATCCACTGTTGGAATTAATTCCATATACAATGTTTTTTGTGTCCTGATATGCATTATTCAGTGAATCATAACCAAACACCAGATATCTTTTAGGTTGATCATTTACATTCGTTATATCCAAAGAAATTATGTCTGATGTTTTATCAAAATTAAAATTTGGAGTTTGTGATGGTTCAAAACTTTCAATAAATCCGTATGATTCTTCCTGCACTAATATGCATGTCAAAAAAAATAATGTGAAGAAAATTACAGTTTTGAACATACTTCAAACCTCCTTGAACGTTTATTTTAATTATCTTCTTCTAGCAAGTATTGTTATCTGCAAAGCTAGTATCACAGCTATTGATGCAACTATAGGAAATAATAATGAATTTACCTGTAATGAAGCCTCCTCAATGGTAGTTACCGCCTTTGACATTGATGATACACTGGTATCAATTTCATCAAGACTTGAACGAATTTTATCGCTGGCACCCTCAAATGTATCACCGAATCCATGTATCTCACTTTGCAGTGTTCCAACCTCATCAGATGCAGTAGTTATTACTTCGTTTAGAGTTACTACCTGGCGAGACAGTCCAGCTATATCCTGTCCCAGTACAAGAGTTGCAGCAGAACCATGCGATTGAGTTCCTTGGTTAAATGCTACTATATGAAAGATGTATGTACCCTCATGTGCTGGAGTATGTTCAACAAAGAACAATCCTTCATGTAACATATTTAATGATTTGATGAGAGATTGTACTTTTCCGTCAGGAGAATGCAAGTGTGATGATGACAATAAGTTTGCAGCCTCATCATTTACCATAAGACCATCACTTGTAACTTGAACATAAACACGAAAGGATTTGTGTGCAGCTGCAATTTCTGGTGCAAAGACCTGTACGTTTAGGTCACGCTCTATTGGTATTTGTGTAACCTCTGTTGATGATGCAAATTTCACATCAATTTTCTCTGATGTTCCATCTAGTGTAATAGATTCAACAGTATAAGTTCCAAAAGGATATGATGTTGAAGAAGATGGCCATTCCAGTAACTTGATGCCATATGTACCATCATTATTTGTGGTGACTTGCTGAAATTCTGCAATCGATCCATCAGGAGCAAAGAGGCGTACAATCAAAGGCTGACCGCCAGGAGCATCTCCATATACATAAAGTGGATGTCGCTCAGTGTATATTTGCTGATTAGTAAACAGGGTAAGTTCATCTGCAAACGCTTGTGGTAAAGTAAATACAATTAATACAAATACAGTCGCTATTCCTAATAACTTCAATTGTATTTGATGATTTTTAATCATAAATATGGTTTATGAATAAATTACTTTAGTTTTCTAAGTTAAAAAAAAAAGAAAGGGGGGGTTAGAAGTTTCTAGTCTATACGACGTCTATGCTTACAGATACGGTTGGAGACAACGCTGTTGGATTATCAACACTCTGCCATACAAACACTGTTGCAGTGTAAGAGCCAGAAGCTGATGGTGTCCATGACAATGCTGGACTCATTGATTGTCCAGAAGTCAAAGCACCGGTAATCCATGCGAGTGAGACTGTAACACCATTACCATCTTGTACTTGTACTAAGTATGCAAACGACTGATCTTTGCCTGTTCCGTTAGAAACGTCTGCAGCAATCTGTACTTGTTGATCCGCTGATACTTCAGAGACCTGGCTTCCGAATGCATCGACTACGCGTGCATTAGATGCTGGGGCTCTCTCAAGTGGTGGATAAACTGTACCGACTGTTGTAGTTGCGGCAAGGGTCAATGAGTCTGATTGCTCATATGGTTCAGGTAGAGTATTGTCAGTATACTCGACAGTGACGGTATCACCTTCAGAAACTCTGAGCAATGAACCAGTTGATTTGTCATCTGCAGTAAAGAATACTGTAGTTTCAAATACACCAGTTGATTCGCCGGTTTCATGTAAGGTTATTTGTATACCACCAGAGTCAGAATCTGAATAAACTGCTCCTGTTTTAGTGTTAATTACGTCTGGATTTGTGTCCAAGTCACCGTCAATCAGTGTGATCGTTGCAGACCCACCTGGGCTTACACTAGAATCACTAAAGCTGATTTCACCAATATTCCATGCGATTAGCGCGGAAGCTAGTGAAACACTGCCGTCAGTGTATTCGTATGATACAGTAATACCATCAGTTTGACCTGCGGTTTTAATTGTACCATCTGTGTTACCTGTTGATGATGTGCTTGTTCGTGCGGTGGTAAATACATTACCATCGTTAAATCCTTGTAGTACAAATTCACCTGTAAATACACCTGTATCCTCATCAGATTCTGCTAGAGTGTAAGAAGTTGTTCCACTTGGCATTGTCTCTTGTCTGGTTGATACTTTAACCGGTAGAGCTGTTGTGCCTATAGATTCTTCTTTCTCGGAATCCTTGTTGTGATCTGGTGCTGTTACTGTGATTAGTACTCTGTCTGTCCAATCGTAAATTGCTTTATCTAATTCGACGATAGCGCCGAAGTTAGATGCATAAATCGTGGCTTCAATGTCTGCGTAATCATCTTTTACTTCATCTTTGCCTGAAAGGCCTTGATCTCTGTATGTGAGTGTTACTTCTTCTCCCTGTTCAATTGCATTTGTTACAGTTGCTGGGAAAGTAAACACTGTTTGGAAGACACCAGTATTGCTACCGGTCTCTATAAACTTGGATGGGTTTGCTGCGAAAGTAGCGGATACACTAAGTAGTTCGCTAGAATCTGCTGAAGAGTCCCATTCAACCATACCCGCTGTATAAGCTTCGGAACTATCACTGTCGAGGTTCAAGTCTGGGTCAGTTATCGTTACGATAAAGTCTTGACCTATGACATAAACTTCTTTGTCAGTTGATAATGAACCGGTTCTTAAATCTAGGGTTGCAGAGTCATAAACAGATGTTGTAGCGCCGCCTGCATCATTTTGATCGACATAAATTGCTTGTAATACAAGTCCAGATGTGACATTTCCACCTTCACCAGCACTTAGAGTGATGGCATTGGCGGTTGTTGCACCTGAATCTGCAAAGTATATTTCTGTCTGATCTAGTGAGAAGCTTCCTTCATAGACACTTGTTCCACGCTCAACCTCAGTTAATGGTCCCGTTTCACCAGATGCAGATGCTGCTGCACTTGCGCCGGCTGTTGCGATAACGTTACCATCTAATTTGATACGTACGATATCTGCAAAGTCGCCGATTGTCTCACCAGTATAGTCGCCATCAGTTACTGTAAAGTAAACTGTGACGTTACCGTGAGTACCACCTGCTGTTGGGGTTGGGGATTGAGCGAATGGATCATCAACAACCGTACCGTCACCTGTAGTAAGCCATTCATTTACGAATGGTACTGGGTAAACGGCTCGGTCAAAGGAAATAGAGCCTAGCTCTGTTGCGACCTGAACTGAAGCATATGTATCAACAGAAGTGCCAGAGGCATCTTTTCTGTCAAAGTATGTAAACTTCAAGTCATTTCCAATGTTTCCTGATGATGTTGTCTTGAACATTGCTACAAATACACCAGTATCGTCACCAGTTTCTACCAAATTGACGTTGTGAGCAGCTGTAAAGTCATATGTTGTATCATTGTATGATACATCAAATGTATGACCTGTAGTTGCCGCGCCTTTCATAGCTGAGTAAGATTCTCTTGCTCCGCTATCTTGGTTCAAATCTGGATCATTTACTGTGACGTGAACGATTGAGTCAGTACCATATGAAGTGGCATCAAATGTGACAGTACCCGAGTGGGTATTGGCATCTAATTGAGCTCCAATTGATGATACTGTATTTGACTCATCTTTGTCACCGTAATTGACACGTGGTGCTGATGTGCCTGTTTTATCGCCTGCTAGAAGTATAGTGATTTCGTCTGTGTTGGCTGTGATGATGCCCGTGGCATTAGTACTGTTACCCTCATGGACCATTGTGGCATAACCCACACTTCCTGTGAATGTGCCGTCAGTTCCATCTTCTTCAGCCTCTAATCTGTAAATAGCATTTGCTAATCCAGTTGTAGAGTTGAAGTTGAAGACGTCTACTGCAAATGGATATACTCCAGCTGCTAGTACGCCTGATGGGTGTATGAGGTCAAAGTGGAAGGCTACTCCTTCCGTGTTGCCGTTGGCTAAGGCCTGTAGACCACTTGCTGTGGTAAACATACCTGTATCGCCTTCACAACAATCGATTAATGCTTGTCCTGCTCCTGAATGTACTTTATCAGCTGAGCCACTCGTGATGTTTACTCCCATTAGACCACTGTTTGCTGCTGCTTCGTGAGCAGCTGTAACAAATGGTTCTGAAATGTGGATGTTCATCGAGCTAGCGTTCAATGCGTCATAGATTGATGAGATATCATAGTTCAAGACTAAGGTACCTGTTCTATTGTACATTGCTGCCATGGAATAATCTGCTGTAATATCGACTGTGTGAATGGTTGTTGCACCAACTGTAATTGTTGAAGTACACTCGTATATGCCTGGTTCACCTTGTACGGATGCGATTGTGGTACAAAGACCACCTGCGCCTGCTCCTTCACCTTGGATTGACATCGTTGGTGCAGAATAGCCTGCGACTGCTGTTCCGTCATCCGATCCACCTAAGTAGAGCGGAGTGCCCATTTGGATATAAGGTACTGCAACTGCTGCATTTAGTACGTTCATTGCCATTGCTTCATCGTAACCATTAACTCTGTTTGCGTCAGGATCAACTATTGTGACTGTTGCTGCTTCTGCTGGCATCCAAGCATCGCCGGCACCCATTGATATGGAGCCGTCATTATACTTGATGTTTATGTTTGCTGATTCACCACCATAAGCAAATGTGCCTATTGAGTGGTTTATCGGTGCTGCGACTGTATCACAGTTTGATGCACCGTTTGCATCAGGTGTCACAAAGACACCAGTTGCGTCACCAGTTTCTTCAACCGTTGCGGCTGTACAGAATGCAGTATTAGCGTCGGTCAGAACTACCGTTGAAGCTGCTCCAAATCCTATTGTATCCAGTGTTGTAAGAGATGTTCCAGTTGTACCGTTTGAGAATCCTCTCGCTACGGTTGCTGCTCCAGTAAGTGTTCCAAAGACCCATTTGTCAAGTTCGGTTGGGTCGATGTTAAGTCCTGGGTCAGTAATTATCAGATTAATATCTGCGCCATCGGCGTAGGTATCTGGATCAAGTGCTACTGAGATATCAGAATTTGTGCTGCCCCACTCAAATGCAAGTGCTTCGCCACCATAAGTAATGGTGTTATCACCAGCCATGGTCACTTGTTCTATATATGGCCATGCCTGATTTCCGGCTGCGTTTGTTGTGTTGAGTGTTGCGTAAATCTGTCCGTTGTTAGCTGAACTGTTTCTATTAAGAGATGGTGCATCATTGAGTACTTCATTGGATGGATTGTGCAATTCGTCAGCCGCGTTTACGGATGTACAGATTGCTACATTATCACATTTACCATTGTTTGCTGGCAAACCTTCGCCAGCATCAGGTCCATATGGTTGTACACAAATGTCTGTGGATATAGCCCATGCTGCTGCCAGTGTTGCACCATCAGCAAATGTGAGGGTTGCAGCACAGTCAGTACCAAAGCTAAGACCATTTAATGCGTTTGCTAGTGTCGACTGTCCATCATCTACAATATATGAATACCACTTACCGTCAGTTGCCTGTGCGGGTTTGAGTGCTACTTGTGCACCACCAGAGAATACCAATGATGGTACACCTATGGCTGTATCCAATGCGGAGATGGCGGGGTCGTCAATAACTATCTCTAGAATAGAAGCGCCCTGAATTTTTGCAGAGCTTATTGAAACCAGTCCGCTGGCTGAGGATGCGCCTTCTGCAAAGATACCTGGCATGATGCTAGGTACTGCAGCGGTCATTCCGCCTGCGAACATGATTGTCATTAATGTTAGACTAGTTAATTTTCGTCCTATGTTGTTTTTCATGTTATTGAAATTTATTCATAATTTTAGTATATAACACTAATGGACAAAAGGTTCATTTTTACATGTTGTTGTATGTATATTAGAAGAATCGATCTAAAATAATATAATTTTTAGATCTATTATTGTAATTTTTACAAAAAAATGATCATTATATTTAAGAGTTTTGGTACTATAAGATCACTTGTTTCGTGCCTAGAATGTCATTATAAAGTGCTGTAGCCTCACTCTCGTCCTTCGCTCCAACCAATACAGCAGAGCCTCTTTTCATGAAGCTGATGGAAAGGTCATTAGTTCTCATAGAAAGACCGAGATCACCCAAGTTTTCAACAGTGAAGCCTCTTTCCTTGGCAGTGGAAGTTATTGCATCTACATCCAACTCAACATGATAAGTTGGTGTGATGGAAAATGTTCGCTTTCCTTTGTTGCGTCCACAAAGTTCCTCAAGGATTAACTCTTCCTTTATTTTTTCCTGTTGCTTACCGGAACCACAAACAGAGCACTCTTCAACTCTAGAAACTTTTGTAAAATTAAAAATTAAATTTTCCAAGTCAATATGTAAAACTTTGTTCTTGAGACTTGGTTCCTTGCCAGTAATTATTTTTACAGCTTCAGAAACTTCTATCCCACCGACAATGGAAAGGATGGATGGGTGGACACCCTCAATACTGCAAGTTGGCATAGAATCTTCATCAAGTGATGGAAACAAACAGTGGTAACAAGCTGATTCTTTTGGTAAAATTGTAAATGACTGTCCCGTTACACCAACAGCTGCACCTGTTACAAATGGAATTTTTTTTTCAATGCAAGCTTTGTTAAGTGCATAACGTGCATCAACACTGTCAAGTGCATCAACTACAACATCACAACCGTCAACAACATCAAGTGCAGTGTAATCATTT
>Ga0310120_10003332_pt1 | contig 11485 bp, 9 predicted proteins | sample CB27_AW_983_MG_FD_203506 | JGI IMG/M metagenome (GOLD analysis project Ga0310120, IMG submission 203506) | Marine microbial communities from Western Arctic Ocean, Canada - CB27_AW_983 | ecosystem: Environmental > Aquatic > Marine > Oceanic | place: Canada: Western Arctic Ocean | collected... | reverse complement strand
CGCTGGAGCCTTCTTCTTGGGCCCGGCCTTTTTCGCAGCATCACCCTTCTTGCTTTTCGCGGGGGGCTGGGACTTCGCTGGAGCCTTCTTCTTGGCCGCTGCCTGGTGAGCGGCTTTTTCGGCATCCGCTTTTTTCTGGGCTGCTGCCTGAGACTGTTTCTTCTTTTCCTCGAGGGCTTGTTTAGGCGTTTTGGCTGCAGCGGCCTGTTTCCCTGCCGAAACCTTGGCTTTGTCTTTGTCCCCGTCGGCAAGGCTCAGACCGGGAAGGCAGAGGGTCATCAGGATGATGGTGATCGTTTTGTTCATAATTACTTGATTGGTTGGGGGAGAGATACTCGCCCCATGGGCTCCTTTTCTCACTCTTTTCTACTATCTTGGCTGGGGTTGCACCTTTGACTTTGGAGCTTTGATCGGTCAGCGTTGCGTCCATGAGCAAGCGCCTCTCCATGTTGTTCCTCGCTCTCCTCGCGCTTCCCTGCCACGCGCAGAAGAAGAGTGGTCCGATGGCTCCCATCAAGGATGATCCTGCGCTCCCGCGCGTTCTTCTGATCGGGGACTCAATCTCGATTGGCTACACTCTCTCCGCCCGCGCGGAGCTCAAAGGAGTGGCGAACTTGCATCGGATTCCCACCAACGGCGGTCCCACCAGCAGGGGCCTCGAGAACATCGAGAAGTGGATTGGCCAGACGAAGTGGGGCGTCATTCACTTCAACTGGGGACTTCACGACCTGTGCTATCGAGATCCCAAATCCAAGACCCAGGGCAATCGCGACAAGGTGAATGGCAAGGTGACCCATGACCTCGAGGAATACGCTGCCAAGCTCGAGAAGCTGGTGCTGCGTCTCAAGAAGACAGAAGCGCATCTCATCTTTGCCACCACCACGCCGGTTCCTGAAGGAGAGGCGGGTCGCAAAGTGGGCGATGATCTTCGCTACAACAAAGCTGCGGTGGCGGTCATGAAGAGACACAAGGTCGTAATCAATGACCTGCACGCGGCGGTGGCTGGTAAGATGGAGACCCTTGGAACGAGGCCCGGCAATGTCCACTTCAAGCCCGAGGGATCGAAGTTGTTGGGACAGAAGGTGGCTGCGGTCATCAAGGAGGCCCTGGGTAAGTCGTCCAAGTAGCGCATGGCCTCACGCTTTCGGACTGCATCCGGGCGCAAGATCCGGAAGGCGACTTCTTCGTGGTGGCCCTGGCGAAGAAGGAAGGATCTTTCGTTGCTAGCATCTTTGGCTTCGTAATACTCAGTCGTGCATCTGCTCCTGCCGCTCGCCAGTAGCGTTCTCTATGTCTTGGCGGTTCTCTTTCTGAAGCAAGCTGCGACCCAGGGAGTCGATCCCTGGCGGACCGGCTTGGCTTGCAACGGAGTGACCGCGCTCCTTTTCCTGTGTCTCTGGCCTCTCGGCGGGGAGGTTCCCGCCCTCGCTCAGTTTTACCAACCGGTCCTGGTCGGCCTGCTCTTTGTGGTCGCGCAGCTCTTCACTTTTCTCGCCCTGCAGAAGGGAGATGTCTCGGTGGTCACTCCGGTCTTGGGATCCAAGGTCATCCTGGTGGCGTTGTTCACGGTCGTGTTCCTGGCTGAAGGAGTGCGATTGGCGTTATGGATCGCGGCGGCGTGCAGCTCTCTTGGGGTCGTCTATTTGCATCGCACGGGATCTTCAGTGCACCCTCACGTGGGCCGGACGATCGGGCTCGCGCTTCTGGCGGCAGCGGGCTACGCACTCTTTGATGTCCTGATCATGAAGTGGGCTCCCGCCTGGGGTGCGGGCCGCTTCCTTCCCATCGCGCTCCTCTTCGCCGGGCTCTTTTCCCTCGGCGTTCTCCCGCTCGTTCGCCCGCGCCCGGCTGGCGGGAGTCAAGCTGGCGGGAGACTGCTCTTGTTAGGGGCCTTCTTCATTGCCCTGCAGGCCCTGATTCTCGTTTACGGCCTGGCCCTCTTTGGCGATGCCACGGCCATGAACGTGATCTATAGTCTGCGAGGTCTCTGGAGTGTCCTTGCGGTATGGGGGCTCGGACACTGGTTCGCCAATCGTGAACGTGAGTTGGGAGCAACCGCGATGAAGACCCGATTGGTGGGGGCCGCTCTTCTTTGCGCGGCCGTGGGCCTGGTGCTCTTTTAGGATTCTACACTCCGATCATCAACTGATCGATCAAGGCCGAGGTGTCCTCGAGACTCTTGTCGCGACCTTCGCGGGTGGCCCATCCTGAGAATCCGACCTCCTTGAGCGCGACGCGCACCTGATCCCAATCGACATCGCCTTCGCCGAGTCGGCAGAACCCGTTCTTTCTGCCCCAGTCCTTGATGTCCAATTTTACGGTTCGGTTCCCCAGGGTGCGGATCCATTCTTCGGCGGGCGCAAATTTTTGCATGTTCCCGATGTCGAAGTAAGCGCCAACCCACGGGTTGTTGAAGGCATCGAGGTAGTCGCGAAATTTCTCGGGCGATTCGCAGAAGCCGTTCCAAACGGTTTCGATCAGGACGCGGACGCCGAGACGGCTGGCCAGCGGAAGGACCTGGCGAACCTGTGCGATGGAGCGGTGCCAGACGTGCTCGTGGGTTTCGCTTGGGCCGCTGACTTTGCCGGGCACGAGGAGGACTGCGGAGCCCCCGAGGCGATGAGTGTCGAGGATGTTTTTCCTCAGGTTGGCAAGGCCCTTGGCACGGGTCGCTTCATCAGGGCTGCTCAGGCGCGTTCCCCAATGCCATCCGCAAACCATGCCGTGGAACATGACGCCGGTCTCCGCAGAGGCCGCAGCGTAGGCCTCGGCCTCGTTTACGTTTCCACTTTCCACCCCATGAAATCCCAGTCCCTTGAGGCGGTTGAAGAAATCGAGAGGCGACTCGCCCCCCTTTCTTCCGCCTTTGACGGCTTTAAAAATGTGACCATCGAGAGAGGGACCCGTTCCCTTGGTCTTTTGGGCGATTGTTTGGGAGGCAGTCAAGGCCCCGACAGTTGCGAGGCTGGCAGTGGTGAGAAAGCGACGGCGAGTGGATGGGATGTTCATGATGAGTTGGACGAGTGTGGACCCTCTGGTTGAGGAATACGTCGTGCCTTGCAATGTTCCTGTCACTTCTATAAGAACCTTTTCAATCATGAACACAACTCGCCGCACATTTCTTCGGATTGCATCCGGGGCCGCCCTTGCAGCTCCGGCCGCCACTCGCGCTGCAAACCTCAATGGCAAGGGGCAGCACGCCTGTATCGGGGTTGGGGGCATGGGGTGGAACGATTTCAACCAGTTCAAGTCGCATGGGAAAACGGAGGTGGTTGCAATTTGCGACGTCGACAGCCAGCGCCTCGCACGCGCTTCCAAGGAAGTTCCCGATGCCCGCACCTACACGGACTGGCGTGAGTTGCTTGCGGCCGAGGAGGACAAGATAGATTCAGTCAATGTGACCGTTCCGGACCATATGCACTTTTCAATCGCGATGAACGCGGTGCAGGCTGGCAAGCATGTTTACTGCCAGAAGCCGCTCTGCCATGATGTGGCGGAAGTACGTGAGTTGACCAGAGCGACCGAGAAGGCAGGGGTGAAGACCCAGCTGGGCACCCAGGCGGCAGCCGGTTTTGGAGACCGCACTTTCGTGCACTGGGTGAAGTCGGGAGTAATCGGGAAGATCAAGCGGGTGGTGCTCTGTTCCAACCGTCCCGGTGCGATCGAGGCGTATCGATTCGTGGGCCCGCGTCCCGCGAAGCCGATGAAGGCGCCCGCTCATCTCAACTGGGACCTCTGGACGGGTTCGGCGCCGGTTCGTTCCTACGCGCCGAATATTTATCATCCCGCCAAGTGGCGCTCGTGGCAGGATTTTGGGACCGGGTGGTCCGGAGATATCGGCTGTCACGTCTTCGATGCGACATGGAAGGCTCTCGGGCTCACTGCGCCGAAGACCATCAGTGCGAAAGTGCAGGACTCATGGAAGAAGTCGCCGGCCCGCCGGGGCGATACCTGGCCGCAGAGCGATCATATCACCTGGACCTTTCCCGGAACCAAGATGACGGAGAAGGATGAGATCACAGTGGAGTGGTTTGACGGACTCATCTACCCGCCGGCGGATGTTCAGGACCTCTACCCCGGCACGCCCTACCCGGAGGAGTCGGCGATGGTGATCGGAACCAAGGGGGCCATGATCTTGCCCAATGGCGCCATGCCGACCTTGCTTCCAGGCGACAAGTTCAAGGACGTCAAGGCCCCGAAATTTGAGGAGCGCAATCACTATCACCACTTCTGCGATGCCATTCACGGAACTGCGAAGAACGAGTCCTACTTCCAGCAGACCGGGCCCATGACGGAAGCGATTCTTCTCGGGACGATTGCGATCCGGACCCCGGACACGCTGCTCAATTGGGATCCAAAAAATCTCGCAATCACCAACAACGAGGCAGCCCAGAAACTTCTGCGCCGCGAGTATCGCAAGGGATGGGGAGTGGCGGGATTTTAATTTCCCGTTCAATCATTTTTAAATTGTTCAGGCGCCCCTGTAATTCAGGAGTGGGTGCCTGAGGGAGGCAGTAGGGTGACTAACTCAGCTGGGAGCGCGCAGAGGGATTGCGTTTGCCAGACCCGACAGGTTCTGGTATCCGTTCGATTGTCCCCTTCGTCGACTCGGGTCCTGATTCGACGACTTTCTGCACCCCCAGCATCCTTACCTCCGTCCCTTCATGGGAGAGTGACTAGCTCAATTCGTGTTCATGCCCGATCCCGGTCCCCGCATCGTTGCGGCGTGGGCGGCTCGACTCCTTTTTCCGCCGGCCGAGCGGGTTGGCCCGGTGATCAAGTCCTCCTCCGATTCGGAGCAGGATCGCTAGCCTAGCAGGACTCAGGGGAGATCGGGTTTCAGGACTTTGTTTGGGTCGTTTTTCGAAACAGGATATTGCGCGCCGGCCTCCTTCAGGGCACGTGTCATGGCCGCGATCATGGTGGCGAAGGCCTTTCCCCTGTCCGAAGACACGACCGGATTCTACCGGGGGGTTGTGCCTTAGGGTCTGTTCGAAAACCGGGTGCGTGGCGGGGTTGGAATTTCATCACGGCTGTGTGGACCCGCCCATCGCCGCCGGCCGACGCCTTGCCATCCGGAAAGATCGCTCGCGCCGTTACTCGACCGGTTTTTCGAACAGACCTTGGGGTGCAGTGACCTACTGCTCGAGAATCCAGATGTTGCGGAAGGCCACCGGGTTTCCGTGACCCTGGAAGATGATGGGCCCTTTCGGTACTTCCTTGCGACCACCACCCGCGCCGGTTCCTTTGGGCAACTTGATCGCGTCGTGAATCTTCACGCCGTTCTGAACGACCGTGATGGTTGCGTCGGCGGTCTTTTCCCCGGCGCCATCAAAGGTCGGCGCCGTAAAATCAATGTCATAGGTTTGCCAGATGAGAGGCGGAAAACACATCGGCGTGTCGGCGGTCTTGAATTTGTAGAAGCAGCCGCACCACTGTTTGGGATCTGATCGGATAGGAAGCTTGATCTGTTCCCGATCATAGACCAGCCCGAAGCTGTCGAGGACCTGGACCTCATAGCGGTTTTGGAGATAGATGCCGCTGTTTCCGCGGTCCTGGCTGCTGACGGCGGCTTTCGGAATGTAGGGTAGCCGAAATTCGAGATGCATGGTGAAGTTGCCGTACTCCTTAATCGATTGCGCTCCGGCCCAGAGGAAGCCCTCTTTCGCTTCGCCCTTCACCAGCGTGGCATCGACGCTGTCGCCGACCAGGACGTCGGCTCCTGCCGGCGCTTTCTTGTGGAGGGTTGGGCTTACTCTCTCCACGCGATTGGTCCCCTTGGTCGCTCCCGTGACGCCAGCCTTGTCGGTGGAGGCCACCACTGGGGCCGATTTGTCCCAGCCAGCCCCGGGGAGTCCCCCCTCGAAGGTGCTCACGTAAAACTTGCCATCTCCGAGGGCGACGACTTGCACCCCGCGGCTCTTGCCGACGTACTCGCCCTGCACAGCGTAGTCCGCATCCTCCTGCGCCGCCTTCTTCGGGTCAGTCCAGATTTGCCCCTTCGGTCTGGCCCCGAAGGCGGAATTAATCAGGAAGAGGGCGGCTGCACAGGCAACCAGGAACAGCGAGGACATACAGCCGGGTCTCATAATGGGAGCAGGGTGAACAATTCGGGTCCGGGCGCAAGCACAGGCCGGGAGCAAAATCGGATCATGCCGGGCATTGCACGCTCCCTGTAATCGGTCTAGAAAGGCGCCATCGCAGAGCGTTGACACCATGGGAAAATCATTCGAAATCGAGGGGAAGCTGAAAGTCGTTGCGGACATCCAGACCTTTAACAGTGGCTTCACCAAGCGAGAATTCGTGGTGGAAGTCGAAGACGGGAACTACCCGCAGATGATCAAGTTTGAGTGCGTGAAGGAGAAGACTTCCCTCACCGATGGAATGGAGATTGATGATTCGGTCAAAGTGACTTTTGACATCCGGGGCAACGAGTTCAAGGAGCGCTACTATGTGAATCTGAATGCCTGGAAGCTCGAAAAGTCTGGGGCGACCTCCGGTGGGACGTCCTCGGCCGCCCAGCACAGTGACCAGGATGCTCCGGCTGGTGTTGGTGACCCGCCGGATGGTTTTACGGAGCCGGAGGAAGACGTTATTCCGTTTTAGGTCGCGACCTCCGGCTTTGGGGTCGCCCTGAGCGGGAATCTGCCTGGCGCTTGTTGGTGGGTCCTTCGATTACGCCCACACCGCGGGAGACAAAAAAGGGGAACGGCGATCACCGTTCCCCTGAGAGAAGAGATTTGAGTCATCCCTTAGCTGCGCGGAGCAATGTGAATCTCGACCCGGCGGTTCTTCGCTTTGCCGGCAGCGCTGTTATTGGAAGCGATGGGCTGGGACTCGCCATATCCACGGGCCACAAGACGGCCCCGACTCACGCCCCGACCGGCGAGGAAGCTCGAAACGGAATTGGCTCGGTCCTGCGAGAGGCCGCGGTTGTAGGATGTTCCGCCATCGGAATCGGTATGGCCGTTCACCAGCATGGTCGTGCGATTGTATTTGCGCAAGACGATGCCCACTGAGTTCAGCGTCCGGCTGAAGCTGGACTTGATGCGAGAACTCCCCGTGTTGAAGGTGATGTCATGGGGCATGTTGAGGATGATGTTGTTGCCCTGACGGGAAACGCTCACCCCTGTACTGCGCAACTCCTGGCGCAGCATGGACTCCTGCTGATCCATGTAGTTGCCGATGCTCCCACCTGCCAAGGCACCCAGCGCGCCCCCGATCAATGCTCCGCGTCGGGCATTGCCGTCGCCCACGTTGTTCCCGATGATGCCACCGAGGATGGCACCACCGACTGCGCCCACTCCAGCGCCAGTTGTGGTTTTGGAAACCTGTTGCTCGCCGGTGTAGGGATTTTCGGTCACACAGCTCGACAGACTGAGGGCTGCGACGAGGGAAGAGACGGCGAGAAGCCGTCGGCGCGGAGACGGAAGTAGTTTCATAGGCCGGGTATCTTAGGGAACTGGAGAGAATGTTCAACCGTGGAAGGAGATATTGCAGACCCGATGGATGACCGCCATTCTTGTCCACGACCAGTGCGCTTGATGGACTACGACCGGTTTGCCGAGGAATTGAAACGAACAGTTTCCCGACTGCCGGCGAAATCCCAGTATTGGATTGGACTGGCCGGAGCGCCGGGGAGCGGGAAGAGCACAGTGGCCGCTGCCTTGCAGGAACAACTCGGAGAATCGCTCACCGTCCTTCCGATGGATGGGTATCACTACCCTCGTCGCGAATTGGACGCCATGAGCGACCCCGAGAATGCCCATGCCCGGCGGGGAGCGCCTTTCACCTTTGACGCGGGCCGCCTGGTGGCGGATTTGCTCGCAGCGCGGGAGCGGGGCACTGGGTCCTTCCCTGATTTCGATCACGGAGTGGGAGATCCCGTGGAAGATGCCATCGTCCTTACCAACGAGCGACCGCAGATCGTTTTAGTGGAGGGAAATTATCTCCTGTTGGACGGCAATCCTTGGTGCCGGCTCCGCGAAAGCGTCTTCGACGAAACGTGGTTTCTCGATGTGCCCATCGCTGAGTGCAACCAGCGGGTTTTTCAGCGCCACCTGCGGACCGGAAAATCCATCGAGGTCGCACGTCGGCGAGTAGATCGCAACGACGGTCTCAATGCCGAGCTTGTCATCGCCCAATCCTTGAAGAACGCGGATCGCGTGCTCGGGGTCGGCTAGGGTCCTGCGCGCTAAGAGAGTTGCATTAGGGCGCCACACTCCACGCGGTCCGCGAAGCGCCGACTTTTAAATCCCATGAATCAAATAGAAGGGGACGAATTTGGGGTGCAGGACAGCAGCTGGTTCTCCACCCCTGAGCATCCGCCATCAAGAGATGCGGGAGCTCGGGTGTGAACGGCTGACGATGAGGGGTGCTACAGTTTCCACCCTTCCCGGTACTCGCGGTGGAGGTACTTTTCCGCCTCGGGGGCATTCGGAAATTTCATATTCTTGGCATCCCACTGCAGCTTCTGGCCAGCCCGGAAGGCGACGTTGCCGAGGTGGTTAGCTTCCGTGAGGGGTCCGGCATAGTCGAAGTGACAGGTCGTGATCTCGCCGGTCTTGCAGGCGTGGATCCACTCGCGGTGATGCCCCAGGGAGTCAGGAATGGTTTTCTCCGGTCGCACAAAATCCTTGAAATTGTCTTCCGGAAGCAAGAGGTGCTTTCCGTAGTCGGAGAGCAGCATGCCCTTGTCGCCGATGAAGAGAGCGCCGCTGCCCCACTGGGGAATTCCGCCCTTCTTCCAAATCTCCGGCTTCTCGGATCCTTGATACCAGGTGAGGTTGACCGGTCCTCGGTCACCCCGCTGGGGGTACTCGTAGCGGGCCCACATCGACGCCGGTGCAATCTCGGGATGGGGATCCGGTCCGCCTCCTTCGATCGAGGTTGGGGCATCCAGATTGAGGGCCCAGAAGGGAAGATCATTCCAATGGCTGCCAAGATCCGACATCGTGCCGTTGCCAAAGTCCCACCAGCGATACCACTTCGGTCCCGGGAAGTAGACGGAGTGGTAGGGGCGCATGGGAGCCGGTCCAATCCAGAGGTCCCAATCGAGCTCTTTCGGAATGGGCTGAGCTTCCTTTGGTCGATCCTGGACATTGACGATGTCGCGATTCTTCTTCGCGTCGGCCGGGCTTTGCCATCCCCAGGCCCGGCCCACCCAGACGTGTGCTTCGGTGACCGTTCCGATCGCGCCGCTCTGAATGAGTTCCACCACGCGGCGGTAGTTGCCGTTGGCATGAATCTGGGTTCCCTGTTGGGTGGCGACTCCGGCCTGCCTCGCTGTTTCGGTCACGAGGCGCGCTTCGTAGACATCACGCGAGAGAGGCTTCTCACAGTAAACGTGTTTCTTGCTGCGGAGGGCCGGGAGGGTGGCGAAGGCGTGGGTATGTTCGGTCGTGCTCACGACCACCGCATCGTAGTTGCCGGGCTTGTCGTAGAACTTGCGGAAGTCGCGAAACTTGGCCGCCTTTGGAAATCGTTTGGCCGCGTTTTGCAGGTTGCGGGCATTGACATCGATCAAGGCCACGATGTTCTCGGTCTTGCCCACCGCCCCCATGTTGCTGCCTCCGCGGCCTCCGCAGCCGATGATGGCAATGTCGAGTTTCTCGTTGAGATTCTTGCCTCGGACGATGGCGGGAAAGCCGATCGCGCTCGTGGCTGCGGTCGCAGACACTCCCTTCAGGAAGCGGCGGCGTGAGTGGGGGGACGGTTGACGGGGTGAGTTGCTTTTCATGGTAAAATCGATTGAGTCAGTCAGGCGAGGTCGGGACGGCAGTTCAAGGGAAATCGAGTCGTACGTGTTGGGGGCTAGTTGGATTTTAGGAGTTCGGGCGTCACTTGAGCCCCCGTTGGGCGGAAGGCCATACTTGCTTGAATAGGATAACTGCAGATACATCCCGAACTTGCTTCGGGAATGAGAAGCAAACCGCTGGCCGGGATCATGTTGATCCAGCAGCCGGGCCGCGACACGGTTGCGATCTTTTTCTGTTCTCGCTTGTCCAAGTCGAAGGTGGTCGGGTGTGAAGCCCGGTAGTAGAGGCGGCTCGCGGAAGCCGAGAGGGTGCCGCATCCTCCGCCCCCAGATCGTTTGAAGGTAAAGAGCTCTTTACCGGTTGCGAGTTCGTAGACCTGCGGTTCCACGATCAATTTTCCGCCCGTGATGACTGGATGAAGATCCTGTTCGCCGTGGGTGAGGTCTTTGCCACGGCCGGTATCAAAGCTGTGCTGCCAACTGCGTTCTCCGCTGCGGGCATGATAGACCTGCGTATCGTAGTGAAGCGAGAGGCCTCCTGTTATTGAGGTTCTGACCCCGTTCCGAGAGTTCACGAGCACGAGTTGATCATCGGTGCAGGAAGCAAAGAGAGTCTGAATGCCCGCTTGGGTCTCCAGTGGTTTTCGCCAGATTGGTTGTCCCGATTGAAGGTCGAGAGCGACAATAGTGGCCCCCTTGGCTCCGATCAGATCGGCGTAGTGCCATCGCCCGGGGACATTCTTCGCCTGGCCTGCGTTCGTCGTGGAAGTGCGATCCCCATCCCGGGAACCTGGCTTCAGCAAGGTGCCTGGATCAGCGCTCTCGATGAAGAAAAGGCGGCCGGAATGGGTGCAGAGGGAAGGGTTGAAGATGGCGCCCCGCGGTTCATAGCTCCACTGTGTCTTCCCGGACTTCCGATTGAGCGCAAAGAGCTTCTCGCTGCACACGATGCGTTGCCGGTCTCCGTAGGCTCCGCCGAAGATCGTTTCAGGGGCAAGGTTCCGCCGGATCGCTCCCTTCGGAGATGCGGATCCGAGCAAGAGGTTTTCGCTCTCGCCGGCCACTGCGAGATATCCCCACTCCTGCGTCTCCGGATCAACGGAGAACGTGCGGCGGCGCCTCCCGGTGTTGCCATCGATCTCGAAACAGTGTGCCCCCGCGCTGGCATAAAGCTGATCATCCTGAGCAAGCGCCAGGTTGCCACCGTCCCTGAGAACCGCGAGGCGCGTAAAATTTGCGATCGGCTGCTCCCACAGAATGGTGCCATTGAAGGAGTCGAGCCCAAAGAGGTAATCGCGGCCCGGGACAAAGAGGAGTCCGTTGGCGGCGAGGGGTGGTGGGGCGCGGAGATGACGATCAACCATGTGATGGGGGCCGGGTGCTCCGAACCACTGGGGGCGCAGCGGGCCGTCGGGTAGTCGATCGCCTCCGCTCGAAGCGCTGCTCCCCGGATTGCCGTAGATGTGCGTCCAGCCCCCGGCAGAGGGGACTTCATGCGCACGATGGGTCTTCCCCGCCAACACTGCCACCCCATCGTAGGGACGAAGAAGTCGTTGCAACTCGACCTCGGGAATTTTCAGGTTTGGATCCTCGCTCGTCACCGCGTTGAAAATCCCGTCGAGGTAGGGGAGCTTCTCATGGCTGCTCACCCATTGAAGCGAGGGTCTCACAAGCGATTTCCAGTCCGCCATCTTCACGCGCAGGGCCGCGACTCGTTTTTCATCGCGA
>Ga0310120_10003331_pt1 | contig 11486 bp, 10 predicted proteins | sample CB27_AW_983_MG_FD_203506 | JGI IMG/M metagenome (GOLD analysis project Ga0310120, IMG submission 203506) | Marine microbial communities from Western Arctic Ocean, Canada - CB27_AW_983 | ecosystem: Environmental > Aquatic > Marine > Oceanic | place: Canada: Western Arctic Ocean | collected... | reverse complement strand
AGGCGCTATCTTCGTAACTGACAACCTCAAGTGGTGCCGAACTGCCGTCACCCAGTTTTACACCGCCTGCAGCATTGATCTGCGCTATGGCAGATCGAAGAGCCGCTTCCGAATTTACGCCGAACGACTTAAGCGGCCCAGACTTGGCCCCCCAACCGAGCACCTTTACCGAACGGTCTGCTGCACTAGCCACCAACGGCATTGTCACTGCAACAGCAAGTACGACTGTGCTGGCTAATCTTGTAAATTTCTTCATCTTTTCTGTTCCTCTTCTACTCATGGTATCCCTCCTACTATGTGTGTAATGCATAACTAAAAGCGTTCAGCATTAGAAGCGCAATCAGTCATGCTGATCTGCATCTTTCTCCCCATGTTTGTGTGACATCGTCACTGTCTTATCAACAACTGTCGAAACATTTGACCCTTCCTTACCAAAAATCAACTTCTTCACGATACGATCTCTTTCAGGCTTAGCTAAATCCATAATTAATATCCATTCTCCATACATCTCTAGTTCAACCCGTGCACGGTACATCCCCCTGTGCTGATGATGCGCCAATACTGGCTCGATATTGTGCACACCAGTCATAGAAGGCATATCCGCGCTGACCAAGAACTCACCATCCAACACGGGAGCACCAGTCGTCTTGTCTGTCAGTGTTATCACGCATTCGTAGACCAGTTTCTCACCGGTAGCCTGGCAATCAACCATCGCCATTTTCTTTCCCGAGATTGCCGTCGCTGGCAGCAGGAAAAGGACCAGGAAAAATATCGTCGAAATTTCGGCTCTTCTTTGCATAACGTTGTAAATTGACCCCACGTGCTAGCCATCCGAGTCAACTCGATCCCTGGCCAGGCTCAGTTGCGTTCACTAAACATGCCATATTTCCATAGGGGTGTCTATTTTCATACATGATTTGATGGGCATGGCCGATCTCATCAAAACTGAAGGTGCCTGAAAGGCACGGATCTACCTTGCTCGAAAGGAGTAACTCGTTAACTGCTGCGGCCTGTTCATCGTTGGCCAGATGGCTGCCCTGGAAACGTTTTTGCATCATCCAGTGGTAGCGTAGGTCCAAAGTTACCGTGTAGCCAGTGGTGCCTGCGCAAATAACAATCATGCCGCCTATATCGGCAACGAAACAGGACGTTGGCAGGGTTGCTTCTCCAGGATGCTCAAACACAATTTTCGGGCTCTTGCGCTCACCAACTGCATCCCATATCGCCTTGCCGAATGCTCTTGCACCTTTCGCCCACTCACCCCAGTTTGGGCTGTTGGTATCTGGCATCGGGCCCCAATGATCAAAGTCATTGCGGTTAATGCAGCCAACCGCACCATGATCGAGGCAAAATTGGCGTTTGTCCTCATCGGAGATTACGGCCACAGGTTTACCACCGTAGGCGGCAACGATCTGTAGCGCCATCGAACCGAGCCCGCCGGCAGCACCCCAGACAAGTACCACATCACCGTCTTCTACGACATTTGGTGACCAGCCCATGAGCATGCGGTAAGCCGTGGATGCGCAAAGCATGTAGCAAGCGGCTGCCTCCCAGGTCAAATGCCCAGGCTTGGGCTGACATTGATGCGACTGCGCCTTGGTAAATTGGCAGTAGCCTCCGTAATTGGTTTGGTATCCCCAGATTCGTGTTGATGAAGCAAGCATTGGGTCTTTTCCCGCCAGCACCCATGGATCATCCGGCTCCCACCATCCCGAATGAATCACCACTTCGTCACCCACCTTCAGGTTGTCGACTTCAGCACCAGTGGCCCAGACTATTCCCGCACAGTCGCTACCGCCGGCGTGAAAATCTTCAAGCTCGCCTTTTTTCTGGCGATCCTTGATAACGTCTACCGGAAATCCAAGCGCCGCCCAGACATTGTTGTAGTTAATGCCGGTCGCCATTGTGTAAACGAGCACATCTTTAGGCCCAATAGCCGGGACCTCGATTATTTCGCGCTGCCAGGCATCTTGAGGCGGTCCAAATCGATCCTGGCGAACGCAAAATGCATGCATTTTCTTAGGGACAACGCCCAACGGCGGCGAGTCACCAAGATCATAAATTTCCTTGGCCGGCGCAATACCGACCTCGTTGTCCTGACCCATCAAAGCTCCTTTAGTTAAATACCGTAGAAAAGCGAGGAAGTTCTGCCACCTAGATGACCGACTTTCAGGTGAATCTATTTTCATATATAATATTTGTCAAGCAAATTGATTAAATATAGAAAAACCTATTTCACCGAAAAATACCGTTTAGAACGTCTATTAAGATCTATCCGCTAACGCCTACCCCTGATACATTTATGCTAAAACCAACGGATAATCTGAACAAAAAGGAGCCTTAACCCAAATGACAGTCAGTTATGAACCACTTGTCACAACCAGTTTGGCAAAACAAGTAGCGGAAAAGATTCGCGGGTCAATCACCGACGGTCGACTAAAGGCTGATGATCAGTTACCTACTGAAAAAGACCTGGCTGAACAATTTCAGGTATCCCGGCCGACCATACGTGAGGCCCTAAAGCGACTTGCAGCCCAAAGCCTTATCCGCTCACGCCGGGGGCCATCCGGGGGCACTTTTGTCAATCGCCCAAGCCAGGAAGAAGTCCGGTCAAATCTGACAACAGCGACCGCGTTATTGGTCAGTCTCGGTGAATTTTCCATTCCCGAGATTCTCGAAGCACGGCAAGATCTCGAGTTAGTCTGTGTCAGACATGCGGCCCAACGTCGGGAAGAGTCAGAACTTACGGTGATGCGCGAGGAAATCGAAACCCAGGAAATGTCGACCGTATCTGATATCGATTTTTGTGCTTCTGATGTTCGATTCCATCGTGCTATCGCTGACGCCAGCCACAACCCTGTGCTCCAGTTTGTGATGTTCACTGTGATTGAAGCACTTCAGCCAATCGAAAACATGGTGGTATTTCATGTGCGTCAACGTGACATGATTGTTAAGCAGCATAAGAAGATTCTCGCCGCATTGCACGAACGCAAAGCAGCCGCTGCAGCACAGGCAGTTACCGAGCAGATGGAATATTTGCGCGCGCGTTTCGACGAAGCCCACAAACTGAGGCGCCAGCGCATTTCCGCCTAGGACGGGTAACATCATTCGCTGGGCCAGATGTCGGCAACAAAAATGCTAGGTTTTTCTATTGTCGCAATACCACCGCTTGGTCACGCCAAGCGCTCCATTATCCTCCTGGCCTGGATTTTTAACGGCTTCTTGCGGATCTGGCGGACAGTTGGCACCGCTGAAACGAGATTCAAGCTTACCCCATATCAACTAACAGATCTTAATCACTTCGATGGTTGCAATATCAAGACTGTCGAGATATAACGCCATTTAGACGCCCTTTGTAAGCCCAAATTGATTCATCTTTAGACCTTGGATTTGTTTCTGTGTCCGTATGAGTTCTAGGTGCGTCCTGAATTATTAACCGCGTCGCGAAACCGGTTCATAGCTGTCGCACCATCAAAGGAATACGGAAATACCAGTGGCGACGAACCGGCAACGATTTTTAGGTTAATAAAGGCCGGCCCCTTTACTGTCCAGATCTGATCACAAACTGCGTCCAAATCTTTTTCAGAACTCGCAGTGCAAGTTTGCGAGAAACCGCAGCCTTTAGCTACCGCCTCCAGGTCCGTCGGCCCGGCAGTTGCGGTTGGCTGGCCGCCCGTCTCACCGTAGGACTCGTTATCAAGCGACACAATCGCCAGATTCCCCGGGGCCTGATTGGCTATCGTTGCAAGGATGCCCAGACTCATTAAAAGCTCTCCGTCGCCAGCGAACAAGACCACCCGTTTATTGGGCTGAGCTATTGCAAGGCCTAATGCGAACGGCGCAGCCTGGCCCATAGTGCCAATAAAGCTAAAGTGAAGCGGATTATCGCCGGTTGATGCGATGTCCCAGGTTGGGCTGCCTAAGCTGGATACCGTCAAAGCATTGTCTGGGCGTTGCCTTAGGAGGTGGGTGACCAATGTACGACGTTCGAACATGATCTCAACCTTCCTTGAACTGTTTCGCGCCCAACATCTGCTGGGAGAGTAACACTGCCGCTGAGCGGCGCGTATTGAATGCAAAAGACCCCGCTGCGCTGACCGTCTCGGCCACGCGCTGCTTTTCAGACACGCGGAACACCTCTACATCCATTGCGCCAAGCACCTTTGGAGTGCCAAGACCCATTGGCACCTGCCACGGTATAAATTCTCCCCACTCACCACGCATCGACACTATCGTAAAAAAGGGAGCGCGACAAATCACAGGCAGAGCCAACGCGTTGATGCAATTACCGACACCGCTGGACTGTATCAACAACACGCCCTTGCGCCCGCCGGCCCAGGCACCACACAGCAACCCAACCCCCTCTTCCTCGGTGGTCAAGGTTATAACATCAACCGCACTGTGTTCTTCAGCCAAACGGATCAATGCGGTATGGCCTGCATCAGGTACATGAGCCACTAGGTCTATACCCTGGGCAATCAATACGCTAAAGACCTCTTGCGGCCAATCAGACGAAACATTCAAGGGCTCACTCCTTATTGCTCTGGCGGGCCTGACTGTTTTGGTAAACCATAATCTCCAACACTGACACGCTGACAATTGTCCTTTTAGGCTGAGATAAATGAAATGGCTGGGGGACCAGGATTCGAACCTGGGTTGGCGGAGTCAGAGTCCGCAGTCCTACCGCTAGACGATCCCCCAGCAAGACCGGGATTCTAATTTATTCGTCGGATGAGTCCAATAGGATTAGATGTCTCCACTGCCAAACACGATCGCCATCGATTTAATACCTAATTGCCTGGGCCAAGCTACCCCTCTTGAGCCGCACGGATGCGCCGCAAGGCACGATCAAGAATCTCGGGTGGCTCCCAGTTGGGAATCATGCGGCCATCGGTATCGATCGGTGGGTTGTTTTCATAAAAAATGATCCTTGCTATTTTGATATCTTCCTCGGCCTCGGCGAATCTTCCCTGCATCTCCAAGGCGAGCCCCCGGTAGCGGTATCCGTGGGTCTGACCAGGCTGTTGTTTAATCAAACGCTCGCCAATATCAGTCAAGATTTGAGGGTCTTTAAGAAGAATTGCGGCCCAGGCTGCATCCCGAAAACCATCCTTCGAGCGAACCACCTTTACGCGATTTGATAACAGCACATTCCCCTCAATGGTAATCTGGGCAACAACCTCCACATCGTCAGGTAGCGCCGGCTTGATCACGAAATTCTGTCGTATGCCCTTGACGGTCTTGAAATCAAACTCCCTAGGTGGCTCAAGCACCGTAAAAACCAAACGGTGCAGTTGAAAAGAATCATCGCCGGCAACCTCAAATAATTCCGCACTGTCGAGCCACGCCAGATCAGCAACAGTTTCCATATTCCTGGTATTCAGACTCAGTATCACCATTGACGGACCCGGCTCTTGACCGGGATATACGGCGAGATGGAGTTTCTCAGCTACGACTTGGCCGCTGAAGATACCGAAAAAACACAAGAGCAGAGACGCGGGAATAAACCTGATCATAACTAGCATCCTCCTGGGGCTGGTCGGGCATCCTGATTCAGACTCATACTCTTGTCTATAAGTGTGCCAGAACAGGTTGCATCGGCGGATACCGGGTAGGGATAGTTAACGCCGTCAAGTGTGTCGTATTCCCATCTGTCTGGCGGGCCAGAGTTCATTCCGGTACCTCGTAGCGATTTTGTGAAACTCGAGGGGACGATTTCAAGATGACTTGGGTATTTGTAGCACTTATTGTCCGGCCCGATATACTTACCGGCATACTCATAACGCATATAGTTTTTCATCGGCCCGGCATATGGGGTTCTTAATCCGGCAATTATTTTCTCTCCGCATTGATCTAAATATCGCCCTCCGGGATGCCAAAGGTTCACTCCATGACCTAGCTCATGGATGGCTGTTGTATCGAACAAGCATGACGGATCAATCACAACTTCTTTCGTAATATTTGGTCCTCCGAGTACCGCGCCCGTTGAGTAATCGGACACAGCTTCGCCGCAAAGGTCGTCAAGCTGACGCACGACCACTATCAGGCCTTTTTGACCATTTCCGCGGCGAGAGAGAGCCTGCTTGCTGCCACGATTGAAATTAACGATCCGACTTGCCAGATCCAACTCATCCTCACTAATTTTATGTACAGTGAGCTCTGTCTTGATCTCAAACTGGTTGATAGCGCCCTCAATCTCTGCCAACCCGGACGCGTTGTGCACAAAAAGATCCTTTTCGGTCGGGTTGGTATCAGTCCACTCAGCGTTGATCTGAAAACCCCGGTACTCCTCGTAGTTGGAAAACCCATCACCGGGCTCGCGCCCCTCGGGCGTCTCGTCATCATCCACTGCTGCATCACCAGAAACCCCTTCTTGCTCTTCCCAGAAATCCGCAATCTTGTTTTCATCCTCGTCAAAGGGAATCGTGACATATTCCTTGCCGTCATCTGATCTACAAGGCCACCAGTGCCCGTCAACGTTGACCTCGCACTTAAGCTTGCCCCAGGCACCGTAGTCGTTGGCTTTGATCTTTACCGTCTCGGTAGTCATCGCCCGATTGGCCTCGATCTCCCAACCGTCTGAGGTCTCTTCGGGAGCCAGGAAGCCATCCAGTCCATCGACAAACTCCAGATCCAGCGAATCATCGTCTTTGTCGCCGGCATTCATTGCCCAGCCCTTCTCGCGGGTCACATCGAACAGGGTAAAACGAAACTTGCCCGGGATCGCGGGCTGTTCGATACTTGCAGTTACAGAAAGCGTATTAGCCTCGTTGTCATGCTCGGGCCGCCAATTCTCAGCTGCCAGTTCGAGGATAGCGTCCGTTTCCACCACCCGCTCGATGTACCATGTGAGGTCCACAGACTTGGTGGAAGATCTAGCATCAACCAATCCAATCACGGGTACCGAGTAGTGGCCCTGCATTACACCATCTCTCACTATCCGTGTCTGCGGATCCACTCGAAGCCCAAGCTCCAGAAGGCTCTCGCGCTCCAGTTTATCTTTCAATGCCTCGGCAGAGATAAAAGGGACACTGGGCCGAAAGGTGGCCGATCTACATGTTCTGGCGGTCGAACAAGGCATAGGACGCCAGACCTCGCGCCCCATATTCATTAACTTCAATCCAAAAAAAGGCCAGTCCCTCGTGTCTGAAAAAGGAGTACCACATAGGCTTTTGTATACCCCGATTCCAATGGCCGCCTCTTCAGAATGGCCGGTGACATGATATGTGCCAGTCGGCATCACACCCTGGATTGGGTCGTCATCCGAAAGACTGAAATATGTCCAGGCATATTGCAGCGTTTTAACTCCCATACCTTCACCTTGGTACGAACGTTGCTGACACTGCTGGATAGTCGTCCCCGAAACTTCTCCTCTCCAGCGAGAGTCATGGTCCGCGAAAATCACGAGTACCCCAGTCAACTCCTCCCGCGCATTCCTGACTTCGATACGATGAGTCTCTATCCAATCCACGTTTAGCTGGTAGGATTCAATCCACTCGCCGACCGAATCAACACCTTCTGTGCTTCGAATCACGAAAGTGATCGCACCCCGCCAGTGAATCTCACCTTTCTCGGCTTCGAGCCTTTCTTCATCGGCATCAGAGGTCTGTAAGATCTGAGGCTCTACTTCTGCCTGACCGTTATTTCCCTCGCCAGCAGAGGACCCGGTCGTGGCAATTTCCCCAGACTCGCTTTTGCCAGTTGTCCCGATAACTCCCTCTTGTAGAATCGCATCCGGCTTCAGTCGGATTTTTTCCGAGGAGATGAGATTTAGCTCGTCTTCGTCGTCTTCTTCCTCTTCAGTCTCTTTGGCGAGACCAGGCTGGGCCTTTATCTGGATCTTGTTCGAGGTCACAGGCGTGGTCGTCACCTTTGTACCTGGCTGCTCCTCCTGCGCCTGCCGATTGTCTGGCTCTGGCGCTCCAAGTGCGTCCTGAACTTTCTTCTGAATGCTCTGATCCAGACTTTGAATGGCTTTTAGAAAATCTCCCAGGCCGCCGGCGTTGGCGTGATCTGCCCAAATGAAGGTACATACGACTGTAAGTACCCGGAACATCACAGACAAGGCAGAGTCAGAGGACGGAATTATCACAGCATCCCCAGCAACAGTTTGTTAAAAGCCATACTTGACGTCTTGTTAAAAGCCATACTTGACGTCGTGCCTTTTTACTGCAAGGAGATCAGCTTCTCATAGCGCGCCGACTCTACGATTTTCAGACTGTGTACAGTCAATCTGTTACATCTCGATTTCGACGAATACGCCCGCTGGCAGATCAAAGGAATCGACGATCGTCATTACAGGGCCTTTTCGCGCTGCCTGATAATCAACCCGGTAAGTGCCTGGCTGTAAAGGAATAGGGCCCCAACTCTTATCTAACTTAACAACAGTTGTTACTTCGCCTGAATCATCGAGCCTTGAGAACTCAACCCTATACGGGGGCTCAGCCCCATCTGCATAACTGAAGCCAACGCCGGTGTTGACCGGGAACTGCGCCAGTTCACCGCTCTTGATGATAACAGTACCTAACAAAGAGTCCGTTGCACCGTGCTTGGTCTGGCGATACACCAGCTGATACTCCCCCTCTGGAACGATCTGCGGCTTGAACTCGAAGTTACTGACTTTAAGTGCCACCTGACCATCGGCATTCAGCAGTTTCCACCATCGTCGGCGAATCTCGGGCACCCAGTCAGCTTTGACCAGCTGCAATCCGGTTGCCACGGTAATTTCATTTAACTGATCTATCTGAATATCGATCGCGCCGAGGTTGACTGGAGTCGTTCGATGCTCATTTTGGTACCAGATCAGGTGGTACTGACCTGCCGGTACCACCTGTGCTGGCAGATCCCGAAACCAGACCTGTGGCCGGAGCACGGACTTCAGGTTGTGGCCTGCCGCCTTGAGGCCCCACCAATATGGGGTCTCGACCCATTGGGGCATTTTCAGAACCACACCGGTTGAGACTGGAACTTCGGTGACCTCACCGGATTTAACCGTCACAATCTGCCCGGTGATGACACGGGCAGCCCGGTGTTCATTCTGATGCCACACCAACTGATACGTGCCTGACGGCACTTTTTGGGGGGTAACGCCTAGGCGGGCAAACTTGTAGAGAATCTCGCCCGATTCAACATCGGATAATGCCCAGTATCTGGGCTCTTGTACCCATGGCGCGGGTAACAATTTAACTGTACCTGGGCCTTTAGCCTTGATCTTGATGGAGGTGGAGGAAGACTCGACTTTCTGGATAACAGGCTCTGGGGCAGGCGCTGGGACAGGCTGTATTTTGACCTGCGCAACCACGCTCTGCTTGACCACTGTCAATGCTTCGAGCAAGCCAGACGCATTGTCCGCGGTAAAAAAGGTACCCCCACCTGCATCGGCAATACAGGCCAGTTTTTTCTTCTGATGATCCATCAGTCCAAAACCCACCACGTGCAATACAAAATTAATGCCGGTAGATTTCAACTTCTTGGTCAGAGCACACGGATCCTTGCCGCAGCTTTCCAATCCATCGCTAATAAGAACGATAGTGGATTCACCCTCCTCACCCTTTAATCGATCAACCGTCTGCTGAATCGAATCTGTGATGGGTGTTTTGCCCATTGCATTGATAGAGCTGATTCGCTCCTGGGCCCGGAACTTGGCCATTGGGTCAAGGTTCTTAAGAGAAACGATCTCCTCGATGTCTGAACAATCACCCTTTCGGCGATGTCCATACACTGTAACCCCGGCGCGAATCTGTGCGGGGGTTTGCTCGATCAGGTTAGAAAGTGTTTCTTTGGCGATGACGATACGCGGCTTGCCACCAGCTCGCTCCCACATGGAGCCCGAAGCATCGAGAATAAAGTACAGCACGTTACCCTCGGCGCGAGCCTCGGGCGCAAACGAAAGGCTCATGCTGGCCAATATAACAACTAGCCCTGCCCGTAGAATCGTTCTCATTACTATAGTCTCCAGTAGAGCAATATCTGAAAATGCAACGAGATTTACTCCAATGAAATCCCGAAGGCCTTGGCAATTAATCTAGCACACAACCAACCCGCGGCACTCGTCGCGGGGCTGAGTCCCAAAAAAGTGATTCAGTGGGTGGTCTGGCCGAATCGCACAAAGGCGTTAGCAGGAAAAATAAGTCTGGGCCAACGCCAGGCAGGCAGATCCCGCAGGATTTTCGGTGTCACGCCAAGAGGCGAGGTCGGTACAGGGTACTGAAGTGCCGGTCAGGAAAGACCGGCAACACGAGGTCGATGAAGAAGAGTCTGGACAGTCCCGAAAGGGACCCGGCCGGGGTGGATCAGCGCTTGGAGTATTGCGGGGCTTTGCGTGCCTTGTGCAGACCCACTTTCTTGCGCTCGACTTTGCGTGAATCGCGAGTAACAAATCCAGCCTTACGAAGCGGTCCACGCAGGGTCTCGTCGTAACTGATCAGGGCTCGAGTAATGCCATGACGGATCGCACCGGCCTGGCCCGTTCCGCCGCCGCCGGCGACCCGGATAGTGATGTCTAATTTGTCGACCAGTTCCGCGACGCTCAACGGTTGTCGCACAACCATCCGTGCGGTCTCACGACCGAAATACTGATCAAGGGTACGCTTGTTGACTACGATATTGCCGGAACCACGGGTAAGGTATACCCGCGCTACCGAAGATTTGCGTCGACCCGTTCCGTAATGAATCTGTCCTGTTTCTGCCAATGTTCTGACCTCGTCTGTCTAGGCGGTTTGGGTTCGCCGTTAAAGCTCTAGCGTTTTAGGCTGTTGCGCCTGATGTTCGTGCTCGGGGCCGGCATAAACCCGTAGTTTGGAGAACATTGCTCGGCCAAGCGTGTTTTTCGGCAGCATACCCTTAACCGCGCTTTCAATAACACGGGTGGGATGACGCTCGATCTGCTCGGCAAAAGAAATTTCCTTGATGCCGCCGGGGTACCCAGTGTGCCAGTGATATAACTTCGCTTGGGCTTTGTTACCAGTCACACGCACCTTCTCGGCATTGACGATCACAATATGGTCGCCCGTGTCGACGTGTGGCGTGTACTCGGGCTTGTGTTTGCCCCGCAGTCGAGTGGCCACTTTGCTTGCCAGGCGTCCCAATACCTTGTCTGTAGCGTCTACGACGTACCACTCTCGGCGTACGGTCTGGGCGTTGGCGTTGAATGTTTTCATGCGGTGGGAGTTTTTTACGAAAATTCGAGGCGCGGATGTTACTAGAACACCCTCGTTCAAGCAAGTATTTAGCCGATTTTTGGCCGAATACTTCAATTGGCAGTGGCAAAAACGGGGCCCATGCAAAAAAGCCCAGCGGGTATTGTTGCACTAAATCCACCAAAGGAGGATGGAGGAGTCTTTTGTCATCTGACTGTCGCTGCACCAAGCGCACGCATCAACCAGTCGGTGTTTGGTTTGGGCTATTTTTTTGTATTTATGTTTTTTATTATTCAATAATATAGTTACTTTGTCAAGTAGTAAAAGACTTGTAGGAGATCTTTCTCG
>Ga0310120_10003329_pt1 | contig 11491 bp, 8 predicted proteins | sample CB27_AW_983_MG_FD_203506 | JGI IMG/M metagenome (GOLD analysis project Ga0310120, IMG submission 203506) | Marine microbial communities from Western Arctic Ocean, Canada - CB27_AW_983 | ecosystem: Environmental > Aquatic > Marine > Oceanic | place: Canada: Western Arctic Ocean | collected... | reverse complement strand
CCTGGAAGTGCGAGCCGGGGAGATATTTGGGTTCCTCGGCCCGAATGGCGCCGGGAAGTCCACGACGATCAGGATTCTGTTGGATCTGATTCGACCGACTTCGGGGAAGGCGTCGGTTATGGGGATAGATGCGCAGGCGGAAACGGTGCGGGTGAGGCAGGCGGTTGGCTATCTGCCCGGGGAAGCGAGCTTTTACGACGAACTGAAAGGAAACGCGTTTCTGGACCTGGTGGCCCGGGTAGGAAATCGGAAATCGTTGCGGCGGGCGGAGCTGTTGGAACGGTTGGAGCTGGATGCCTCTCGCAAGATCGCGCGCTATTCGCGCGGGATGAAACAGAAGCTGGCGGTGGTGGCGGCGCTGCAGCACGATCCGGAGTTGCTGATTCTGGACGAGCCCACGTCCGGGCTCGACCCGCTGGTGCAGCAGGAGTTCTACGCGATTCTGAGGGAATTCAGCGCCCGGGGGAGGACGGTGTTCTTCTCGTCGCATGTGTTGAGCGAGGTAGAGCGGCTCTGCGACCGGGTGGCGGTGATTCGAGAAGGGGAAATCGTGACGGTGGACGAGATTGCGGCGCTGCGGAAGAAGATGGTGCGGCGGCTGGTGGTCACGTTCGCGGAGCCGGTGGCGGCGGGTTGGTTGGAAGTTCCGGGAGTCACGGTAATTTCGGCGGAGGGAGAGCGGGTGGCGATGGATGTGACGGGGGGGCTGGATGGGCTGATCAAGCGACTGGCTCAGTTCGAGATTGTGGATATGGAATTTGACCGGCCGAGCCTGGAACAGACGTTTCTGGAGATGTATGCTGGGGACGAAGGCGAGGACGGCGATGACGGCGATGTTTAGCCTGGTGGGGGCGACTTTACGCGGACGGCGGTCGGTGATGTTCTGGTTTGGGTTGGGTGGGGCGGCGCTGGCGCTGCTGATCGTGGCCTTGTACGACACCGTCAGCCAGGGGTTTGACATGCAGCAATATGTTGACGCGATGCCGGAGGAGCTGCTGGCTGCGTTCGGAACGCCGGCGGAGGGGCTGAGCGGAGACACCTTCCCGTTTGATATCTACATGTCGTCCCAGTTCTTCTTATGGTTTGCGCTGGCGGTGGCGGTGTGGGGTTTGATCGCCGGGTGCGGGCTGATTGCCGGGGAGGTGGAGAATGGGACGATAGACATGATGCTGGCGCAGCCGGTTCGACGGGAGCGTTACATCCTGGCGCGGTTCGCGGGAGTGCTGGCGGTTCTGCTGGTGATCGCGCTGGCCTGCTGGGTGGGACTGCTGGCCGGGCTAGCCATGACAGATGTGGAAACGCGCATTCTGGGTCTGTTGATTGCATGCCTGCAGATGGCCCTGCTGGGGCTGGCGGTGGCGGGGGTGGCGCTGGTGATATCGGTATGGACGCTGGGTACGCGTAGATCGCAGATGGTGATGGTGGGGCTGCTACTTGCCCAGTACGTGATGGATCTGGTGTCGAAGATTTCGGCGGACCTGGAGTGGCTGGGGCCGCTCAGCCTGTTCCACTATTTTGACTCGGCGAAGATCGTACGAACCGGGAGTGCGGATGGGGTAGCGATAGTGGTGCTCGTTGGGGTGGCGCTGATTGGCGTGGTCGCCGCCACGATGGTGTTCGCCCGCCGGGACATGGCGCGGTAGGCCGCCGGGGTTCTATTCGGCGAGATCGTTTAGCCCGTCGACGTCGAGGACGAGAATTTGGCGGCGGACGCGCTTGATGACGTAGAGGGCGTCGCCGTAGTCACCCTGGTTGAAGATGACGTCGCCGCGTTTGTGGGATTCGTCGTCCATCAGCCCGGCCAGTCCGGCGCGGCGGGCGTGCTCCAATCCCTCGAAGAGGGGTACCCCCCCAACTCATCCTGAGCCGGGGTCGATTTTCCGATGTATATCCGCATTGGCATGTGGATATACCCCGAGAGATGTTCAATTCAGCAGAAGGGGGAGAAGTCGTAGCCACTCGCGGAAAACCCACGGACCTTCGATGGGCGCGTCTCATTGTGGCATGCCTGAGGCCGGTTGGGTGGTATTGGAGATCACCGGTTCGCTCGGAACGGCCCGAGATTGGACCCGGGGGGCGGCTAGCGGACCGGTGACGAGAATGCTCGGAGGAGGCTATCGCACCATGTGCATGGGCATGATGACGTGCGCGTAGGTATGATCGTCGAGGGGGCGCAAGAGGCCGGGACTGGTGGCCCCGGATAGGAGGATTTCAAGTTCCTCGGTGTCCAAGATGTTCAGGCAATCGCCGAGAAACCGGGCGTTGAAGGCGATGAAGGTGTCTTCGCCCTCGACGGTTGCGTCGACCTGGCCGGTATTCTCGCCAAGATCGGCGGAGCGGGACGAGACGACGATCTTGTTGGGGCCGGCGTCTTCGTCGCCGGTCTGGACCCGAATGACGTTGGAGCCGCCGCGAGCGAAGATGGCGGCGATGCGAGAGGCCTTGGCCATGGCGTCGGCGCGGACGACGATACGAGTCTGGTGATCGGCCGGCAGTAGCTGCTCGTAGTTCGGAAACTGGCCCTCGACCAGCAGGGAGACCACCTCGGTGTTGGCGATGCGGAAGGCGATGTGGGTTTTCTGGGGACTGATGACAATCTCGACCTCCTCGGTAGCGTCGGCGAGGATGCGGGAAAGTTCGATCATGCTGCTGCGAGGGACGACGACCTGTATGTCGCTTTCAACCCCGGTGTCGGCCTCCAGCCGTTTTACGGCGAGACGGTAGCCGTCGGCGGCAGCGAAGACGACCTCGTCCGCTTTTATGGTCATGCAGACGCCGGAGAGCACCGGGCGGCTGTCGTCGGTGGCGCAGGCGATGACGGTCAGGTCGATCATGTTCTTGAGGAAGCCCGGATCAATTCGGAGCACGGTGCCGTCATCGGAGGCGGGGATGGAAGGAAAGTCGTCGGCGCTGATGCCCTTCAGGGTGGAGTAGGAAATGCCGCAGGAGATGCCGAGTTCGAGGGTGTCGCTGTCGAGGGTGAGTTCGACGGGCTCGGCGGCGAGCTGGGTGACGAGCTCGGTGAGATGACGGGCGGGGACGGTGACGGCGCCTTCGGCTTCGGTTTTGCAGCCGATCAGGACGGTGGTTGAGATTTCCATGTTGGTAGCGGAGAGCTTCAGCATGGAATTTTCGGTGGCGATCAGCACGTTGGCGAGCACTGGTAAGCTGCTGCGGGTCGCTACGGCGCGGTTAACGACCGATAGCGCTTTGCTGAGGTTTTCCTGAACGCAAATGACCTTCACCGATGTCTCCCCTGCTGAATCGCGCCGCTCCGCTCTGCCATGGAGCCTCCTTTCCGACAGTATGCCCAATCAGCGGCCAGTATGCGACAGGCGGGTGCGGACCACTACATATTGTGGTCGGGGCGAATTCTCACGGTTGATTTGCATAGCTGCCGATGGCGGTCTGTTCGCGGGCGCTGATGGTGGCTGAGCGCCATCTCGGGTGGTGGCCGGGAATCACATTATTGGTGGTGACGCTGGCGGTGGTGGCGGTGTATTACCGGCAGATATTCGAGGGACTGGTCCCGGCCGGTTACGACGTGCAGACGTACTTTTTTCCGCTGCGGTCGTATACGCGAGATGCGCTGCTGGACGGGCGAATCCCGTTGTGGACGCCTGAGGTATTCATGGGAGCGCCGGTGCTGGCGAACCCGCAGGCGGCGGTGTTTTACCCTCTGAATCTGTTGCTGTTGCCACTGGAGCCTGCGAAGGCGCTGGCGGCAACGGTGGTGCTGCATGTGTGGATCGGTGGGGTCGGAATGGCGCTTTTCGTCCGGCGAGTCTTGGGCCTGAATCGGGGTGCGGCGGTGGTGGCAGCGCTCGCGTTTTCGCTGGGTGGGGTGATGAGCGCGCAAACGGGTCACCCGAACCAGCTGGCGGCGATCGCCTGGATACCTTTTTTGCTCTGGGCAGTGGATCGGACGGTGGGGCGAGCGGGTGATGCCGGTGGGTGGCGAATCAGTCGGTTGGGGCCGGTGTTGGGGCTGGCGGTGGTGGTGGCGTTGCAGGTCACGGCGGGGCATCCGCAGCAGGTTTATATCGCGCTGCTGATTGTGGCGGGTTACGCGATATTCAGGCTGGCGCGGCTGTATCGGGGTGGCGGCTGGCGCTCTGCTGGATTGAGGGTGGGTTGGCTGGTGGCCGGCCTGGTGCTGGGAATGGCGATTAGCGCCGTGCAACTGCTGCCGGCCCTGTTCCTGTCGGCACAATCGATTCGGGCGGGCGGTTTGCCCTTGTACGAGTCGGGCTCGTTCTCGTTGAGACCAGGCGATCTGGGCCCGGCGCTGCTGCCGGCGTTCACGGACGCTCCGCGCAGCCAGGAATTTCTGGCGTTCGTGGGATTCACCGGGCTGTGGCTGGCGGGAGTGGGATTGACGGGAAGGCGGCATCGAGGGCTGGCGCTGGCGCTGGTGGGGGCGGGGGCGCTGGCGTTGCTGCTGGCGGCGGGACCGGAGCTGCCATTCTTTCGACTGGCGCATCGCTGGCTGCCGGGGTTCGATCTGTTTCGAGTGCCGGCGCGCTGGCTGGTGGTGGTGAATCTGGCGCTGGCGCTGCTGGCGGGATTGGGGGCTGAACGGTTGGCAAGCGGCGGAGATGGACGGCGGCTGCCGGTGATCGGATTCGGGGTGGGGCTGGCGGTGATGTTGGCGGTGGGATTGACGTCGATTATCGGTGTAGAGTTGCCGGGGAGAGTCCTGATTGCGTGGCTTGTGGTGGGGCTGGCGACGGGCGTGCTGGTGGTGGCGATCGCGTTGCGGCCTGGGCGGTTGCTGTGGCTGCTGGCGCCGCTGCTGGCGGTGGAATTGTTCTTCGCGGTGAGAACGTTGGAGCTGGCGAGGCCGATCCCGGCGGAGGCTTTTTCTGGTTCGGGGCCGGTGTTGGCAGTTGTGCCTGTCGGATCTGATGGGGCACGGGCGCTGGGACTGGCCGATCCTTCGTACGAAGTTAATGACGTGGATCGGGCGGCTTATGCCAGCGAGTATCTGGAACGGATTGGGTCGGAGTCGTTCCGGCAGTTCCTGGTGGCGTTGAAATATCGAGACACGCTGAGTCCAAATCTGGCGAACGCCTATGGCCGGCCCAGCCCGGATGGGTATGACGGCGGGGTGCTGCCGCTGCGGGATTACGTGCGCTTCACGAGCGCGTTTCTAGCGGGGGCGGAGACGGCGCCGGATGCCTTGCTGCGGAATCAGTTTGAAGCTGTTCCGGAGTCGTGGGTTCTGGATTTGATGGGTGTGGGGTATCTGCTGACCGATCGCAAAGACGACCTGGAGATCGATGGCGTGTTCGTGGATATGGAAGAGGAGATTCGGGTGGAGGGCCCGGGAGAGCGGGTGATCCGGCTGGCGGACCCGGCGCTGGTGGAGACGGTGGTGGTGGTTGGATGGTCGGAGGGGGTGGGTGGGGTGCGGTTGGAACTGCTGTTCGACGGTGGGGTGGTGGCGGCGATAAGGCTGCCTGCTGCCGGGGAGTTTCGGTTGGTGGAAGAGATTTCGCTCAGCTTCGTCGATGGATTTAGAGTCGTGGTCGCGGACGGCGCGAAGGTGGCGATCGGAGGAGTGACGCTGACGGACCCGGGGGGAGGTCAACGACCGGTGGTGCTGTCGGACGACCCGGAGATGGATTTGATCTGGTGGACGGATGTGAAGGTCTATCGGCTGCGTGACCCGGCGCCGCGGGCGGCGGTGATGAGCGAATTCGGCCTGGCGGCGGGACCGGAGGAGGCGGTGGCGATGATGCAGGTGGGTGGCGGACTGGATTCCCGGCGAGCGGTGGTGCTGGAAATACCGGACGGCCTGGGGGAACCATCGACGCCGGTGCTGGAAGGGATCGCGGACTGGCTCCGCGCGTTGGCGGTGCTGCCGCCGAAGGGGCGTTTCGGCGTGGTTGATGAGGCGGTTCGGGCGGAGTTGGAGGCAGGTTCCGTTTCGCTGGATCGGGGAAGCGGCTGGTGGCGCCTGGACTCGGCTGATGGGCGGCTGAAAATCGTGGATTACGAGCCGGAACGGGTGTCGTTAAGAATTTCGTCAACCGGGCCGTCATTGTTGCTGCTAAAGGATGCGATCTACCCGGGCTGGAAGGTGGAGGTTGATGGGGTGGAGATGCCGTTGCTGCGAGCCAACGTGCTGCATCGAGCGGTCCTGGCGCCGGCCGGGGAGCATGTAGTGGAATTCGTTTACGAGCCGCCGGAAGTCGCCACCGGTCGCGTGATCTCGCTGGTGGCCATGGTTGTATTTATGGCGCTGCTGGCAACGTTTGCCCTGGAACGTTGGAAGAGGCGGGAGATGGGTCGGTGAAGATCGCGATGTTTGCGCCATTCGCCCTTTGGCCGAAGGGGACGACGGTGGCGCGGGTGCTGCCGATGGCGCGGGCGCTGGTGGCGGCCGGGCACGAGTGCCTGGTGGTGGTGCCGCCTTATGACAACCCAGGGGAGGTGTGGGACCCCGAACGGGAGGGGGCGCTGACGGTGGAGTGGCTGCGGGTGCCGGGGGCGAGATTGCCGCTGGTGGGGGCCGGGATCGCGCAAGCGGCGCTGACGGTGAGCGGTTTTCGGCGGATGAAGGCGTTCGACCCCGATGTGTTCCACGTATTCAAGCCGAAAGCGGTCTCCGGGGCGGTGCAGGGTCTGTTGTGGCGATTTGGGGGTTGGGCCGCGGTGGTGCTGGATTGCGACGACTGGGAGGGCCGGGCGGGCTGGTCGAGGCTGGAGTCGTACCCGCTTCCGCTGAAGATGGCATTCGACGTGCAGGAGCGGGCGTTGCTGGGTCGCAACGACGGGGCCACGGTGGCCAGTTATGAGTTGGAGGAGCGCATGCGGGGGCTGGACCCGGAGCGGCCGGTGGCGCGGATCGCGAATTTCCACGATCCGGGGCGTCACGCCGGCTGGCAGGACCCGGAACGCCGGGGGGAAGGGCGGCGGCTGATGGGGCTGGATCTCGAGGTGGCGGTGGGCCTCGTCTACTCGCGGTTTTTTGATTATCCGGTGGAGGGTTACGGGGAGCTGATAGGGCGTTTCTTGCGACTGGCGCCGGCGGCGCAGGTGGTGGTTGGAGGGGCTGGCATGTACGGTCAGCAGGAGCGGCTGCGGAAATTGCTGGAGGCGACGGGGGTGGGGGACCGGGTTACGTGGCTGGGATGGCTAGAGGCGGACGAAATTGGGGCGACGCTGGCGGCGGCGGATGTGGCGCTGATGCCGGCGCTGGACACGGTGGCGGGACGTTCCAAGTGTCCCGCGCGACTGGTGGATTTGCTGGTGGCCGGGACGCCGGTGGCGGCTCATGACGTGGGCGAGGCCCGCACTTATGTGAAGGACGGGCGGAACGGCAGGCTGGTGGCGCCGGGGCGGGCCGATGAACTGGCGGAAGCGGCGGTGGAACTGCTGGACGAGGGCGCACGGGAGCGGGCACGGGCTTACGGAGATGAAAGATTGGCGGGCGATTTGTCGCCCGAGCGAGCGGCGGCGGGGCTGATTGAACTTTATGAAGCAGCGAGACGGAGGCGGGGACAACGGTAGCGGAGAGTGGTTATGGCGTGGGGGTGGGGCGGATCTCTTCCGGTTCGACGGTTGGGGTGGAAGTGGGCTCAGGGGTGGGTGTCTCGGTTGGGAGGGGTGTCGGAGTGACGGTGACGCCAGGCGGTAGTGCGGCGTCGTCGGAGGGCACGGTGGTGGGGCCGCGAGTGGGTATTGGCGTGGGAGTGGAAGTCGGGGTGGGAGTGTCCTCCGGCACAGGCTCGGGTTCCAGGGTGACGACGACGGTCTCGGGTTCGACCGATTGCAACTCAGTGTCGGCGGGCGAGAGCACGACGGGTCTGATTTCGTGGGTACCGGCGCCGCGCCCGGCCATGGTGACCTCGGCGCGGATGTCGCCGATCTCGAGGGACTGGAGACGTTCGGCGGAACCGACGAGCACGACCTGCACGGAGATGGGGGACACGGACGGGATGAGGCCGTCGGATACATCGGTGACCACAACTCCGACGACGAAGGAGGCGGTGGCCTCGATGGTGGTGAGGTTAACGATGACGCGTACCTGGGCGTCGGCGCGGACGAGGATGATGCCGTCGGGGACGATAAGACTGACGTCACTGGTGACATCCTCGGTGGCTCCGCCGATGTCCACTGGCTCAATCAGTAGCTGGTCAACGTTTTCGATGGTCTCCGGCGCGCCTTCAATCTCGACACTGCCGGGAATGATGGTGTAGCGATTGGGGACGTTGCCGGGGGCGGGGACGCCTACAACCTGGGCGCGGATGGGAACGGTCTTTCTGACAGTGATCGCGATTATCGGAACCTGCACGTCGATGAGTCGGGACGCGGCCTGGACTCCCAGGACTTCTTCCCCCGAATCGTTGACCGGAACTCCCGACACCTGGATGGACAGGCCGGTGGAGGCGCCGGTGAGATCGATCTCGGCCTGAAGGGCGGACACCTGCCGGACGGCGGTTTCGGCCCCGAGGATATCGACGGATTGTGGATTGTAGATGACGTCTTCGGATCGAAATCCTGGGTCGGGAACACCGTGCAGAATCAGACGGACGGGGACGGGCAGGACGATGCGGTTTTCGAGCCGGATTGGGATGTTGTCGGGGGTGATGCGCTGGATTTCGACGCCGGGGTCGGCGGTTTCGACGGAGACCGGAAGGAGATGGAGGCCGTCATCGAGACCGGTGAGATCGACCCGAGCGACGAAGCTGCGGATGGTGAGGACGCTCACGCTTTCGCTCGAGCCGCGAACCGAGACCTGGATCGGCTCGACGTCGCCGACGAGAACCAAGTCGTCGGCGATGCCGACCGGGTCGACGGCGATGTTCCCGGGGATTGTGACGGTAGTAGTGGGGTTTTGGTCGAGGGTGATGCCGATCCAAACAATACCGGCCATGAGGGCGGCGAGCCCGAACCGTGGATTTAGAAGCCCGCTGAGAAAACGCCGGAGGCGTCGGAGCCGGAGGGCTATTGGAATTTCGCGGGCCACGCTACCGCCTGGCGAGCCAGGCGGCGAGGCCCTGCAAAAGGGGCCGTCTGCGCGGGGAGCGGGTGCGGAAGAGCGCCCGCAGCCGCCGGCGAAGCTGATCTTCGTTGAGATGGCGGGCGAGTTTGCCATCGACGGCCATCGAAATGCCGCCGGTCTCCTCGGAGACGATTACGGTGATTGCGTCGGATTGCTCGCTGATGCCGAGTCCGGCGCGGTGACGGGAACCAAGGTGTTGCTCGCGGTTGACGGACTCGCTCATGGGAAGCACGCAGCCGGCGGCGACGATGGTGTGGCCGCGGACGATCACGGCGAGATCGTGCAATTCGGAGTTTGGATAGAAGATCGTCAACAGGAGCTCGGGGGAGATGGTGGCGTTGAGACGGGTGCCGGTTTCGGCGATTTCCTCCAGGCCGGACTCCCGTTCGAGAACGAGCAGCGCTCCCCAAGACCGCCGGGAGAGATCGCCGGCTGCCTGAGTGACGCTATCGACGAGGCGCTCGACGGTGGGAATGTCGGCCTGGCCGAACGGATGGGCAAGATAGCCGCCGGTGCGGCCAAGCCTTTCCAAAATCCGTCTTAGCTCGGGCGCGAAGAGGAGGGCGACGACCAGAATGATCCCCGGAAGGGCGTTTTCAAGAATCCAAATGATGAGCGTCAACTGGAAGACGCGGCCGACGACATTCAGCAGGACAAACAGCACCAACACGCCGCGCAGGAGGATGTCGGCTTGGGTGCCCCGGATCAGGGTGAGGACAGTGTATAGGAGCAGGGCGACGACGACGATCTGGATAACGGCGGAAAGATCGAACTGGCTCTTCAGATATACGAGCTGATCCAGCACCGAGGCTCTCGCGCGCGAAAGACCCAACAGACGATGGGTCTCGACTCAGCGTAGCGCCTAGTTGAGTTCTTTGAAAGCATCCGGCCCACGGATGAGGTGGACGAGAAGGGCCTTCTGGGTGTGGAGGCGATTTTCGGCCTGGTCGAAGACGACCGATCGGGGACCGTCAATGACTTCGTTGGTGACTTCCTGGCCACGATGCGCGGGCAGGCAGTGCATGAAGATGGCGTCGTCACCGGCCGCATCCATGAGGTCGGCGTTCACCTGGTAGGGGCCGAAGGCCTGGAGGCGGGATTCGAGCTCGTCTTCGAGTCCCATGCTGATCCAGGAATCGGTGTAGACGGCGTCGGCGCCGCTGACTGCTTCTCGGGGGTCGCGAACGACCTGGATGGAGGTCGATCCGTTGGCGACCGCCCGGGCTTCGGCGATGGCGTCGGGACTGGGCTCGAATCCATCCGGGCAGGCCAGGGTTATGGACATGCCGACCCGGGGAGCCGCGGCGATAAGGGAGTTGGCGACGTTGAAGCCGTCGCCGATGTACGCCAATTTGAGACCTTCCAGACGACCCTTGCTCTCGCGGAGGGTTAGCAGGTCGGCGAGTATCTGGCAGGGATGGCTCCGGTCGCTGAGGCCGTTGATGACGGGCACGTCGGCGGCGTCGGCCAGCTCGGTGAGGGTGGAGTGAGTGAAGACCCGGGCCATGATGGCGTCTACCCAGCGGGTCAGGTTGCGGCCCACGTCGGCGATGGACTCGCGCACGCCCATCTGGAGGTGCTCGTGGGCGAGATCGACGGCATGGCCGCCGAGCTGCGACATGCCGGTTTCAAAGGTGGCCCTGGTCCGGAGGGAAGGTTTTTCGAAGATCATCGCCAGGGTCCGTCCCGCGAGCAATGGATGGCGGCCGCCGTTTTTCAGGGCCGACTTGATGGTGGCGGCGCTGTCGAGGAGGAGGCTCAGCTCGTCGGCGGAGAGGGTAGCGAGGTTCAGCAGATCACGACCGAGAAGCCCGCTTTGCGAATTCAAATGGAACTGTCTTTCCCGGTGTGAGTGGCCAGCGGTGGAAATTGGAAGGTGCGGAGTATATCAGTGAGTCACCGGGCCGAAGCCGGATTCGCTCAGTAGGCGTAGCCGATGTCGACGCCGATGAAATAGAACTTGATGATCTGCTCGGCGGCGTAGCCCAGATTGGCCAGTTTGTTGGAGCTTTGCAACGGCATGCCAACACCATGGCCGACGAACCAATCATCGGCGCTGACGGGGTCTTCGACACCCGTCGCCCAGGGACGGGCGGAGCCCCAGCCGGCGTCTTCGTGGCTGATGGTGTAGCCGCCGGCTTGGGTGAAAAATGGGGCCTCGATTATCTCGCCCTGGTAGGTGATGACCTGCCCGCGGGTGGCCTCGGTGGCCTGCCGCAGGCGGGGTCCGTCGAGCTCGCGGACGAATCCGCGATAGAACATGTGGCGGGTGAAATAGGACGGTGTGTGGGTGGTGGAGGAGGCGATGTCGAAGGGCTCGAAATTCTTGATTTTCAATCTGGCCTGCACGGCCAGCGCGTAGCTGCGGAAGGTGATCACGGAGGCCTTGAGAGATTCCCAGGGCGCTTCCTCGCCCTGCTCGATCAAGCCGACCAGGTAGTCGTTGACGGGCAGGATGTCGATCAGCCAGGCGCTTTC
>Ga0310120_10003328_pt1 | contig 11496 bp, 10 predicted proteins | sample CB27_AW_983_MG_FD_203506 | JGI IMG/M metagenome (GOLD analysis project Ga0310120, IMG submission 203506) | Marine microbial communities from Western Arctic Ocean, Canada - CB27_AW_983 | ecosystem: Environmental > Aquatic > Marine > Oceanic | place: Canada: Western Arctic Ocean | collected... | reverse complement strand
GGGGGATCGAAACCCGAAAGCCCAGCACTGTGGCTCATGACGTGCGCCACGAGAACCTCGGCCTTGCCGTTCTGGGCGAACTCGGGCCAGTAGTCGGCCACGGGTGCCTGTAAATCGATTTCTCCCCGGTCGGCGAGGATGAGGGTGCAGAAGGCCGCCATGGTCTTGGTGGTGGAATAGACATTGACCAGGGTGTCCTTCGCCCATGGGGCACCTTGGGGGTTGGCATCGCCCCCCCACAGGTCCACGACGGGCTCCCCGTCGTGGGTCACGGCTACGCTGGCTCCCAATTCCGCTCCCTTGTCGAAGTTGGCCTCGAACGCGACCTGGACTCCTTCGAAGCCCGGCTTGCAGAATCCCTGGGTGTTCATCGTGCTCTCCTCCGTGATTTGGGGAGGCGAATGCTATCGCAAGCCAGCCTTGAACGTTCCCGCTGCGGGAGTGCCTCAAGGGGGGCCGTGGCCTCTGGCCCCGGGGTCGGTACCCTGTTCGGGTCCGGGTCAGCCCCGGAGCCGAGTGCCCAAGGAGGTAATTTTCGGCGTGTACGATCTGCTGATTCAAAACGGGACCTTGATCGACGGCAGTGGAGGCCCGGCCTTTGCCGGGGACCTGGCCATCGACGGCGATCGGATTGTCGCGGTGGGTGAGGCCGGGGGGTCGGCGCGTCGTACCCTCGACGCCCGGGGCCGCTTGGTGACTCCGGGCTTTGTGGATCCCCACACCCACCTGGATGCACAATTGCTGTGGGATCCCCTTGGCACGCCCGCGTGTTGGCACGGGACGACCACCGTGGTGGTGGGCAACTGTGGTGTGGGCTTCGCGCCGGTGAAGCCCGAGCATCGAGCGCTGCTGGCAGAGATCCTCGAGTCCGTAGAGCAGGTTCCCCGGGAGAGCATCATGGCCGGGGTAGACTGGAATTGGCAGGATTTTCGTGGCTATCTCGACGCTCTGGATGCGCATGCTCTGGGCGTGAATGTCGGCGCATTGGTGGGGCACGTCGCCCTGCGGGTCGGCGCTCTGGGGGAGGGCTGCGGCGATCCCGACCGCATTCCCACGACCACGGAGCTCGACGCCATGCGCGGGATGGTGGACGAGGCCATGGTTGCGGGTGCCCTGGGCTTTTCCACTTCGCGGACGCGAAGTCACTGCATGCCCGACGGGACGCCGATTCCGGGAACCTTCGCCCGGGACGAGGAGCTATCGGCGTTGGCCACCGTACTGGGCGAACACCGCCGGGGCATTCTGCAGTGGGTGGCCGGGTTCGGCGAAACCGATTCCACCGCCGAATTTCCCGAAGCCTGCCGGGAGGTGGCCCGGATGGGAGAAATCAGCCGGGAAGCCCGACGTCCGGTTATTTTCAGCATGTTTACTCATGAACTGGTCCCCGCCCTTCACGGGAAAGTATTGGCCGCCGCCGACGCAGAACGGGCGGCGGGTGCCGAGATCTGGCCCATGTTCAATCCCCGGCCGGTGCTCAGCTTCGTGGGCCTCTTGAATCACTCGCCCGTGCGTGGGTCCGCGTGGAAGCGCCTTTACGAGAGAGCCCCGGAAGCGCGCCTCATGGCTTTGGAGGATCCGGCGGTTCGGCGTGGGCTTGTGGATGTCAGCCCCGAGGTCGATCTCCGGATTGGGTCGGAGTACACGCTCTTCGGTCCCGATCGCTGTGCGTACGAACTCACGGATGCGCCGCGCCTGGGTGAGGTGGCCGCGGCTCGGGGCCAACGCCCCATCGAGGCCATGGTCGACCTTTTTCGCGAGACCGCCGGTCGCCAGATTTTCGCTTCGGCGGGCAGCAACCAAGTGGCCGAGCACATCGAGGACGTCTTTGGCCACCCCGGGACACTCTTCGGCCTGGGGGACGCGGGAGCCCACGTGACGGGCATCTGCGATTCGAGTCTCACCACCTATTTGCTGAGTTATTGGTGTCGCCAGCGGGGGAGCCTATCTGTCGAAGAAGCCATTCGTCGGCTGACATCGGCCCCGGCCGATGCTTTTGGGATTCGCGAACGGGGTCGGCTCGCACCGGGCCAGTACGCGGATATCAATGTGATCGATTTTGACGGCCTCAACATCGAGGTGCCCGAGTTCGTATTCGATTTCCCGGCGGGCGCTGGGCGTTGGACCCAGAAATCCTCGGGTTACGACTACACCCTGGTGAACGGGGAAGTGGTCGTCGAGGGCGGCCAACACACGGACCGCTTTCCCGGCAAGGTCCTTCGGGGCGGATGAACGGGCGGCTGTGTCATACTGCTTCCTGGAGTTCAACGAGGAAAGAAAATATTGCTCGAAAGGGAGTGGGGAAAAATGATGCCTGGATCGGGATCGCTGGAGAGCGTAGTCCGAAAGTTTATTTTGTTGAGTTCAGCTGTCGCTTGCACGAGCCTCTTGATGCTGGGGCCGGCTGGGGCGGATGAATTCGGCGGGCTCTCCGTTGAGAGCGGAGCCATTGACTCGGCGTTTCATGCGGTTGCTCCTCACGCCGCCCTCCACACTGAGATTTATGCTGGCCATGGGAACGCCATGGCTCGGGATACCCTCGATCTGGAAGCGAGCGGGGGGTATACCAACGAGTACGTGTTTGGAATGACCAAGGCCGTCATGGGGTCGACCCTGGCCCCGGCGGTGAAGCCCATGGCCTTGATCTTCACGATTCCCCTCGACCTGGCCACGCTCCCCTTCGCCGTTGTGGGCGGCTTCATGCGGTGATCCCGTGCCTAACGGGGGGCGGTGACCACGACGGCAACAAAGTTACCGGCTGCGACCTCGATTTCTTGTCGATACGACTCGTGGGGACCCGATCCAAGCAGAACTTCGACTTGGTGTTTCCCGGGGACGAGATTCGTTCTGTAGACGTAGACGCGATCGGGTAGAAAAAGCCATGAACGTGTGTCGGGTTTGTCCATGCCCACCATGGCGGCTTCGGTCACTAGGGCCAATGCCCAGCCGAGCCCATTGCCCGCGCTATCGCCCGCCGCTCGCATACCCTCGGCCGCTGCGGCGCGAACGATCATTCGCGAGAGAGCGGCGGCGATGATGGACGACTGGATGCTTTCGTATTCCTTGCGGATTTCGCTCCCCAGGCGACTGGCGAGGTCGGGTTCCACGCGCTGCCCGTCGAGGAGCAGCCCTACCTTCGATTGCCCGCTTGGGCTTGGACTGAGTCCGGGGTAGACGACGACTTTGAAGACCGAGTAGCCGAGCACCGCCGGATCCCCGCTGATTTGGCTTCCCGCCAGGCCGACCGCGGCGCCAATCGGCATTCGCTCGGGAATCTTGTGGGGAACGCGTCCTACGCTGATCACCACAAGAAGCTCAGCCGTGGCGTTCGGGTTTTTCTCGGACGGGAGGGTGCGGTCAGGTTTCGACTCGGCCAAGAAGGCCTCGATTGCCTTGCCCCGATAGGGGGTGAGGGACGAGAGTCGCCGGACCGGTTCCCGAAGAGATTTGAAATCGTGAACCGCCAGGGCCTCGTCGTAGTAGCGCATGGCTCCGGTATATTCGCCCATCCGCTCAAGGGTGAAACCCGCCAGGTAGGATCCGAAGGCGGCATGGGGTTGGCCCATGGCGTACTCGTCGAGATAGCGCTGCATCACACTGAATCGGCGACTCTCGACCCGAGCGCCTTGCAGGTCGTCCAGGGCCAAGTAGTTCATCATGTTGAAGCCATTCAACGCGAGTTTTTCGGTGGGCGAGGAGCGGTACTGGGTCGCGCTGTCGCTGAAAAAATATCGGCCAATTTGACCCGAGGTGTCGTTGGCAATATCGAGGAACTCGAGTTCTCCGTCCGCTGCCCGGAAATCCTGACTACTCGGTCCAAAATTCTGAAGTGCCTGCTCGAGGGTGGCGCGATTGAGAAGTCCAAGGGCAATGTCGGAATTTATTTTTTCGGGGATCCCGACGGCGGGAAGGCCCGAAGCGCTCTCGATCTGGCCGATGGCTTCCTGGTAACGTCCGGCGCCCACGTCCACCTGCGCGGTGGTCATGCGATCCGAGTAAGTGGCGCAGCCGGACAAGAAGAGCAGGGCGAAGACGTAGGCCAGGGCCGGATTCCGGGGAAGTCCCATTTGTCTCCCGGTTTTTCTCGTCATTGGAAGCCTGCCCATTGCGCGCCTCCCGATTGGACGCCGATCCAGCCGCTGCCTTGGCCACCGGGACGGGTGTCGGGATCGGTGTTCGAATCGGTGCCGGAATCGGTCCCCGGTTGGACTCAGGGAACTCAGCGCTTGAGGGCTTTGCTGCGGGTCGCTTCGTGCTGAAACTTGACCAGTCCGGTCTCGAGTTCGAGAACCTGGAGAAAGAGGCTGTACTGAACGCGTCGAGTCTTCTGCAACCTCTCGTCAACCCCAGTGACCTTCCCCGTGACGAAATAGCCGGCGCCCAGTTGCGCACCCAGTCGCGCGGCTCTCTGGGGATCGTAAATGGCTCCCTGCTGGATGCCGATTTCCCGGGCCAGCGCGGCTTGACTGGACTTCGCGACGACCTGGACCTCCCCGCTATTGACCAGGCTCGTTTCGATGGAGGAAAGCAGAGTCAGCATCTGGTCTTCGAGATGCTCGGAGGTCGAATTTTCAATGGGCCAGATGGCGAAAATCGGAGGCGTTCCCTCGCCCACGATTTCTCCCAGCCAGAACCGGGATGTGTAGAGGGCCTCAATGTTCTGTGAAACCAGGTACTCAATATCGGCTCGGTCGAGGGTGGTGCTCATGGCCGGTGCATCCATCCCAGGATTTTCCGTGCCCGCGCCTCCCCGCATGGCGCGCGGTGCGCAAGCCGGAGCCGCTCCCAACGCTGCGATCAGGCCGAGGGTCAGGACAACAGTCTCTATTTTGTTCACTTTAGGCCGCTCCTTTATTTCGAGAATCGGAGCCCGAGAGTCGCACACTCGTTCACGATTGGCCGCTGGGGCATCGCCTGGAAGATTTCGTTCCACAGGGTAAAAGGTCTACATGGCGCCTGTGATCGGGGCTAGAGTGAGATTGCATCTGGAGGGACTCTTTCGATGACGACCGAAATCCGGAAAGCCCGCTTTGGAATCGGCGACATTGTCCGCCATCGGATCCATCCGTTCCGGGGCGTCATCTTCGATGTCGATCCGACCTTCAGCAATAGCGAAGAGTGGTGGCTTTCGATTCCCGAGAATGTGCGCCCGGTAAAAAATCAGCCCTACTACCACCTGCTTGCTGAGAACGTCAAGATGACCTACGTCGCCTACGTGTCCGAGCAGAACCTGCTGCACGATGAGAGCGGTGAACCCTGTCGTCATCCCCAGGTCGATGAGATTTTCGATGGCCCTGAACAGGGGCACTACCGGCCCAAGCTGCACCGGACGAATTGACACGTCGGGGGAGCAGGAGCCCATCCTTCGATGCTGTCGTTCCTATAGCTCAGTGCGATGGCTTAGTGCGATAGCTCAGTGCCGGAGTTCAATGCCGTAATTCAATGCCGCAGTTGAATCGATGAGGGCCCAAGTGCCCGGGGCGGAATGTTTCTTCGCCCAGGCGGCCCCGAGCAACCGAGGGATGATGAATTTCAGGGGAGGGCGCCGCGCCGGGCTAGGGGCTCGGGGGCTTCGGCCTCTCGCCCTGCCGACAGTGCCAAACCGCGAAGCAGGACGTTCCGTACTTCGCGCGGGTCGATGATCTCGTCGAATCCCATGGAGTCGGCAACTCGATAGGGGCCGCCGAGTTCCGCCGCGTCGAGCTCGGCCTGCTGGGTGAGGTCGGCCTTCGACGCCACACCTCCACCCCGGGCGGGCATGGCGCCGAGTGTTGCGCCCGGAAAGGCGACCGAGAGGGTCTGGTTGTCAAAGGGGTTCATGCCCATGATGCTGCTGCCGAATCCGAAGGCCTTGCGGAGGGTGACGTGGAGCTTCGGCCCCCGGAGCCTGCGCTGGGCGGCAAACATTCGGGCCGCAGCGCGCAGGGCACCGTTGCGTTCGGCCACCGTACCCGGCATGACGCCTGGGTTGTCGGCGAGAAAAATTACCGGAAGGTGAAAGCTGCCGGCAATTTCAAGAAAACGGGTGCCCTTATCCGCTGCTTCACGATCGATACTTCCCGCCCTGACACTCGGGTTGTTGGCCACGATGGCCACCGACCGTCCACCGAGCCTCGCCAGCCCGGTGAAGAGGCTTTGGCCGTAGCGCGGCTGGAGTTCGAGGACGCTGGCTTCATCGGCAATTCGCGCCACTACTTTGCTCATCTTGTAGGGCTTGCGGTCATCGGCGGGCACTAGGGAGAGAATGTCTTCGACCCGGCGTTCCCCCGAGTCGTTTGTTTCCGCCGAGGGCGGGCGCTGCCAGGCGTTGCTCGGGAAGAATCCGAGGTACTTTCGAGCCAGATCGAGGGCCGCGCGGTCGTCCTCTACGTCGTTGTGGGCAACACCGCTCTCAGCGACCTGAATATCCGGCCCCCCGAGTTCTTCCTTGCTGACCTTTTCGCCGAGGGCGGCTTCGACCAGGGGTGGACCCGCGGAGAAGAGTGCGGCTTGTCGGGTCATGATCGCGAAATCCATTAGTGGGGCGGCCAGGGCGCTGTGGCCAGCGGCGGGTCCAGCGACGATGCAGACCGTGGGAACGATCCCCGCCAGATCCACCAGACCCTGGAGATCGTTGGGCGAGCGACCGTGGCCCTTCAAGGCGTTGCTGATGCGATGGCCTGCGCCGTGCAAAATGAAAACCAGGGGTACGCGTTCGTCCCTTGCCAATTGCGTGAGGCGATAGCGCTTGTCCGCAGCGCCCAGGCCGATGGAGCCCCCCATGACGGTGAAGTCCTCGGCGCCCACCAGCACGGGTCGACCCTCGATGCTTCCCATGCCCGCGGGAAATGCATCCGCGGGGACTCCTTCGCTCTCGGCGCCCACCAAGGTCCCCAACTCGTGGAAACTGCCCCGGTCGACCAGCGCTTCGATGCGTTCTCGGGCGTTGAGTTGACCGCGACTCCGCTGTTTCTCGAGTTTCTCACTTCCCCCCATGGCCCGGGCGCTTTTGCGACGCTTCTCAAGATCGGTGAGTAGCGGCCCCCAGCCGTTCTCGGGTTGGGTCTTCTTCGAATCTTTGGCCATGGAACTCCTCGACGACTGGCGTGGGTCAGCTCAAAGGGTGCAACAGATTCCGAGCCAATGCCGGGACCAGACCGCAGCTTCCGTCCTCGCTTCATGCCGAGTCGGGCTGAGTGCCGGAGGGCTGGGGTTTTCACTGCCGACAGGTTGGCCCAGTCCCCAACCGGAGCCCCGGTGCTTGTTAGAGGTTGCCCCGGTAGAGCTCGCTCAGGCCAGGTTCTCAGGCCAGCTTGATGAGGGCCCGGGCCGCAGCCAGCAGGCCGAGTCCGAAGAGCAGAATTCCCATTCCCTTCATCAGGTTTTCGCGAGCCTTGGGTGAGATTCGCTTGTGATGGCGGTGCAGGAAGTAGAGCACGACGGTGAACCAACTGAGGATACCTGTACCGACCCCGAGTCCGAAGGGGATTGCGAACTGGGGTTTGGGCTCCACGAGGCCCAGGGAGTAGATCATGGTGACCGCCGCACCCCAATTGAAGATCAAGGCGGGATTCAGGGCGGTGATACTGAGGCCGAGAAGCAGGTGGCGTTTCGCCCCCTCGCCCTCGGTGGAGGTATCTGTGGAGGATTCATTACTCGAAGGGGGACGCAGGATCAGGAACAGGCCCACGCCCAGGAGTACCAGGACCGCGATGGCGTGGGAGGTTGGCCCGACCCATTTGAACTCGTCCACCAGTGCCCCGAAACCCCAGAGCGCAAGTGCGGCGTAGATGGACTCGGGCAGCGCCGAGCCCAGGGCGACCAGGGCAGCCTGGCGGATGCGCCCCTCGAGACCGTATCCCAGAATCAGCATGGTGATGGGGCCGGCCAGGGGAATGGATCCCCCCACTCCCATCAAAAATCCGATCAGGGCTGTGCTCAACATTCGTTCGCCGAGTTCCTTTTGCTTGCCTTACCGCCGCTGTTCGGTGTGCCCATTGAATAGCAGGCCCTACCCCGGGCGGACGCCAAGCTTTGGCCGAGTTCGGGTTGCTCGGGGTGCGCCGGAAATCCGTCAGTCGGCGAAGGGTTCTCCGATTTCCCTTTGGAACGTTTCCAGGCTGGCACCCAGCGTCTCGAGGTTGCCGCTCGAGGGGGAAATCAGGACGCGTTCCACGCCCTGTTTGGCCAAGCTCTCGATCAGCGCGGGCTTGGGCGCGCCCACGGCGGTCACGCCAATCTCCTCCGGGTTGCGCCCGGCTTCGCGGGCGGCCTCGCGCATGGTGGCGAGCAGCGCGTCGAGTTCTTCGCCGAAAACGCCGAGAGGGTAGAAACCATCGCCGAGTCGACCCGCCCGGCGAGCGGCGGCCGGGCTATGGCCGCCGATCAAGATGGGAACGCCGGCTTCCTGGGCCGGCTTCGGCTGGCTGACCACCCGTTCGAACTGGACGTGCTCGCCCTTGTAGCTCGAGACCGGTTCGCGCCAGAGCGCCCGCATGGCTTCGATGTATTCGTCGCAGCGCTTGCCCCGGGTGTTGAAGTCCGTCCCTGCGGCTTCGGCCTCCTCGCGGACCCAGCCTACGCCGACTCCCAGGAGCAGCCGACCGCGGGAGAGCCGGTCCAAGCTGGCCACGGTCTTGGCGAGCACCACCGGGTTGCGCAGGGGCAGGATCAAGATGCCGGTGCCGAGCTTGATCCGCTGGGTATGCGCGGCGACCCAACCCAACCAGGTCAGGGGATCGGGTTGGATGACGTTTTCGTGGAAGGGCGATCGCCCGCTGGGATCGTAGGGATAGCGGGATTCGTAATCCGGGCACATGACCGCGTGATCCACCGCCCAGATAGACTCAAAGCCCGTGTCCTCGGCGAGCCGAGCAAATTTGGCCGCGTACTCGCCGTCCTCTAGGGGCCCTTGGACATAGGGGGCCATGATGCCGAATTTCATGGGGTTGCCTCCTCGAAATGAACTGGAGGGTCAGTCTACGACATCTGGCCGGCGGCCTGCAGGCGAAGGTTTCAGAAGGTGGTTAATTTTTCGGCTCCGGGTGTGGTGTGAAGGGCCGCCGCTTGCCCCGGGTGCCGTGGTCCGACTAGGTTCTTGCTATGGAGCATGCCACCGGATCCGGGCCCAAGGAGGTTCTCGACGCTCTAACCCCCTGGCCCGTGCTCGAGGGGGCGGTGTTCGAGCGCCTTGCTGGAGGACTCATCAACCAGAGTTGGCGAGTCGTGACCCCGGGCGGAGAGTATATCGCCCAGCGAGTACACACGGATTTTTCCGACGGCATTCACGCGAATATCCAGGCGGTTTCGAGTCATCTCGCCCGCCGGGGCGTTGTCGTTCCCCGGTTGCTGGAAACCGACCGGGGAGACCTTTTTTCCGATCGGGGCGTCGCCGGCCGCTGGCGGGTCATGGAGCGCTTGCCCGGAGTGAGCTTTAGCAAGTGCCGGACCCCCGCCCAGGCGCGCAGCGCAGGCGCCCTGGTGGCGAGCTTTCATAGCGGAATGCTGGACTGGAAGGGGGAACTTGAGCCGATCGGGTTTCCCTTCCACGACATGCCTCGGCACTTTTCGGATCTGGGTCGCGCTCTCCAGGAGCATCCCGACCATCCCCTCCGCGACGAGATCAAGGTGCTTGCCGGGGAGATCTTCGACGCTCAAGAGGAATCGCCGATTCCAGGCGATCTCCCCCAGCGGATCCTGCATGGCGATCTCAAACTCAGCAATCTGCTCTTCGAAGGTTCCGATCCGCCCTCGCGGGATATCGCCCTGTCGCTGATCGATCTCGATACGGTCTCGCGCCTACCCCTTTACTACGACATGGGCGACGCCTGGCGTTCCTGGTGCAACGTGGGCGGGGAGGGCCCTGGGGATGTTCGGATCGATCTCGAAATTTTTCGCGCTTCGGCAGAGGGCTATTTCGGGGCTCTGAAGCTTCGGCTCTCCAAGGCCGAAAGAGACTCTCTCGTGGAGGGCTTGGAACGGGTAAGCCTCGAGTTGTGTGCGCGCTTCGCGGCGGATGCCCTGGAAGAGAGCCATTTCGCGTGGGACTCGGAGGCCTTTCCAACGGCGGGGGAGCACAATCTCTACCGGGCCCGAGGGCAACTCAGCCTTCATCATCAGGCGCGGGAGACCCGGAGCGAGCGGGCCCGTGGCTTGTTTGACTAAAGGGTTCGTGCTGAGTCTGTCCCGGGGAAAACCGGGCGACGGCCGGGCTTGGAGCGCCTCGGCGAAGCGCCGAGGGGGTGTGGCTATCGCTATGGCTATGGCTATGGCTATGGCGATGGCGGTGGCGCTCGCTCTCGGACTCCTGGCGTCGGCTGGATCCCCGGCCTTTGGGGAGCCCCCATCGGTCGAGCCCCCATCGGTCGAGTCGCCTCGGGTGCTGCGCCCGGATCGGCGCTTCGACGTGATCCCGGCTCCGGTGGATCCGGAAAACCTGGCCCCGTCCCTGGGCTTCGCCGGTCGGCGCCTGGGGGATTGGTCGATTCAGTTGGCGGGGGTCCAATTCGATGGCCCCCGGCTGGAGGCGCTGGCCCAAGCGCCGGGCCCCGATCCGCTCGAGGTGCGGGTTCGCGAGGGCTTCGGCCGCCCGGTGGATTTGCAGGATTTCATTTTCTTTCTCGATGATTTGCTTCGTGACGGTCCCCTGGGTTTGCGTGACGCTGAGGTCTGGGTGACGCCCAGCCGAGCCCGGCGGGCTGGGATTCTTCTGCACCCGGACGATATTTTTAAGGGCAGGCCGCGGCGTTACGGAGATCATGGCTCCATTCCCCTCGACCCTCCCCAGCCCCAGGTCGATCTGGCTCCGGCCCGGGACGGTGACCTCCTCGGATCGGCCTGGGCCATGCGCTACCGAAACCCATCCCAGGAGGAGCAAGCCCTTTCGGCCCTCGCCGGGATTCGCGTGGGCGCTTCATTCGCTTCGCGAATCCGTGGGCTGATCGATCAGCTTCGGGCTCAGGGGGCGCAGGTGTACCTCAACTCCACAGTACGCAGCCGGGAGCGCGGCTATTTGATGTGGGGTGCATTCGTTTTGAGTCAGGCCGCCGACGAACAGGATTTGCTCGCGGGCATTGGGGTGCTGGAGCGCGCGCGAGGTGAATGGGAACTCGCGGTCCCGATCCAGTGGCAGCATCCCGGAGGCTGGCAGGCGACCCGGGAAGCGGCTCGGGCGATGGCTGAGACCTACGAGGTCGTCTACGCCACCGAGGCAGGTGCACGGGCCTCGGATCACTACACGGGAAGGGCCGTGGATCTGGTGGTCTTGGCGCTGCCCCGCCAGCTCGCGTTGCTGGCGCCCAATGGGGAAATCGGGCGTTTCGATTTGTCCCCGCCGAGGGCGGCACGGGATCTGAGCCTCAGCCCCGAGGTGATCGAGTGGCTGGAGGAGAATTTCGATTTGACAAAGCTTCGTTCGGACTACCCTCACTGGAGCGACGCGGAATGAGTGGCGCGGAATGAGTGGCGCGCAATCCACGCCGAACAATCCACGCCGAACAATCCACGCCGAACAATCCACGC
>Ga0310120_10003325_pt1 | contig 11499 bp, 6 predicted proteins | sample CB27_AW_983_MG_FD_203506 | JGI IMG/M metagenome (GOLD analysis project Ga0310120, IMG submission 203506) | Marine microbial communities from Western Arctic Ocean, Canada - CB27_AW_983 | ecosystem: Environmental > Aquatic > Marine > Oceanic | place: Canada: Western Arctic Ocean | collected... | reverse complement strand
ATTCGTTCCGAGCTCTCGAAGGTCATCATCGGCCAGCTGGAGGTGATCGACGAGCTGTTGATCGCGCTGCTGTGCGGCGGTCACTGCCTCATTACCGGCGCCCCGGGGCTGGCCAAGACACTTCTGGTCAAGTCGCTGGCGGAGCTGTTCCACCTGCGGTTCCAGCGGATCCAGTTCACACCCGACCTGATGCCGGCCGACATCACGGGCACCGAAATGATCCAGGAGACCGAGCACGGGCGCGAGATGATGTTCCAGAAGGGCCCAATCTTCGCCAACATGGTTCTCGCCGACGAGATCAACCGGACCCCGCCCAAGACACAGGCCGCCCTGCTCGAGGCGATGCAGGAACACCAGGTCACCGCTGCGGGCGTCAGCCTGCCGCTCGAGGAACCCTTCTTCGTGCTCGCCACCCAGAACCCGATCGAGATGGAGGGCACCTACCCGCTGCCGGAAGCACAACTCGACCGTTTCATGTTCAACATCGTGATCGATTACCTCGATGAAGACGACGAGGTGACGGTGGTGGCGCAGACCACCGGCATGTCGGGCGAGAAGATCGAGGCCCTCTTTGCGGGATCGGAGCTGCGCGAATGCCACGAGGTGGTGCGCCGCGTTCCGGTGGCGGAGGACGTGGTGCGTTACGCGGTGCGTCTCGCCGCAGCTTCCCGTCCCGGCCGCAAGGGAGCGGACCAGTTCGTGAACGACTATATCAACTGGGGTGCGGGCTTGCGGGCCGCGCAGTTCCTCATCCTGGGCGGCAAGACCCGCGCCCTCTTGGACGGCCGGACCCACGTCACGGTGGACGATGTGCAAGCCCTCGCCGCCCCCGTCCTCCGTCACCGCATCCTCCCCAACTACCGCGCCGAAGCGGAAGGCGTGGGGGTGCCGGAAATCATCGATCACCTGCTGGAAAACGTGACGACGACTTTGGGGAGTTGAGCTTAACTTTATGCCGGCAGGGACGCCGGCATCCACCAGACCATGTCCACCAATCCCCGCACCACCCGCCTTCTGGATCCCAAAGCGCTGATGCGTATTCGGTCGCTGGAGCTGCGGGCCCGGGTGGTGGTGGAAGGATTCTGGAGCGGGATCCATCGCAGTCCGTACCACGGCTTCTCGGCGGAGTTCAGCGAGTACCGCCAGTACACCCCGGGCGACGACGTGCGCCATATCGACTGGCGCGTCTACGCCCGCAGCGATCGCTACTACATCAAGAAATTCGAAGACGAAACCAACCTGCGTTGCCAGCTCGTGGTGGATGGAAGCCGGTCCATGATGTACGGCTCGGACCCCGAGTTCACCAAGCACCGCTACGCCGCGACGCTGGCGGCCACCTTGGCCCATTTCCTTTCCCAGCAGGGCGACGCGGTGGGGTTGACGCGTTTTGACGACACGATCCGTGATTACCTCCCGCCCCGCAACAAGCCCGGCCACTTGCGCCGCCTGATGCTGTCCCTCGAGCACCCCGCGGATGGGCGCGCCACCGATTTTGGGGTGCCCCTCGAGCGGGTGGCGCAGATGCACGACCGGCGCGGAATGTTCGTTCTCCTCTCCGATCTCCTCGCTCCGCTCGACGTCCTCGAGACCCGCCTTGGACTCCTGCGGGCACGCGGTCACGAAGTTCTCGTCTTCCAGGTCCTCGATCCGCGCGAACTCGATTTCGAATTCGAGAATGCCGCGCAGTTCACCTCGTTGGAGAGCGGCCGCCAGCATTTCATCGACCCCAATGCAGCCCGCAAGGACTACTGCGCGAAGATCCAGGCCCACCTCGAGGCAGCCGGCGCGATTTGCCAGCGCAACGGGATCGATTACTTCCTGAGTGCGACCGACCGCCCCTTCGACCTCGCCCTCTTCGACTTCCTGACCTCCCGATCGCACCGCGCATTCAGCCCGGTGCGCCGCAACACCAACCTTCGCCGCGCCTCCTGGCAGACCTCGAGATGAACTTCCTGGTTCCACTCTACCTCGCCGGCGCGCTGGCCCTCGCCATTCCGATCTACCTGCACCTGCGGCGCCGGCCGCCGAAGGATTCGGTGGAATTCGGCTCCCTGATGTTCCTGGAGCCCACCAGGCACCAACCGCTCAAGCGCCGCAGCCAGCTCGAGAACATTCCGCTCCTTCTCCTCCGCTGTCTGGCGCTTCTCCTCCTCGCCGCCATGTTCGCGCGGCCCTTCCTGCCCGGCGGTGAGTCCGAGGGTGACGAAGGAAAAATGCGGACCGTGGTGCTCCTCGACACCAGCGCTTCGATGCGACGCCAGGGAGTCTGGAAGGCCGCCAGGCGGGAAACAGAAAAAGTGATCTCGACAATCAAGCCGGAAGGCGCCCTGGCCATCGTGGCGGTGGATCGCGCTCCCCGCACCGTCGCGAGTTTCGAGGACTGGGAAAACGCTGACCTCGCCCGACGACAAGAGATCGCGAACGCTGCGATCGGGACTCTCGAGCCCGGCTGGCAGGGCTCGGACCTGGGATCCGGGCTCATTGCAGCAGCCGAGATGATCGCGGATGCCTCTGCCGACGACGAGTCGCCGCGAGCTGCCAGGGTCGTGATCGTGAGTGACCTGCAAACCGGTGCGGCCCTCGACGCCGTGGCGGATGCTTCGTGGCCCGCCAACCTCCAGGTCGATCTGGCGCCCGTCGAATCGGAGCGGGACACCAACGTCGCCATCGCGGCCGCGGCCACCACCGATCCCAACAAGCCGTCGGTGCGGTTGCGCAACGACCCGGCCTCCGAAGAGAGCCGCTTCACAATCGTGGCCGGCGCAAGCACACTCGCCGCGGTGGTGCCGCCCGGGGAGAGCCGTGTCTTTCAACTGGAGCAACCCGCCCCGCTGGTGACCGTCGCGGGCGACGCTCACGAGTTCGACAACCGCCTCTTTTTGGCGCCCCGCGAACCGGCGCCGGTGAAACTGCACTTCATGGGCGGCGGAAAGCCTGACGACAGCAACCTGCCGGAGTTCTATTTTCGCCGTGCCTTCGGCTTGTCGAGAGTCCTGCATCCGAACTTTGTGGAATCTCTCGACGAGAAGCCCGCCCTGCTCGCCATCGCCCGTGTCCTGTCGAAGCCGGACACTGCCGCGGTGCGCAGCCACCTCGAAGCGGGCGGCGACGCGCTCCTCCTGGTGACTTCGCCCGGGATGGATGCCACCCTCGCCGGGCTGGCCGGATTGCAGAGCATCCCCACCCTCACCGAGCAACCGTCGGGCCGCTCGGAGCGCTACGCGCTTCTGGAACGGATCGACTTCGAGCACCCGGCTCTCCGCGAGTTCCACGATCCCCGCTGGCGCGACTTCACCGACATCCACTTCTGGCGCTATCGCAAGATCGACCCTGCCGCGCTCCCCGCAGAAGCCAGGGTGGTGGCGCACTTCGACACGGGCGACCCGGCCTGGATCGAATTCCCGGTCGGTCGCGGCTCCCTCCTCGTCATGATGTCGGGTTGGCACCCGCACGACAGCCAGCTCAGCCTGTCGTCGAAATTTCTTCCCCTGCTCTTCTCGATCTTTTCGGACCACGGGCCGCAGGTCAGCGGAGCGCGGCAGTTCTTCGTGGGCGATCCCCTCCCGCTCGAGAAAGACGAATCGATGCTCACGCTCCCCTCGGGCCGGCGCGAGAAGTTCTCCCCCGCAGAGGGTTACCGTCCCGCCGAGCCGGGAATCTACCGCGTCAGCGACGGCGCACGCACGCGCTCCTTCGCCGTCAACCTGCGGCCATCCGAATCGGAACTCACCCCGCTTGGCACCGAGCCGCTCGCGGCCCTCGGCGTCCCGATCGAACGAAGCGTTGCCGACGAGCGCGAGGCCACCGAAGACTCGAAGCGCGCCCTCCGCGCAAAGGAAGCGGAAGCCAGTCAGAATCTCTGGCGCTGGGCGGTCGTCATTCTTCTCACCATGCTCGTCGCCGAAGCCTGGCTCGCCACCCGCACCGGTGGCGCCCCAACCCAACTTGAAGGAGCAGTCCCATGATCGAATCCATTCTCCATAGACAACTCACCCCCATCGTTGCCCGGCTCGAAAGGATCCGCCGCCGCCGCTCGCGGACGATCGTTTTCGCGGTGGCGGCCGTGCTGGCGGTGCTGGCGATCCTCGCCGCGGGCGAAGCGGAAGGACCCCGCCTTTCCTGGCTGTGGCTACCGGTCATCGGCGGAATCGTCACCGCCCTGATCCTGAAGGCCACGGCCCCACGGCCCGTGATGAATCTGCGAAAGTTGGCGCGCGAGATTGAGGCCGGGAACCCGGAACTCAAGGCCCTCCTCCTCACCGCGGTGGAGGAAGACGAGAAGGCGGGTGGGGAGAGACCCGGATTCCTCCAGGAGCGCGTGATCATGGAGGCCGCCAGCAAGGCCATTGCCGGACAATGGCGCGAGACCATGGCCGGGAGCACGGCCCGCGGTTGGAAGATTGGACAGGTCCTCGCCTCCCTCGCGATGATGGTGACCTGCACGATGCTGCTCCAGGAAGTCTGGCCGCAGCGGGCCGGGAACCTGGCGCGCAACGCCGCAGTGACGGGCGGGGACGAAGCAGCCGCCTCCGGCCAATGGGTCCTGGAAGTCACCCCCGGAGACGTGGAGCTGGAGCGCGGGTCGAAGTTGGTGATCACGGCCCGCTTCCCGGCCCGGGTGCCGGCCGATGCACAACTCGAGTCTACCCTCGGTGAAGCGGTGCGCCGTGTCCCGATGACGCAAAGCCTCGCCGATCCCATTTTCGCGGCCACCCTCCCGGAGGTCAGCGCGGATGGATCCTACCGCATTTCCTTCGCCGGCCAGGAGAGCCGTGAGTTCAAGATCGCGACCTTTGTCCTGCCGGTGGTGGAGAGCGTGGACGTCGTGATCGATTCTCCGCCGGGTGCAGATTTGCCGACCAAGACGGTCGTGGACACGCGCCGCGTGACCGTCCTGGAGGGCTCAACGGTCCGCCTCGCGGTGCGCACCAACGTGCCGATCGCCTTGGGCAAACTGGTGGCGGACGATGGCACGTTGGCTGCGACGCTCACACCGGACCCCGGCGACGAGACCCTCGCCACCGCGGAACTGGCGCCCGCCGAGAGCACCAAGCTGCGCATTCACCTTGCCGACGCCGGTGGCCGGAAGAATCGGCAACCGCCCCTCTTCCGCATCAACGTGAAGCGGAATGATGCCCCCAAGATCGAACTCGCCTTCCCGGGCGGCGACGCGGAGGTCTCGCCGCTCCAGGAGATCCCGGTCGAAGCCCAGGTGTGGGACGACGTGAAACTGGTTGGCGCCGGGATGGTCTTCAGCTTTGGGCGCGTGAACGAGGAAATCGATTTTGATACTTCCGGGTTCAAGCCCGACAAGAAAAGCCTGGTCTCCACCGTCCTCGACTTCGAGCAACTGGGGGCGCAGCCGAACGACTTGCTGATCTATTTCTTCTGGGCCGAAGATCACGACGCCAGGGGAGAGACGCGCCGCGTCAACAGCGACCTGCGCTTTGCCGAGGTGCGGCACTTCGAAGAAATCTTCCGCGAAGGCATGGCCGGCGAACAACAGCGCCAGAGCCAGCAGCAACAACAGCAGGGACAGCAAGGCCAGAGCGAAGAGCTCCTCAAGCAACAAAAGGAGGTCCTCAACGCGACCTGGAATCTGAAGCGCCTCGCAGAAAACCATCCTCCCCAGCTTCTCGAGGACGGGCCGGTGGTGCAGGCCGGCCAGCAAGCCGTCATCGCCGCGGCGGAGGCGGCCGCCTCGATGGTGGGCGACGCGGAGGCCGGGCAACACCTGCGCAAAGCGATCCAGGCCATGCAATCCGCCGCCGGTGAGCTCGGGGCGATCTCGAACGAGGAGGATTCCGCCCGGCTCGATGCCGCCCTCGGTCACGAACAAGCGGCCTATGCCGCCCTCCTGAAATTGCGGGCCCGGGAGTTCGAAGTCCAGCGGGCCCAGCAGCAAAGCGGCGGCGGTGGCAGCGCCTCGCAGCGGCAGCAGCGCCAGATGGAAAACATGGAGCTCAAGCAGGAGGAAAAGCGTTACGAGACGCAGCGCTTTGCCGAGGAACAACAGCAGGAAGCGCGCCGCGAGGCCACCCGCGAGGACTTGCAAATGCTGAATCGCCTGAAGGAGCTGGCCCGACGACAAGGCAGTATCACCGACAAAATCAAGGAGCTGCAGGCCATGCTGGAGGAAGCTCAGACCGAGGAGGAAAAAGAGGAAATCCGGCGGGAGTTGAAGCGCCTCGAAGAAGAGCAGCGGCAACTCGTGGAGGATCTCGACGAGGTGAACGAGCGCATGGAAAACGAGCAGAACCGCGACCGCACCACCGAGGCGCGCGAGCAGCTGGATGAAGCGCGGGACGAGGCCCGCAAAGCAGCCGAGTCGATACAGAACGAGCGCCTCGATCAAGCCACCAACGCCGGCACGCGGGCCGAACGCCAGTTCGAGGAACTCGCGGACGAGTTTCGCGAGCGCACTTCGAATCAATTCGCCGACGAATTGCAGGAAGCCCGCCGGGACGTGCGGGAACTGGCAGAACAGGAAGAAAAGATTGCCGGGGAACTGGAAAAGCGCCGGCAGGAGGGAAAGCCGGAGGCCAAGAAGAACGATCCGTTTACGCCCGATCCGGTCGAGCGCGATCTCGCGGCGCAGCAAAAAGGGCTGGAGGAATTGTTGGACAGCCTGCGGGAACTCAGCGAACAGGCCGAGGAAGGCGAGCCGGTCCTCTCGCGCAAACTCTACGATGCGGTGCGCGATACCGAAACGGAAGGAGTGAAGGACGCCCTCGAAAACGCGCGGCGCTTTTCGCGCTTCGACCGTCTCCCGGAAGCGGCCGAATTCGAGCGCGCTGCGAGGCAGGGAATCGAGGGCCTCAAGGAAGACGTCGAACAGGCCGCCGAGAGCATCCTGGGCGACGAAGAGGCCGCCCTTCGCATGGCGCGCTCCGAAATCGAAAACCTGATGCGGGAAGTGGAGGAGAGCGAGGGACGCCAAGGCGATCCGGAAGGCCGGCAACCCGGTGAAGGACAGCAACCCGGTGAAGGACAGCAACCCGGTGAAGGACAGCAACCCGGCGAGGGACAACAGCCCGGCGAAGGCCAGCAACCCGGGCAAGGTCAGCAGCCCGGGCAAGGTCAGCAGCCCGGAGAAGGTCAGCAGCCCGGAGAAGCGCAGCAGCCCGGACAAGGGCAAGGCGGGCAGCCGGACGGCCAGGTAGGAGGAGGTCACTTCTTCGACAGCTGGGGCGGCGAAGGAGAAAACTTCGGCACCGAGTCTCCCATCTATGGCGGCGGATTTCGCGAGTGGTCGGACCGCCTGCGCGATGTGGAAGAAATGCTCGGCGATGAGGAGTTGCAGCAGGAGGTGGCGCGGGTGCGCGACCGGGCCCGTGAGCTGCGCCGCGACTTCAACCGCACCGGCAAAGGACCGGAGTGGGGTCTCATGAAGGACGACATCATGACGCCCCTCGCCGAGATCAAGGAACACCTCGACGAGGAGATCGCGAAACGGGAAAAACCCGACTCGCGCCTGCCGCTGGACCGCGACCCAGTGCCAGGGCTCTTCGAAGACCTGGTGCGCGAATACTACGAACGTCTGGGGAGCGGCGAATGATCGATTCCCCTACCACCGCCACCATCGTCTTAACCGGCGGCCCCTGGGCGTGGACCGGCGCGGGCCTGGCGGTGGTGGGTGCGATGTGGGCGTTGGCCGGATACCGCCGCCGCGGGACCGGTCTGCGGCCCAGGGCCCTCGCCCCGCTCGTCCTCCGCCTCGTGGCCCTGGCCCTGCTGGCGGTCTCCCTCGCGGAGCCCGCCTGGGTCGGCGAAGAAGCCGAGCCCGGGGCCAATATCGTGGCGGTGATTGCCGACAACAGCGCCGGAATGCAGATCAAGGATGCGGGCCAGAGCATGTCGCGCGCCGAGGCCCTCTCCGAACTCGTGGCGAAGCCATCCGGGGAAGACGCGGACTGGCTCCAGACCATCACGGAAACGTTTTCGGTGCGCCGTTTCGCGCTCGACGGCCGCTTGCGTCGGGTTGGTGAGTTCGATGCCCTCGACTTTGCGGGCACCTCCACTGCGATCGGGTCGTCTCTCCGGAGCATTGCGCGCCGCTTCGCGGGCCGTCCGGTGGCGGCGGTGGTGTTGCTGACCGACGGCAATGCCACCGACACGATCGATCCCGCCGCCCTCGAGGAGCTTCCGCCCATCTTTCCCGTCGTAATGGGAAGCAGCGCTCCGGAGCGCGATCTCGGGATTACGGCCGCGATCGTTTCGCAGTCGTCTTTCGAGGACGCCCCCCTGACGATTCGCACCGACCTCGTGGCGCGGGGCTACCGGGGCAAGAAGGTGACGGTCCGCCTGCTCGGAGAGGACGGGAAGGAAATCGAATCGCGGGAACTTACGGTCGGCTCGGACCGCGAGACGCAGTCGATCCGGTTCCTGCACCGGCCGCCGAAGAGCGGGGTTCAGTTTTACCGGATCGAGGTCGCGGGCGAGGAGGGAGAGGAGGCCACCGATGCCAACAACGCCCGGCTTCTCACGGTGAACCGTGGGAGCGGGCCCTACCGGGTCCTCTACGTGTCGGGACGCCCGAATTGGGAACACAAATTTCTCAACCGCTCGCTCGCGGAAGACACCGAGGTGGAACTCGTGAGCCTGATCCGGGTGGCGCGCCGCGAACCGAAATTCCAGTGGCGGGGGCGCTCGGGCGAAGCGGCCAATCCCCTCTTCCGCGGGTTCAATCCGGACGACGACACCGCCGACTTCGACCGACCGGTCCTGGTGCGTCTCAATACCCGCGACGACCACGAACTCTCGGCCGGCTTTCCGCGCGAGGCGAAGGACCTCTTCGGATACCACGCCATCCTCCTCGACGATCTCGAGCGCTCCTTCTTCACGATCGACCAGATGGAACTGATCGACCAGTTCGTGACGCGGCGCGGCGGCAGTCTCCTCATGCTCGGTGGCGCGGAGAGCTTTGCGCACGGCGGCTACGACAAGACCCCCATCGCCAGGATGCTGCCGGTCCACCTCGGACGGCCCACCGATCAGGCTCCGGGTCGCGCCTTGAAGCTCACCCTGACCCGCGACGGCTGGCTGGAGCCGTGGATCCGCTTGCGCGAAACCGAGAAAGACGAGGAAAGCCGGCTGGCCGGCATGGTTCCCTTCATGACGCTCAACAAGATCGCAGCCATCAAGCCCGGCGCTACCGTTCTCGCCCAGGTTGAGGATGACGGCACCAGGCGCCCGGCTCTCGCTGTGCAGCGTTTCGGAAACGGCCGGGTGGGCGCCATGATGATCGGTGATTTCTGGCGGTGGGGATTCCGGGTCCCGGAAAATCGTCCCGACATGGAAAAGGCCTGGCGCCAGGTGGTGCGGTGGTTGATCGCGGACGTCCCGGAACGGGTGACGCTGGAGCTGGAAACATCCGGGGACGGCGCCGTGCGCTCCAAGGTAAAGGTCGGCGACGAATCTTACGAACCGATGGCCGACGCCCGTGTGACGATCACGGTGCACACCGGTGAGGAGGAACCGGTGGAACTCGCCGCCACGCCGTCCGATACCGAGGCCGGCACCTTCGAGGTCACCTTCGTGCCGCAGGGCACGGGGCCCACCGTTGTGAAGGCGGCCGCGGTGGATGCCGGCGACAAGCGCATCGGCGAGACCGAGGACGGCTGGGCGCCGAACGGGGCCGCCGATGAATTCAAGCGCCTGGAGCCGAATCGCGCCCTCCTCGAATCGATCGCCGCGACGACCGGCGGAAAGGTGCTCGACCCGAACGACCTCGACAAGTTCGCGCAGCGTCTGCCGGCCATGGACGCACCGGAGAAACGGACCTGGTCGCGCTCCCTGTGGCACACTCCGCCCGTGTTCCTGCTGGTGCTGGGATGTTTCGCGGGCGAATGGATTCTGCGACGACGATCCGGAATGGCGTGATGAAGAAGTTGATAATGATCTGGGCTGCAACGGTCGGCGTCCTGGCTCCCCTGTGGGCGGAGGCGGAGCGATCGGCGGAACTCATCGTGGTAATCGGCGCCCCTGGCCGAGAAGAGTTCGGGAAGGCCTTCGCAGCCGCCGCGGCAGCCTGGGAAGCGGCCGGAAAGAAGGGCGGAGCGTCCGTCACCGTGATCGGACGGGATGAGAGCGGCACCCTCGACGTGAAGAACCTGGAAACCGCGATCGCCGCCTCCGGCGCGGAAGGATCCCTCCCGCTCTGGATCGTTCTGCTCGGCCACGGCACCTTCGACGGGCGCGATGCGAAGTTCAACCTGCGAGGCAAGGACCTGCAGGCCGCGGACCTGGCCTGCTGGTTGCAGGACTTCAAGCGGCCCCTCGCCATCATCAACAGCAGCGCCTCCAGCGCCCCCTTCATCAAAAAACTCACCAAGCCCGGCCGCGTCGTCATGACCGCTACCAAGAGCGGCTCCGAAGATTCCTATGCGCGCTTCGGCGAACACCTGGCGGGGTCGATCAATTCACCCGCTGCCGATCTCGATCGCGATGGCGCGACCTCCTTGTTGGAGGCCTTCCTCGCGGCGTCGAAAGAGGTCGAAGAGTTCTACGAGAAGGAAGGACGCATCAAGACGGAGCAGGCCCTCGTCGACGACAATGGAGACGGCTTCGGGACGCCCGCGGCGTGGTTTCGGGGCGTGCGAGCGGTGAAGAAAGCGAAAGACGACGCCGCGCTCGACGGCCTCCGCGCCCACCAGTTTCATCTCGTGCCGAGCCCGGCCGATCAGGCCCTCTCTCCCGAGGTCCGCCGGCGCCGCGACGCTCTCGAGGCGGAGATCTTCGCCCTGCGGGCCAGGAAAAAATCCATGGAGGAGGCCGCCTACTTCCAGGCCCTCGAATCCCTCGCCCGACAACTGGCGCGGCTCTATCATCCGGATCCCCGCCATCACGGCCAGTCGCCGTGATTCACCCGCCATTCTCCCGGCTGCACTTCCTGGAACACGATGGAGAGCACCTTGGGCGGCTGCACGTCCTGGAACTCGTACTCCCACACCAGGGCCCGCCACGGAGTTGGGGTGGCGCGGCCGTATCGCTGGAATCCCGCATTATCCGGGCGCCCGAACATGGACTCCACCGCATCCTGCGACATGCCGACCTTGATCTGGTCCGAAAGCTTTCGAGCCCGCGCGAAGCTCGGCCTGGCCTGCGGAGCCGCGGCCTCCCGCGGCGAAGGGCCCGGCAGGGAGGATTCACCCCCTCCCCCGACCGGCCCAGCGCATCCCGCGAACAACGCCAAACACCCCAGTATCGCGATGGGCACGGGATTCATGATTCGAAACGTTTACCGGGCACAACCGGAACCATACACCAGATAAAGGCCCCGACAATCCCGCCCGCAGGCGAGATCACAGGTTCGAATTCGCTTGCCCATGCCTCAGGTGAGCAGTAGTTTGCGCCCCGCCCACACGGGCGCACACGGGCACAACCAATAAACCGCGGGGTGGAGTCCCGCATGCGCGGGATAGCTCGTCAGGCTAATAATCCCGCGGCCGCGGGATCGCAGGTTCGAAAAAATTTGCATCACGAAGGACCGCCAAAACC
>Ga0310120_10003324_pt1 | contig 11500 bp, 8 predicted proteins | sample CB27_AW_983_MG_FD_203506 | JGI IMG/M metagenome (GOLD analysis project Ga0310120, IMG submission 203506) | Marine microbial communities from Western Arctic Ocean, Canada - CB27_AW_983 | ecosystem: Environmental > Aquatic > Marine > Oceanic | place: Canada: Western Arctic Ocean | collected... | reverse complement strand
CCGGAACTTTGCCGCTGACAGCCATCCCTGGCAGGACATTCCACCATCATCGGGATCCCGGGAAACTGAATCCGGAGGCAAGAAGTCCTCCCGGCCCAATCCCGCTATTGAATCAGTCCCCGGCCTGCGGCATGGTGGTGGCATCACGAAGCGATGGTAGATTCCTTCACGATCCAGAACGTCGAAGTTGGCGGAGGGCGCCCATTTTTCATCCTCGGTCCCTGTGGCCTGGAAAGCGAGGAATTTGCCTGGGAGATGGCGCGCGCCCTGGCTGAAATCTCCTCCCGCCTGGACGTGCCCCTCCTCTTCAAGGCCTCCTACGACAAGGCCAACCGCACGGCAATCGATTCCTACCGTGGACCAGGTGTGAAAGCGGGATGCCGCATCCTCGGTGAAATCGGGAGGGAACTTGGCATCCCGGTCACCACCGACATCCATACGGCGGAGGAGGCTGCGCTCGCAGCCGAGCATGTCGACCTTCTCCAAGTGCCCGCTTTCCTCTGCCGCCAGACCGATCTCCTGGAGGCCTGTGCGGCCACCGGACGTGCCGTGAACGTGAAGAAAGGCCAGTTCCTCGCCCCCTGGGATTGCACCAATATTGCCGGCAAGCTGCGTTCCTTCGGTTGCGAGCGATTCCTCATCACCGAACGCGGGACGACCTTTGGCTACAACAACCTGGTGGCCGACATGCGCTCCCTCTACTGGATCCGGCAGGAGGGCATTCCAGTCATCTTCGACGCTACTCACTCGGTCCAGCGCCCGGGCGGCCTGGGAGGGACCACCGGAGGCGACGGAGAATTGGCCCCCGTTCTGGCCCGCGCCGCAATGGCCACCGGAGTGGATGGCATCTTCATGGAAACACACTCCAACCCCCCGGAAGCTCTCTCCGACGGACCCAACCAGATTTCCCTTGAACAGATCGAAGCCGTCCTCATCTCCTTGATGAAGATTCACCGGGCTCTCTCCAGCTGACGGTGCTCACCGCGCCGGAGGACGGCACTACCCTTTCCAGCTAGAACGTCTAGTCCATAACCCAGGCCCTTACGCTCCAGCTCCCTCCCATGCGTGCTTCTCCTCTCCTTCTGGCCCTCGTCCTTCTCGGGACCGGACCCGGACGCGCACCGGCAGAGAAGGTGCCGGAGGGAAAGAATCCGGAACTCCCCTACCAGAAGCTGGGTCCAATAATGGACAACCTGCCGGCCGGGAGCATGTTGAAGGAAGTCCGCATCCCCGTCTTCAACAAGAAGCTTGAGCGCATGGCGCTTCTGCAATCCGGCTTCCTCAAGGTTCTCACCAAGCGGGACCTCATGGGAGAGAATATTGCCCTCCTCTATTTTCAGGACGACTCGGTTCTGATCCGCATGCGGATGGGCTCAGCGGACTTCTCCCTCACCACGGGAATCCTCCGGTCCCATAAGGTCATCACCCTGCAAGGTGGGAAGATCCGGGGCCAGGGGGCAGGGGGCGTCTTCCACCTGGAGTCCCGCTCCGGCTTCGTACGCGGTCCGGTCTCCACTCTCTTGGCCGCGCCGGACAACCAGAAAGGGAATCCTCCTGCCGCCGGAGAAAATGAACAACCCCCGGAGAATCCCCTCTCGCCTGCGGGTCTTAGCGAACTCGCCACCGCTTTCACCGGGCCTGAAGGCCTGACCGGCACAGAACGCCGCAAGATCGATGCCCTCCTCCAGTCACGCACCAGATCGGTCCTCGCCAACCGTGCTCCCACGCGCAACTTCATGACGCAAAGCCGCCAGTCGAGCGGAAAGGCGGATACCGACCTTCGCAGCTTTTCGCATACCATACAGATTCCGGAATCAAAACTCCTCGCCCCCGTCTCACAGGGAAACCCTGTAACTCCTCCGCCCGTCGAAGCAACCGGGGGAGAAGTCCTGATCACGGCGGAAGGCGGCATGTTCCTCAACCCCGAGCGCGGGCACATTTCCTACCTCCGCAACATCGAGGTTACCGAGTCCCGCTTCACGCTGACCTGCGCCAGACACCTCAAGGTTTTCTTCCCCCCCCAGGACCTCTCCAAGGCCATCAGAAATTCGGATCCATCCAGCAGAGAAAACAAAACACAGGTGGGGAATGAGAGCGAGAGCCGGAAAAAGGAAAAAACCTTCTCCGAACTGGTCGATCCCTACCTCTTCGTGATCTCAGGTGGAGTGCGGGTGGCCCTCAAGGATCCATCCGGCAGGAATCCGCCCAGCATCGCCACCGGTGAGACCGCCGTCGTCGACCGCCGCACCGGAGACATCGTCCTGCAAGGCGGCACCCCCACCATCAGGCAGGGACTCAACTCTCTCACCGCCGGGAGCCCCGATCTCTATCTCCGCCTCTGCCAGAACGGGGACTTCTATGCAGAGGAAGGCCTCTGGACCACCGTGGGCGACCTCTCCGCCCTCAAACACCTGGGGGATGGCACCGACAACGGGGAGAAGCCATCACCCGACGCGACGCCCGCGATAAAACCGCCCACAGGTGGAGACTCCGAACCCTCTGCGTCCGCCAACCCGCCTTCCTCGCAGGGGCGCGAGAGAAGTGAAGACGACAAAAAGGCTGAGGCGAAGCCCGGGAGAGAAGACGGAAAACCGCAACTGGTCGTCGTCACCTCCCGTGGCGGCCTTTACTTCGACGCCCGGGAGGGGCACATCGTCTATCTCAAAGACGTCAAGGTCCAGCATCCGCAATTTCGCATCCAGGCCGACGATGAGATCAAGATCTTCCTGGGAAGGAAACCCGAAGCCTCGGCCGGGGACTTGGCCGGACCGGAAGCCTTCTCCGATGTTGACCACGTGGTGGCCAGCGGCAGGGTGCGTCTTGTCCGGGAAGATCCGGACGGAAAACGCGCCGCAGTCACTGCGACCGCTCAACATGTCATTCTCGACGTAGCGACTGCCAACATCATTCTGCGCGGAGGAACGCCTACCATCAGCCAGGGCGACAATTCCCTGCGGGGCGGAAAGCCGGACCTCTACATGCGCTTCTACGAAAACGGCAGCCTCTTCGCCGAACCAGGCCCGTGGATCACCACCGGCGACCTCGCCAATCTGCGTCGCAGGAAGGGTGAAAAGAAAAAAACGGCCGAGCTCATCACCGTGACCTGCGAGAGCGGATTCTACTTCGATTCAATCAAGGGCGAGGTGGTCTACCTCGGTGAGATCGTGGTGCACGAGCCACGTTTCCGCCTGCGTTGCAGTGATAGCATGCGCATCACTCTGGGCCGGCGGGAAGAAGGCGCGGAAAACCGCCTGAAAGGACCGGAAGCGTTTTCCGATGTCGATAAGATCGTGGCCCTCGGGAATGTCATCATCACCCGTATCCCCGGGGCCGGCGCGCAACCGGTGGTGGCCAACTCCGCCGCCGCCACCTACGAGGCCAGCTCGGGAATCCTCGCCCTGCGCGGAGGCCGCCCTGGAATCCATCAGGGAAAGAGCTTCTTCGAGGCCCGCGAGAACGGCCTCTACATCCTTTTTCATCCAAATGGCAGCTTTGAGCTTTCCCGCGGCGCCTGGGAACAATTCTTTGACCTCAAGGACAAAAACTTCGAAAAGCTTCGTAACGAGAAAGCAAACTAGCAATCGGTATTAACGTGGACGCCAACGCTGGACAAGAACCGCAGCCGACACCCGCCCCGGCCCCGGGAGCGGCTTCACCTGTCCTGCAGGTGGAGGGCCTCCGCAAGGTCTACAGCGGACGCCCGGTGGTGGAGAACGTGAGCCTCACGGTGGGCCCAGGCGAAGTGGTTGGCCTGCTTGGCCCCAATGGGGCCGGCAAAACCACTACCTTCTACATGATCGCCGGCCTCATTCCCCCCGAAGCCGGTCAGGTTCGCATGGGCGACCGCAACGTTACCCGGTTGCCCATGCACAAGCGGGCCCGCCACGGCCTCGGCTATCTCCCCCAGGAAGAATCCATCTTCCGCAAGCTCAGCGTAGAGCAGAATCTCCTAGCTGTCCTGGAGACCCGTCGCGACCTGAATCGCAGGCAGCGACATGCCCGCTGCGAAGAGTTGCTAGAGCGTTTCGGCATCGACGGCGTGCGCGGCTCCTCCGCCCTCACGCTCTCCGGTGGAGAAAAACGCCGCCTCTCAATAGCACGGTCACTCTGCACCGAGCCCAGCCTCCTCATGCTCGACGAACCCTTCAGCGGCGTCGATCCCATCGCAGTCCTTGATATCCAGGAGATCATCAAGCAACTCCGCAACGACTATGGCATCTCCCTGCTCATCACCGATCACAACGTGCGCGAAACCCTGCAGATCGTCGACCGTGCCTACCTTCTCCTCGAAGGCCGCGTGGTCCTGGAGGGGCCTTCCGAGCAACTCGCCAACGACCCCGTGGCCCGCCGCCACTACTTGGGCGAGAACTTCTCCCTGTAAGCATAGTTCCAAGATCTCCTGGAGGTCTTGAGGATTCCTGGTCAGGGGAAGACCTGCAGCGATCCATAGCAGGATCGTATTAGCAAATCGTCCATTCGGATGAGAGCATCCGATTAATCAACAATTGAAACATCCCCCAAAGAAGAGTGTAGCGCTCGCGGCTTTAGTGCTCTAGGTTGAAAGGTGATGGACGGAGAGTTCGAGAGTTCTTTTCCCGTCCTCACCCACAACAAGACTCCAATGCAAAGCGCAAACCTCGAACCGCACATCACCATAACCGTCCGCCACGAACAGGCGACCGACTTCCTCAAAGAATACGCCACCAGCAAGATTGAGGGCCTTCATCTGGACTACCCGAAAATCATCGAGGCCAAGGCGATCCTCGACGTGCAAGGCAAACGCCACACCGCTGAGATTCTCCTCTTTTGCGCCAATCACATCACCATCGACGCTTCCTCCGAGACCGAGGACATGTACAAGAGCATTGACGAGACCATCGACAAGATCGCCCGCCGAATGCGGAAGCACAAGACGCGACTCCTCAAGCGACATCGCCCCCGCTCCAAGGATACCATCAGGTTTCTCGATGAGAAAATCTATGCGTCTGATTTCCTAGATACCCACGTCATTGAAGAGGAGCACGACGGAACGGAGCCGGAACCAAGCAAGATCCACGAGGAATCCTTCCGCCTGCCCACTCTCTTCAAGGAAGAGGCGATCATGGAACTGGAGCTGAGCGACCGCCCGTTCGTCCTCTTCAAGAACGCCCGGCGGGGCATCCTCCAGATCGTCTACAAGCGACGGGAGGACGGCGAGTACTCCCTCGTGGAACTGGATACCACCGCTTGAACAGTGGGACCCTGCAGTGGGGAATCCGCCAATCCCTGCAGGGCATCGCGCTCAGCGCACCCCGCAGGATTGCCGCTCACAATGCCTCAGCCTTTGCCCGAGGGCAGGTCCCGCCCGCCCCCTGAGCTCTGGAATCTGCGGTTTGAGATCTCGAAACTGAGATTTAGCATTTAGAAATTTCCCGGACGCACTACCTTGAGGGCATGGCATCCCAGGTGAAAAAGATCACCTCCATGAGCGTGGGCCGCTTCTACGAGCGCCACCACGAGGCCCTCAAGCTCAGGTTGGTCGGCGACTCGCAGGACGGCTTCGAACGGACCATCCGTGAACCGGCCCCCAACCGCCCCGGACTCGCCCTGGCGGGGTTCTTCACCTACTTCGCCAACAAGCGCATCCAAGTCGTCGGCAATTCGGAGGCTTCCTATCTCAAAAAGCTCTCTCCCAGCCTGCGTGTCCAGCGCTTCCGTCAGCTCTGTGAAAAAAGGATCCCCTGTGTCGTAACCTCCCGCGATCACACCCTTCCCGACGAACTGCTGGCCATCGCTTCCGAGGACAAGCTCACCATTTTCCGTACCCCGATGGTGACCATGCAGTTCCTCAACCTCGCCTCCATCCTCCTCGAACAGGATTTCGCGGAATCGATCACCCTGCACGGCTGCATGGTCGACTTCCGCGGCGTGGGCATCCTCATCATTGGCAGCAGCGGATCAGGAAAAAGCGAAACCGCCATCGGTCTCCTCGAACGGGGCGGTGCTCTCGTAGCGGATGACATGGTGCGAATGCAACGCCACGGCGACGAATTGATCGCCTCCTGTCCAGACTTGGCCCGCGGCTATATCGAAATGCGCGGCATCGGCATCATCAACGCAGCCAACCTCTACGGACTCTCCGCCATCCGCCCGGAAAAGCGCCTCGACCTCGTGATCACCCTGAAGGACGAAAGCGACCTCAACAATGTCGATCGTCTGGGCCTCCACCGCGAAGGCCATGTCATCCTCGGCCACTCGATTCCCCACGTGGAGATTCCGGTAGCCGCCGGACGCGACACCGCCCGCCTGGTGACGGTGGCCGCCCTTGACCTGCAACTGCGCCGCCTCGGCTACGACATGGCCGATGAGTTCAACCAGAAGCTCCTCGCCAAAATGCAGGGCAACGACCCGGCAATCTGAGGAGCCGGGAGCTCAGCAATCCCCCCGTCAAAACCCTCACCCCCGGCATCGTCCGCACCCGGGGCAGAGTCGTTTTTTGAGGTGGGTATCCGCTTTGGACCTCCTCCGCGGATTGCAGCAGATCCACCCTGGGTGGTTGGCCCCCTTGGACAAAGCGGCCGGTGCCGCCTTTGGGCTCTGGAGCTTCCTGCTCCCCAAAACAACCCGCAGTGGCGGATTGAACACCCAAAAAATCAAGTTCGATGAAGCAAATGACCAGTTCTTCACGAACGGCGGGGAGTTTTGCCTTCCCCCCGAACCGGGCTGCCACCTAAGCTTCCCGTGCTGAGATGTTGTCTATGACCTGCAAGGAACTCACCATATCCAATAAACTCGGAGTTCACGCCCGGCCTGCGGCCCAATTCGTGAAGACGGCAAGTAAGTTTAAAGCCGATATCCGGGTGGAAAAGGACGGTGAAGAGGTGAACGGAAAGAGCATCATGGGCCTGATGATGCTGGCGGCCGGTCATGGCTCCGTCATCAATGTAATCGCAGAAGGCACTGACGCTGAGGATGCTCTGAAAGCTCTGGAAGATTTGGTGAACCGAAACTTTGAGGAAATCTGATCGTTCTCAGGTGAATACTGTCGGCATTGACCATGCCTCGCCCGCCCGTCAAACTCGGGCCAATGGGCGGAGTCAGGAAGGAAATGGTCTATGCGGGGACGCCTGTCTCAGGCGGGATCGTGTTCGGCCCGATCCATGTGGTCGCCCGGGGATTCTCAGCTCCCGAGGTCTATCCCATCGCCGACGTGGCCCACGAAACCGAGAGGTTTGAAGACGCCCTGCGCCGCACCCACAGGCAGCTTAAAGGACTCCGTGAACACATGGAGTCCCTCTCCGGCAACGAGGAGGGACGTATCTTCGAGGCCCACATGCTGGTCCTAGAGGACCCGGTGGTGCTCACGGGCGTGCCCAAGGCCATCGAGGAACGACGGCAGAATGCCGATTACTGCTTCTACGCGGTGATGCAGAACCAGCTTGAGTCGATGCGGCGCATTCCCGACCCCTTTTTGCGCGACCGCACTACCGACATCGAGGATGTCTGCCAACGGGTCCTGCGCAATTTTGACACGGAACACGAGGAAACCGCTCCCGACGAGCCTGATCACCTGCACATCCTTGTAGCCTACGATCTCAGCCCCTCCGCCACCGCGGCCATAAACCAGCACCAGGTACTGGGATTCGCAACCGAACAGGGCAGCGTCACCTCCCACACCGCCATCCTCGCCCGTTCCCTGGGTATTCCCGCGGTGGTGGGCCTGCGCAACGCTCTCTTCAACCTGCACGCCCTCGATTCCTGTATCCTCGATGGATACGAGGGCAAGTTGATCTCGAATCCCACCCCGGAAACTGCCGCGAGATACCGCGAACTGGAAGAGGAGCACCAGCGCCGACGGGCTGAACTCGATAAGCTGCGCGATCTGAAGGCGATCACCACCGACGGACACCCAATCATCCTCTCCGCCAACATCAAGTCCGAGGAGGAGCTGGATCTGGTGGACCGCTCAGGCGCGGAGGGGGTGGGCCTGTTCCGGACCGAGTTTTTTCTGCTGGAGAAAGAGGAATGCCCCGATGAGGAGGAGCAAGCCGCGCTTTACTCGCGGGTGGCACGACGCGTCGCACCCAGCGAAGTGATCTTCCGGACCCTGGACGCCGGGGGCGACAAGCTTCCCGGGGAACCCCTGAGCGAGCCGGAACCGAATCCCTTCCTCGGCTGGAGAGGCATCCGCTTCTCCCTCGACCGCAAGGACCTCTTCAAGGAACAGCTGCGCGCCATTCTGCGCGCCGGCACCGCGGGCCGGGTCGGACTCATGTTTCCCCTCATCTCCGGAATCGGGGAGGTGCGACAGGCCAAGAGCCTGCTGGCTGAGTGCGTAGCGGAACTCGCTGCCCGTGGAGTGGAGTTCAACCAGGATATCGCGGTGGGTGCCATGATCGAAGTCCCCTCCGCCGCCATGATCGCCGCCGACATCGCCTCCGAGGTCGACTTTTTTTCCATCGGAACCAACGATCTGGTGCAGTACACGGTAGCGGTCGATCGCGTGAACCCACGCGTCGCGAAGCTCTATCGCTCCGCCCACCCTGGTATCGTCCGGTTGATCAAGATGGTCATCGACGGAGCTTCTCAACATCACATCTGGACCGGGGTATGCGGCGAAATGGCGAGCGACCTGATATTGCTTCCCCTCCTGGTGGGCCTCGGCGTGGATGAACTCTCGGTGGGCGCTCCCCTCGCCCCGCTGGTGAAACAGGCTGTCCGCCTGCTCGATTTTGAGGAGTGCTCGACACTGGCCAACCAGTGCCTGCAGGCCGCCGAAACGAAGAAAATCGTGCAACTCTGCAGCAAGGTTGCCACCGCGGCATACCCCGAATTGATTCAGGAGGGAAGCGGGGGAGCTAGCGCACCTTCTTTCGCTGTCCACCCTTCATGACGATGGTGAAGTGACCGTCGGTTCTCTTGGCGAGGTCCTCCATGTCATCGTGCGCCTTGGGCTGCATCATGGCCACACAGTTGATCTTGATCCCACGGCTCCTGGCCCTGGCTCCGATCTCGCGCGACCACTTGCCCGACCCCTTGGCCGAACCATCCGTCATGAAGTAGATGACCTGGGGCGGGGGATCCATGTCGAGGGCCATCTGGAGGGGATTGTCCCAGCGCGTCCCCCACACCAGACGGGTTTCCTTGATGATCCTGCGTGACTTGGAAAGCTGCCCGTCGGTAGCTCCGAGCCAATCAACGGGCTCCTTCTTGCCGACCTGTTCCCACTCATGAGCGGTGCCGGGCGATTTCCAGTCGTACTTCCGTCGACCCTTCCCTGTCACGGTCGCCTTCTTCTTGGTCCAGTCCACCTCATCCCCCGCGACCCACGCCGGACCGGCAAAGAAGATGAGGGCGTAATTCGTCTTGGGGGCGATCCGGTCCACCGAACGTATTAATTCCTTGCGCATCAGATCCTCCCTCCCCTGCCCCCGCATGGATGCCGAGTAGTCGATGACGTAGGCGATGCGCTCCGCCCGGGAAGCTACCCCGAAAAAGCTGGTGCCCCCACCGAACCCGGATCCGGATCCTTCTCCCCAGCCTTCACCGAAGTCGTCGCCGTCCCCGAACTCCATGGACGGATCGGGAGTATCGGTTTCCGGCACCGGAACAGCCGTGGGGCTGGGAACGGAGGTCGCTATCACCTTTGCCATGGTGGAGCTGGGAGCAGCGGGCTGGCGCTGCACCTGAGGCGTAACCTCAGGCCGCTCAACAACCTCCTCTTCCTCCATCTCCGCCGAGTAGGCCACGATGGGAGCTACCTCCAACCTGAAGGCGGGCAGAAGGAAGAGAGCAAGGACAATCGCAATCTGCGCCACCACCAGGATGGCGATGACCAGACTGGTGATGCTCGCCATGCGCCGCTGGCGTTTGAGAGCCTCGGCGGCATCCGGACTGGCGTAGCTGCTGCTGACGATACTCATGAACGGGGGGATTATGGGCTTCCGGGGTTCTCCGCGCCACCCTGTTTTAGTCTGGGCACCGACACTCCCTCCCACAAGAAGGAAATCGATCCTTGCCTTGCCCGGAGAGGCCCGGAACGCTAGGCGTTCGCCCATGAGTGCAAGCGCCTACCAGTCCCTCTGCGAACTGGCCCGGGAACGGGCTCTCATTTCCACCACTGCCTCGGTGCTGGGCTGGGACCAGGAAACCGGCCTCCCTCCCGCCGCGGTCAACTACCGTGCAGGTCAACTGGCCTGGCTTTCGGGAAAGGCCCATGAACTGACCACCTCCGACCGATGGCGCGCCGTCCTGGAAGCTGCCGAGGCGGAAGGCAGCGACGACCCGGTGGTAGTGGCCAACCTGCGGGAGTTCCGCCACCACTTCGACCGATCCGCCAGGCTGCCCCGGGAACTGGTGGAACGTGACACCGAGAGTTCCTCCCGCGGCAAGGCGGCCTGGGTGGAAGCCCGCAGGGAGTCTGATTTCTCGAAGTTCGCCCCCTCCCTGAATAACCTCCTCGATATCGCCCGGGAGAAGGCCGAACTCTGGGGCTATCATGGCGAACCTTATGACGCCCTCCTTGAGGAGTACGAGCGTGGTTCCGATACTGCCGAGGTGGCCGGCCTTTTCGACCGTTTCCGCAAACCGGTGGCCGAGATCGCCCGCGAGGCGGTTGAGAATTCCAGGTCCACCCCTGCCGACCTGCTGGACGCACACTACCCCATCGAGGATCAGAAGGTCCTGAATCGTGAAATTGCAGAGAGCCTTGGATTCGACTTCGAGGCAGGCCGCATCGATACTGTAATCCATCCCTTCTGCACCCACCTCGGCCCCAATGACACACGCCTGACCACCCGCTACGAAGAGCGGGACTTTCTCTCCTCGCTCTTCGGAGTGATGCACGAGGCCGGCCATGGCCTCTACGACCAGGGCCTGCCCGGAAGCGAGCACGGCCTGCCCTCGGGACAGGCGGTCTCCCTCGGTATTCACGAGTCCCAGTCCCGGCTCTGGGAAAACCATGTCGGACGCGCCCGCCCCTTCTGGGAAAAGTGGCTTCCAAGGGCAGCGGAGATCTTCCCCAACCTCCGCACCCTTTCCCTGGATGACTTCCTGCGTGGAGTGAACCGTGCGAATTACTCGTGTATCCGCGTCGAAGCCGACGAAGCCACCTACGACCTGCACATCCTCCTGCGCTTCTCCATCGAACGGCGCCTGCTCAACCGTACCCTGGAAGTGGCTGACGTCCCGGAGGCGTGGAATACGGAATTCGAATCCCTCTTCGGCTTCCGACCACCCGACGACGCCAACGGCTGCCTGCAGGACATCCACTGGTCAATGGGCGGGCTCGGCTATTTTTCGACCTACAGTATTGGCAATCTCAACGCTGCCCAGCTGCACGGCGCCGCCATCAACGACGAAGAGGTCGCCTCCGCCTGCACCCGTGCCGACTACCTCCCCCTCCTCAAGTGGATGCAGGACAAGGTGCACGCCACCGGATCCACCCTCCTCCCCCAGGATCTAATGGAATCCGTCACCGGGGAGCGGACCAATCCGGAGCATTATCTGGCTCACCTGCGAA
>Ga0310120_10003322_pt1 | contig 11505 bp, 10 predicted proteins | sample CB27_AW_983_MG_FD_203506 | JGI IMG/M metagenome (GOLD analysis project Ga0310120, IMG submission 203506) | Marine microbial communities from Western Arctic Ocean, Canada - CB27_AW_983 | ecosystem: Environmental > Aquatic > Marine > Oceanic | place: Canada: Western Arctic Ocean | collected... | reverse complement strand
TTCGGCCACAGGCTTTCGCAGACCCGCGGTTGACACCTCGACGGCGACGCCGGAGCGCCCGATCGTCGCCGCCGCGCTCTCATACAACTCCTCCTCGATCGCCCGACCGGGGCGAATGTCAAAGATCTTGACGAGATCGGGGTGAGCGAGTACGTCAACCAGGCCACCATCGGCGAGATCACAGACGGCGTCGAAATACGCGCGCCAGATCTCTTCCACTCCAAGGCTTTGCCATACGCCGTTCTCGGCGCTTGCGCTCTCATCGACTGAGAGATCCCCAAGCCAGTGGATGGAGCCGAGCAGCAGATCCCACGGGTACCCATCCAGCAGCTCCGCGAGGCGCTCCTGGCGCCCGCCAACGTAGTCGACTTCGAGCCCCAACTTCACCGGAAGCCCCCGGTCTTTGGCCCGACCGATGACTTCGCAGTAGACGTCGAGGTCGAACGCGCATCGGCCGAGTTGATAGGGAAGCGTCCAGATCTCCCGCGTCTGGGTGAAGTAGTAGACGTGCTCGGTGAAGGCGATCTCGTCGACCCCGCGCTCGAGAGCGCGCTCCACAAACGGTTGTACCGTGTCGAGCGAAGGCGTCAGCGGCTCGGAATCGCCTGCCCGTTGACCACGTAGGTGCATGTGGTAGTCGACGATCATGGGCGCGCAAGAGCCTCAACGAGTGCCAGATCAGCCTCAGTCGTAATCTTTGCGAGCCGCGGATCGCCGAGCGTTACGCGTACCCGCCCGCCAATCGCCTCGACCATGCCCGCGCAGTCAGTGGCGGCTAGATCCACCTCCGCCAGCGCTCGACGGAAGATCTCAGCGCGAAAACCTTGCGGCGTCTGAACGACGAACAGGCCGTCGCGAGGGACCGTTCGTTCAACGAGACCAGCGGGTGCCTGCTTGATCGTGTCCGAGATAGGCAGGCCCGGAACCGCACCATCGATGTCGTCGCGCAGTGCTTCAACGACACGCCCAATCACGTCGTCGGTGACCAGCGGGCGCGCCGCGTCATGGATGAGGATGATTTCGGCCTCAGCCGGCACCTCCGCCACTCCGGCCCTGACCGAGTCGACACGAGTGTCTCCGCCAGGCACGCAGGCGATCACGTTGCTCGCGTTCTCTTCCTCGGCGCACAGAATCGCCGGCTCCTCCCAGCCCGGGGGAGCAACGACCACCACGTTGCCGACGATCTCGCTCGTATCGAGACGGGACAGGCTCTCAGCGAGCAGAGGCCGCCCATTGAAGGCAACGAACGCTTTCGGCTGACGGACGCCGAGACGCTCGCCGCGGCCCGCGGCAACCAGAACCGCCCAGACCTCTGTCATCTCCGGTGCCCCCCGGGCCCGATAGAAACGACGTGGGCCGCGATCAACTCGCGGCCCACCCCCACCACCATAGTTCTCTTGATCGTTCGCGCTCTAGGCGGGAACGACGGCCGCTTCACTAACGCTTGTGAGAAGCCCGTCAAGCCAGACGGCTGCTTCTTCCTCGTCCATTGCTTTTGCGTACATGAACTCGCTCGACAGGATCTTCTTTGCCTTGACGAACATCTGCTTTTCGCCCGTCGAAAGGCCCTTGTCCTGCTCGCGGAGCGACAGGTTGCGGACAACTTCTGCCAGTTCGAAGATGTCGCCAGTCTTCATCTTGTCGCGGTTGTATTTGAACCTGCGGTTCCAGTTCTTCGGCATGTCCGTTCCTGACCCATGCAAAACATCGACTACGCGCTGCACCGCTTTTTTGTCGATGACCATCCTCAAACCAACCTTCTCTGCGTTCTCGGCTGGCACGTTGACGGTCAGATCGTTGTGCAGGATCTGAATCGTCAGGTACTCGCGAGATTCGCCGAGCACCGTCTGCATCTCCTTGGTGATTACGGTGCCTGCCCCGTGATGGGGGTAGACGACCTTATCGCCGATGTCGAACAATCCTCCTCCTCCAAAGCTTCAGGCACCCGGAAAAAGCGCTCTGAACGCTCGCGCGCTGAAGACATTGTACCGCGAAGCCCCTCCAGCAAGGCAACCCGGAACCGCCCAGATGGGTGACTGGCATGCCCCGAAAGGGTGAGCGGCCCGGCGTTGTTGGCTACAGCTCGAGGTAGCGATCCACCAGGTTGTGTTCCTGGAGGCGCCGCAGACCTTCGCGAATCTCCCTCGCACGCACTGCGCCAACGCCCTCGACCTGCTCCAGATCGCGGTGGCTTGCCCGAACGATCGCATCGAACGAACCGAGATCCCGCACCAGACGCCGGACAACTCCTTCCGGAACTCTGGGAACATGCGAAAGCATGCGATAGCCGCGCGGCTCGACCGAGAGATCGAGAGGGTCGGTCCCTGCTTCGTATCGGAGAAGCTCGACGTATCTCTCGGGATCAACCGACTCGCTTGAGCTGAGATTCCCAAGCGCCTCAACGGCGGCCGCGCCCTTACCCTTGCGTCCGTCGGCGATGTAGTCGTAAATGACAGCGGCCCGCTCGCGCTGCACACCTTCGGCCAGGTCGTCGAGCTGCATGCGAATAAGGCGCGCCTCCTGGCCAAGTTCAATACAGTCGCGCTCGACCTCGTCGGCCATGCGGTGAGTCATCTCCGCCCGCTGCAAAACAACGATCACGTCGTCAAGGGTGACGGCGCTCTGAAACTCGAGCGCTGTCAGCCGCGTGAGTCCCTGATCGAGACGTTGACGGTAGCTATCGAGCGTTGCCATTGCCTGGTTGGTACGGCCGAGAAGATCCGAAATCCGAGCGAGTTGGTAGCGAGCCTCGCCGTGAAACAGGGTGACCGTTTCGCGCTGCTGAGATATGGACACCATCATCGCGTTGGTCTGACGAGCAACTCTCTCGGCTGTCCGATGCCGAGTGCCGGTCTCGGACGAGGGGATATTCGCGTCAGGCAGAAGCTGCACATTCGCATAGACCAGGCGGCTCAGTTCGCGATTCACGATGATCGCGCCGTCCATCTTCGCGAGTTCGTAGAGATGCTGAGGTGAGAATGGGAGATTGATCCGCATGCCACCCGAGAACAGGAATGCGAGCTTCGACGGCTCGCCGATGGCGATCAGGGCGCCGAGCCGAGCACGGATGATGTCGTCAATGCCGCGCCTCAGCGCGGTTCCAGGCGCGACCGTTCGGAGCGCCTCAAGGAGTGCGTTATGAATCGGGGTCTCGGCTCGCATCAATCGCAAGCTCGAGCGCCGCGCGAAGCGTGTCGGCTCGAGCAAGCTCTATCTTGCCAGCCGCCTCGGTGCCAGAAGCTACGAGCACGCTCTCGAGCCCGAGCTTTGAGCATTCGCCGAGGCGTCGCTCACTCTGAGGCACCGTTCGCAAACGACCAGTAAGGCCGATCTCAGCGAAACAGGCGAGCCCACTGCGCACCGGAAGGCCGCGCGCAGCCGACGCGATAGCAAGAGCGATGCCGAGATCAGCTCCCGGCTCGTCAACACGGACGCCTCCGGCGACGTTGACGTAGACATCTGACTGTCCGAGATTCATCCGTGCATGACGGTTCAATACGGCGACGATCATCGCGAGTCGTTTCGGGTCGACACCAGTACCCACACGTCGAGGCATCGTGAGGTCACTGCGCGCAACAAGCGCCTGCACTTCAAGCAGAATCGGACGCGTGCCCTCGAGTGCGCATGTGACAACGGAGCCGGGTTGATCCGGCTCGCTCTTCCCGAATAGCTCCGACGGATCGGCCAGCCCAATCAGGCCCGCAGCCGTCATCTCGAAAACACCGAGCTCATTCGTAGAACCGAAGCGATTCTTGACGGCTCTCAGAACGCGGTGAGCGCGATACCTGTCGCCTTCGAACTGCAGCACGCAGTCCACGAGATGCTCAAGAACGCGCGGTCCAGCGAGCGCCCCTTCCTTGGTCACATGCCCGACAAGAAACATGGCGATGTTGCATTCCTTGGCAATGCGGAGCAGCCGCGCAGTTGCCTCGCGCACCTGTGAGACCGAGCCGGGCGCTGAACCGATGTCAGGATCGAAAAGCGTCTGAACCGAGTCGATGACACACACGAGAGGTCGCTCGGCTTCGAGCGTTGAGCAGACGACGTCGAGATTCGCTTCGGCAAGAACTCCGACATCGTCCACACCGCCGATTCGCTCGCCACGCAGCTTGACCTGAGCGGCCGACTCCTCGCCCGTTACCAGCAAGACAGAGTGATGCTGACTCAGCTCGGCAAGCGCCATTAGCAACAGGGTCGACTTGCCGATTCCTGGATCGCCAGAGACAAGCACGAGCGACGCTGGGACAAGCCCTCCTCCCAATACGCGATCAAGCTCGGAGACGCCAGTGGGCAGACGAGCCGCGTCGTCGACTTCGACATCGACGAGCCGAAGAACTGGCTTCCTAACTCCGGCGGCCTTCTTCTTGGTCGCGATCGGCGTCACCTCTGCGGTGAGAGTTCCCCACTCGCCGCAAGATGGGCAGCGACCAAGCCACTTCCCGGTTGCGTAGCCGCACTGGCTACACGCATGTTGAACGGCAGCCTTGGCCACGAGACGATTCTACGATTGACGTCTGACAGCGCGACCGCACCCAATGCAACGAACGTGTGGTCGATCCGTGCCGAGCGTCTCACCACTCGACCGAGGTGCCTGAGCTGCTGCCCGAGCTGCGACGAACTAGTCTAGTACTCGTCAGCTACGTCGCCGTCGGTCTCGGCGACGCCGTCATCTGATTCGTCCGCAGGTCCTTCAGCCGGAACAGTAACCTTTTCGCGCTCCTCGGCAACCTCTTCGGGCCCGATGACGTTGATGTCGATCTCGTCCTCGCCCTCTTTGCGGTCGATGTGGATTGTCGACCCGGGCAGAAGCTCTGCACCGAGAACGAAGTCGGCGAGCGGATCCTCGATGAACCGTTGGATAGCTCGCCGCAGTGGACGTGCGCCCATCGCCGGATCGTAGCCCTGTTCGACGAGAAGTTCTTTCGCGGCGTCGGTGAGCTCGATGGTCGTCTCGTGCTGAGCCATCTGCTCCCTGAGCCGATACAGCAGGAGTTCAACGATCTCGGTGATCTCCTCTTTCGAGAGCTTGTGGAACACCATGACCTCGTCGATACGGTTGAGCAGCTCAGGCCGGAAGACCTTCTTGAGCTCTCCCATGATGCGGCTCTTCATATCGTCGTATGAGAGACCAGCCTCATCATCGGAGACGGTGAAGCCAAGTGACTGATTCTTGGCGATCGTGGCGGCCCCGATGTTCGAGGTCATGATCATGATCGTGTTTCGGAAGTCGACCTTCCGCCCCTGCGCATCTGTCAGCTTTCCGTCTTCGAGGATCTGGAGAAGAATGTTGAAGACGTCGGGATGTGCTTTCTCGACCTCGTCGAGCAAAACCACCGAGTAGGGCTTGCGCCGCACGGCCTCTGTGAGCTGACCGCCCTCGTCGTAGCCGATGTAGCCAGGCGGCGAGCCGACGAGACGGGAGACGGAGTGCTTCTCCATGAACTCGGACATGTCGACCTGAATCAGCGCGTCCTCATCACCAAACAGGAACTGCGCGAGAGTCCGAGCGAGCTCCGTCTTGCCGACACCGGACGGGCCGAGAAAGACGAAGGAACCACTGGGGCGCTTGGGATCCTTGATCCCGGCTCGGGCCCGTCGAATTGCCTTGGAGACCGCAACGATTGCCGCGTGCTGACCGATGACCCGCTTGTGTAGCTCTTCTTCCATTCGAATGAGCTTCTGCGACTCGGCCTCGGTGAGCTTGAACACCGGAATGCCCGTCCACATTGACACGATGTCAGCGATCTCTTCCTCGCCGATCTCGGGTTGGACCGATGACTCTTCGCTCTGCCAACCTTCCTCGAGTTCGCGCTTCTTCTGCGTGAGCTTGCGCTCCTTGTCGCGAAGATTTGCGGCCTTCTCGAACTCCTGATCCTCGATGGCCGTTTCCTTGTCTTTGCGCACGGTCTCGATCTCTTCCTCGAGCTCTCGATACTGCGGCGGCGCCGTCATCGTCTTGATGCGCATGCGCGAGGATGCCTCGTCGATCAGGTCGATCGCCTTGTCGGGCAGGTGGCGGTCCTGGATGTACCTGTCCGCGAGAACGGCTGACGCCCGGAGCGCCTCATCCGTGATCTTGCAACGGTGGTGAGCTTCGTAGCGGTCACGTAGGCCTCGCAGGATCTCAACCGTGTCGTCAACCGAGGGCTCCTCGATCTTGACCTGTTGGAAGCGCCGCTCAAGCGCGGCGTCGCGCTCGAGATACTTGCGGTACTCGTCGAGTGTCGTCGCGCCGATCGTCTGAAGCTCACCGCGAGCGAGCGCGGGCTTCAGAATCGATGCAGCATCGATCGCACCCTCAGCGGCGCCGGCGCCAACGAGGTTGTGAAGCTCGTCGATGAACAGAATGATGTCGCCGCGCTGACCGATCTCCTTCATGACTTTCTTGAGCCGCTCCTCGAATTCGCCGCGGTACTTGGAGCCGGCGACGAGCGCTGCGAGGTCAAGCGTGTAGATCTGCTTGCCCTTGAGCAGTTCCGGAACCTGATTCGAGGAGATCCGGGCGGCGAGCCCCTCAACGACGGCCGTCTTGCCGACACCCGGCTCACCGATAAGCACCGGATTGTTCTTCGTCCTGCGCGACAGAATCTGCATGACTCGTTCGATCTCGATTTGACGACCCACAACCGGGTCGAGCTTTCCGTCAGCGGCGAGCCGCGTCAGGTTCCGACCGAACTGATCAAGGAGTTTTGAGCTCTTTGACTTCTCACTGCTCGCTTGACCCGACCCTTGCTGACGGCGTCCAGGCCCGGAGAGCATGCGGATGATCTCGTTGCGGATCCTTTCGGCATCGGCATCGAAGTCGAGGAGAATTCGAGCTGCGACTCCTTCGTTTTCGCGCACCAGACCGAGCAGGATGTGCTCGGTACCGATGTAGTTATGACCCAGTGAGAGGGCCTCCCGCAGTGCCAACTCAAGAACCTTTTTCGCCCGCGGCGTGAATGGAATCTGCCCGGTCGTGACCTCGTCACCCTGGCCGACGATGCGCGCCACCTGGGCTCGCACCTCTTCGACGGTGATGTCGAGGCTCTCGAGCACCCTCGCCGCCAGCCCCTCTTCCTCCCGGAGGAGTCCGAGAAGAATGTGCTCCGTGCCTATGTAGTTGTGCTTGAGAGCCCGGGCCTCGTCCTGCGCGAGAACGACGACCTGGCGGGCCCGCTCTGTAAAACGCTCGAACACGTCTCCGCTACCTCGCTCTCGTCTTCATTCTCAACCACTCGACCGTGAAACCGAGGGTCACCTGTTAATCGTTCCCAGATGGTACCGAACTGATGCATCGGTACGTCCGTGCTCCCACCGTGTATCGGCAGATCCACTACGTTACGCGACTGGCTCGGATGTACCAAGGGTTCACCGGCTGCCCGAAAGCAGGTCGGTCGCCTACTGTCTGCACTTCATGGCAACGGTTCGGACGCATTTGCCCCGATTGGGCCATATGACCTACGGCTAGCTGCACATGGTGCGACGGACCCGACACGGCGGCTGCGTGAGAATGTCCTCGAACTGGTGTTCGAGGTTGACGGCGTTCCTTCGTACGGCCGGGTCACCCAAGCAAAAAGAGGCTGCCTCGAGGTCGAGTTGGAATCAGAAGCGCCCGAGAGCGCCACCGCGCGCCTTCGGTACCTGCTCGCGGTTGACGACGATCACACCCCTTTTCTGAGGGCGTTCGCTCTCGACCCATTGATCGGCGAAGCAACCCGCCGCTTTCAAGGGATGCGCCCGCTGCGCCGGGCGAGCGTCTACCACGCATTGATGCGAGCACTGTGCGGTCAGCTCGTTACGGCGCGCGAGGCGAAAGCGCTTGAGATCCGGCTGATCAAGCGCTTTTGCGTGCCGCACGGCGAGTTCTTCCTGCCGCCTACTCAATCAACCTTCGCCGACGTCAGCGTCGCCGCTCTTGGCGGACTCGGCCTCGTCGCGAGAAAGGCGTCAACGCTCGTTAGGCTCTCGCGCACCGTCGATCTTGAGCGACTCCACGACCTCTCAACGCCGGAGGCGGTCGCATGGCTCACGCGGGAGCGAGGCCTTGGACCCTGGTCGGCGGGCGTGATCTGTCTCGAGGGTCTCGGTCGCACGGAGCATGGACTGGTTGGAGACCTGAGCCTCGTGAAGTTTTGCACTGCGCGACTCGGCCGGGAGGCCAATGCAGCCGACACCGCTCGCCTGCTCGAACCGTATGGCGAGTGGGCCGGATACGCCGCGCACTACTTGATGGCAAGTGGCGTTGGCGGACAGTCAGATCTCGAGGTGCGACGGCTGCGCAGCGAGCGCGCGAAGGCCGGCTTCAGGACTCTTGCTGCTGACGAAGAGCCGGGAAAAGAACCACGTCCCGTATCGTCTCGCGCCCCGTGAGGAGCATCGCGAGCCGGTCAATCCCGAGGCCGATTCCCCCAGTTGGTGGCATCCCGTATGAGAGCGCCTCCACGAAATCAGGATCGCCTTCTTCAGCGAGCGTGTCCCCCGCCGCACGTTCTGCTTGCTGGCCCTCGAACCGCTCCGCCTGCTCAGACGCCGAGTTGATCTCGGTGAAGGCGTTGCCGAGCTCCATGCCGCAGATGAAGTACTCGAATCGCTCGACCAGGCTCGGATCAGATTCGGTGGCTCGCGCAAACGGAGACAGCTCGACGGGATAGTCGTAGAGAATCGTCGGGCGAATGAGCTTAGGCTCGACAAACGTCGATAGCGCGTGATCGATCAGCTGAGCCCAGGTGTGGTCGCGCTCCACGTCGACGTCGCGTTTAACAAGCGCAGCACGTAGCTCCGTTTCGTCGCGAATCCAGAGGCCCAGCTCATCGAGCACGTCGGGCAAACGAACTCGTTCCCACGGAGCCTGAAGATTGATCGTCTCGCCTCGAAACGTCACCTCAGTTGTGCCGAGCACGTCCCGTGCTACATGGTCTACGAGCTGCTCGATCCGCTCCATCGTGTCGCGGTAGTCGGCGTAGGCCTCATACCACTCGAGCATGGTGAACTCCGGCTGGTGCTTGTATGAAATGCCCTCGTTACGAAAGTCCTTGCCGAGCTCGTAGACGCGCTCGAGCCCGCCCACGATGCAGCGCTTGAGGTAGAGCTCGGTTGCAATTCGTAGGTACAGATCCGCGTCAAGCTCGTTGTGATGTGTGACAAATGGGCGTGCGAATGCGCCGCCATAGCGCGGCTGCAACACAGGCGTCTCGACCTCGATAAACCCCCGTTCATCAAGCCAACGGCGAATGGACCCGACCATCTTCGAGCGCGTGATGAAGTCTTCGCGTACGTCCTCGTTCATAGCGAGATCGAGGTAGCGCTTCCGGTATCTCGTCTCGACATCAGTGAGCCCGTGAAACGTGTCGGGCAGGGAACGATCGATCTTGGCAAGCGTCACGAACTCCTCAACGACGAGTGACGCCTCTCCGCGACGCGTACGGGCCGGGTACCCCTCAACACCCACGATGTCGCCGAGATCGACGTCGATGGGACCCGCGCGATCGGCCGCGCACAGCAGTTGGATGCGGCCAGAACGATCGACAAGGTCGAGGAACGTCAGCTTGCCGTGGCCGCGACGCGCCAGGACGCGACCCGCAAGCCGACGGCGCTCAGGGCCTTCTTCGCCAGCCTCAAGCGGCTCCGCTTCGAGCAGAATGGCGCGTATCTCGTCGCGCCCGGGAAACCTTCTTGGCAGGGGTACCAGCGTCAGTTCTTACGCGGCCTTGACGTCGACGATCTTGAACTCAAGCTTTCCTCGAGGTGCCGCGACCTCAACCGTTTCGCCCTTCTTCCGGCCCATAATGGCCTGACCGACGGGCGACTCGTTGGAGAGCCTGTTGTTTTCGGGATCGGCCTCGGCTGATCCGACCATGACATAGTCGACGATCTCGTTCGCGTCGATGTCCTTGAGCTTCACCTTGGATCCGACGCCGACGATCCCATCTTCGAGTTCCTTGGGCGAGACGACTCTTGCAGACTTGAGGCGCTCCTCATACGTCGCGATGCGCTGCTCGAGCATTGCCTGTTCGTTCTTTGCGTCGTCGTACTCCGAGTTCTCACTGATATCGCCGAACTCGCGCGCCTGTTTGATTCTTCCGGCGACCTCACGGCGCTTCTCGTTCGAGAGATACTCAATCTCTTCTTTGAGCTTCTCGAAGCCCTCTGGTGTCAGCAGTACTTCTTTCACAGCAGTCACGTGTCCTGTCGGGGGCGATTGGGATAGGCAAAAAACGGCATGCTGCCACGCCGCGCGCCTTATTGTACGAACGGGATCCACATCCGTCAATATCTCCCAGACGGGCGCGACGTGGACTCAGACGGATTGGCCACTAGCATGAGTTCGTGGCAGCCGATCTCACAACGCCGTTCTCGATCGGCAACGTCGAGATCCCGACACGGCTAGTGCTGGCCCCGATGGCCGGCGTCAGCGTGCAGGCATTTCGCCGCCAGGGGCGGCACCACGGCGCTGGCCTCGTGTGTTCAGAGATGGTCAGCTGTCAGGGCCTGCACCATCGCAACGAGCGCACCCTCGGCTACCTCAGGATCGCCGAGGACGAGCGGCCCCTGGCCGTACAGATCTTCGGATCTGACCCCCAGATCATGGCTGAGGCCGCGGTAATGGTCGAGGCTGCGGGCGCTGACATCCTCGACATGAATTTTGGCTGCCCCGTGCCAAAGGTGACGAAAACAGGCGCCGGGGCGACACTTCTCGAGGATCCCGAGCACGCCAGCGCCATCGTCGCTGCAGTCGCCGATGCCGTTGACATCCCCGTGACCGTCAAGATGCGCCGCGGCCTCCGGAGCGGCTCTCGCGCCGCGCTCGGCACTGGCCCGCGACTCGTGGAGGCCGGAGCGAGCGCCCTCACACTGCACCCGCGCTCTGCAAAGCAGATGTACACAGGGCAGGCCGACCACACGCTGACGGCGGAGTTGGTGAGCCTGGTCGATGTGCCAGTGATTGCATCAGGAGACGTTTCGACCTATGCCGATGCACTCGACCTGATCGAGCGCACCGGTTGCGCGGCGGTCATGGTCGGCAGAGCTGCGCAGGGAAATCCGTGGGCACTCGGACAGATGCTTGATCCAGACCGGCCTCCTCCGCTTCCAGCCGAGGTGCTCGCCGAGTTGGTCTACTTCATGCGCGAGACTTCACGTGAGCTCGGGGAACAGCGGGCGGCCGGGTTCCTGAAGAAGTTCTACGGGTGGTACTTAACTCGTGGGCACTTCCCACGCAGCGTCAAACAGGAGCTTGTGCAGCTGCCGGCGCTCCACGAGGTCGAGCAACGTCTGCTGGGGCTTGCCGAGGGTGTCGAGGATCTCGTCGCCGTCCTGGAGGAGGAGCGACCGCCCGCGCCCGATCAAACACTCGAGCTGCCGATCTCGATCTACGGCGGCGGCTAACTATCGCGCCGAGCGTTGATGCCCGGATCCACCGTCGCCGCTAGTCGCTTTCCTGGTTGTGCTCCCAGAGAATGCGAAGTCCCTCGAGCGTGAGGTCAGCGTCAACCAGGTCTATCGCTTCGGAATGGGGAGCAATCA
>Ga0310120_10003318_pt1 | contig 11511 bp, 6 predicted proteins | sample CB27_AW_983_MG_FD_203506 | JGI IMG/M metagenome (GOLD analysis project Ga0310120, IMG submission 203506) | Marine microbial communities from Western Arctic Ocean, Canada - CB27_AW_983 | ecosystem: Environmental > Aquatic > Marine > Oceanic | place: Canada: Western Arctic Ocean | collected... | reverse complement strand
CGGTAACAGTCCGGGCGGTCAGGGGACGGCGACGGTCACTGGCAGTGGTTCCCACTGGAACCACTCGACCTGGTTCGCCGTGGGCAGGAAGGGCAACGGCACGCTGAACGTGACCGACGGCGGCCTGGTCTCCAATGTCGACGGCTCGATCGGTTACGAAGCGGGCGGCATTGGCCAGGCACTGGTCACAGGAGCTGGTTCCCACTGGAACAACTCGGGTTGGTTGGCGGTGGGTAACGCCGCCACGGGCACGCTCAACGTGACCGACGGCGGCCTGATTTCCAGCAACAATGCCCAAGTGGGCAAGCTTTCCGGCTCCGCCGGGACCGCGACGGTCAGCGGTGCCGGTTCCAGGTGGCAGAACACGGGCGGTTTCGATGTGGGTGCGTTGGGCTCCGGGACTGTTCACGTCCAAGCCGGGGGCCTGGTTTCCAGTTCCGCGTCGGCTTTCATCGGTCAAGCCGTCGGATCCAGCGGCCAGGTTACCGTGACGGGTGCCGGCTCCCAGTGGACGAACTCGGCACTCCTGGCGGTGGGGAACCAGGGAAGTGGTAGCTTGACCGTGTCCGACCAAGGCGAGGTTTCGGTCAGCAACGCGGGCTCTCTGTGGAATAGCTCGGGCAATTTGATTGCGGGTCTCGATGACTCCGGGACCCTGAATATCCAGAGCGGAGGCGTGGTTGCCAATACGGATGGTTTTCTGGGTTACAACTCCACGGGCAGTGCTGTGGCCACGGTGACGGGCGATGGTTCCCACTGGAATAACTCGGGATTCGTGTCGGTGGGTCATGGTGGCAGTAGTACCCTGACGGTGACTGATGGTGGCCTGGTTTCCAGTACCACCGGTTACCTTGGTAACTTGCCTGGCTCCTCGGGATGGGCGGAGGTCAGCGGCAACGGTTCCGAGTGGAAGAACAGCTTTGCCCTGGCCGTAGGCGCCGATGGCTCGGGAACACTGCATGTGACGAACGGAGGCCTGGTTTCCACCGATGACTACGGTGGTATTGGCTACGGGATCGGCTCTACTGGCGAGGCCCTGGTGACGGGCAACGGGTCACGGTTGAATCAGACGGAATGGTTGTCGGTGGGGAATGGTGGCAACGGCTTGCTCACTGTGGCCGATGGTGGCGTGGTTTCCGACCGGTATGGCTTCGTCGGTAACAGTCCGGGCGGTCAGGGGACGGCGACGGTCACTGGCAGTGGTTCCCACTGGAACCACTCGACCTGGTTCGCCGTGGGCAGGAAGGGCAACGGCACGCTGAATGTGACCGACGGCGGCCTGGTCTCCAATGTCGACGGCTCGATCGGTTACGAAGCGGGCGGCATTGGCCAGGCACTGGTCACAGGAGCTGGTTCCCACTGGAACAACTCGGGTTGGTTGGCGGTGGGTAACGCCGCCACGGGCACGCTCAACGTGACCGACGGCGGCCTGGTTTCCACCCTCAACGGGATGGTGGGCAAGCTTTCCGGCTCCGCCGGGACCGCGACGGTCAGCGGTGCCGGTTCCAGGTGGCTGAACACGGGCGGTTTCGAGGTGGGTGCGTTGGGCTCCGGGACAGTTCACGTCCAGGCCGGGGGCCTGGTTTCCAGCGCTTCGGGCTCCGGCTCGGGATCTCTCAAAATCGGTCGCAGCGTCGGATCCAGCGGCCAGGTCACCGTGACGGGTGCCGGCTCCCGCTGGACGCAGTCGGGCCTGCTGGCGGTGGGTGAGGAAGGTAGCGGGTCACTGAACGTTGGCGACGGCGGTGCGGTCACCAGCATTCATAGTTTCATCGGCACGATTCTCGGCTCCACGGGAACGGTGACGGTCAGCGGGGCCGATTCCCGCTGGGACGTCTCAACTTTGCTGTACATCGGCGGAACGCATTCTGAATCCGGTGGCAGCGGAACATTGAACATTCACGACAGCGGGCTGGTTACCGTCACCGATACCACCAAACTGTGGGACGAGGGAACCATTAACCTCGACGGTGGAACACTCGCTACGGACAGCTTGGAACTAACGGCGGGCACATTCAATATGCTCGCTGGCATCCTTCGTACCAACAATGTGACCGGCAGTCTTAACAATCAAGGAGGGATGGTCGCGCCCGGCCACAGCCCGGCAGCGCTCGCAATTTCTGGCGACTATACACAAGGCGCAGCGGCCACACTGGAGATCGAACTGGGGGGCACCGTTCGAGGAGATGAATATGACGCGCTGATTGTCAGTGGCGACGTCACGCTCGCTGGCACCCTCGACGTCTTGGCGATCGGCGGAGTTGTACCGCAGGCCGGTGACCTGTTCGACATCCTCGATTTTGCGCCGGCCAATCTGATTGGTTCGTTTAGCGTGGTGAACCTGCCCGTCCTCGCATCGGGCCTGGCTTGGGATCAGACGAGCCTGTACACCAGCGGTAATCTGCTGGTGAGCGCTGCGAGTTTCGACCCGTGCGGCCTGGGCGGAGACGCGGGCTGTAACACGGACGACCTGGACGCCCTTTACGCGGTGATGGGCACCAGTGTGCCGCCCACGAACTCGCTGTTTGATTTGAACATGGACGACGTGATCAATACGGCTGATTTGGACGAGTGGTTAAGCCTGGCCGCCACCGCAAACGGTTACAGCTCAGCCTACCTGCGTGGTGACACCGAGTTGGATCGTGATATTGACTTGAGTGACTACAACACGCTGGCAACCAACTTTGATCCCAGCGGCACCTACGGTCCCTATCTGTGGCAGGATGGCAACTTCGACGGGGATGACAATATCGATCTCAGTGACTACAACGCGCTGGCTTCCAATTTCCAACCGCTTGGCTACGGAGCCGCGGCGGTTCCAGAACCGGCCAGCGCACTTCTGGCCCTGCTGGCCCTGCTGCTTTTCACCACGAGCTACCCTCAAGGACTGAGAAACAGCGACTGCCGTGTTTGACACACAACACGATCCTGGCGACAATTGCACCAGGTGAACCGGCTCGGATCCTGACCGCGGATCAAAATCCCCACCAGCACAGGAAGTTACCATGTGGACCCGTCGTCACGCACTTGGCATTGGTGGATTGACGGCACTGGGGCTATCGCTACCAGGAATATTACGGGCCGAAGAACGCGCACGCACAGCTCGCCCCGCTCCACGTACCGGTGGTGGTAAAGCCAAATCGTGCATCCTCTTTTTCATGGAAGGCGGTCCGTCGCACATCGACTTGTGGGACATGAAACCCAATGCACCGTCGGAAGTTCGGGGGATCTACCAACCGATTTCCACCTCCGTTCCCGGTTTACAAATCAGTGAGCAGTTGCCGTCGTGGGCGCCGATCATGCGGCACCTGGCCGTGGTCCGCTCGGTAAATCACAAGATTGTCGACCACAATGCCAGCTCCTACTACGCGCTGACCGGCCACTCGCCCATGCGCGATTCCAAATTGATCCGACGCCCGTCACGGGATAACGCGCCTCCGATCGGGGCCGTTTTAGCCAAGCTGCGGCCGAGCGGACGACCGCTGCCCGACTTTGTCCACATCCCCAAGAGAATGATCAATTGCGGCAGCTTCATCCCTGCCCAGCTGGCCGGGTTCCTGGGCGACGCCTACGATCCATTCATCACCGGTGACCCGAGCAAGCAAAATTACCAGGTGCCGGGACTCGCTCCCCTGCAGAGCCTGTCGCAGGAGCGGCTCGACGAGCGGCGGGACCTGCTCAGGCGATTTCGCGATCGGACCGACACGGACCGTGATCCGACGGTTCAAAGGCTGGACCGCTACTACGAAAAAGCCTACTCCCTGGTGACTTCGCCACTGGCCCGTGAAGCCTTTCGCCTGGACAAAGAGCCCGAGAGCATGCGCCGCAAATACGGAATCGGCGAGCAGGCACTCTCCGGCGATACCAAGTTGTCACACTTGTGCGCGTCCATGCTGCTTGCCCGCCGGCTCATCGAGGCGGGCGTGCGGCTGGTCACCGTGTGGGCGGGAAGGCAGGCGTTCGACACACACAGAAAGCATTTTCCAGCCATGAACCGGTTGTGTCCCTACCTTGACCGGGCCTTCGCTGCCCTGATCACCGACCTGGCCGACCGTGGCCTGTTGGACGAGACCCTGGTGGTTGCCGTGGGCGAATTCGGACGTACCCCGCGGCTGGGGCAAATCACGTCGCTCGCCGGTGCGGGTGCTGAAGGACGTGATCACTGGCCCCACTGCTACACGGCGATGCTGGCCGGTGGGGGCATTCAACCGGGCGCCGTGTACGGAGCATCAGATCGGCTGGCCGCGTATCCCGAACAAAACCCGGTCGCGCCCCAGGATATCGCGGCGACCATCTACACTGCCTTGGGAATCGATCCCCAGACTCGCATTCAAGATGCGTTCGATCGACCGCACACGCTGGCCGACGGGCAACCGATCGAAGCGCTGCTTTAAATTCCGTGGAGCCTTGTCACAGCGCGGGCGGGACAGAGACCGGAGCGGCGGGCGTGGTGGGCCGGCGAGTCAACGTCAGGCAACGAGATCTCACCAGCGGCCACAGCGCTGGAAAACCACCTGTCTTCGCTGCGATTCAAAGTGGGACGCGCAAATTTTTCATCTACTTCAGCGCCCGAACACCGCTTTGCAGACCCGCAGAAAATTGCCGCCGAGCACTTTGATAATGTCATCCTCTGGAAAGTTGCGTGCCAGGAGCGCCTCGGTGACGCGGACGACCTCACCGATGTGCGGAATGGCCCAGGTAATCTCCCTGGTGTTCTGGTCCAGTTGCATTTTTCTCCATGGCCCGTGGGTAGGGAAAAAATCGATGCCCAATCCTACCGTGTCGATTCCCACCAGGTTGGCAATGTGGTCAACCTGCTCCACCACGCGCTCGACCGACGGCCGGGAGCCCAGATAGCTGCGGTAAAAGTGGATGCCCAGCAGGCCCTTGCGCGAGGCGAGCGCCTTCAGTTTGCGGTCGGTCAGGTCAGCGGTCTGCCAACCCGGAATCGACGCGATCCCGTGACAGACGATGGGGGGCTTCCGGGTCATCTCCAGCACCTCGAAAAACGCCGGCGTGGAAATGTGAGTCAGGCTGACGATAATGCCCAGCCGATCACACTCGCGAACCACCTGCCGTCCGAAAGCCGTCAGGTTCTGTTCCTCAACGATCTGGTTGGGGACCGCCCAGCACAACTGCAGTTCTCGCAGACCCCGATCGTAGAACGTCTGCAACAGTTCCAGCCGGCCCTCCAGGAGCTTGCCCCCTTCCACGCCGAACAGGATGGCGACTTTGCCCTGCCGCTTGGCTCGCAGGATGTCTTCCACCGAACGTGCCAGCAGCACATGTTGCGGATCCGCCCGGATGGCCCCTTCGGCCTCCTCCAGGGTGGCCATGGTCCGGCGCGCCCAACCTTCCCGCCGGGCAGCGCTGGCGGCGATCCCCTGCTCCACGTCGATATCAAGTCCCAGGTTGTAGATTTTGCCGGTGACACTCCCTTTCAGCATGAGCGGCACATCGGGGGCGATGGGCCGGTGATCGTGAATGACCCACACAACATTCTCGCGATGAAGCTGCAGCGCCCGTTGACGCAGCGCCGCGGCCCGGTCCCCGGCCGAACCGGTAGCCGGAACCTTCCCGAGGTCGGCTCCTTCGCAGGCGTTCACACCAACTGCCACCGTCACCCCGGCGGCGCTGAGAAAATCGCGGCGGTGCATGATCTACGTTTCCCGGAGAATGCTGATCGGGCGCCGGCCGGAATTTCAACGACAGGCGCTCTCCTCACTTCAAGAAGGTATCGACCTCCAGGGACGGATGTCAAGGTTCGACAGCCGTTCTCCCCCTTCCGCGGTCACCAGGACCGCATCTTCAATCAGTACGCCCCCCACCCCTTTCTTGCGTAGGATAGGCTCCAGCACGAGCACCATGTTTTCCCGCAGCTCGGTGTTTTCCAGCAGGTCGATCCAGGGAGGTTCATGGTAGTGAGTGCCGATCGCGTGCCCCATAAAACCAGCTTTCACGTTCGGAGAGGAGTACAGACAGTCTTTCAGACCGCGCCGTTCCGCCACGGCGACGGCCGCCTTGGCGATGTTGGAACTCGGCACACCGGGGCGAACCTGCTCCAGGCATCGATCGTACATCTCGGCCGTGCCCTCCAAAAGCTGCAGCACTTCGTCCGAACCGTTTCCCACCACGGTCGTGCGGGACATGTCACCCCGGTAGCCGCAGTAGGTGGCCCCGCAGTCCAGAAGGACCATGTCACCTTGTTTCAGCGGCTGGTCCGTCGCGTAAGGGTTGATTGCGAACGTCTTCACTCCGGCGCCCACCTGGGTGGTGAAGGAAACTTCATCGGATCCGTTCAGTTTGAGCGCGCTCTCCACGGCGACCAGAATTTCCAGTTCAGATCGCCCTTCCTGAATCGAGTCAACAAAGGCCTGGGCGCCCGCCTGGGTAATCTCTGCGCAACGTCGCAGCACCCCCACTTCGGCCTTGCTCTTGATCATGCGCACTTGAAAGTACAGGAGCGAGGCATCGGTGAACCTGGCCGCGGGAAGACGTTGCTGCAGGGCCTGGAAAACAGGCGCAGGTAGGTAATCCAACCCCGCAATGCCAACCTGCTTGGCCGTGGGAGGAAGCAGGTCAGGAATAATTTTTGCAAAGTTATTGCTGACAATGATCTCATCAACCCAGCTCATCTCTCGCAAAGGTTCCCAACTCGAGTTGGTGATTAATGTCAGCCCCTTGCCATAATCGGGTGAAAGTACAAAATAGCTGGCGTCATGAATCCCATGGCGCGTCTCGTAGCCCGTCAGATAACGCACGTGACCCGGTATTACTTTGTTCGCAAAACCCACGAGCGCATCTGTCCCACTCTGCTCTAAAGCAGCCGCGGTTCGATTCATGCGATCGACAAATTCATCTCGCGTAAACGGTGATTTCAAAGTCATCGGTTTGCTTCCCGAGCTACTCAAACCAGTGCTGTCGCGCAGCGGGATCTCAGCTGATCCGCAAAATAAAAAGAACAGGATGACAACTGCTGCCGACCGGAAACCCGGGAGCTTGAAAGCCCGTTCGCAGGCTCCTCTGCACCGACAGAATACTGAACATGATCTTCAGAGGGTAGTGTACGCGTTGAGGATGACACGCCAAGTGGAAAGCAAGCAAGATGACAGGGTGCTTTTGCGCCGGCCATCTTCACTGACGGGCATGATGTTAAATCCGGGGGCATGATGAACAACACGCTGAATAACGGGGTGCAGGGTGACGGGCCACTGGCTCCTCACCCCGGACACAAATCCATACCGCGCTGGAACGTCGGTGAATTACCTGCGCCGCCAACGTTCCGCTGGCGAAATTGGGCCGCCTTGCTGGGCCCGGGACTTTTCATGGCCGGGGCGGCAATCGGTGGTGGCGAGTGGCTCACGGGCCCGGTCATCACGGCGCGTTATGGCGGCGGGCTACTCTGGCTGGCGACCCTCAGTATTCTTGGTCAGACCGTCTACAATGTTGAGGTCAGCCGCTACGCACTCTACACGGGGGAACCTATTTTTGTTGGAAAATTCCGCACGTTTCCGGGGCCGAAGTTTTGGCTGCCCGTGTACCTTCTATTCGACATCTACATGTTTTTTCCGTACCTGGTGGCCAGTGCCGCCATCCCGCTGTTGGCAATCTTTCGAGGTGTCATTCCCGATCCGGCCAACAACCCGGGTGACGAAATGCTGGTGCGAAGTACGTCCGTCGTGCTGTTTCTCGTTTCGTTGCTTCCCCTGCTGGTCGGTGGCAAGGTGTACAACTCCATCAAGGTACTAATGACTGCCAAGATTGTGCTGGTGATGGGGTTCCTGTTGGTGCTGGCCTACATGTTTTCCAATGTCGACACGTGGAAGGAAGTCACCAGCGGGTTCGTCAAGTTCGGCCAGATCCCCGTGAAAGGTGCCGAGGACATCAATGGAAACGGTGTCCTGGACCCGGGAGAGGATTGGGATCGCGACGGGCGACTTGATGTCGTGGAGCCCTCTCTCAAACTGGAATTTGACACGGACGACGACGGGCAGCCGGACGCCACGGACGTTGATTCAGACGGCCAGCCGGATCGCATGGTCCTCGTCGAGCAGGCTGGAGCATCTGTTTGGTGGCCCGACCTGGACGGTGATGGCCAGGCCGATCAATCCATCACCCTGGATACAACGGGCGACGGGCGGGCCGACCAACCGTTTCTCCTGGATCAGGATGGGGACGGTCAGCTGGACCGGTTTGTCGACATCGACGGCGACCGGATTCAGGACGGCAGCAGGCTGGACAACGTGTTTGTCGCGTTATGGGAAGGTCGCTCGTTTCCGGTCATGGACTTCACGATCATCGGATTCCTCTGTGCCCTGGTGGCAATTTCCGGCAACGGTGGATTGGGGAATTCAGCGGTCAGCAATTACACGCGCGAGCAGGGCTGGGGCATGGGCGCCCATGTCGGAGCGATCCCCAGTATCTTCGGCGGACGCCACATCCAGCTGTCGCACGTGGGAATGGTATTTGAGCCCACGGCCGAGGCGCTGGTCCGCTGGCGGCGATGGTTCTGGCATGTGGCCCGTGACCAGTGGGCGGTGTGGATGCCCGCTTGTCTCGTCGGGGTGGGGTTGCCGGCCATGATGTCGCTGATGTTTTTAGACCGGGGCTTCTTCCTGGACGATCCGTGGCAGACAGCGGTCATTACGGCCGACGGGGTGCGCCAGAGTTTTGGAATTCCCTGGGGACAGACGTTCTGGGTGCTGACACTCTTGTGCGCATTTTTGGTGTTGGCCACCGGGATTGCTCCCGGCGTTGACGGATTCTTGCGCCGCTGGGTCGACGTGATCTGGATTGCCAGCCGCCGTGTCCGCTCCTTCGACCCCAAGTCGATACGATATGTCTATTTTGGCGTCTTGGCGGTTTACATCATTTTCGGTCTGTTCATGTTGTGTCGCGAGCCTCCCACGACGTTGCTTTTCATCAGCACCTTGATGATGAACTTCGCTCTTGGATTCACCTGCCTGCACACCCTGGCAGTGAATCTGATTTTGTTACCGCGTCCGTTGCGGCCCGGCTGGTTTTGTCGCATCTCCCTGTTCTTCACCGGACTGTTTTTCCTGTCGGTGGCCACGATTTCGACATGGACCACCTTACAGGCGCGGGGATTTTTCGACTGAGTCAACCCGCGCCCGGGTCGCTGTTGTCGATCGGTGGCAGAATCCTCCCTGCAGGCCCCGGTCGCGGGCCAACAGGCTGGGTTGCCAGGCCGTGGGGCGGAAGTGCACCAGGCAAGCCGCTCAGGCTGCCCGGCGGCGGGCCGTGCCATCAGGATGGACACCCGCAATTCTCAGGGCCAGAGGCCGGTAGACCGCTTTTCGCAGGACGAGGCTGGGTAGTTCACGGGGGTAGATCCGGGGCCGGGAGTTCGTGGAGGCAAACGCTTCCAGATCGGCCGTCAGAGTTGGTCCGTACTGTTGCACCTGACCCGGGTACACGTTGTCGACCACGTGCTGATAAAGTTTTGAGTCCTCGCGATTTGCTTCCTCCAGCTTGGCGCGCGTGGCCGGGTCATCCAGCAGTTGTCGCTTGATGTTACTGTCCGTCATGACATTCTTGGAGGAATACCGAATGTCAACTCGCGCATCATCCAACCATCGCCGCCACATCAGCAGGGATTCATCGAATCGTTCGACGAGTCCCACAAATCCGACACGTCTCTCGATCATTTCGATGGCCGCGCTCGCATCTTCGCAGCCCGCGATCATCCGGGTCATGCGGTTGCGTGCGATTTCCGTAGTAATCCACTGGTCAAACGGCATCATCAGGTCGCCCCGCACGACACGGTACTGGTACTCCGAAGCGCAGCGTTGGATCGGCCGGCGCAGCAAGGTGTAAAAGCGGACACCGCCAATCGCGTGCAGGTCACTGTGAGGGACCACGCCATGCCCCTGAATACTTTTCAGCCGCCAGTAGATCCAGCGAATCCGCCGCAGGGCTGCGGCCGTCAGCCGGGGGCGGCCCTTGAGCCCGTTCCCACAGCGAACGTCACAGTGGCGCGTACAAAACGAGTGACGCAGGATGCCGGCCAGCGTGCTTCCGGCCGCTTTCGGAATGTGAATGAATGCAAACACCGCTGACCCTTGCCTTCCCCGTGGTCGCCGAGATCCGGCCTGCTGGCCGGCGCAGATCATAGGATCGTTACCCTGAACCCGGCAAGGTCAGCTCCGGCCAGGGTGTCGCAGTGTCACGGGGGGAACAACCTCCGCCTGAGGTCGTCACGGGCAGAGTGTTCCTTACGGAATTCCTTCTTCCGTGGCCGGTGGCTGAGCACCTCGAGTTACAGGCGTGATCCTTGCTCGCATTCAATCCGCACAGGAACATCCGGCGCGTCACGCGCAAAACATCGCGTAAACCTGCTAGCGTCACTCACGGACAGAAACAAAGTTCCCTGTACGGATCAACCGCCGAGATGGTAAAAGTGCCGAGGTGACTGGCGGCTTCTGTCGGCAGCCTTCCTTGGGCAAGCCGAAAATACCCCATTCCCGCGGCATGCACGCAACCCTGGTGGAATCATGAAGATCAAACAGCTGCTGGTCGTCGCCGGTCCTACGGCGGTAGGCAAGAGTCTCTTTCTAAAACGTCTCACGCAGCAGACGTCGAACGAGTTGAGCGATCAGCTGGCGGTTGGTTGCCAGCGGTGGCAACAAGTGAATGCGCGGCAGTTCGACAGCGATGCCCCGCGACCGTTCGCGGGCGCGCCCTCAGATCACGTTGGTCTTCACTACGAAATCACGCGAACCTGGAAACGTTCCTACGACCATGCGGGTGACCCGGGGCTCGGGTTGTTGCAGTTCGCCGAGAAGCGCATCTTTGTGACCTTGTGGGCACCGGCCGACGTCCTGCGGGAGCGACTCGTTCGCCGCGACATCAGGAGCTGGCGACGTCGCCTGTCCGGCGTCATCGCTCGCTGGTCAGGAAAACCTTCGGCCCGGAAACAAGCCAGGCGGATAGACTTTTCTAATCTCTATCAGGACGACGTTTCCGAACTCGAACAGATTTACCGGGGCTGGTTTCGATTTTGCGCCGACTTTTCCAGCGATGACCACTGGCTGCTGGACACCTCGGCGGCAAACGGCCGGGTCCGGCTGCTCAATCAGGCTTCATTGCGATCCGGCAATTGCGTGGCAGATCTCTTGCGCCGGCCATCGCAGGCGGCCTAGGCCGCAAGGTTGCGAAGTTCTCCGCCAGCGTCAGGCGGCTCCATCGCGGCCGCGGTGTCTTCGAAGTGATAACCGTCCAGAAATGGAAATGCCTTCATCTGTTCAGCGACCGATCGAATCAGACCGGTCGGCCAGTCGACGGTGGACTTCGTTTGCCGCGGTCGTGAAAAGACAACGTTGGCACAGTCGCTGACATAGTCCTGCCGCGGCTCAACGTTCAGAAAATTACAGATGGCGGCCATGTGCTGCTCGGGGCTGACGGTCAGATCTTCCAGTCGAATCGTTTTGATTTGGTCGCCCCGCTCCTGCTTGAGCTGCCAGTTCTTTTCGCAACGGGCGAAGAAACGGC
>Ga0310120_10003315_pt1 | contig 11514 bp, 9 predicted proteins | sample CB27_AW_983_MG_FD_203506 | JGI IMG/M metagenome (GOLD analysis project Ga0310120, IMG submission 203506) | Marine microbial communities from Western Arctic Ocean, Canada - CB27_AW_983 | ecosystem: Environmental > Aquatic > Marine > Oceanic | place: Canada: Western Arctic Ocean | collected... | reverse complement strand
CCAGAGACCGTACCGAGTTCGCGGGCTCCTGTTTCTCCCCCGACGGCACTGTCCTCTTCGTCAACCTGCAGGGACTGGGCCTGACCCTCGCCATCACGGGTCCGTGGCGGGCTTAGGGAGTGTTCAGTATTCAGTGTTCAGTGTTCAGACTGGACTCGGCCGTAGGGGGAGGCTGACTTGAGGGTGGCCCGGCCAAAGCGCGGTGCGTTTGCGGAAGACGGATTCAGATGCATCAAGCCCATCTGAGCGTATCCACTTGCCGACCGGCCGCTCTGAACACTGAATACCGAACACTGAACACTCCAATCCAGCCCGATCTCTCCGAAGCGCTAAGAACTCACTTCGGCTTCCCCGAGTTCCGCGACGGCCAGCGCGAGGTCATCGAGGCCCTCCTGGCCGGACGTTCCGCCCTCGCCGTCTTTCCCACCGGGGGCGGCAAGTCGCTCTGCTACCAACTCCCCGCAATTCTGTTAGACGGCCTCACCCTGGTGATCTCGCCCCTCATTGCCCTCATGAAGGACCAGGTCGATGCCCTCGAGCGGCGCGGGATCTCGGCCGCCCGGCTCGACTCCACGCTCGGCGCCGAGGAAGCCCGCGGCATTTACGACCGCATGCGTGACGGTTCGCTCCGGCTCCTCTACGTCGCGCCCGAGCGCCTCGCCAACGAGAACTTCCGGGCCCGCCTCGCCACGACACCCATTTCCCTCCTCGCCATCGACGAGGCGCACTGCATCTCGGAATGGGGGCACAACTTCCGTCCCGATTACCTCAAGCTCGCCAAGTTCGCGCGCGACCTCGAAATCACCCGCGTCCTGGCTCTCACCGCCACCGCCACCCCCCAGGTAGCGGCCGACATCCGCGCCAACTTCGCCATCGCGGAAGAAGACCACACCCAGCTCTCCTTCCACCGCCCGAATCTTGAACTCAGGGTCACGCCCTGCCTCGAGTCCGAGAAACGTCAGCTCCTCTTGAACCGCCTGATGGATAATCCGGCCGCCCCCACCATCATCTACGGCACCAGGCAGGAAACCGCCGAATCCCTCGCCGCCTTCCTCAAACGACACGACCTTCCGGCCCGGCCTTATCACGCGGGACTGCGCGACGAAACCCGCGCGGCCTGCCAGGAATCCTTCATGTCGGGAGAAGCCCCAGTCATCACCGCCACCATCGCCTTCGGCATGGGCATCGATAAGGCCGACATTCGGCGCATCATCCATTACAATCTCCCCAAGTCGCTCGAGAATTATACGCAGGAAATCGGCCGCGCCGGGCGCGACGGCAAGCCCGCGACCTGCGAGCTTCTCGCCTGCCGCGACGACCTCCGCACTCTCGAAAACTTCATCTACGGCGACACCCCTTCGCCAGAGGTGGTCCGTCGCGTGCTCGACCAGATCCTGGACCGCGGCGACACCTTCGATCTCTCCCACTACGACCTGGCCGGAACCCACGATATTCGTCCCCTCGTCGTCAGCACCCTCCTCACCTATCTCGAGCTCGACGGATACATCGCCGCCACCGCCCCTTTCTACACGACCTACAAACTCAAGTTCCTCCGTGACCTGGATCAAATCCTTCTCGGCTACGACGACCGCCGAAAGAAGTTCCTCCGCGCCCTTTTCGCCACCGGTCAGGAGGCCCGGCTTTGGACCACCGTCGATCCCGCCGCCGCCGCGGAGCAACTCCACTGCGAGCGCGAACGCGTCATCAAGGCTCTCGCCCACCTCGAGACCCACGGCGACCTCGTCCTCCGACCCTCCGGCATCCGCCACGCCTACCGCCGCCTCAAGCAGCCCGACGATCTCGCCGCCCTCACCGAACGCCTGCAGCAACTCTTCCTCCGCCGCGAAGAGCAGGACCTCGCCCGCCTCCAGCAGGTCGTCGCCTTCGCGGAGGAGAGCGGCTGCCTGAACCAGCACCTCTTGGACCACTACGGCGAAGCCATGCCCGGACCCTGCGGTCACTGCGCATCGTGCATGGTGCGACCCGCACCTGCCCTTCGTAGCCTTGGCGAAGAAGGATCCGGCATCCTCCCCACCTCGCCATCCCCCGACCTCACCGCGGAAGACGCCGCCACGATCCAGGCCTTGCTCCAGGAAAAACACGCCCCCCTCCGCACCCCGCGCCAACTGGCCCGCTTTCTCTGCGGTCTCACGAGCCCCGCCACCTCCCGCGCCTGGGTCACCGTCCAGGGCTCCAAAAAACGCGCCCGCCTCACCGCGCACGACGCCTTTGCGCGGCTCGAAAACCATCCCTTCGCCGACGTCCTGGCCTACTGCGAGAGCCTACATCATCCCGTAGGCCCCAGGCGTTAGGTGAACGTTTTTATGTACCTTCCCCCAAAGTCGCAGCCCGGAGATTTCTGCGCTTCTTGAACGCCCACGCCAGCAGAACCGCGAGGGAGATCTGGATCCAGGCGTCCCGACCCAGGGACCACTCCGGGTACCAGTGCGAGTCCAGCAGCTTGGTGAGAAAGATCAGCCACGCCACCGCCCCGATCACACCGCAGGCCAGGGTGGTAGGCAGGGAACTCGCCGCGTCGGCGTACCAGGGGACGGTGCGCCGGCCCAACTTGCGGGCCAGGACCCGAAAGGTGGTGGTCTTCCCCGCCCCGTTCGGTCCAATCAGCCCATAAATCTCGCCCTTCGGCACCTGAAGGGAGAGGTCATCCACCGCCGTAAACGACCCGAAATCGACCCGCAAATCCACGGTCTCGATTCCGAGCGGCGATCGATCCGGCGGCATCGCGTTCATCAACTCCGGAAATCGGCCTCCATCCAAGATCAAAAGGCGTTGCGGGTCCCTCTCGTTATCTCGAAAAGACGCCGCTCTTCATCCGTCCCCGGAGATTTCGGGTTCATTCCGGCCTGCCCCGGCGATCGTTCTTGCGAAGGGTGGTGCATCCGTGCTTCTCCTCATCCCGCACATGGCCCCACCCAAGACCGCCATCACCCCGACCCGCGCCGAGGACTTTCCCGAGTGGTACCAGCAGGTCGTCCGCGCCGCCGACATGGCGGAGAATTCCGAGACCCGCGGCTGCATGGTCATCAAGCCGTGGGGATACGCCCTGTGGGAGAACATCCAGTCCCAGCTCGACGCCCGCTTCAAGGAGACCGGTCACCAGAACGCTTATTTCCCCCTCCTCATCCCGCTTTCCTTCCTCGAGAAGGAGGCCGAGCACGCCGAAGGCTTCGCCACCGAGTGCGCGGTCGTCACCCATCACCGCCTCGAACCCGAAAAAGATCCCGAGACCGGCAAGACCCGCCTGGTCCCGACCGGCCGGCTCACCGAGCCCTACGTCATCCGCCCCACTTCCGAGACCATCATCGGCGCGGCCTTCTCGCGCTGGGTGGAAAGCTACCGCGACCTGCCCCTTCTCATCAACCAGTGGGCCAACGTCATGCGTTGGGAGATGCGTCCCCGTCTCTTCCTGCGTACCTCGGAATTCCTCTGGCAGGAAGGCCACACCGCGCACGAGACACAGGAGGAAGCGATCGAGGAAACGCGCATGATTCACCAGCTCTACGAGGACTTCCTGCGCGACCACCTCGCCATCCCGGTCGTCGCGGGCGAAAAGACCGAAGCGGAGCGCTTTCCCGGTGCCGAGATGACTCTCACGGTCGAGGTCATGGTGCAGGACAAAAAGGCCATCCAGGCCGGCACCTCGCACTACCTCGGGCAGAATTTCGCAAAGGCCCAGGACATCACCTTCGCCGGCCGCGACGGCAACGAGGAGCACGTGCACACCACCTCGTGGGGCGTCTCGACCCGCCTCATCGGCACCCTCATCATGGCGCACGCCGACGACGACGGACTCGTCCTGCCTCCCCGCCTCGCACCCCATCACGTCGTCATCATTCCCGTCACCCCGAAGGAGGAAACCCGTGAGGCCGTCATCGAATCGTGCCACGCGCTCGCCGAAACCCTGCGTCGCGAACAGAACTACGCCGGTGATCCCATTCGCGTGCACGTCGATGAACGCGACCTCGGCGGTGGAGTCAGGAAGTGGGAGTGGGTCAAGAAGGGCGTCCCGATCCGTCTTGAAATCGGGCCGCGCGATATCGAAAGCCGCAAAGTGTGTCTCCAGCGCCGGATCGAGCCTGCCAACGCCAAGGAGTTCATGGACCGGGAAAGCTTCATACGCAACGCCCCCGAGATCCTTGCCGATATCCACCGAAAGCTGCTGGACCGGCTCACCAAGTTCCGCGACGCGAATATCACGCCCTGCAACGCTCTCCCCAACTTCGCCGAGCACTGGTCGCACGCCGTCGCCGGGTGGCTCCTCACTCCCTGGGCCGGCTCCCGCGAACAGGAGGAAGAGCTCTCCAAGGAACACAAGATCACGATCCGCTGCCTTCCCAACGACCTGCAGGACGGCCGGGATGCCACTTGCATCGTTACCGGCAAGCCCACCATGTGTCGCGCGCTCTGGGGCCGGGCTTACTGATCAGGTGCAGCCGCTGCAGCCCGCGGCCATCCGTCGCTGCGGCGGTGCGCCGTTGAAACGAACCGGAACACACCATCATGATTCGCCCCCTCATCCTCCTTTCGTCGCTTTGTTCTCTTTCTCTCGCTGCTCCCCCGGTTGCCACCTTTTCCATCGTCGCCTACGATCCCGAAACAAAAGAACTCGGCGTCGCAGTCGCCTCCAAGATTCCGGCCGTCGGCGCCATCGTGCCGTGGGCCAGGGCCGGGGTGGGTGCCATCGCGACCCAGTCGGCTGCCAACACCACCTACGGCCCCGATGGCCTCGCCCTCCTCGCCAGGGGTGCCACTCCGGACGAAGCCCTCGAGATTCTCACCCGCAAGGATCCCGGAAAAGTGGTCCGCCAGGTGGGCCTGATCGACGGCCAGGGCCGCTCCGCCACCTTCACGGGCGAAACGTGCATGCCCTGGGCGGGCGGCAAGACCGGACCTCACTTCGCGGTTCAGGGCAACATTCTGGACGGCCCCGAAGTGGTTGATGCCATCGCGAAGGCCTTCCAGGAAACCGAAGGGCTCCTCTCCCACCGACTCCTCACCGCTCTAACAGCCGGCCAGGCCGCCGGCGGGGACAAGCGCGGGCGCCAATCCGCGGCGCTCCTCATCGTGCGGGAAGGCTGGGGCTATGCCGGTCTCAACGACCGCTTCCGCGACGTGCGGGTCGATAACCACGAGACGCCCATCGTGGAGCTGAAGCGCGCCCTCGAAGCCCACGCCAAGGTCTTTCCCCATCCGGCGGCCGGGAAGGAGGAGTAAAAGCAAGCCGAGGGATGATGGCGTCCCGCTTGTTGTGCGCCCCCATCGGTGGCCCCGTCCCGAGGGGATCCCGTCGGTCCACCGGGCAGGCGGTGCGCCCGCCTTGCCGCGCAGGCCACGCTCACGCCGTCACGGCACCCCTCTCGTCATCCAGCAAGCCCGCCTTGTCGAGGTAGTAGTCATAGCCGCCGCTGAACTTCGTGACCGTCCCCTCCATGATGTGCCAGGTGGTCTTGGCGAGTTTGCGGATGTAGTGCACATCGTGCGAAATGAAGACGAGAGAGCCTTCGTACTCCTTCAGCGCCTGGATGAGGGCCTCCACCGAGAGCAGGTCGAGGTGGGTGGTAGGCTCGTCCATCAGCAGCAGGTTGGGCGGATCGACCAGGAACTTCACGAGATTGAGGCGGCTTTTCTCACCACCCGAAAGCACCTTCACCTTCTTGTGCACATCGTCGCGCCGGAACAGAAAGGACCCTAATAACCCGCGCGCATCCTCTTCCCTCATCCCCTCCCCGGTCGTGCAGATCTCCTCCAGCACCGACTTGCTTTCGTCCAGCAATTCGGAGCGGTGCTGCGAGTAGTAACCCAGCTTGGTGGCGTGGCCGACCTTCCGCTCTCCACCATCGATCGGCACCAGCCCCGCGAGAATCTTGAGCAGGGTGGACTTCCCCGCCCCGTTCGGCCCCACCAGAACGATGCGATCGCCCCGTTCCACCACCAGGTCGAGGCCGTCGTAGACCCGCGTCTCGCCGTAGGACTGCCTCACCGCCTTCAGTTCGATGACCTTCTGGGTACTGCGGGGCGGATTGGGAAAGTGAAACTTGAAGACCTTCCGCGGAGCGCGCGGCTTCTCGAGGGTCTTCATCTTCTCGAGTTGCTTCACCCGGCTCTGCACCTGCGAGGCTTTCGACGCCACGGAGCGGAAGCGATCGATGAATTCCTGGATGCGATCGACCTCCTTCTGCTGGTTGCGGTAGGCCGCCACCTTCTGCTCGTAGCGCGCCTCGTGCTCCTGCACGTAGTTCGAGTAATCGCCACGGTACGAAACGAGACGGCGCTCTTCGATCGCGACCACCGTCTTCGCGATGGAGTCCAGGAAGTCCCGGTCGTGCGAAATCATGAGAATCGCCCCGGGGTAGTTCAGGAGGTAGCGCTGGAACCACAGCAGCGCCATCAGGTCGAGGTGGTTGGTGGGCTCATCGAGCATGAGGAGATCCGGCTCGAGGCACAGAATCTGCGCGAGGTGGGCCCGCATCACCCAGCCGCCCGAGAGTTCCCTGGCAGGCCGGTCGAAGTCCTCCTGCTGGAACCCCAGGCCCGCCAGGATCTTCCTGGCCTTGGGCTCGAGCTGGAATCCGTTCATGAGGGTGAACTTGTCCTGCGCTTCGGCATACTCCGGGGAGTCCAGGGTCCCGGCCGCCTCGTGTCGGCGCATGGTGCGCTGCACCTCCCGCATCTCGGGAGTGATGGCGGTCGCGATTTGCAGAGCGCTCTCCTCTCCCGGATTCCCCGCCTCCTGCGAGAGATACCCGACGTGCGCATACCCATCGAGTTCCACCTGCCCGGAGTCGGGCTTCTCGTCGCCGAGAATGATGTGGAACAAGGTCGACTTCCCCGCCCCGTTCGGTCCCACCAGCACGATCCGCTCGCCCCAGTTGATGGTCAGACCCGTGTCCTCGAAGAGCGTTTGCCCCCCGTAGTTCATGGTCAGGTTCCGGATTATCAGCATGCGGCCGGGCCCATCGCACCGATCGCCTCTAATTGCAACGGCAAGGTGGCGGCCTTGCACGGCGCCGCGCCGTCGATCGATTCGCCCCGCACGTCAAGGCGGAGCGGCGGCGGACGCGCCGAGCCCAGATCTCACCCGCACCATCATTCCGCCCCGGGGCTCCGGACTCCCGCCCGCCGGCCACTCCCGGAAACCGATCGAATCCATGGTTCCCTTTCCTCGCGGCACCCGGGCTAGGCGCCCCGCCGGCGCTCGCGAGTCGGAATCGCCACACGGAAAGAGCGTGAATAACTCTCCGCGCTGATTTCTTATGATCCCGGTTGGTTGGGACTATCTGACCATTGATCCTTGATCCTTGACCCTGCAGTTTCGGGCGCTATTCGTAGAGTTGTCGTGAAGCGCCTCCTCTTGTTCGCCTCCTGCTCCTGCTCCTGCTCCTGCTCCTGCTCCTCGCTCCTCGCTCCTCGCCCCTTTCGCGGCGACTGCAGCCACCACCATCGACGCCACCGACAAGTTCGCCTACGGCGCCAACATCGGATGGATCAACTTCGACTGGGCCGCCCCGAATGATCCCGACCGGCCACGTTTCAGTCTTTCCAACGGAAACTTCAGCGGCTTCGCCTACGGCGCCAATGTGGGCTGGATCAACCTCGGGGCGGGCTTCCTCGCCACCGACACCCTCTTCTGCGCCGACGGCGACGGGGACGGGATCTCGGATGCCTGGGAAATCGACAATTTCGGCGACAAGACCACCGCCAACGCCATCTCCGACCAGGACGGGGACGGCCTGTCCGACCAGGACGAATACTTTGGCGGAAGCGATCCGAAGGATGCCGCCAGCTTCCTCAAGATCGTCGCACAAAGCGCCAGCCCCGCCACTCTCCCCGTTCGCGATGTCACCCTGGAATTCACCTCCTCGCCCGGGCGCCTCTACCAGATCGCGGTCAGCGACGACTTGATCAGCTTCACAGACTCCGGTCTCGGCACCTTCGCCCCGGATCCCGGTGCCACCACCACCAAGGGCATCACTGTGAGCGGCAGCACGAAATTCTACCGCCTCGTGGCGGTGAAGCCGCTGCAGTAGCCCCGCTCCACGGCGGGCAGGAGATGGAGCGTGATAGACGGGCTGAGCCTGTCGCAGCATGGTGGGTGCAACCAACTCCACCATTACCATGAAGCGTGCAAATCTTGGCCTGGCGATTGCCCTCACGTGCGGTCCCGTCGTTCCCCTCAACGCCCAGGGCGATCTGAATCCGCCCGCCGGTCCGACTGCGCCCACCCAGAAAACTCTGCAGCAGATCGAGCCACGCACCGACGTGGCGACCTTGCCCGGAGACACGAATTACCACCACATCATCGACGCTCCCGGCAGTTACTACCTAACCGGCAACCTGGAGGCGACCCTCACTCATGGCGTCGATATCCGCGCCGGAGGCGTTACTCTCGACCTTGGCGGCTTTTCCATTAGTCGCAGCGACGCTGTGACGGGAAATGGGGTGGAGCTGAGCTCCGGCCTGAATTGCATTGCCGTGAAGAACGGTTCGATCAGCGGGTTTGCCAAGGGCATCTCCCTCACCAATAATGCCGCCTGCCGTCTCACACGACTCCAGATCCAGGGAGGGACTATCGGTCTCTCCTTTACTCTCAACTGCAAAGCCAATCTCGTCCTCGACTGCGCCATCACCGGCACATCCGCGGAGGGAATCAAGTTCCTCACCGGCACTGGAGGCGGTGCGGGTGGCTCCTGCGACACCAACTTGGTGCAGCGCTGCACCGTGACCAAAACGGAGGGCATTGCCATCGACTTCGACGCCGGCAATACCGGATCCGCGATCGGGAATGCCGTGCTGGACAGCACCATTACGAGTACCGGAGTTAGCCGTGCTGGAATTCGGTTTTCTGGGGGCAACGCTCAGATGAATGGAAACATCGTCAGCAAGTGTACTCTCGAAGAGACCGGAGGCCCCGCGGTCCAACTGAGCGCTTTCTCCGCTTTTGCGGATGGAAACATCCTCAGCGACCTCACCATTCGCAGGGCCGGCGGGTATGGCGTTCAGCTCCTGAGCCCGTCCGGTGGAAACGTCCGGGGCAACCTCCTGCAACGCCTCACTATCTCGAATCCCAGCGGCCCCTATGCCAATCTCGAGACGATCCAGGGCGGAAATGTTTCCGGAAACGTCGTCCGCGATTGCGTGGGACGCGACAGCGGCATCATTGGCCTGCATTGCGACGGCGGCCCGACCGGCAGCGCAGATTACAACCGCTTCGACGGAAATCACTTTACCCGCACCCGTCCGCTCCTCGTCCTCGGATCCCACTATGCAATCAGGACCGAAAACTCGTCCGGAAATTTTGTCTGGCGAAACACCGCGAGCGGATACGCCCACAGTTTTGGAATCGATCCCAGTGACACCACCGGTCCCACCGTCACAACCGCCGGCACCTTGAATGCCAGCGGCGGCAATGACCACCCCTGGGCCAATTTTTCACGGTAATTACTCTCCCGCGCCATTGAAATGAACTCTTCAACACAACCTTCCCTACGGACTCTCGCAGTCCGTCTGAAAACAACTTTCGCCATGGGGCTGTGCGTATGGCTCGTGGCTTTGGGCCCCTCCTACTCGCAAGGCGAACTCGATCCGGCCGATCCGCCCGCGACAGGCATGAAGCGACTCGACCAGATCCACCCTGGAACTGCTATCACCACCACTCCTGTCTTGCTGACCGCACCCGGTTACTACTACCTGGCAGGAAATCTCGACCTGCGGACGGGCACCGGAATCACGATTAGATCCTCCGACATCACGCTCGATCTCAATGGCTTCGAAATCGGGGGGCAGCCCGGTAGCACCGCCATTGCCGCGCCCGGTCCCGCCACCGGGTATTCAAACATCGTGGTTCGCAACGGCAGTATTCATGGAGGGCAGTTCGGTGTGAGCCTCACCAATACCCAAAACGCGACCCTCCGCGACCTCTCCATCAACGGCACGAGCTCCAGTGCCATCCTTATTCAGGGCACCGGCGGGGTGAGCTGCGGTAACCGGGTCGAAGAGTGCGCCATCTTTGAGTGCGGGAGCGGGATTTCGGTCCGTGAAAGCGACGGGAATTCCATCCGGTCCTGCCTCGTCAACTCTCCAGGTGGCAGCGCGATAAGTCTCTACGGCGCCGCATCGCACTGTGATGCCAACACCATCGAAGACTGCCTGCTGCGCGGGGGAAACATCACGCTCAACGCCGACAGTTCCGGCCGCTGCCGCGGAAACACGATCCGGAGATGCACCGTCTCCGAGGCCGGAATTGGCATCTGCTGCCACGCCTACGACGCCGGGACCCCTGGAAATGGCGGGATCCTGGAGGGCACCGTCATCGATCAGTGCGCCGTGCACGAAATGGATCCGTTCTACGGGATCTTCCTCGACGGGCGCGGAGGATTGACGCGTGGGAATCGCATCGCGGAATGCGCGGTCAGCAACTGCGAGGACTTTGGCATCGCCCTGGTGGCCGATGCGGACGGTTCCTGCGCCGGCAACTCCGTAGTGCTCTGCGTCACCCACAATACCGGAATCGAGGGAATCCGCCTCAATGAAGCCAACGCCAATCGGGTCCAGGACAACCACCTCGTCTCCGCCGCGGTGGGCATCACCCTCATTGGTTCCGATCGAAATATCATCATGCATAACTCCGGCGGCAACTTGAACGTCCTGCTTTCCGGGACCACTAGCGACACGAAGGGACCGGTTGTCACTGCCACAGGCACGCTCGCCAACTCCGGCAATAGCGTCCATCCGTGGGCGAACTTCGACCGCTGACGCCTACTTGGTTTTCGCCAATTCCTTCACCTTCAGAGTCCGGAAGTCGATCGTCATCACCTTCCCACCGTGAAGCTGCAGGCCGATCGGACCTTCCTTCTTGGCGTCGTCCGAGGTGTAGGTCATGACGTGCTTGCCATTCAGCCACACGTCGTACTTGGGGCCCACCGCCACGATCTTCATCTTGTTCCAGTCGTCGATCTTGAGGAGGTTCTTCACGCCCTTGACGCCCTTCTCTTCCTCGGCCTCCACCGGGTAGCCTTTCCCGGAAATGTAGGGCGAGCCGGTCATATCCCGCTGCAAGGATCCCGAGATACCGATCTGGATCTGCTGTCCGCTTTCGCGGACGTAGACGCCTGAGTCCCCCTTCCCGTCGAAGCGAAACTCACACTCCATCTCGAAGTCGGTGTAGATCTTTTCGGTCCACAAGGTGCTGCCCTTCTTCTGCGGTCCACTCTTCGCCACGATCATTCCGTCCACCCCCGACCACCAGATGTTGCCCTCGGGCACCTTCCAGCCGGCCAGGTCCTTCCCGTTGAAGATGCTTTTCGCTTCGTGGTGGTCAGCGAAGGTGAGAGCCGGGACGGAAACGAAGGCTAAAATAATGGCGGTGAGTTTCATCCCACCTCCTACCCCGCAAGAAAGCACGATCTTTCGCGCAGCCCGGTCGTCGACCTCAGGGTGATTGGCCAAAAATGCTGCGAAGCTGATAGAATCTTCGATTGAGCGTTTCTGCTAGAC
>Ga0310120_10003313_pt1 | contig 11516 bp, 20 predicted proteins | sample CB27_AW_983_MG_FD_203506 | JGI IMG/M metagenome (GOLD analysis project Ga0310120, IMG submission 203506) | Marine microbial communities from Western Arctic Ocean, Canada - CB27_AW_983 | ecosystem: Environmental > Aquatic > Marine > Oceanic | place: Canada: Western Arctic Ocean | collected... | reverse complement strand
GATGGTCGGAATATAATGCAAGCTCTTGCCCGTAAATATTACCTACGCTTTGCTTCAAGATAGGCTTTAAGGAACTAAACATTTCCACAGAGTCAGGCATGGCTCCGTTAATATATTCTTCCTCATTGTTCAAATAATCTTCGCAAATTTTATGAACAGTTGTTCCTCTTCGGGAAGCCTTTTGAGAAATCTTATTAGCCTCAGCCTCACCCACACGGTCTCGCCATTTCTGCAAACTCTTTATCTTTTCAGGATTTGCACCAAGAACCGACGTAATAGAAGGATACTTATTTCCCTCAGGCGTCAGATAAAACCGTCTACTATTTTCATATACAGTTTTCAATTTCCCGTCAGGCAATTCGACGGGAGCATTATGAATAAACATCAATCAAATCCCTTTTTACGATGGCCTTGTGAAAGTTTCTGATACAACTTACTGCGAGGATTATTATCACTAATTCTTGTCAACACTTCAGTAAATTCGCTACTCGGCTTTGTAATACCAAGGCGAACTGAATCCCCAACATTCATTCCCACAATTACCTGAACAACCTCACCATCACATTTCTCACAAGGCTTTTCAGTAGGAACTTCTCTTTCAGATATTCTAAAAGAATCTTCAAAAAAATTCTTACACGATTTACATTCATATGAATATAATGGCATATTTAATATTTCCTAAAAAACAGGAACCAATCCAATAAACAAATTACGTCCTTCGGCACCGTCAAAAAAAGCACGAATAGCCTGTTGCTTGGTGGTGAATGATGCAGCATCAAAGTCGCAAGGCTCTTTCAAGTCGGGTGACGAGATAATAGCGAATAACCTGTTCACAACTTTTTCTTTTGTGGTGCTGGCAAAAATATCTCGCGCAGATCCCTGGTCTGCAACATCAAACGAAGCATCGCAAACCCAAACAGTAGTCAACGACTCTGCTTTTTCATCCTCAAATGCAGCCCAAAAATCTTCTTTAGATTCGGGGGCATTATCTGACTCAGATTCATCAATAAAATCAAGACCTTCTGAGTCTTCAGAAATATCGACCTCGGCAGTCTCAATCACAGTTTCACTAGTCATTATTAAACTCCTTATTTAATCATTTTCCTTTTGGGAATTGTTTTTTGAATAACCATCTTTATACCAGCCTCCACCCTTTAATTTAAAAGATGTAAGACCTAGTAATATATTTAGTGCATTTTTTCGTCCGCACTCCGGACATTTTCGCTTTCGCCTGGAATTTATTTTTTGCCAAACTTCAAACGTATGTTCACAATACCTACAACCATATTCATAGATAGGCATACCTACTCTTCATCATCATTTCGTTGCCAAAATAATCCATGGTATGTTCGTATCATAACCTGTTCAAGGTATATTCTATATAGTAGAGTTTTTATTCTTTCCAACATCTTTTCGTTTCTGCTTACCACGAGGCTTCTTCTTCGACGCTTCGGGTTTATTTGTCGGGGCTTTTATATGTGCATCCTTACGACGGCGCAACCAAGCCCGAATGTTATCATTATAACCAGAGGCAAATTCAACTGCCTCATCAAGAGAAATAAGGCCTTGGCGAACTCTTTCGCGCAGACCTGTAGGATTTTTAGAAGGTTTATAATTCTTCGCCCGTTCCAACGCATCTTCCCGACGGCGGGCTTTTTCGTAATGACCTTTTCTCATTTCTACCAAGGATACCTATAACGTAGATAACTCTGATTAGCAGCAGACTCAATACAAAATATCATTACAGCAGGATCACTATAATTACAATGAGAATATGGACCGCGGGCCCTATAATAATTTCTATAATAAGGGCGTCGATAATCTGGTCGATAACCTGGTTGATAACCTGGTTGATAACCCAAAACAACACGCCCTACATTAAAAGCCCCCAAGGCTAACAAACGACCAATCTGATCCTCAAATCCATTCTTTAACTCATTGCCCGCATTGGCCGGTGTGGCCACAAAACTCGCACAAGTGAATGCCGCAATTACGGCAAATTTTCGTATCGAATGATTACATTTCATAATTATATCTCCTTTTATATTATAAAGTTAAATTATACTACTATTTATCCAACCAATTTATGTAAAATGGTGGACCCCCTCGGAATCGAACCGAGAACCTGCGGGTTAAAAGCCCGATGCTCTACCTATTGAGCTAAGGGTCCATGGCGGGAATTATCTTGTAACAAAATACACTATCCACATAAAAACAGTAAGTCCCAGAGCGACAATTCCAATAATTTTGAACAAAAAATTCTTCACATCATTACCTCTATATTAATTCATAATATGACAAGCGGTATCAATCCAACAAGACAACAAACCCAACGATGCGATAAAAATTATCCAACCAAAAAAGAGGGCAAATGTTATTGTAAAAATACCGCCCAGCATCTTGCGCGCACTTCTACTAAAGGGCGCCAATAAAACTAATCCAATACAAAATATAAATAAATAAGATAGCATATGTTATTACCTCGTAAAATGGTAGGGACGGTGGGAGTCGAACCCACACTTTGAAGATTTTAAGTCTTCTGCCTCTGCCGTTGGGCTACGTCCCCATATAACCCTATCGTGAAGAATGCCCTTGAATACGCCGCTTATGGCTAGCCAATTCAAGTCGAGTTTCTTCCCGCTGTTGGTCGAGTTCGTCGATCAGGTCCTGACTATAATCATAGTCAATTCCAGCTTCCATATCTTGCCGACACCACATCATCTTTTGTTCAATGTCAACCAAACGCCCTTCATAAAATTCAATCAAATTATCTGTCATGGCAATCAATCCTCAAATACAGAAAAAGGAGAGCGACAAAAAGTCGCCCTCCCCATTCTAAGAAATGGCGTAAATACTACGCCGTCGCGGCATCAGCCACCACATCCTCGGTGACCTCAGCAGCCTCCGTTGCGGGCGCTGGGACCGTAGTGGCATCTGCCACGCGGAAACCCACGACCTTGCGACCATCCTTGATGGCCTCAACCGGGACGCCAGCCTTGTGCTTGACCTCCCAGATATATGTGGAAATGCGATACATCTCCACGTCTTTGCCGAGAGCGGCCGCAAGGTCTTCCTTGCTGACTGACTTCGGCGATGCATTCTGGAGAACTTCCAGAACACGCTCAAACTGCTTGACCTTCGCCATTGCTGTTTTCCTCGCTCATGGTAATTTGTTGTCCGGGACCTCCCCAGAACAGAATTACCTTAGTTAAAGAGATCATACCCCATGCAAGAGGTCATGTCAACCCCTTCCAAGAAGTTTTTTAATTCCCAGCTCCATCTTTACCCTTGCGGAAATATTCGCCGTATGAACGGTAATATTCTCCGGAGGAATAAATCGAGTCGTGAGATTTTGCCCTATTCTTTTCGGGGCATTATAATAATTTCCTCGTTCGGTGAGGAAAACCTGTTCTTCCATCCACAGGACTACATCATATCCAGTGCCGATATTCTCATCGTCACCAAGGTCATGGTCGAGTGAAAGATGGGAAACTTCACCAGTCTCCAAAAGGGCAATCGCCTGAGCCGGTGTCTTTACCAACACCCAGCCATCATCGGGCGGGGTTCGTTCATCATCAAGGTAAACCTTGAGTCGCTTGTCTTTTCGGATGCTCAGTTGCATAATTTAAAAAGTTGGGCCTTGAGGAGTCGAACCCCACTTCCCTAATATCACATTTAGGGCGAACTTACCGTTAATTCTATCGGCCCGTCCGAGAATTGATTAATTCCTCGGCACAATCATTCAGAGAAGGCACGCCCTCCCGCGCTGGAAATCCCCCCAGCGTCTATATAGATCATAGTCGCTTTCCACGGAAAGTCAAGACTTTCGACGAAAAAACTTCGTCTCTAACCCCTTGATTCTAAAGGGCTTTTAGACTTTCCACATTGGGTATGTAAGTGCTTGATTCTATTCAGCTTTTTCGCCGGCGGAGGCCGCCCGCTCCGGGTCTTTTCTCCCTAAGACGCTCTCTGACACAGGGGGAAGCCTTAAACACCCTCAGAGACCATCTCAGCGATTCGCGCTAACCGTGCGTCCTCTTTCTCAGCAGAGCAGACGGAGCAAGCATACTTCGGAGAGACCTTCGTGGTGATCCTGTCATATCCGTCATCAAGGGCAATCCTCCGAAGAGTCTCCGAAGGCTTTCCACAAAAATCACAAACCAATTCTTCCATGGCATCCTCCAAATATTCCTTATGATAGTTTCGAGCTCCACCTCTGGGCGCACGCCGGTCATGCATGAATCCGCTATTACGAAGACATGCACCCATGGCATTATAATCTCTAAACTTAGGTATGTTCTCCACAAATTTCTCCATCTTTAAATCCACACTTTGGGCAAATATTATTCATAACACCTGCGGAGCAAATATCAAGGTCGCCTTCTTTGGTAATAAACCGAGATACGAGTCCTTCCTTTACCATAATTTCCAAAGTGGCATCCATTCCAGCACCAATGCCCTCGTCATGCCCCCAATAATAACTCACACCAGCGGCTATTATAACCATACCAGATAAAATAAACTCTAATACAGTAAGGTCCATAAATTCTCCTTATAATAGTATTTATGAAACAATGTATGTAAAATCATCAAACCCCTCATCTAACGTTGGACGTTCATAACCATCCTTCAACATTTGGTTCATATCTTCTTCCCAAACAACGGCACATTTTCTATAAGTGGACAATCTATTCAAGACGCGAGCGCGGTCCTTCTTGGTATAATCTCCACAGAACCATATAATATGCTGCTTATTCTTTTTTGCTATTGTAATCTGTTTAAACAAACTTCGGTTCAACTTCCAACGGGCAAATAAAGAATTACTGGAATTATAGGCAGAAATAATAATAACATCCTTATTTTTTTTATTTCTGGCAATCCAATTTTCTTTTTTAATGTCGCAATTACCAATAAGCATTTTGAATGGTATGGTATTATGTTCGTTGTTTAAATACATTTCCGCAAGGTCATCTGAGGGAATTCTTAATTGGTTATCGTAGGGTTTCAAATTCATGACAATATATCTTTCAAAATAATATATTAATTAAAAAGGCGCGGGGGGAAGGTACTCCCCCCGTACAAGTTATATGATAAGCGTCCTATCCCCAGATTCCAGGGACCATCAAGGCATCTTCTTCTAAACTCACAAGCCACTCCGTGAAGGGTCAATGTATTCGTACCCGAATACTACCAACACAAATATTAAGTTTGACTCTTCCTTTAGAATCTCTCCCGACTTAACGACTAACGGCTCCAGTAGCCGGCTCTCCGAGCAGGACCTATATCCGTCTTTGCAAGGGCTAACTACTTCCCAAACTCCAACAATTTCACCGTAAAGGCACTCGGCTATCCATAAATTTTCCGCGAATCTCCCACGGGCCCCAGCTGGCGCCCATTCACTACTTACCGCAGTCTACGGTTTTCGCTACTCCGTTCAATCCACGTTCCTATATGGAACTCTATTTAAGTTGCGCCTATATTCAATAATAGTGGCAATTTTTATGTTGCCACTTTCTTTCTCGTTCCTTATAAGGGAACGAAAAACCTTTAGTATTAATTTTCATCATATCGAAATTCTTCTTCTTCATATTCCAATTGTTCAATCACTTCATCTGCATAATAATACGCAGAATTAGTGGCATTATCTACTGAACGCTTGTTCTTTCGTCGCTCGCGGCGAGTTTCCCGTCTACGCCTACGTTCCTGCCTATAATCATCAAAATAATCTTCGTCAAAGTCTGAATCATTACTAGTCTTAGACCGTTTATTTTTACCCATCGGTATTTTTCTTTGTTCCCTTCTTTTTTGGTTTAGTTTTTTTAACAGCAACAGGCTCCGGTTCAAGAGCTGGCTCAGGAATAAGCCCAGGCATAAATTCCCAAACCAATCGAGCTGTTAATCCATCAATCCTTTTATCCTTCATCTGAATCAATAATTCCGACTCACTCGGATGCATTGATTCTAACATACTAACAAAGATTTCTTCGCGCTTCATTTTATTCTGAACTAATCTACCAGTACGCGAAGTAAAATAAACCAGCTTCCGTACTTCTCGTTCTAACATAGAAGGATTTACCCCATACTCGCCCCCATCCTTCTTATACGGCGGGGCCCCTTCAGGCAACTCCCACACAATATCGGGATGAAATGCTCCCTGTAAAATAGTATGCAACGCCTGGGTATTTTTATGCCCACGAAGCAATGCAATTTTTTCATCATTCGTTTCTACCTTAGAAACACGAGTAAAAAGCTCAGGTAAACTTTCACTATAATTTGGCATAATTTAAAACTCCTGTATATTTTCCATCAAGTTCTTCAACTTGTTCTTTACGAAATAATTAAACAGCTTACTTCTATCACCATACTTGGCATCAGTATACTGCAACATAATATGTTCCCTTAAATCCTCAGGAACAAACTCCAGGTCAATCAATTTTTCATTTCTACGATAACCACGAAGCTGACTTTCACTAAAACAATCTTCTGGATCAGACCCTAACCAACCGACTAGCTTTTTCTTTGAAATAGATTTTTGGCGTTCGCCTTTCACTAGAACATCATCTGAACTAAGGCAATTAGGAATACCATCCCCACGGTCGCCACGAATAATATGCTCTTTCAGAAAATCCTTAGGGCTATCGGCACGAAGAAATTTCTTCTGAATTGGAGCATACTGGTCTACGTTATTATATTTTTGTAACTGCATAAAATCTTTATCGCCAGATAAAATTAACTTTTGGTCAAATGGACTTGCATGTTGAACCAGTACGGCAATAATATCATCGGCTTCTGCTCGGTCCACATCAAGAACAATGTAAGGAAAATACTCCTTAATCTCGTCTCTGATTTTATTTAGCGTTTCAAAAATTAGAGTCCAATCCAACGTCGAAACAGCGCGGTCTTTCTTTCGCCCCGCCTTATAAAATGGAAAAATATCTCGGCGCCAATAATGTCGCCCATCACAACAAATTACAAGGTCACCATACTTTTCGCCAAACTTTACCTTGTACGCACGAAGACTATTCAATACCATATGGCGAAGTAAGTCTTCGTTTATCTCTTGATTTTTGTTGTAGGTATTAATACTCACCATCAGATTACTAATGGCAATCTGATTCAGGTCTACCAGTATCATTCCAATCCTCTACATATACCGTCAGGAAAAATCACAGCAAGTTTCTTATTGTATTTTCTTACACGGCGAATTGTTGCCCACGTTCCAGAGCGCAGAACTTCTTCACGCTCCTTTGGTGTGGCAATTAATACATCACAAGCCTTCACAATCTCAGTATTCCGTTCCAAATAAGGAAGAGGCTTTTCAATTTTAACATTGTCGATGAAATAATTGGAACAGAATGCCCGCTTGATATTCACATTTGGGGGATGAATAACAACAACGCCAACACCAACATGAGAAAACGCATTTCGAGCCATACCATGAGCCTCGAAATCTGCTCCGAAACAATCTCCATGGTGAAATTCATGGATAGGTCCAATCTCATCTTCAATCATTTGCCAGACACTCAGGAACGACTTCTTTTGAAGAGAAGTCATTCCCTCTTGAGTGCCTGTGAATCCAACCTTAACCATTATTAAATCACCCGAAGAATAATCATATCTTTACTAATACGACCAGTAACCTTCGTTTCCTTTGCAGAAATTGTATCCATCAACTTTCGCAACTTCACCTTACCACTATTCAAGACTTCAGGCAAAATTGCATCAGGCTTTCGGAGCTTCTTCTTGAACGAAGTAGCCACATCAAAATCTTGCAACGTCGTCCCCTTTATTGTTATCCCTCTCTCTGAGTTATACTTATAAAGAAAACGGTCTTTTGTGTTGAAAATCCAAATTTGGTTTGCTTCTACCATCTTATCAGGAGTTACACTGACAATCTTGAAGCTATCATCACGAACCTTATATTTTACCTTAGCCACTCTCTGATTAACGGAACGAATCTTTCTCGTTCTCGGCTTGCGCGTTGACTTACGGACGTTTCCCCACGCCTCTGCGTCGTCAACCATTGCCTGGACAAACTCGCGATACTTCTTTTGTTGTGAATTTGACAGGAAATCATAACCCTCATTCAACTGGTCATCTTTGCCATCGACCAACTCTTCCAACTCAGACAAAATATATTCTAAATAATTTTGAATCTTCTTGGTGTGCGGGCCCTTTACTTCCTTGACTTGTAAAAACTTATACAATTCAAACTTAGACTTCTTACACTTGTCTTCCACAAATTCATCAATCTCAAAATCAACATCGCCAAGAAGGTCACGAACTTGATTGGCCACTCTTTCTTGGATACTAAGAACAGGAACGTTCTTCTTTGCCTTGGCAGTCTTTTTCTTTTCAACTAAAACTGGAACGCCTTCTTTAATCAATTTATTGACATATGTATTTAGGCGAACAAGCAATTCATCAGACTTGTATCCGTCATCAAATATTTTAGCCACATTTCCCCATGTAGGGGAAATCCATGCGACCGACTTCACAGCCGCCAAATCAGACTTCTTTCGAGTCTTCTTTACAAACTCCTCAAGGAATTCTTTACTTTCCTTGGAAGAGTATACACCATGATACCAACTCAAGGCGTGATTATGAAGTTTCTTCTGTTCATCCTCAGTAAGCTCATCAAAATTAGTAAATGAAGGCTTCTCCCCATGCATTGCCATAATTTCAATATGACTAATTCGGCTTAGCCTAGTTTTCTTTTTTGCCACGAACGGTGCGCTCCAGTAATCAGTTATCTATAGTATAGTCAAAAACACAGAAAAGTCAAGTATCTATGCTTGCCAATTCTTGAATTGCCCTTTATTTATCAACTTCGACCGAACAAAATCAATCTTTTCCTCTGGGCTCATAATTTGTGGTATTGTTACCCATGGCAATTGTTGGCGATTGAAATCTCGCAGGCATTCAAACGTATTCCCTCGTAACAATTGCCGCTCGGCCTCAGGCCATCGGTCTGGGCTGAATACGAATTCTGGTTGATTCGTCGTTCCGATTGGATTCGTCTTGTCATAAACATAGACATCGTTGCAGTCAGTATTCACAAAAAGCAACTTCCCCTCGACATGAGCCTTCAGGGCCCAGAGCATATGGGTGAAATCGTCCGGAATATTAGGAACTTCCAAATGTTTTAAATCGCATTCGACAGCCCTCGAACTGATGGCCAGCGTCACTTCGCCCCCGGTACAGTTATGCCCGTCCCAATAGACATAAGAAGGAATTGGAGACCGAAAATTGAACTGCGAATGAAGCCAGACACCAGGAATCACTTCTTTATGTAGCTGCTGTGTTTCATGGCATCTTACCGAATCGGTTATTTGCATATTGCTCAGGTAATCAAAATTAATAAGTTGAGCAAGGTCGCCAATGGATTCAAATGCACACGGGTAATAAAAATCATCTCCATCAATCATAATCAGATGGGTATAGTTTTCCTTTTTATACAGGCTCTTGTATAAATCAAGAACAGAGTTATGCCCCATTCCATTACCACCATTGCTCTTGGTCTTGACTACTTCAAAGTCCTTGACAGCCCCTTTAATTTCATTATAATAATCATCGTCGTTCGTATTGCAGACTACTTTCATATCCCAATCGAAAGGATGATACTCTTGGTCTACAACAGAATCGACACAACGAAGCAACTCTTCTTCTGATACGGTCGTGCTACAGAGCGGGACTACTAAAGCCTTCATGCATTCTTCACCTGTTCATTAATCCAGTTATAAGTAATTTCCATACCAACACGAAGAGGTTGACTTGGAGCCCAACCCAACTTTTCTTGAATTAGCTTATTGTCCGAGTTGCGCCCCCGCACTCCGAGCGGACCTTCAATATTATAAATTCCCAATGTCTTACCAGAAATGTCAATGGCCATTTGAGCAAATTCGTTAATTGAAATCATTTCTTCCGAACCAATATTTACGGGTCCATTAAAATCTGAAGCCATTAATTTTTGAACACCATCAATACACTCATCAATATACAAAAATGAACGAGTTTGTTTCCCATCACCCCACACCTCAATACCACTATGGTCAGGAGCCTCCATTACCTTTCGACACATTGCAGCAGGAGCTTTTTCTTTCCCGCCTTTCCATGTTCCTTCTGGACCAAAAATATTATGAAATCGTGCAACATGAACTTCTAATCCATAATTCCTATTGTACGCAAAATACAATCGTTCACTAAACAATTTCTCCCAACCATATTCAGAATCAGGTTCGGCTGGATAAGCAGTATCTTCTGAACAATTTGGATTATCTGGATCTAATTGATTATACTCTGGGTAAATGCACGCAGAAGAAGAATAAAATATTTTTCCGGCACCGGTCTCTCTACATCTATTAAGAATGTTCAAATTAATCTGAGCAGAATTATGCATAACATCGGCATCATTCTCGCCAGTAAAAATATATCCTGCACCACCCATATCAGCAGCAAGTTGATACACTTCATCATAAGGCCAAGGTTTTGCTACCTCACCATACCAAACATGGGTCTTTGGGTCTTCGTATCCATAGGCATCACCAAACACTTTATCGCAAACGCTTTGCCTACGAAGGTCGCCTACCACAAAATCATCGGCGGCCGTTTCAGAAAACTCAGGACGCTTTAAATCAACACCCCGAACCCAATGGCCATCTTCTTTTAATCTTTTCACCAAATGGCTTCCAATAAACCCACCAGCACCACACACTAATATTTTTTTCATGTTATTTCTACCTATAATATATTGGTTTCAAAAAAACCTGTGTTGAGTCAGGCCCAACAATCCTATCGTCGTTTGGTGGCCACGAATCATAAAACAAACTCTTTGCCTCATTAACATGACCCAACTCAATAGAACCAACATCAATTATTTTTATATCACTATAATCGCCATTGACCAAATAATTATTTGCCTCTGTGTCTGAAAAATAACAACCAGTTACTTCAGAAAATAATTCATGCTGATTTATTGCCTCTTTATAAAAATTCATTCTATTTTGTGCTGCGTCTGGAGACACTTGTAATTTATTATTCCCAAAATCTACACCACGAAAATATTGGTCCTTATGAACATTATCAAATAAGTAATGGTGTAAGAACATCCGCCGTTCATATTCTTCTTTATTATATAGCGATGCACTCGCATCATTAATAATATTTGGATAATAACCATCATAATACTTAGTAATAGAAAAATCAGGCGCCAACCTATAAGTTTCAATTATCCAATTATCTTGTTGTTGTGAATAATCTAAAATAATTTCATTGTTTGCAACCTTTGGGTCAGACAATTCTTTTTGGTTAAGTAAAACCCAATATTTATTTTCGTCGAAATCTTTCCAAACTTCATACACTCTTCCTTCTGGACCATAAGTTGGGTGAATAGCCTTATATGAATTCTCTACTGAAAAACCCTTCTTCGCCCATCCGAGACCAGAAACAAAAATATCAACCATCTTTTCATAGTTATTGTTCGTCATTAGTCTTTATAGTATATCCAAGATTATTTA
>Ga0310120_10003310_pt1 | contig 11519 bp, 4 predicted proteins | sample CB27_AW_983_MG_FD_203506 | JGI IMG/M metagenome (GOLD analysis project Ga0310120, IMG submission 203506) | Marine microbial communities from Western Arctic Ocean, Canada - CB27_AW_983 | ecosystem: Environmental > Aquatic > Marine > Oceanic | place: Canada: Western Arctic Ocean | collected... | reverse complement strand
GAACTCGATTCCGTCGGTCAGTCGCGCTCCACTGAGATCGATGACCTCGTCGCTGATGTTGCGAAACTCGATAAACTCGAAGTCGTCGTCGCGGTAGTTGGGATCGGCCAGGATCTCCTCTGTGCTGGGATCCAGCGGATGGTAGTTGATCTCCGTGACCAGCAAGTTCTCCGAGTTGGCCGGAGTTCCGATCACGTAGGTGTTCTTCACGGGAGCACCCCATTCATCGTTATGGAGAGTGCGCGCAATGAGCCCGGTGGTGGAGGAGATGGAAATTCCGGTGCCACCGCTGATCATGACGGCGTTGGGATTGACCTCGCCCCCGGGCAGTCGTGGATCCGATCCATCGGTAGTGTAGTAGATGGGCCGGGAGGAATTGAGGACCACGTCAAGGTTGGTCCCGGCGGGCCAGTGGCCGGAGCGAGTGAGCGCCTGGGGACGCGGAGGGAACTCGCGATCGATCCAACTCGTCCGGCGGCGCAGCCACAGCTTGATGGCATCGATCTGCTCCTCCCAGGTCGTGCTGACCGGACTGGGAAATCCGACGTTCCCCTGACCCAGGATGTTCCACTTCGCGAAATTGCGCACCGCTGCCTCGGCGAGGGGATCGGCCAGGAGGTCGATAGTGCCATTCAGGCCCGAGGCACTCAGGGGTCCGGCAGTACGAAGCTCTGACCAGCGGTCGATGACCTTTTGCCGAAATTCGGGGCAGCGCATGAGGGGAACAAACCAGTCGGGCTCGTAGCCGTGGTCCCGTCCCCCGCGATTGTAGTTGTGTTGGTACTGCCATCCCGAGGTATTGCGGTTATCGAAGCAGCACCCGGTGCCGACCGTCAGATTGTAGTCCCAGAGCGGGCCCTTGTGGATCAGTCCCTCGCGATCCTTGTACATGTAGTCGCTTCGCACGTAGGAATCCTGCTCGCGAAGGAGCTCGTTCACGATGAAGAGACTGACAAAGGAGTCGACGTCGATGTAGGCCGGGTATCCCCGAACAGGGTCGGGGTTGGGGACGCCGTTATTGTTGGCCCCGGTCCCCCGTCGCCAGCCGAGGGTGAGGGCAAAGCGGTCGAGGTGTCGCCCCAGCCAGTCCCGTTGCTCTGCGGTGGGGGCGTTTGGTTCGACAATCTCGACGCTCGACCAGTTTGTGGCGCGAGGTCCGCCGCTGGCGATCCCCGGAGGTTCAAACCGCATGAGGTAGCCCCCGGTCACTTCCGGTGCGGTCGTGTGGGTCGGTTCCAGGTTGGCGAGGTCGGTGCGATTGCGGTCGTCCTTGATCTTCTCCAGCAGATTGTAGACTCCGACGTATTCGCTGGCAGTGAGGGGGCCGCCATTGGTGCTGAGAAACATCTCGAAGGGTGCGGAGCGAGGGGCCTGAATGCCAATCTGCCTCCCGAGTTCAAAGGCCAGGGGATTTCGAATGAGGGCCTTGTCGGTGTAGGGACCGTTGAAGACCCAGTCCGCCTCCGGGGGCAGACCGAGAAGAGCGTAGTCGGTGTCGACATCGTTGTCGTCACGCAGTTCGACGCGATATTGCGGCTTGGGGAAGCCGGAGGAGCTTTGTCCACGCCGCCGAACACCGATGCGGAAACAGGCATCGGGCGATCTCTGCAAGGAGCTTCGTCCGGTGGCCGGATCGACCTCGTGGACAGAGATGCGAGCCGCACGGAGGGTGGCGCCCGGTCCGGGAACACTGCCGTTGAACGTCTCCAAAACGATGATGGGAAGGTCGGAAGTGAAGGTCGAGGGTGCGGGAAGACTACCCGAGGGTGCGCTGGAAAGTCGTTGGAAGTGGCCGCTCGCAATCGCACCGGAGTCGTTGTTGGCCGGATCGAACACGCGGGCCCGGAGGTGAGTGGTGTCGCTCAACCTGATGGGATTTCCGTAGAGGGTGGAACTGGATGTGGGCGCGCTCCCGTCGGTGGTGTAGCGAATCTGTGCCCCGGGAAACTGCGAGGTGATGGTGACGTTTGCACTCCGTGTGAAAGTGGCGCAGGGAGGATCGATGATGGGTGCGAGGAGGGGAGCGCTCAAAAGCAATCCGTTTTCGCCGCCCGGGGTGGCCGTGCCGAAGTAGCCCTGCGCACCCTCCGGTGCGAGGCCGTCTGTTCCGTAGCTGAAGCCGGTTTCCTGGGGCGGATAGTTGGATGCGAACTCGCTGAGAATGGATCCGTCCGGGGCCACCAGGGCGAGATAATCGCCACCTCCCGCCAGCCGGAAGTTGGCATGCAACTGGGAGCCGGCGGTGTCGCGATCCTTGTCGGAAGCGAAGACCACCAGGTAGGCGCGGGCCTGCAAGAGGGTGGAGGGAAAGGTCCACTTGGTCAGATCGGCCGGATCGTCGGTCAGGTGATAGCCCCTGAGATCGAGATCGAGTCCGGTTGGATTGTAGAGCTCGATCCAGTCGGGGGTATTGCCGTCCTCATCCTGGTGGGATTCGTTGCCGACCGCCACGAACTCGGAGATGAAGGGCGCGGTTCCGGTGGCGAGGAGAGGGGAGCCGACTTCGCGAACTTGAAATCCGGAGAGGGCCGCGTTGCGACCGGGACCGCTACGGGCCACGTAGGTAAAGCTCTCCACCCCGGTGAGCTCCACGCTCACGATGGCGAGATCGCTGGCCGCCGGCGGGTCTTCTGCGCCCACTCCATTGCCGATCGAGATGGCGGGCAGGGTCTGGGCGGGATCGAGATTGGTGCTGATGGTGTTGGCGAGATAGACCGTGGCGCAACAGTCGCGCGGCTCGCCGTGGAGAAATTGCACGAGGTAGGTCTTGGCCGGGTCGATTCCCTGGTAGGTCAAGGTCACCTCACCGGTGGAGGAGAGTTCACTGAAGAAGAGATCATCGATTCCGGGATGGGAGAGGCCATCATTGGTGGCTTCCCCTGTCGCGTTCCAGTTCGCTCCGCCGGGCGCGTTTCCCGGTTCGCAGACAAAGTCGATCCCGTTGATAATCATCTTGGGTCCGCTGTGGCCGAGATTGACGGCCTCGATGAGGATGCCGTAATCGCGAATGAGAGTTGGATAGTCGCCCGCTGAGTTGTCGTCCACCGTCACCGAGTTGATGGCGGCCTGCAGGGTGCCGAGAGTGGAGGCGTGCAGGCTCAGGACGCCCAGCAGCACGATAATGGTCACGCGGACGAAAAAGCATCGGGAGGTATTACTCATCGCGGTTCTTACAGTCGCCTCGTTCATAGTGCTTTCCTTTCGAGGAATGGTTGGGACACGGTTTTGGGGATCAAAGTAACTCGTCGCCGTTCAGCCCGTGCAGCGAGAGCGGGTAGTGCAAAGACTGTGAGAAGGGCTTGGAGCGATTTCATGATGCTCCAGACTTACCACACTGCCGAAGGTACCGGAAGCAGTAGCGGCGCCACCCATCAGGGTGCAGGAAACAGGGTGCGGGGCACACGGTAAGCTGTGCAGGAACCAGGGGGGGAGCCCCGTGGGGCGTGGGTGGATGGGGTGGATCAAGTTTTCCTATTTCAGCGAGCCCGCGGATCTGGGCGGGGTGTGGTTGCTCCTAGGGCTCCTGAACCGGCGCTTCGCTCCTCACAACCCGAGTGCGGAAAAACTTCTTGGCCGTCTGGCTGTTCACCGTCTGAGAAAAGAACGGGAGCCAGCTAACCAAATCGTCGCTCGCTTCGCTTTACTCCGCTCTCACCAAACATCGCTGGATACGAGGCGAGCCCGCCTCCCTCAGCCCCCTGTTCGACAGATTGAGTACTTGGGAGAGACGAAACAGACCGATGTCCGAGCGTTGCGAGAGTCTGATATGAGTCGCTTCCCTCAAAGGCAGTGCAACGTTCTGGGGTATGGCAAGACTACCATCTTCTCAATTAAGGTACACAAAAATACAATTGATTGGGACGATGCACACAAGAGGCCTCAAGCTATCACTTTTTGAGGATTGCCGAATCACTCGTGCCCTCCAAGGCCATCACCATCAGTCTGAGCACGTTCGCCGGTGGATTCTCGTTTTCTCTGAACGCGTAAGCCTGATCAGAAATCAGGCTCAGAACAGACTGAAAGTCAGCGCATTCTGTTGCAATCGAGTTTCTGGACACTACGGGGAAAGGACTCACGCGAGACCCCGAGGTAAACCTCGGCACTATGTGCCGACGCCCCGTTTAGGGGCTGGAGATTGTGCCGCCATTCATTGCACCGGTTACTTGGGAGTGATTGTCTCTGCTTCGATGACGAAGTAGCGAGACTCTTCCGGGGGCAAGACGAACTCCAGGGTGTTTCTCGGAGGTTGAGCGAGGAGCCTGGTGTAATGACCGAAGACGGGCCAAGTGGGGGGAGGGTCGAGGAGGTTCACCGCACTGCGGAGATGATAGACACGATTCGGTTTGCTGAGCCAGCTGAGGCGGAATGTTCCGATGGCGGGGTCGTGATCGAACTCGAGACGGAGGTCTTGATCACGCTGCGGGGAGAAGGGAATGAGCAGTTGATTGGAGGCTGCGTTGGGAAGGCCTTCGCGGACCATGACACCGGGAGGAATCTCAATGGTGACGGGCGAAGCGATGGGGAACACCTGCGCAGTGTAAAAGTATCCTTGTCCGGCTAGGTTGATGATCGCTCCGTTTTTGACGGTGATTGCGTCTTCCAGGAAGTTGGTGACCGAACGGTCAAACGTGATGGTGAGAGGGAAGGGCCCATCCACTTGTCCGGAGGGCCCGCCGAGTTGAACTCCGATGGAGGTCGCGGAAGTGCCCTGTAATCCGCGAATCCAAATTGCGAGCGCGTGAAGGGCCTCACGGTCGACGAGGTTCTTGGCGAGGGGCGGCATGGCCGCGGGACTCGGCTGGGGGTGGGCGAGTCGGAAATACACGGCGGAGAGACCGGGATCTCCGGGGATGAGCTGCCCGTCGTTCTCGTGAGATGGATCCAGATCAAATCGTCCTTCGAGGTCGGAGCGGAGCGCTTCGTTGAGAAGCTTCTGGCTGTGCAAGGGAACGGTGAGGCGGGCATCGAAGCCGGGACCCAGTGCTCCCGGGCGGTGACAATGAGCACAGTTGGAATCGAGGTAGGAACGGACCCGGTGTTCGAGAGGAACGGTCCCGTCATGGAGCGGGGTCGAGCGGAGACTACTTCCGATTTCCCATCTCAAGAGGCGGCGATCAAGCATCTGCAATTCGTTCCAGGTCTCCAGTTGATTGGCCACAATCCGTGAATCGGGATAGAAGAACGATCCGTTGAGTTGGTGAGTGCGGACGCCGAGGGCCTGGCCTGCAGTCGAGTTGTGGCAGCTAAGGCAGTCAGACCTGCCGGGGAACTGCCAGCGTTGATTGATGGTAGTGCCGTCAGTCTGGGTGATCTGGTAGTCGGCGGTCTCGCGGTTCGAAATGAGATCGGCATCCGAGCCGTCGGGGCGCCAGCGGTAGGTCACGCCATACTTTCCGCCATCGGAAAGGCATACGATAAAGCGCGTTTCGAGCCGGGTGGTGAGCGAGGGATCGCGTTCATCGACGGGGAGCTCGAAGTGTTTCACCAGGACGGTGCCGGCGGGGAATATCCAGTTGTCGTTCTGACGATAGGAGATCTGCTCGGCGGGACTGTCGTGGAGCCCGTCATTGGGCAGGGCGATCCAGCGGGTCTTGAGCGCACGGTCGGACCAGAGGGGGCTGTTGACGGAGTAGGGGAGGAGGAAGGGAGCCGGGGTGAGAGATGGCAGGTCGGCGAAGGCTCCGGTTTGAGAGAGCAGGGCGGGCGGTTCCGGATTGGGGGCGGAGGATTCGAGAGTGTAGATTTTCCCGGCGGGGTTGTTAGAGCTCGCTGAATAGAGAAGCAGAAGCTCGCCGTCCTGATCGCGGCAGATGTTGGTGAGGCCTCGCACGTTTCCTCCGAGCAGAGGATCGCCGTCGGTGAGGACGGTCAACTCCTTGAGGAGGGCAGGGCGACCATCCTGATAGTCGACGGACCAGAGCATCCCGGTGCGGTTGTCGCCGAGGATCACATCGCCGAAGAGATCGAGGGCGTGTTGGCTCCCGCGGTAGATGCCACCCGCAATGATGCAGGCCCCGACTGATCGATCGTAGTCGAGGACCGGAAGGGTCTCGATGCCTGGGGCTCCGATGGGAAGTCTTCCGCCGAGAAATCCTTCCTGTTTGTCCCAGCCGAAATTGGAGCCGGACTTGGGGAGGACGGGATTCTCCGGATCGAGAAGGAAGAGATTCAGTTCTTCGCGGTCACGAAATCCCACGTCACCGAGCCAGACCTGAGCGGTGCCCTGATCGTAGTGCATGGTGTGGGGACTGCGCAATCCGCAGGCGTAGATCTCTTCCATGAAGGGGGTTTCCTCACCAGGGAGGGTGGGATCCTCGACCCAGGGATTGTCGCTTGGGATGTAGTAGTTCTGGGTGTAGCTCGTCGTGACTCCCTCAGGAAGGACCTTGATCTCTTGCGGTTGGCGGCGAATGGGATGACTGACAGTTCCTCCCCGCTCATCGACGTCGATCCGGATGACCACACTGAAGAGACTCTTGTCGAGGACCTGTCCATTCTCAAAGGGGTTTCCACTGTGTCCCCCGTCGCCGTTGGAGAGATAGAGGAAGCCTTTCGGACCGAAGAACATGGCTCCTCCGTTGTGCCAGCGTTGCGGATCGTAGAGGCTGATGAGAATAGTCTCGGAGCCCGGAACGACAGCGCCGGTGGCATCGAACTCAAGACGAGTGAGCCGCCAGTAGGAGTCTCCAAGAACGGTGTTGGTTCCTTCTTGAAGCTGATGAGTGTAGCAGAGGAAGAGGAAGCGTTTGGGATCAGTGAGGTCGGTGAACTTGGGATGGAAGACCGCGGAGTAGAATCCTCCGTCGTCGCCGCGGGTTTGCGTGCGCCCTCTCCAGTTGAGGATGGTCGAGACGTCGGCCGGGACCGTGTCCTGGCGATTGGGGAATCTTCGCAAGCGTCCCATTCGTTCGACCAGGAGCAGGTCATCGGTGCCGGGCCAGGGCGTAACCCACATGGGATCGGTGAAGGTGAGATTGGGAAAGGAGCGGACGGTCTTCCAGGTGCCCGCACCACCGGGCGGGAGGGAGGGGAAGACCGCGTTGAGATAGGGGGCGACCGGAACGGGCGTGTCTCTGCCCGATTGCTCGGCGTAGCTCCGTCCTACAAGGGTTGTCAGGACGAGAAAGAGGCGCAGCAGTTGCAGTTTTCCGCCGACTCGAGGGAGGGAGGGCACATAAGGAAGCTCTGCGATGGAGGCAGGGGAGGCAAGACCCAAGCAGGAGTCAAAACCGATGACAGATCCGCCAGAGGATCTGGGCGGGGTGAGCTGATCAGGGCTTCTCGCTGATCAGCTTCACTGGCCTGCCACCAAAAGTATCAACCCAACCCTTTGCTTCGGGTTTGCGGTAGATGGTGGGGGTGGATTTTGCGAAAACTCTTATTGTCCCAACCGTAGGAGCATCCCCAAGAAATGTCACTGCGGTCAGGCTGGTGCAGTTTTCAAAGGCCCCATCACCGATGCTGGTGACGCTGTCAGGAATCGTGATACTCTTCAGACTTCTGCAGTTACGGAAGGCGTAATTCGCGATGCTGATGACGCCATTACCAATGGTGACGCTCGTGAGGCGATAGCAGCCCCCGAAGGCGCTATCCCCGATGCTGGTGACGCTATCAGGAATCGTGATGCTCGTCAGGTTGGTGCAGTCGTAGAAGGCGCTATCCCCGATGCTGGCGACGCTATCAGGGATCGTGATGCTCGTCAGGCTGTTGCAGTCGGTGAAGGCACTATTTCCAATGCTGGTGACGCTGTCAGGAATCGTAATACTCGTCAGGCTGCTGCAGCCCAAGAAAGCACCCTTCTCGATACTGGTGACGCTGTCAGGAATCGTAATGTTCGTCAGGCGGGTGCAGCTAAGGAAGGCCCTAAACCGGATGCGGGTGACCGATTTGCCTTCGATGATCGCAGGAATGGTTAACGCACCCGATACCTTTTTATCACAGCCAGTGATGGTGACCTCATCACCTGTAATTTTATACTTTATCGAGTTAATGGGTGCTTCTTGTACAGGCTTAACCTCAGCAACGGGTTCTTCAGGCTTAACCTCCTTCTGTTTTTCTTCGAGGGCCTTGACCTCAGCAACGGGGGCCTTCTCCCCACACCCCCCAATGAGCAGAGCGAGAGGGAGCAAGCCGGACATATAGAGGGTAGTTCTAATCATGAGAATAGTGCCTGCCCCCTCAGGCTGAAGCCATTACAAAAGGGTCGCACCTTTCCACCACTCACCCCATCACGGTGCAGGAAGCAGGGTGCGCGGCGTAGTTGTACCCCCACCTTCCCCGGGTCCTCGGCCTCCCTTCACCTCTGCCGGAGAAAGAGCCGCATCTCGCGATAGGTGATTACCGCGTCGAGTTCACGCATGAAGTCGCCGCCGTAAATCCCAACCGAATCCCTCGAACTGAACTCGGCCGACAGGATCCTCCGGTTTTCGATCAGGGTCTTCCCAACTATCACGGACTTGAACTTGGTGACTGCAGCGGGAGCCCTGCCGCCAATGCCGTAAACCCACTGGTCCATGGGCCCTACTTCGCATCGATACCGATTGGCCAATTCGACATTGAAGAGACTTCCATCTGCTCCAGTGTCTACTAGGAATTTCGCATCATCACCATTCAGGCTTCCGTCCACGTAGATGTGGTTGCCCTTTCGTTCGGTATCAAATGACTGGTAGCCGCGCATGGTGAGAAGATCCCTCACGGTGAGATCCTTGCAGTTCTTCTCGAATGCCACGGCGTCCTTGCTCCACCGCCTCATGAGGAGTTCGTCCTCCGGTTTGAAGCGGTCTACGGTGAAGCCCCTCTTCTCGCCGTTGACCAGTTCGATGGTAATCCCGGTTCCCGATTCGTTCTTGGCCACCAGTTTGCCTCGGATCGTGCTTCCGTCCTTCAACTTGAAGATCCGGAAGTCAAACTGACTGTCCTTGTCCTCAGCCTCAGCGTCAACACCCTTCACCTCGGGCTTATCGCCAAGATCCGGGCGCAGGAAAATGAGACGTTCCCGGTAGGAAATGACCGCGTCGAGTCGCGCCAGAACGCCACCTCCGATAATGGCGTCTTCCTTCAATTTCGATCCTTCCGGAAGGCCATTGGTCAAATCCGTGCACAGGATCTTCTTGTCCAGAAGCAGCGTTTCTCCGAGCTGAATCCTGTCCACCTTGGTGTAAGCCGCGGGAGCCGTCCCTCCCACACCGGCCACAACCTCATCGTATGGCCCCATCTTGCATCCGGCCTCCTTCGCAAAGGCATCATGCAGAATCGTGTTATGCGCCCCGGTATCGACCAGGAACCGCGCCTTCTTGCCATTCAGAAGACCGGGGATAATCAGGGAATTGTTGGCAAAGGTGAACTTGAACGACTCATAGCCTCGTAGTTCAAGGAGTTCTCGCACCGTGAGAGTACGGCACTTCTTGAGGAAGATCTTCTTCAGTGCCGCCGAGGGAACCTCCGGTCGTATCCATGACTTGAGAAACTCCCGGTCCTTCCTGCTCAGCACCTTGAGAGGGACCTCGGCGGGACCCTCCCTGCCCTTGATCAGGAGGCTGACTGTTGTGTCCGTCTTGGAAACCACGACGGCCTCGAGGGTCCTGCCCTTCGTGTCGGTGAAGGTACGATACTCCTCTGCCTGGGCCGAACCCAGTCCGGCAGTGACCACCAGAACTGCGAGCAGGAGGGCAAGTGCCCTTCCGGAAAGTGGGATAGCGGGCTTCATTTGAAATCCTGGCTTTTGATGAACTCGATCCAGTCAGTCTCAAACTCTTTGGCCGTCTTGAATCCGTAAAGCTTCGCCAGCTCAAGGGAAATCGGCATTGCTCCATCGTACTGGACTCGACGGATCATGTTGGCAAACGAGTTCAGGCGCTCCGGCGTGCTCTGCAGGTAGTAGGCGAACGAGTAACTCAGGACGATACTCTCCGGAGTCAGGTCCTTGACCTCTCTCCAGCCCAGCAGCTTTTCAAGATTTGGCTCCACCTTTCCCTTGCGCACCAGTTCGCGCAGGGTCTTGGCCCATTTCGTTCCGTCATCAAACCCCTTGGCCTTCACGATCTCATCCTGGTCGTAAACCTCCGCATCAAGCAGACTCGTCTCGGTGTGCCCGGCCAGTTTGATCTCCTTGTAGTAGGCATGCCCGATCCTAAGGGCCATGGCACCATCCTCCGCGTAGTCCGCGATGCCCCCGATAAACTCCGAGAGCAGGGTTCCGGAAAGGGAATGCGTCGGGAAGGCTCCAAAGACTTCGGTGTAGCTGTTCTTGGTGTCGCCAATCTGGAAGGCCTTGGCAGTGCCAAAAATGTTCAGTTTCTCAACAATGCTGTCCGGCATGTAAATGCTCTGGGAACTGGATTCTTCCCACAGCAAGCGCGCCCGGATCGCCACATCCCGCATGTGCTCGCCCTCAAGGGTCAGAAGGTGGGCCTTGTACCAGTCGCCCAGCTTGGCGTAGGCCTTCTTGTCCTCCACGAGGAAGATGAGCTTGCGCCTGGCACCCCAGTCCTCCCGAAAGTTGACGTGCTGAAAGACCATGCCCCGCCACAGTCGCTCCGCCACCTCGGCAACGTCCATCGGGCGGATCTTCCCCTGTGTAATGACATAGAAGTGCTCCGTCTTGAGCATGTCATATTGCAGGTCGTCGTCCGTCCCGAGCACGAACCTTTCCTTCACCCGTTCGAACGTTTTCGACATGTCACGGGCATCCTTCTCAGGCACACCCACCTCCGACTTCGTCACCACGCTCTGATCCGCCCCCCCGTATTCCACGAGGTAGAGGCGATCTACCAGGCTGAGATCCTCAATCTTGAGTGTAATGGTCCGAAGTTGGGGGGTAATGAGAACGGCCTCATCTCCTTCCACTCGCAATAGTTGGGCCGTCACGTCCGCTCCCTTCCGGGAGGTCCAGACCCGCTCCTCGGCCGCACTGGCCGGGCAACAGAGCAGCGCGCCCGCAGCGGTTATCGTTGCTAATTTTCGCATCCGCATTTCCTGCGACGCTACTGAGTGAAATCCCATGATGTCGATGCTCTTTTTGGATAGCCTGCTACACCCGGACAACGGGAGCTCAAAACTTGGGCTCCCGTGGCCCCTCTTCCTGGTGCCTCTAGAGGGCTTTCAACAAAGGGAACTTGTCGTTTCCTTTGGCCGCTCCGGCGGAAGAGGGAGACTTTTATGCGGATGGCAATCAGAGGAATTCTACTCCTACAAACTGCAAACGAGCACGGATCTAAGGTCCTGGAACTCACAATACTTGAGCGGAGGCCGTGAGATAACTACTTCGCTCCAGACATTTACTGGGTCGAGGCCCACTGTGGTCGGCGTCCCATTCCCTGACGACTCAGCGCGCTTCTTCCGCCTGGGCAAATTTGAAGACCTGCGCCAGTGAGAGGCGATAGAGGCAAGCACGGGAACCCTACACGCGACAAGGCGGCGCGAAAGGCCACATCACCCCGGGGAAAAAATACAAAAGGTGTGAAACCTAGGATAACCGATTATTCCCTGGTTAGATCCACGCGGATTGGGGCGGGGTGAGG
>Ga0310120_10003308_pt1 | contig 11523 bp, 10 predicted proteins | sample CB27_AW_983_MG_FD_203506 | JGI IMG/M metagenome (GOLD analysis project Ga0310120, IMG submission 203506) | Marine microbial communities from Western Arctic Ocean, Canada - CB27_AW_983 | ecosystem: Environmental > Aquatic > Marine > Oceanic | place: Canada: Western Arctic Ocean | collected... | reverse complement strand
AAGACATTCTGGCGGCCGTCCTGCAGCTTGCCGACAAGATGGGCGCGCAGGTGATCGGTGAGGGCCTCGACACGCTCGAGGAACTCGAAATGTTGGGACGGCTCGGCATTCGCTTCGGACAGGGCTGGCTCTTCGGCCGCCCGACACCGCTACGCGCCGAGAGATAGTTCCCGTGCGGCCGGCGACGGGTCATTCGGGTTCGATCCGTCGATCTAGGCCGTAGCGGACTCCGGTCGGATTTCGAAAATTTCCCCGAAAAAGCGCATGACCCGTTCGTTCACAAAGCGGTGCATGTCGAGATCGACGAGCACATCATCTTCGGCCGCCAGCACGAGGGATTCGATCCGACTCGGCAGCGGGAGATCATCCGGCGTGAACGCCTTTCGGCCGACGAAGGGCTCCGATGCCGGAGCCAAGCAGCATATGGCTCGGACGCGCTCTTCGAGAGCGGGAACCTTGAGAGTCGTCCATCCGCCGAACGAATGACCCAACAGGCCGAGTTGACTCGCGTCGCGTTGTGGCAATCGATGACCCTGGATATCGCCGAGGCCATCTCCGTCGAGTAGAGCTTGCACGACGGCGTGAAGATCGTGGCGGCGGAGACTTCGAATTCGGCGATGCGTGTCGACTCTGGCTTCTTCGTCGGGTAGCGCCATCATTTCGCTGAAGGTATTGCCGACGTGATCTGGAGCGGCGACGACGATTTCCCAGCTTGCGAGGTGGGTGGTGAGAAAGGTCGATTGCTGGCGCAGTCCCGAATTGCCATGAGAGAAGCCGATGAGTGGGCAGCGGACGCCTCGCGCGGGTGCCAGGTCGGGTGATGCGCGATGGCGGACTCCGAGCGGGTGGGGCGCATCCTTGGGCGCGCCTTGTCCGATTTCCGCCGGATACTAGATTTCTGTGGGGGGAGAGATCGGAGTCCCCCGGCCGAGTCGTCGCTGGATTCAATCGTGACTTGTGCGACCCCGACGGGGTAGGCTCCTAGTTGGTGCGGTAGCGTGCACCCATCTTCTGGCGGCCTTGGTTGATGCCTTTCAGCTCCTCCATGGCGGCCATCGCCACATCGTGACCGGCAACTTCGTCGTCTTCCTTCGCCAGCTCGTCCATGTCGACCCAAGCCTGGTAGACGTGTCGCGTTCGGTCCGTGATGATGCCGGCCTTGAGCAGGGTCTTGATCAAGACACGAAAGATATTCGTGTTGTTGGTCATGTCGGCTCGTCGATCGGCTTCCGAGAAGGCTTCCAGAACCGCGCTCCGAACCCATTGCCAATCAAGGTCGAATTCTTTGTAGATCTCTTGTTTCTGTTCGGCGTTCACGAGATTGAAGAGCAAGACCTGAAAGGCGTCCGCTGCCCAGACTTCAACATGCTCGTGCTCTTCCTCCGTCAGCTGTGGCACGGTTCGGTCTGCCCAGATCTTTCCGAATTTGTGATGAAAGGCTTCGTCGGACATCGTGAACTGAATCAATCGACGCAGCAGCGGGTCATGGGTTTCGCGCTGAATCGTCGCGAAGGCTCCCATCGCCAGTCCTTCGACCAGCATCTGCATGCCGATGAGCTTCTTGTAGACAGCGCCGGATTTAACGATCTCGTTCAGCAGGTTTCGGATGGTCGAGCCCGAAGCGAGCGGTGTGCCCCAACGGGTTCCGACGTAGTTCGAGAAGCCCGTCACGTGTCGAGCTTCTTCACGAGTCTGATTGGCGGCGTATTCCTGCGCGCCCGGATCGCGAAGGATCTGCGTCAGGCTTGCTGACAGGGAGAGTGCGCCTTGCTCGCCATGCAGGATGCTCGACAGAATGAAGCGAGTATTCTGATTGGCGAGTCGGATCTTCTGCGATTCGTCGAGCTTGTCGGCGACCGCGGTCTTGAGCTCGATGCAGAAATCCCTCGGCATGATCAACTCTTCGCTCAGGTCGATGGGCGCCGATTCGAAGTCGATATAGCGCTTGTCGGTCGGATCCCAGAAATGGTCGACGGTGGCCGCAATGATATGGTCGAAGGCGTCCGTTCGATCGGCATAGCGATCGACCTCGATCAAGCTGTCGAAATTGTCTCGATCCACGGTGTTGTAGATCGGGTCGTAGGTAATGTGGCGTTCGCTCATCGAGATGGTTCTCCTTCGGGCGGCGTTCTGGATAGCCGTCCGGCGCGTGTTCCGGCCGGACTCATGGAAAGCGTTTCTGTCGCGGGGACGCCACAAAGGGCGCCCGGCTCGGCACGATTGCCGTGCAATTGAAAATGGGTCAGGGTGCGAATGATCGAATCGCGCGAGGCTCGCGATGGATCTTCGGCCCACCAGGTCAGAACGTGCGCCCACATCCCGACGATTGCCTGGGCCAGCACGTCGCTGTCGAAACAATCCCTTGCCAGTCCGTGCGCGACCGCTTCGCGGCGTCTGGCACTCACGCCACTGGCCAGTCGCTCGAGAATTCGCGAGCCGATATCGGCGGCTTCTCCACCAGGATGAAACACGATGCGGATCAGATCGCGATGTTGCTCTGCGAAGCCGACGAGGGCCTCCGCCTGGGCCTGCATGAGCTCGAGTGGGTTCGATCGGCCTGCCGCGGCGGAGCTGACGCGGTTTTCCAGTTCGCTCGCGGCTTCCTCCGCGAGTTCACGGAAGAGTTCGAGCTTGTCTTTGAAATGGAGATAGAAGGTTCCGGAGGCGTAGCCCGCATGGGCGGCAATCGCGTGACTCGTGACGTCGTGGGGTCCACGTTCTGCAAAGAGGGCGAGACCGGCCTCGAGTAATCGGCGCCGAGTCTCCTCGGACCGCGGTACTCGAAGGCCTCTAGGCGCGAGCCTTTCACGGCTCTCCTGCTTGCGGTTCATCGATTCACTGACGCTCATGTCACTTATGACGTTAACGTCAGTTCGGGCTCAGGGCAAAGCGAAAATCGGGTAACTACGAGTCATGTTTATCGGAGCGAGGCACGGGTCAGATCGAAACGGCGTCGGGCTCACAAATTTCATCACACGCCGCCTCGGTTTCACCGTCTTCAGCGACCTCGATTTGAATTGTCGTGTGAGCGATCTCGAATTGCTCGGTGAGTTCGGTTCGTACGCTCTGCAGCAGGCGCTCCGGCTCATGACTGCCGTCGACGACGAGATGGCTCGAGAGCGAGACCTCTCCGCTGCCGATGGTCCAGACGTGAAGGCAATGGAGCGTTGAAACTCCTGGCACGGCGAGCAACGCTGCGCGGATCGCTTCCGGGTCGAGGTGTCCGGGGACGGTCTCCATCAAGACGTCGAGGGCTTCGCGAATGAGATGCCAGGCTGAGAGCAACACGAGACCGCTGACGATGATCGAGATCGTAGGATCCAGCCAGATCCAGCCGTAGGCCCAGATTCCGAAACCAGCGATCATGACGCCTACGCTGGCGAGCGTATCGCTGGCGACGTGGAGCCAGGCTCCGCGGACGTTGAGCGATTCGCCTCGACCCGCTTCGAGAATCCACAGACTGATCAGATTGATGAGCAGACCACCGCCGGCCACGACCATCACGCCGCCGCCGGCGACGTCCTGTGGCGTCATGAAGCGCTCGATCGCGTGCACCGTGATGAAGACGGCCACGACGGCCAGTGCGAGTCCGTTCGCCAGGGCGGCCAGGATCTCGGCCCGACTGTTGCCAAAGGTTCGACGGTCGCTCGCGGGGCGCGAAGCCATCCAGACCGCAATCAAGGATAGGCCGAGAGCTGCGACGTCTGAGATCATGTGGAGCGAGTCGGCGAGGAGCGCCAGGGAACCGGTGATGAGTCCACCCACGAGTTCGATACCCGCATAACTGAGTGCGAGAATCAGGACGAAGAAGAGCCGGCGACGATTCTGGTTTCGCAGGTCTCCGTGATCGTGGTGATGATGGCTGCCGGTTCGATGGGCCCCGGCATGCTCCAGGACGCTCAATGAATCTCCTCCGAGGACGAAACGTTCGAACGCGTCAGGGGACGCGTCGTTCGAATTCCGAGACTAACGGCCGACCGCTTTCGCCATTCGATCGATCATGTCCGTTAGGATTGGTCGCGAGGTCGCGAAGTTGAGGCGCACGTGGTCTTGCCAAGCCGCGCCAAAGCGGCGACCACCGGAGAGCGCGAGTTTTCCGTTTCGCAGGAAATGGCCTGCCGGAGAGCCTTCGATCCCGAGTGCCCCACAGTCCAGCCAGGCGAGGTAGGTGGATTCGGGTGTCAGGAAACCGATTTCGGGGATTCGCTCGGTCAGCGCTTGTTTCGCGAAGTCGCGATTGCCCTGGAGATGGCGGACGACGTCGTCGAGCCACGGCTGTCCCCAGCGCCACGCGGCAATCGATGCATAGACCCCGAAGAGACCGATCCCTCCGCGAATATGCGGAGGATATCGTTCGTTGAAGCGACGATGCAGATCTTCGCTGCCGAAGTGGGCGATCGCGCAGCGCAGGCCGGGAATGTTGAAGGCCTTGCTCGACGAGGTGAGCGTGACAGTTCGTGCGGCGATCTCGGATCCGAGCGCGGCAATCGGAATGTGTTGGCGACCGTCGAAGAGCAGGTCGGCGTGAATCTCGTCGCTGACGATGATCAAGTCGTGTTCGAGTGCCAGAGCACCGAGTCGCTCCAATTCGGGGCGCTCCATTACTCGTCCGGATGGATTGTGGGGATTGCAGAGCAGCAGGATGCGCGTCCCCGAATCGATGCGTTCGGCCAGTGAATCGAGATCGAACTCCAGGCGCGTCCCATTCGATACCAACGGATTTTCGACCATGCGTCGTCCGGTGTCCGCCACGAGGCTCAGAAAGGGCGGATAGATCGGGGTCTGAACGATCGCGCCATCGCCCGGCTCAGTGAACGCCTCGAGAGTGATATACATACCCTGCACGACTTCGGAAAGAAGCTCGACGCGCGCGGGATCGGGATTCCAGCCGAATCGATCGTTCATCCGTTCGCGGAAGACTTCTGGCAGACCGGTGTCTTCGTCTGCAAGCGGATACCCGGCGTCGCCACTCTCCGTGAACCGTCGAAGCTCGGACTGGATCGGCGCGGCCAACGGGTAATCCATCTCGGCAACCCAGGCGGGCAGGATGTCGCGAGGATGGAAGGCCCATTTCGCACTGCGTCGATTCTGCAGCTCGGGCAGGTCGAGTTCATCGAGATCGACGGGTCGATGGCGCATCGCCGATTGCGCCTCGCGGAGAAAACTGGGGAGCGGGGTGTTCTCCTCAGCCGGTTCGACCGAGGACGCCGAATTCGACGAGATATCCGAGACGAGTTCGTGCGGCGCGCCCGCCTGCTCGAGGAGTCGCGAAAGATCGTGCGCGAGAATCTCGAAGGTCTCGGTGATCGGATCTCCAGTCTCGCTGAGTGGGTGTATTTCGTCTCGCCCATGCGGATCGATATGCCAATGGGGATTCACGTCGAAACAATCGAAGCGAAGCCATTCAAGTGCGCTGGTGTTCGAGTCGACGGGAGTGCTGGTGTGTGTTTCTTCTCGAGGGGTGCCCACGAGTTCCGCGAGCTTTGCGGCCGGCGTCCCGACACGAAGCGTCGGTCCGCCGCCCTGTTCAGGCGCGCGCAGTTCGATTCGAAAGTCGAGACTTCGCCATTGACCAGTCCAGTGTTCTGGCATTGCGGAAGCGTAGGCGGGTCAGGGCGTCGGGTCCAATCGCGAACGCTATGCTCAATCGAATGGTGGATTGGACGGTGGGTCGAGGTCCATCGGTTCCCGTCCGGGTGCTGGCACGGTGTTGGGGGGCAGATCTGCGATGACAGTTCAGATTGAAATGCCACAGCTCTCCGAGGAGGACGAGGGTGCGACACTCGCGACCTGGCTCGTGTCGGTTGGCGATCGCGTCGAAAAGGGCGAAGTGATTGCCGAAGTCGAGACCGACAAGTCGACGGTAGAGTTGGAAGCGCCCGCCTCGGGAACGATCCTTGAATTCCTGGTGGAGGAGGGCGCCGAGGGCATCATGCCCGGCGCCGTGCTCGGAACAATCGACGCCGAAGGGGTGAGCGCAGATCCGGACCCCACGCCGAACGAAAGATCCGGAGCGCCGATCGAACCGAGTCCGGCTGCGGCGACGGCACGCGAAACCCCGACCGAGGGAGACGCCGCAGCGAACGATCATTCCCTCCAATCGCCGGCCGCCGAAAAATCATTTCTTCGAGACTCGACGCCGCTGGCGCGACGTGCTGCCGTGGATCGGGAAGTGGACCTCGCGAGCCTCGCCGGAAGCGGTCCGGGTGGTCGAGTTCTCGAGCAGGATGTGCTGCGATCCGCCGACCGGATACCGCAGACGATCGAGGCCGGACCGGGGGCCCGCGAAGTGGATACGCGAGCGCCCTCGAGTGAGCGAACGGACGGTATTCAGACCGTGCGTTTGAGCGCCATGCGCAAGACGATCGCGCGTCGAATGACCGAAGCGAAGCAACAGGTTCCGCATTTCTACCTTCGGGTACGATGTCGAATGGATGCGATCTTCGACGTTCGTACGAATCTCAATCGGGATCTCGCCGACCAGGGTCGCGATGTGAAGATCTCGGTCAACGACTTCGTGGTTCGAGCGGCAGGCTTGGCACTGCGAGCGGTGCCCGAGGCGAATGTCCGCTTCGCGGGCGACGAAATGCTTGCTCTCGAAGACGTCGATATTGCCGTGGCGGTGGCCACCGACGGCGGTCTCGTTACCCCGGTCCTCCGAGATGTCGACCAGAAGGGACTCGCGACGCTCGCCACCGAGATCAAGGAACTCGCGCAACTGGCCCGCGCAGGGAAGCTCCGTCCGGATCAGTATCAGGGTGGCAGTTTTACGATTTCGAATCTCGGTATGTATGGAGTCGAGACGGTCTATCCGATTCTCAACCTGCCTCAGGCTTGTATCCTTGGGGTCGGAGCCGCCGAGGAACAGCCCGTCGTCAGCGACGGCGAGATCACGATCGGAAGGGTTGCGTCATTCACGCTGGCGGCAGATCACCGCGTGGTCGACGGAGCCGTCGCTGCCCAATTGTTGGCTGCGCTCCGCGAACGACTGGAGGACCCGCTTTGCATGATGCTCTGACTCGTGGTGGTCGGGGAGGGCGCAGCGGCGCATCAATTTTGTTAGTCGAAGGACGTCGGCCAAGGGGCCGATCGCTCTGATAAATCAAAGATGAGGAATGATCGATGAGCAACGAATCATATGACGTGGTCGTTATCGGTGGCGGCCCCGGCGGCTATCCCGCCGCAATTCGGGCTCGCCAGCTCGATTTGACAGTGGCGTTGGTGGAGCGTGAGAATCTCGGCGGAGTCTGTCTTAATTGGGGATGCATCCCGACCAAGGCTCTGCTTCGAACGGCGGAGGTTCATCATCTGGCCTCGCGTGGAAGCGAATTCGGCCTCACGATCGGAGAGATCGGAATCGACCTCGAGAGTATTGTGAAACGCTCGCGCAAAGTCTCGAAGCGCCTCCAGACGGGCGTGAAACATCTGATGAAGAAAAACGGCGTCGATGTCTATGACGGCTTCGGGCGATTGGCGGGGGCGGGTCGGGTGGAGGTCGGCGGCGAAGGCGAGGCCACGACCGTTCTCGAAGCGCGAAACATCATTCTCGCGACCGGCGCGCGGGCTCGCGCGCTTCCGGGCCTGGAACCGGATGGCGAACTCGTGTGGACCTATCGCGAAGCCATGGTGCCACCGATCATGCCAAAGCGGTTGTTGGTGGTTGGTTCGGGCGCGATCGGGATTGAATTCGCCAGCCTCTATCGCGATCTCGGAGCCGAGGTCACGGTCGTGGAAGCCCTGCCGAGAATTCTTCCCGTCGAGGATGCCGAGATCTCGGAGCATGCTCGCAAGCAGCTCGTCAAGCAGGGCTTCGAGATTCATGTAGGAGCAACGGTGTCCGCGCTCGAAAAGGGCGACGACTCCGTCACGGCCACCATCTCCATGGAAGGCGCCGCGAGCAAGACGGAGATTTTCGACCGTGTCATCCTGGCCGTCGGGATCGTCGGAAACGTCGAAGGACTCGGTCTCGAAGGTACGGGCGTTGAGGTCGACCGGACACATATCGTGACGAACGAGTGGACGGAAACCGGCGAGCCGCATGTCTATGCAATCGGTGACGTCGCGGGGCCACCCTGGCTTGCCCACAAAGCAACGCACGAGGGCATCTTGTGCGCCGAGCGAATCGCGGGTGAAGAGAATCTCCATCCGATCAAGAGCGAACGGATCCCGGGTTGCACGTATTGTCGACCCCAGATCGCGAGCGTCGGACTCACGGAAGAGGCCGCGACCGAGCAGGGTCGCGAGGTCCGGATCGGGCGGTTCCCGTTCGCGGGCAACGGCAAGGCCATCGCGCTCGGCGAGGTCGATGGCCTGGTGAAGACCATTTTCGATGCCAAGACGGGTGAACTTCTCGGCGCGCACCTGATTGGCGCCGAGGTGACCGAACTGATTCAGGGGTTCGTCATCGCGATGAATCTAGAGACGACGGAAGAGGAACTGATGCAGAGCGTCTTTCCGCATCCGACGCTGTCGGAAATGATGCACGAGTCGACACTCGAGGCGTACGCACGGGCGATTCACGTCTAGGCGGTCGAGCAAGACCGAAGAGGGCGTCGAACGCCCGGGAGCCAATCGTTGGCGGATACGTTGTTGAAAATCGAGGGACGTGAGACGGCGGCCGCCGAGCTTCCGCGCCCACCCTGGATTCGAATCCGGCTCTCCGCGGATCCCGTCGTCGATCAGACGCGACAGCTCATGCGTCGGCTCAAGCTCAACACCGTTTGCGAAGAGGCTGCCTGCCCGAATTTGTCGGAGTGTTGGTCCCAAAGACACGCGACTGTCATGATCTTGGGATCGATTTGTACGCGGGCCTGCGCATTTTGCAACGTCGATACGGGCAAGCCCGGCGATGTCGATACGGGGGAGCCCGAACATCTTGCCGCGGCCGTCGCCGAACTCGGACTCGAACATGTCGTGATCACGTCCGTCGATCGCGACGATCTGCCCGATGGGGGCGCCGCACAATTCGCAGGATCGATCGAAGCGATTCGTCGGCACGGCAAGGAGAGGGGACGCGAGATGAGCGTCGAAGTTCTCACGCCCGACTTTCGTCGAAAGCCCGGCGCGCTCGAAGTCGTCGTCGCAGCGGCGCCCGATGTCTTCAATCACAATCTCGAAACCGTTCCGCGTCTGTACAGGCGGGTTCGACCCGGAGCGGATTATCGACATTCACTTGCACTTCTTGCCGAGGCCAAGCGACTTCGCGCGGAGATGTTCACCAAGAGCGGCATCATGGTTGGCTTGGGTGAGCGGCGGGGGGAAATTCTGCAGGTCATGGACGATCTTCGAGACGCCGAGGTGGACTTTCTTACGATCGGCCAATATCTGCGGCCGACTCCACGACACGCCTCGGTCGAGCGGTATATGCCGCCAGAGGAGTTCGAAGGCCTGGCGAGCGAAGCACGGACGCGAGGCTTTTTGCTGGTCTCGTCGTCGCCGCTCACGCGATCGTCCTACCACGCAGGAGAAGACTTCCGCAAGCTGCAAAGGGCCAGGCTCGAGAAATTAAACACGCGCATCGACGCGTAACGACGAGAATCAACCCGCCCGCATCAACGTCGATTTCAGTCGCCCGCCCGCTGGCGTCTCGTCGACCGATTTCCGGATTCTGTATGCCTTTGCCCTTCTACGCGGGAACGGTTTCGCCCAAAGCAGGCTCCTGCCTGGGTTGGGCCTCGCCGGTTCCTCCCGCGCGGCTCATTGAACCCGATTCTGCGCTGATCCCTCCATTGGCTCGGCGGAGATCCTCTGGACTCGTCGGTGGCAGGCCGGCTTCCGACGCCCGTTTCTGGCAGGCGATGTAGATCGCCTGTTCGGAAAGTCGGCGGCGTTCGATGCGACCGCCCTTGTTGACTGGATTGAAGAGGGGGCCGAGATCGGGACCCCGCACCGTGATCCACCGTTCGAGGGCGCGTCGCGCATCGTCGTTGGCCGTGAATTGTTGTTCTTTGCGGCTGCCCGCACTTCGTACCCGGAGTCGACCGGTCGCGAGATCGTAGTCCGTGAGTTCGAGTGCGACCGCCTCCGAGCGTCGAAGGTTGGCGCCGTAAAGAAGCTCAAGCAGCGCTTCGTCGCGTGCGCCAGCCGGACCCTTGTCCCCTCGGCAGGCCTGCGCGAGTCGGCGAAATTCGAGTGCACCGAGGGGATTCGTCTTTCGAGGCGAGGCACCTCGGGCCGGCGGAAGGTCGATGGCTCGTTGATAGGCTTCGGCCGACATCTGGCCTTCGCGCCAACACTGCTTGAGTACACCACGCAAGGCGGCGAGATGTTTGTTGGCGGTCGCCGGAGCCAATTTGGAAACGAGACGCGTTCGCAGTGCTGCCGTATGTTCGATTTGAAGCAAATGCCAGGGCAGGTCGTGGGGCCCGCAGCGTCCCTCTGATGACCAATCGGCGAGCTTCGTCAGTGCTTCGCGCATCGTGCGCCGCGATCCTTGCCCGAGTTGAGCGAGATAGGCCGCAGCGGGATCGAAGCTCTCGCTTGCCGGAGTCTCTTGCGCATTCCCGTTGATCCCTTTTCCGGTGGAGCCTCGCTCCGCGTTCGGGGCGTTCGTGGCCGGGTCGCCGGAGGTGATCGGTCTCTGGATCCATCGCTCGATTTCTGCGGACATACACCTCTCCTGTGTCTGATGCCACCAGCGGAACAAACCGGGGTCCCTAAGAGTCGTCGACCCGAGGCTCGGTTGGCATCGGGAAAAGTGTCTAAGTCTGCTGCCGAAAAACGCGCAGCTGGGCCTCAGGGTTCGATGGAGCCAAGCCGATATGGGAGGCATGCGTACCGGTGCCTTTCAAGCGGGAATGATCCTGGCCGCCCTCATCATGGGAACCTTCGTCGCTCTCGAGGGTGAAAACATCGGCAAGAGAATGGGACTCGTCGAAGAGGACCCGGTGCTCGTATTCGTGATTCCCCATCCCGAGAATGCTGCGCGGATCCGTTCGGTGGTCCCAAAGGAACGCGTGCTCTGGGAAGGGGATGCTGGATTTGCGCTGGTCGGAGACCGTGTCATCACCACCAGCTTCGAAGCGGCCGGCAAGGTCATCCAGGGTGCCGGCTGGATCGATCGTCCGATCCAGATCGTGACGCTCACTGTGGATCCGGATGAAAAATCGGATGTCGAGGCTGGCGCCGGGGATCCGGCATCGCGAGAAGCGCACCGCAAACGCCTCCGCGAGCTCGTTCACAAGCCCACGCTCAGTCGCGGCGAGCAGATGTTCGTTTTGTCTGCGATGAACGACGGAATCGAGATCTAGCTCTCGGGATCACTCGTGCGCGCGGATTTGAGTGCGCTGTTTTCCTGGTACCAGTCGATCGTGTTTTGCGCTTGGGATCGTTCCCCTTCCAGGAAATTTTCGATGGCGGCGTCCAGTCTCGGGTCGGTGAAGAAATGTGCACTGTAGGTGGGACTCGCGTCGAAGCCGCGCATCTGCTTGTACTCGCCCCCGGCCCCGGGTTCGAAACGCTCGAGCCCGTGATCGATGCAATATTCGACAGCCCTGTAATAACAGACATTGAAATGTAGATGGC
>Ga0310120_10003300_pt1 | contig 11540 bp, 8 predicted proteins | sample CB27_AW_983_MG_FD_203506 | JGI IMG/M metagenome (GOLD analysis project Ga0310120, IMG submission 203506) | Marine microbial communities from Western Arctic Ocean, Canada - CB27_AW_983 | ecosystem: Environmental > Aquatic > Marine > Oceanic | place: Canada: Western Arctic Ocean | collected... | reverse complement strand
CAGGTGCGGCAACGGGAAATAGATAATCTGAAACGACGACTTAAACGATCACAGCAGGAAGCCCGTGAGGACTATAACCTGCGGCGCAACGAAGAAATAGGAAAGCTCCAGGCACTGGTCCGAGAGGTCGTCGTCGAACTCGCAAAAGAACAAGGCTATGACCTCATCATAGAGCAAGCGGTTTACGTCAGCGACGCCGTAAATCTCACTGACGAGGTGCTTGGGCGTCTTGCCCAATTGCCATAGGGGACAATTTAGAGGATGTCCGCCGATCTTTTCCAATCCCCTCGCTTCTTCTACGGCACCTAGCTTTAATGATCGGTTTGCCGTCTCCAGGCATCAGGACTATTTGATAAGAAATGGAAATCGACATTCACCGAATTGAGGACATTCTACCTCATCGTTACCCGTTTCTTCTTATCGATAGGATCACCGATGTCACCCCGGGGGAGAGTCTTAGGGCTTTAAAAAACGTCACGATTAACGAACCATTTTTTGCGGGCCACTTCCCTCATCGCCCCGTATTTCCGGGAGTGCTCATGCTTGAGAGTATTGCGCAAGCCTCGGCGGTCTTGGTCAGCCTCATTATTGACGCGAAAGCCAGCCGCAAAAACGTGTATCTTTTTGCTGGTGTCGACAAGGCGCGGTTCAGATCTCCGGTGGAGCCGGGAGACCAACTTGTCATTGACATTACGCTCGGTGCTCATAGACGGGATTTGTGGCGCTGTTCGGGTCTGATAACGGTGGATGGGAAGACCGTTTGCACCTCGGACGTGTTGTTTACACACAGGCCAATTGAGTGATAGATGATCGCGCTGCCATCCACCCGGATGCACGAATTGGTTCAGATGTCAGCATAGGCCCCTTTACGATCGTTGAGGCCGGTGTAACGATCGGTTCAGGTACCCGCGTGGGGTCACATGTCGTGATTCGAGAGGGGACCCGCCTGGGACAGGACAACCGTATTTATTCTTTCGCCTCGATCGGCGAAGATCCACAGTTCGCCGGATATTCTGGGGAGAATACCGTCCTTGAGGTCGGTGATCACAACGTTATTCGCGAATATGTAACCTTGAACCGAGGCTCACCCGCAGGTACAGGTACTACCCAGATCGGCAGCCATAATTTTCTCATGGCTTATTGCCATATCGCGCATGACAGCGTGCTGGGAGATCACATCGTTTTCGCTAATGGCGCGAGCCTCGCCGGGCACGTTGTAGTGGGTGATTACGCGATCTTGGGTGGCTTCACACTGGTTCACCAGTTTTGTAGAGTGGGTGCTCACTGCCTCACTGGGATTGGTACTGTCGCCCTAAAAGATGTCGCTCCTTACGTCATTGTGGCAGGTAATCCAGCGAAAAGTTACGGAGTCAATGTTCGTGGTCTCCGCCGCCGCGGCTTTGGCGAAGATCAAATCGTTGAATTAAAAAAAACTTACAAGGAAGTCTTCCGTAATACCGCCCGCACCGATACGGAGTCGATTTCCTGCAACAAGGCTTCACCAGGTAGCTCGCCCAGCGCACAACTACTGATGTTTGCTGGCGAGTCCCGGCGCGGCCTTATTCGTTAGCGCTCGCCCAATGGAAGGTGCTTTTCGCTTAGGGGTGGTTGCGGCCGAAACCTCGGGGGATAAATTGGGGAGTGGAGTAGTCCAGGCGTTGCGGAGGCGCTATCCCAAGTTAACGATTCGGGGCATCGGCGGGCCTGAACTTGCGTCGGAAGGGCTGGAATCTCTGTGTGATATTCATGACCTTTCGGTAATGGGCTTAGAGGATATCGTGCGCAAACTGCCACGGGCCTTATTGCTCCGTCGCAGACTCTTTCAGGATTTCCTAAAGGATCCGCCGGACGTTTTTTTGGGAATCGATTCTCCGGACTTCAATTTGACGCTAGAGTCTTGGCTGCGCGGCGCAGGAATACCTGTCGCACACCTTGTCAGCCCAACGGTCTGGGCCTGGCGTGGCTATCGGGTTAGGAAGATTCGACGTGCGGTGGACCGCATGCTGGTGCTGTTTCCTTTTGAAGAGGCGTTTTACCGTGAGCGTAGGGTACCAGCCACTTTTGTAGGACACCCAGCGGCGGACGAAGTAGCCGACCTCGATCGAACGAACGCACGTCGGTGCCTGTCTGTTGCGCCTGGCAAACGTGTCGTCTCGATTCTTCCCGGGAGTCGGGTATCTGAAATTAAGCACCTCGCTCCTGTGTTTACCCGGACGATAAACAAGTTGGTGCTAACCGATCCAGACCTTGAGTTCTTGCTGCCTTTTGCCAGCGCAAAAGTCCGCGAGACGTTCTTTGAAGCTGTTGGCGAGAGTGCATCTTTGCCACAGGTCAGGTTTCTCGATGGGCAGGCCCGAACTGCACTTGCAGCGAGTGATGCGGCGTTGTTAGCCTCTGGGACGGCTGCGCTTGAGGCAGCACTGCTGGGGTGTCCTATGGTCGTTGCTTACCGCGTGTCGGCCGTGTCCTTCTGGCTTGCCCGGATGCTGGCGACAACACGATACGTGTCGATGCCCAATCATTTAATGCCGACACCGCTGGTACCAGAGTTTTTGCAGGATCAAGCGAATCAATCTAATCTGAGTGGCGCTATTGCCAGGTTACTGAATGCGCCGGACCACCGTAATGAGATGCTCCAAGGGTTAAGTGGGATTCGCGACACCCTTCAAAGAGATGCGAATTACAACATTGCTCGGCTTCTCGGGGAGCTTGCCTTCGGATGACTGGAGCTTATGGGCCGGTGATTGCCGGTGTCGATGAGGCGGGTCGAGGACCACTCGCGGGCCCGGTAGTGGCCGCAGCGGTAATACTGCCGCATTCGCTGGATTTGATTGGTTTAGCTGACTCCAAGGCTTTGACCCAGAGACGCCGCGAGGCAATTGAGCCAAAAATTCGAGAATTGTCGTGGGATTGGTCGATTGGTGCATCTTCTCCCGGAGAAATAGATCGGTTGAATATTCACCAGGCAACTCTTTTGGCTATGCGCCGAGCAATCCTTGGGCTCAAGCGGGTCCCAGACTACGTTCTCGTCGATGGCTGTTTCTATCCGCGCGTACCTTATCCAGGCGAAGCAATAGTTCGTGGCGATCAAAGCCAGCCAGCCATCTCGGCGGCTTCTATTTTGGCCAAGGTGTTTCGTGACCGTTATATGAGGGGTCTCGATGCGCGAATTACCGGCTATGGTTTTTCTCGTCATAAGGGGTATCCTACGAAGGCACACCTGGCCGCTTTACAGGTTCTGGGCCCGTGCCGAGAGCATCGTCAGTCTTTTAAGCCTGTGTTAGCAGTATCCTAAAAGAATCACCACCGCGATATTTAAGGAAAGCATGGCACGATGAACAGCCAAGTGTCTTTTGTACACCTGAATGTTCATACCGAATATTCGCTTGTAGATGGCATCGCCAGGGTTAAAGAGTTGGCTGCATCCGTCCGCGATGCGCATATGCCCGCAGTTGCGATGACTGATGTTTCTAATATGTACGCCGCGGTTAAATTCTATCGCGCCTGTAAGGAGGCATCCGTCAAGCCACTCCTGGGCACAGAGATTACAGTCTGTGGCGATGCTGACGATCGAGCGAAGGGTCAGATGATCCTGCTGTGTCGTAATAATAATGGGCTCCAACGTCTGGGACGGCTACTTACGGAGACTTACCTCCGTCCCCGGTCGAGTCACGGAATTACAATCACAAGGAACGAGCTGTTTGATGCGGCGGACGATCTGATCGTAGTGTCAGGCGGCATTGATAGTGATGTGGCCGTGTTGCTGCGGGCTGGGCACCCAGACCAGGCCTTAGAACTTCTCATGCAGTACCGAACTGCATTTGGCGACCGTTACTATCTGGAAATAAGCCGGACCGGGCGCCCTGGGGAGAGTGAGTATGAAGTGGGCGTGCTTGATCTTGCCGAAAAAACGGGAATCCCGCTAGTCGCCTCAAATGTGGTCCGCTTCCTGGGCGCGGCTGATTTTGAGGCCCATGAGATCCGTGTCTGTATTCACGAAGGTCGAGTGATCGATGACCCCAGGCGGCCAAGGCGATTTACGGATCAGCAATATCTGCGAAACGGCGCGGAAATGACCGAGTTATTTTCAGATTTACCATCGGCTGTTGAAAACTCTATCCAGATTGCACGACGTTGTAATGTATTTCTTGATTTCGAGTCGACCCATATGCCCCAATTTCCGTTGCCCGGAGGGCGTTCGGCTGAAGATGAGCTACTCGCTCAGGCAAGGACGGGGCTGGAAGCATTTCAGCAAACAAAGCCAGATCTTGACCGCCTAATTTACCAGGAACGACTGAAAACCGAGGTCGACACTATCAATGGGATGGGATTTGCTGGATATTTTCTCATCGTTGCCGATTTCATACGCTGGGCTATCAGCAATGGTGTTCCGGTCGGCCCGGGCCGGGGATCCGGGGCAGGCTCGCTGGTCGCATTCTCTCTTGGGATTACCCGACTGGACCCGATCCGTTATGGACTCCTATTTGAACGGTTCTTGAACCCAGAGCGGGTTTCACTGCCTGATTTTGATATTGATTTCTGCATGGTTGGGCGGGATCGGGTGATTGACTATGTCAGCGGTAAGTATGGCGCGGAAAAGGTCGCTCAGATAATTACCTATAACAGCCTTGCGGCTAGGGCGGTGGTCCGCGATGTTGGTCGAGTGATGGGTATGCCTTACGGGTTTTGCGATTTGTTGGCCAAACTGATTCCTTTTGAAGTGGGGATGACCCTTGAGCGTGCATTGGCGCAGGATGACGAGCTTAGACGGCGGTACCGTGGAGAGGCAGAAGTATCGCAGTTGATTAACAACGCCCGACGCCTTGAGGGGTTGCCACGCAATGCGGGAAAGCACGCGGGTGGCCTGGTTATCGCGCCTCGTGCGATCTCTGATTTCTCTCCGTTGTACTGGGAGCCTGGCATGACGCAGCCGGTGACTCAGTTCGATAAAGACGACCTTGAAGCGATCGGGCTGGTTAAATTTGACTTTCTGGGCCTGCGCACGCTCACTATCATTGACTGGGCATTGGATCTGGTAAATGGTCGAAGAGCACAATCCGGTGAGGATCCGATTGTGCTTGACTCGCTTGAATTGGATGATCCAAAGGTGTACCGCCTGATCTGTACGGGGCGTACGACTGCATTATTCCAACTGGAATCACGCGGCATGCAGGAACTGATCCAACGCCTCAAGCCGGATCATTTTGAAGAACTCGTCGCGTTGGTGGCGCTGTTTCGTCCTGGACCGCTGCAGTCCGGAATGGTTGATGATTTCATTAACCGAAAACACGGCCGTGAGCCTGTTCTTTACGTCCACAAGGCGCTTGAGGAGGTTTTGGAGCCAACCTACGGGGTAATCCTGTATCAAGAGCAAGTCATGAAGATTGCTCAACTGCTTGCCGGCTATAGCCTGGGTGCCGCTGATTTGCTGCGCCGCGCAATGGGTAAAAAAAAGGCCGAAGAAATGGAGAAGCAAAGACAAGGCTTCATTGATGGCGCAACGGCAAGAGGGGTCGAGGGTGCGATTGCCAGACACATTTTTGACCTGATTGAAAAATTTGCAGGGTACGGATTCAACAAATCGCACTCCGCCGCCTACGCGCTTCTTAGCTACCATACCGGCTGGCTCAAGTGCCACTATCCCGCAGAATTTCTCTCGGCCGCTTTGTCGGCTGATATGGAGCATACCGACAGGGTCGTCATTCTCGTGCATGAAGCGAAGGCGCTCGGTTTGAAACTAAGCCCGCCAGATATCAATCGGGGAGGGCTGAGATTTGAAGTCGCCGAGCGCGATACGATCATTTACGGGTTAGGTGCGATCAAAGGAGTGGGTGAGAAAGCCCTCGAAGACATACTGAGCGAAAGATCCAGCGACGGGCCATTTTCAGATCTTTTCTCCCTTTGTCGCCGTATCAACAGCCAAAAGGTCAACAAGAAGACTCTCGAAGCCTTGATTTGTGCTGGGGCCTTGGATATTTTTGGCCAGCACAGGGCTGAACTTCTGGGTCACCTCGATGCAGCGATGAATGCGGCCAATCAACATGGGGCAAACTTGTCCTCTGGGCAAGACGATATGTTTGGCCTTGGAGCGGTAAATGCAGTTGTTGAATCTGCATTAGATGTGAGGCCGTGGTCCGAAAGGAAAACACTCGAAATGGAACGACTCAGCCTTGGCCTATATCTGACAGGGCATCCGGTAGATCACCATCGAGCGGAACTCGCAGAGATGACGAGCGGTCCAATCGGGAAAATCAGAGCGCAGCCCGAGCGCGTGATCATACTGGCAGGGCTGATTACGGGCCTGCGGACCTTTCAAACCCGCAGGGGTGAGACAATGGCGTTTTTTCAATTAGATGATCCAACCGGTCGAGCTGATATCAGTGTGTTTGGCGACCTCTATTCGAAGGTGCGGGGAACCCTCGGCTCGCAAGGCGTGGTGGTTGTCCGGGGTATTTGTGGAACGGACGAGCGCTCAGGATTGCTTGCTGTGAAGGCGGACCGGGTTTTGGCTCTGGAGGATTCGCGAGCTACGCTTTTACGACGGATAGCTGTCCACCTGTCGTCGACTCGGAAAGGGCCGGCACTTCTGGAAGAATTGCAGCGCCTGCTGTTAAGTCACCAGCCGGGAACCACAGAAGTTGCCTTGCATTACCTTAATCCAAGCGGCGATGAAGTGTGCATGACCTTGGGGTCTGAGTGGCATGTATTTCCCCGGTCTGATCTACTAGATTCCCTTCGCGAATTAGCGGGTGAGGAGGGGGTCAGGCTTGTTTTCGACCCAACCGCCAGTCTCCAGGACGTCACCGATTCAAGCCCTATCGCTGCGTAGGACCCGGTGGGTTGTCCGCAGGCGTTAAAATAACGACATCATGGCGAACTCACTGGATTTCGAACAGCCGATTGTTGATCTCGAAGCAAAGATCGATGAGTTACGGCGTGTCGAAAGTGCGGGCGAACTTGATCTGCAAAACGAGATCGAGAAGTTGGAGCTCAAGAGTCAAAAACTGACTCGGGAGATTTTTTCATCGCTTAGTGCATGGCAGATCACTCAGCTCGCTCGGCATCCGGCCCGACCCCATTCTCTCGACTATATCCCCCGAATCTTCTCCGATTTTCAGGAGCTTTCAGGCGACCGGATGTTCGGTGATGACCGGGCGATTGTTGCGGGGCTGGCCCGTCTAGGGGGTAACGGTGTCGTTGTTGTTGGGCATCAAAAAGGACGCGATACACGGGAGAAGGTTCGACGGAATTTCGGCATGCCGCGCCCGGAAGGTTACCGCAAGTCACAACGGATTATGAAACTTGCTGCGCGTTTTGGGTTGCCAGTGATCACGCTGATTGACACCCCTGGTGCGTACCCAGGCATCGGCGCAGAAGAGCGGGGACAAAGCGAGGCGATTGCTCGTAGCATCGCGCTTATGGCTGATTTGCCGGTGCCAATAATCTCTGTGGTGATTGGCGAAGGGGGGTCTGGCGGGGCCCTGGCGATCGGTGTATGTGATCGTTTGGTCATGCTGGAATACGCTACTTATTCTGTGATCAGTCCGGAGGGATGCGCTGCGATTTTATGGAAAAGTGCCCAAAAAGCCGAAGTTGCGGCCGAGGCGATGAAGCTGACCTCTTCGGGTTTAAAAACCAACAAACTTGTGGATGACATCGTCAGCGAACCTCTGGGAGGGGCGCACCGTGACCCTCTCAAGACCGCTGAAGATTTAAAGGGGTCAATTATTGGACACCTGGCAGAACTGAAACAACTTGAGATCGAGGAAATGCTGGCCCAGCGTTATACACGTCTTCAGGAGTTTGGGCAGTTTAATGAGAGTGCATGAGGGGTTCAAACTCGAGTCCGGCAAAGTCCTAAGCGCGCTGGTACCTGTCTTCGAAAAATACTCGGGCGGCACGGTGAATATTGCGTTCAGCGGCGGTGTCGACTCCAGTGTGCTACTCCACGCAGCGAGCACTCTTCGACAACGTTACCGGGTATTGCTTCGGGCGCTCCATGTAAACCACAGGTGGTCAGCCCAAGCTGATGTCTGGCAGCTGCACTGCGAGGCTGCTTGTAGTACTTTGGATGTGGATTTTTTGACGACCCGATTGGCGGATTCCTTAACTGATGAGCTGCCCAGCGAAACCCTTGCTCGAGCCAAGCGGCTTCAATGGTTTGTTGAAGTCGTTGATTCCGGGACGCCGCTTCTGACGGCACACCACGCCGATGATCAGGCGGAGACGCTCTTGTTGCGTTTGCTGCGAGGATCCGGTATTCAGGGGCTAGGAGGGATGCATGATGACCGTAGTGTTGGAAACCTTCGGATTCTGCGTCCTTTTTTGCGGTTGTCTCGAGCTGACCTGGAGATGTGGGCAAAGGATTACAGTTTGCAGGCGATAAATGACCCAGGAAACTCAGATACAAGGTTTGAGCGCAATTTTTTGCGCCATGAGATTTTGCCGCGACTGGTGTCGCGGTGGGCCGGTGCCCAGGGAACCCTCAGCCGCGCGGCAGGTTCTTTTCAGGCTACTCAGGGTCTGCTCGATGAGGTTGGACATGAGGATCTGATCGCATGTCGGCGCTCTGTAGATCAATGCTTGCTTGGAGTATATGGAACGCTATCCATTTCAGCTTTAGATAATCTCAGCCCAGTACGCAGGCTCAACCTGTTGCGGTATTGGTTTCGCCTTTTCTCACTTGAAACAGCCAGCGAAAATAGCCTTAGCGAGTTTCTTCGCCAACTTCGCGATGGTGCTTCAGAGTGCGCACCTGTGCTTAGAGTTGGTCAATGCTGGTTACGGAGATACCGGGATAGCCTTTTCCTATTGCCCGGCGGCCCTGTCGCTCAGGAAAAATATTCAACCAGCAGACCGTGGAATGCCGGGCCGACCCGGATCAAAGGTGCGGATATTGGAATCGAGGGAAAGATAACGGATGGTATGGGTCTGAAACTTTCTTGCCTTAAAGGGGGCCTGTTGGAACTTCGTTGGCAGAAGGGAAATGCTCGGCTCCGCCCGACTGCGAATGGGCATCATCGTCGAGTGAAACATCTATTCCAGGAAGCAGGAGTTCCTCCTTGGGAGAGGTCCCGATTGCCTTTGGTCTATTACGCTGATCAATTGGCCTGTGTGCCAGGCGTTGCGATGGAACACTCTCTTTCGGCTTCGGTTGGTGAGCCTGGCATTCAGATATTGATCTCAGATCTGCGTATTACCGGTGCCGGGGGCTGAGCGTACCCGGGAACCGCGGTTTCATTGTATCCACGAGGCTCCTCTGCTATCCTAACCATCCGTCGGGCCAGAGCGCGAAATCCACTTGGCGCTGCTGCCCGGGCAAACGAGAAATAAAACATGCCCGACGGTACAAATCCAAAATACGCTTTTGTGACCGGTGGTGTTGTCTCATCACTGGGAAAAGGGCTCTCCGCGTCCTCATTGGGAGCGCTTCTGGAGGCTCGCGGGCTCCAGGTTACCCTGATTAAGCTCGACCCGTATATCAATGTGGATCCGGGGACTATGAGTCCGTTCCAACATGGCGAGGTTTTCGTAACCGATGATGGGGCCGAAACCGACCTCGATCTAGGTCACTATGAGCGATTCGTCCGGACACGAATGGGTAAGTCCAATAACTTTACCACCGGACAGATCTATGAACGGGTAATCCGAAACGAAAGGCGCGGGGATTATCTTGGAGGAACTGTTCAGGTGATTCCCCATATCACTAACGAGATAAAACAGTCAATTCAGGCTGCGGGGGAGGGTTTTGATGTTTGCCTGGTAGAGATCGGCGGTACGGTAGGGGACATTGAGTCGCTACCTTTTCTGGAAGCGATCCGGCAGATGCGTATTGAACTTGGTAGAGCGAATACGATTTTTCTTCATCTCACTTTAGTTCCCGAACTGTTCGCGGCCGGGGAAATCAAGACTAAGCCGACTCAGCATTCGGTTAAAGAGTTGCGCAGTATCGGTATCCAGCCTGATGTAGTTCTATGCCGTGCCCGACAGCCGTTACCCGATGACGCCCGAAAAAAAATATCCCTGTTTACCAACGTCGAGGAATCTGCTGTTATTTCAGCGGAGGATGTCGATAATATTTACTCGATCCCACGGCGATACCACGAACAGGATCTGGATGGCATCGTAGTAAGACATCTGGGATTGCCAACCGCTCAGGCAGATCTGGGGGAATGGGATCGGGTTGTGGAAACGATGGATAACCCCAATTCAGAGGTTACTATTGCGATGGTTGGGAAGTACGTCAGCCTGACAGAGTCCTACAAGTCGCTCTCAGAGGCTTTGGTTCATGCAGGTATCCAGAATCGCACCCGTGTTTCGGTCGTATATATCGACGCCGAGACACTTGAAGAAGGAGACAGTGAATCTCTTGAGAAGGTTGATGCGATTTTAGTGCCAGGTGGCTTCGGTATTCGTGGTTCTGAAGGTATGATCCGGGCGGTAGAGTATGCACGTACTCGCAAAATACCCTATCTTGGTATCTGTCTTGGTCTGCAGATTGCGATTATCGAGTTTGCCCGTAATGTCGCACTTCTTGAGAACGCGCAGAGTACCGAGTTTGATTCGGCGACGAAAAATCCGGTGGTCGCATTAGTCACTGAGTGGACCCAGTCTGATGGCAACGTCGTCGCGAGGAACGAAAACGACGATCTCGGGGGAACCATGCGACTTGGCGCCCAAGATTCGATACTGAGGCCGGACTCACTGTGCGCGCAGATCTATGGGAAAGCTCGAATTCAGGAGCGCCATCGCCACCGCTATGAGGTGAACAACAACTACCGTGATCAATTTGAGAGCCAAGGGCTGCGTATATCCGGGTGCTCTGAAGATGACCTGGTGGAGATGATTGAATTACCCGGGCATCCGTGGTTTGTGGCATGCCAGTTCCACCCAGAATTTACGTCTACGCCACGAGACGGACACCCACTGTTCTCGGCTTATGTTGCAGCAATGCTTCAGGCTAAAAGCCAGGGCGGTATAAATAAGTCAGAGGCGGTTGACGGGTGAAACTATTCGGTCGCAAGGTCGGCCGGGGGCAGCCGCTGTTTCTGGTCGCTGGCCCGTGTGTCATCGAAAGCCGTGAGAACGCGCTGGCTACTGCAGTTCGGCTTGCGGCCATAGGCGAGGCACTCGATGTTCTGATCATTTATAAGTCATCGTTCGATAAGGGCAACCGCACCTCTGGTAGCTCGTTTCGCGGCCCAGGGCTCGACGAAGGACTTGAAATCCTTCAAATGATTAAAGCCCAAACCGGACTTCCGGTTTTGACTGACGTGCATACGCCGGAACAGGCAACACTTTGTGGCGAGGTGGTTGATGCGCTCCAGACCCCAGCGTTTCTGTGTCGTCAGACCGATTTGATTGAGGCAGCGGCAAAAACAGGGAAACCGGTAAATATCAAGAAAGGTCAATTCTTATCCCCCGGCGAAATGACAAGCGTTGTGGCAAAGGCACGAGCGGTTGGGAACACGGACATCTTGGTTTGTGAGCGTGGGACAACCTTCGGCTACAACAATCTGGTCGTTGATATGCGCTCGCTT
>Ga0310120_10003299_pt1 | contig 11543 bp, 10 predicted proteins | sample CB27_AW_983_MG_FD_203506 | JGI IMG/M metagenome (GOLD analysis project Ga0310120, IMG submission 203506) | Marine microbial communities from Western Arctic Ocean, Canada - CB27_AW_983 | ecosystem: Environmental > Aquatic > Marine > Oceanic | place: Canada: Western Arctic Ocean | collected... | reverse complement strand
GAACACGAACTGCGCGACGCTCGTTGGGAGTCGATGGCGGACGCGGGCAACGAGAGCAAGATCGACCACTTCATCTGCCGCGCCTGCGGCCAGAAGCTGCCGAAGGACGCCCTGTCCGGCGCTGACGCGGATGAGAATCCTTAGGCGTCCACTTCCCCGCTCACAGATCAGCGAGAGGGCCCCTCACGGAGCCCTCTCTTCGTCTGGACGGCGTCGAGCACTGGTTGCAGCCGGTCCTCTAAACCTGGGATGCGCTACCTTCATCTGCGGCCTGCCGACTGTTTTCGCGGGCCCTCACCGAACGCACCCGGCCCGGCGACGAAGGAGCAAGACGGCATGGCAGAGCTGAGCGGCGCACAGATCATCGCGAAGAGCCTGAAGACACAGGGCGTGGACCACATGTTCGGCGTGGTTGGCGTTCCGGTGATCCCGATCGCGATCGAGGCGCAAAAGGAAGGCATCAACTATGTCGGCGTGCGGCACGAACAGGCGGCGGCCTTCGCGGCGCAGGCGGTGTCGTACATCAACGGTCGCATCTCGGCGGCGCTGGTGGTCTCCGGCCCGGGCATGACGAACGCGATCAGCGCGCTAGGTAACGCCGAGGCGAACTGCTGGCCGATGATTCTGCTGGGCGGCGCGAGCAACCTGGCGCTGGCCAACCGCGGCGACTTTCAGGTGGCGCCACAGGTGGAGGCCGCGCGGCCGTTCGTGAAGTACTCAGCCCAGTGCAACGACCCGCGCACGATCCCGATCTTCATCGCGACCGCGGTCCGGGAGGCGATCAGCGGCCGCCCCGGCCCTGTCTACGTGGACCTGCCGGGGGATGTGATCGATGGCAAGGTCGATGAGGAAGAGGTGCAGTGGGAGCCGCGCGTGGCGGACCCGCATCGCTCCAAAGTGGCCGAGGAAGACATCAGCGCGGCCCTAGAGGCCCTGAAGAGCGCCTCCAACCCGCTGATCATTGTGGGCAAAGGCGCGGCCTGGGCGCAGGCTGAGGATCAGGTGCGGGAGTTCATCGACAAGACCCAGATTCCGTTCATCCCGACGCCGATGGGCAAGGGCGTCGTGCCGGACGACCACCCCTTGAATATGTCGGCGGCGCGCACCAATGCGCTGCGGCAGTGCGATGTGGTCTTCACGATCGGCGCGCGCTTCAACTGGATCCTGCACTTCGGCAAGGCCCCGCGCTGGCGGGAGGACTTGCGGGTCGTGCAGTTGGACATCGAGCCGGAGGAGATCGGCACCAACATCCCGACAGAGGCGCCGCTGCTAGGCGACGCGCAGGCGGTGATGGGCCAGCTCAACACGGCGCTGGACGCGAACCCCTGGGAGTTCAGCGACGACTCGGAGTGGGTGGAGTCGTTGCGAGCCGAGACGGAAGAGAAGCGGGTGCGCAACGAGGAGTCGTACGCCTCCGAGGACGTGCCGATGGGCTACTACCGACCGCTCAAGATCCTGGACGACGCGCTGCCGAAGGACGCGATCTTCGTCTGCGAGGGCGAGAACACGATGGGCGTCGCGCGCACAGTGATTAATTCGCACGCGGCGCGGGCGCGGCTGGACGCCGGGACCTGGGGCACGATGGGCGTGGGCCCGGGCTTCGCTTTGGGGGCGGCCGTGGCCAACCCCGGCAAGCGCGTGCTGGCGCTGGAGGGCGACGCGGCGTTCGGCTTCGGTCCGGCCGAGGTGGAGACGTCAGTGCGGCATCGACTGCCAATCACGTGGGTGATCTTCAACAACAACGGCATCGGTGGCGGGCTGGACGAGATCGACTACAGCAAGCCGATCCCGCCCAGCATCCTCACGCCGGACGTGCACTACGAGAAGATCGGCGAAGCGTTCGGCGCGCCGGGCTTCTACTGCGAGACGCCGGAAGAGGTGGAGAAGGCGATCGCGGAAGCCTTCGCGCTGGAAGGCCCGTCGGTGATCAACGTGAAGCTGGCCTCGCGTGCGCCGCGGCACATGGCGAAGTTCGCCTGGCTCACGCGCGACTAGCCCCACGAGCAGTTCAAGCTGCGAAAAGGACGGCCCCGCGCACCGCCTACTTCTCACGCCGCTCCGCGCACGGATCCGTCCGCTTCGCGGGTGAGCGGGTGCTGGCGTCCTGGTGGGAACGCCAGGAGCCAAGACGCGGGCCCGTTCCCACGCTGTAGGCGACTTGCGTGAGCACGAAACGAGTAGTCCAGAGACTGGAGAAAAATTAATGATCTTCTTTTTGCGCCGCCATGGGCCGTGCGTAAGCGGCGCATTGCTGGGGCTGGCACTTCTCGCCGCGGGGATCTTCGGCTTGGTCGCGGGGTTGAATACGCGTGCTGAAGTGCGAGATCAGTTGGTCGATGAGCAGATCGTGACGGGTCTGGGCGCCGACATTCCCGGTGTTCTGGTGACGGACGCGAAGACCGCGCGCTCGCAAGCTGAGCTGATTAAAGAGCACACGTTAGGAACCTGGGGGCCCTACTCGGAGCTGGCGCCCGACGATCCGCAACGGACCGCGTTTATCGATGGCGTCGCTCTGCGCACGGCGCTCAACTTAGCCGTCGTCGGCTTCGGCGTCACCGATCTGGTGATTGGCATGGCGATCATTCTTGTCTTCGCGGGTGCTGCAACCGTCGTACTGGCGGCGCCGGCGCTGTACCTACTCGCGGGGATGGTGATGCAACGCCAGGGCGCTGCTTAGGACGACAGTCCTCCCGGTGCGGCGGACCGACTACGTCTGCTGCCAATCGGCGGCGCGGCGCATCTCCACCCAGACCGCTTGGCCTGGGAGAAGCACTTCAAGGTCGTTGAGGAAGCTCGGAGCGTCGACGCGATAGGCCAAGTAGCGCTGCGCCAGGGGGTCCCAGGCGAAGACGGCGGTCACGTCGTCGCCGAGCGAGGCCAGGGCAGCGCCGATCTCGCGCACCCCGGCGGTCCAACTCACGAGGTTGAAACCTGACGTGAGCGGCACGGCCCGGCTGAGCTCGACCTGGGGACGGGTCCAGCGCAAACCGCTGTCATCTTGGACGTAGACCCAGACGCCAGTGCCGAACTCGAGCGATTCGATGTCGCGCAGCGCGACCGGCAGAGCGGGCGACCAGGCGCGGAAGCGCTGCGCCAGCGAGTCGTAGGTGTAGAGAGAGCTGATCTGTGTCGCGATGGGTTCGATCGCGACGGCCAGGTCGGCGTCGCCGGTCCAGCCAAGGAGGTTCCAGCCCGGAACGAGATAGCTGGGGTCGGCGGCCACGCTGGCCACGATCTCGGGGCGGTCCTGCGGCAACAGGACCGGCTCCGCCAGCGGGGCGCCGCTGCTGGAGGTCAGTCGCAGCCCGGAGTGTTCCAGGAAAGTGCCACTGTCGAACAGGTTGCGGCCTTCCAGGGCATACTCGCCGGTGAAGGGCACGGTCTGCAATCCGCTGCTGAAGTGCTGATGAATCGCGTAGCGGATGTGGGGCAGGCCGTTGTTCCCGGCGTAGCCGGCGGGGGCGACCGTGGCAAGGAGATCGCCACGCTCGACCTGGGCGCCACTCTGGACTCCGTCGACCGGCCAGATATGGCAGATGAGGTGCCGCATGCCGTTCTCGTCCTGGACGGTGAGGCAGTCGCCACCGAAGTAGCGCAGTTGCCCAGCGACAGGAGAGCGAACTTCGGATCCGGCCGTGTCGGCGTCGACGCGGACGATGTCGAGCGCATGGGGGTCGCCCCCGACGTGGGTATAGGTGTTGTAACCGGCGACGACCTCCCAGGTGCTACCGGCGGCGACGGGCAGAGGCACGCCGTCGATGGCGGCGGACGCGGGGTCGGCGCGAACCGCGAGCAGGGCCAGGATCGTGGCGAGGGCGAGAACGGCGATACGCCAGACGGGTGCGGGCGGCGTCCCCGGGGAGGACGTTGTCATGGACGTGATTATCGAGCCGGGTCCGGTTGGCACTCTGTGAGGAGCGCGTAAAATGCGCGGGCGGTAACGGATTCGTGAGAACACTGCGGACACGCTCGCATCCCAGCCCCGCGACCTCGCAGATGGGGTCGTGTGGGAATGATCGACAGAAACGCGCCGAAACTTAAGGGAGATCGACTATGGAATTTCGCAATCTCGGTAACTCGGGGCTCAAGGTTTCCGTCGCCGGCCTGGGCTGCAACAACTTCGGCATGCGGCTGGACGAGGCCAAGACGAAGGTGGTGGTGGACGCGGCGATCGACGCGGGGATCACGCTGTTCGACACGGCCGACGTCTACGGGCAGACGAAGTCAGAGGAGTTCCTGGGGCGGGCGCTCGGCGCGCGGCGGCACGACGTGGTGATCGCGACGAAGTTCGCGATGCAGTTGGGCGAGGGACCGTACAAGACCGGCGGATCGCGGCACTACATCTACAAGGCAGTCGAAGACAGCCTGAGCCGCTTGGGTACGGACTACATCGACGTCTATCAGATGCACAGCCCGGACGACGACACGCCGATCGAGGAGACGTTGCGTGCGCTCGACGACCTGGTGCGCCAGGGCAAGATTCGCTATATCGGCTCATCCAACTTCAGCGGCTGGCAGATCGCGGAGGCGGATGCGATCGCGCGCAACGCCGGGCTGACACGTTTCGTCTCGGCGCAGAACGAGTGGAGCCTGCTAACGCGCACGATCGAGCATGAGGTGATCCCAGCCTGCGGCCACTTCGGCGTGGGTCAGCTGCCCTTTTTCCCGCTCGCCAGCGGGTTCCTGACGGGCAAGTACACGCGCGGCGAGGAGTTGCCGGAAGGGACGCGATTGGCGGCCTGGTCCAAGGTGATGCCGGACCGCATCGCGGCCGCCACGTCGGACAAGAACTGGGACAAGCTGGCCGGGCTGACCAAGTTCGCCGAAGATCATGGACACACGATCTTGGAGCTCGCGCTGAGCTGGCTGGCGACGAACCCCGTCACCTCCTCCGTGATCGCGGGCGCGACCAAGGTGGAGCAGATCGAGAGCAACGTGGCCGGCACGATGGCCTGGCGCCTGAGCGACGAAGAGATGACCGAGGTCGACACGATTCTCAAGGGTGCCTAGCACGGCGGCCTCACGAGTGCATAGTAGTATGGGGGCTTAGTGCCCAAGCTGTTCTGGTTCCTGTTCGCGATCGCCGCCGCCGGAAGCGGTCTAGCCGGCTACGCCTGGGCCAACTCGAAGCGGGTGATCACCAGCGACGTGACGATCGCGATCCCGGATCTGCCGCCGGGGCTGGACGGGCTGCGCATCCTGCACGTGGCCGATACGCACTTCCCGGCCAATGGGGAGTCGTTGGAACGCTTCCTGGCTACGGCGAAGGGCCTGGACTATGACTTGGTCCTGGCGACGGGCGACTACGCCGAGAGTGCCGACGGCTGGCCGGTCGTGGTAGAGGCGTTTCGACGCTTGGATCCGGGGCTGGGGATCTTCGCCAGCCTGGGCGGGCACGAGCGCTACGCGGGGACGCCGAGTTGGCGCGGCGACAACGTCGTTCGGGATCTGCTCAACGTGGGGCAGCTTCTGCGTCGACGGCGGCGGGGGCTGATCAGTCCGTCGCCGCTGATCGCGGCGTTGGAGGCGGTCGGCGTGACGGTGCTGGAAAACGACAACCTTTCATTGGAGATCGGCGGCGAGCTGGTGCGCCTGGTGGGGATCGACGACGCCTGGATGGGACTGGCGCGGCTCGATCAGGCCTTGCCGCCCGCGGAGGCCGCGGGTTTCCGTCTGTTGCTGAGTCACACGCCGGACGGGCTGCTGCACGAGCGAGCAGGGGAGGTCGATCTGGCACTCTGCGGGCACACACACGGCGGGCAGATCCGTTTCCCCTTGGTAGGCGCGCCTGTGCGACACGCGCGGTCGGTGGAGCGGCATGCGGCGGCGGGGCTGCTGCGGATATCCGGGGTGCCGACGTACGTCAGCCGCGGTTTTGGCACCACGATGTTGCCGTTCCGCTTGGGCGCATTGCCGGAGTTGTCGGTGCTGGAGTTGCGGCGCGAGCAGAGCGCCTGATGGCCTTCGGCAAGCGGTTCGACGGCCGCATGGCGGATCTGACTAAGCACGCTGGCGGTGGTATACGCGTGTCACCGGTCGTATTTGCGAGCATCTGGGTTCATCCATCGTGCCCACGACCTCACTTTCTTGACACATCGAGCCGCTGCTGGAGCCCGGCGTGGCGGACCATGTGCGGACGATCCGGATCGGCTCCAAGGCGTTGGCCTATTGGCCGCAGCGCTTCGTCTCCGACGATGATGCGGACGAGCTGCTGGCCCTTTGCGCCGCGTCGTGCTGTCCGGCCGACAGCTGGCGTTCATGGCGCACTTCAACCACCCGCGTGAGTTGGAGAGTCCGGTGGCGCTGGAGGCGGTGCGTCGACTGAGCAACGCGGGAGTCCAGCTTCGTACGCAGACGCGCTGCTCAATCAGATCAACGCGGACCCGGCCACGCCGTCGCAGATGCGGCGCAAACAGACGCAGTCCGGGTTGGTCCGGTACTACCTCTTCATCGCGCGCGACACGGGCGCCCAGCGCTACTTCGCATTGCCGCTGGAGCGCTGCTGAGAGATCTACCGCGAGGCGATCCAGCGGGTGAGCGGGCTGGCGCGCATCGTGCAGGGGCCAAGCATGTCGGCGACGCCGGGCAAGGTGCGGGTGCTCGGGCTGAGCGAGGTGCAGGGCGAAAAAGTGTTCGTGCTGGGCTTGTTGCAGGGCCGGAACCCGGACTGGGTGGGGCGCCCATTCTTCGCTAAATATGACGCCGACGCGCGCTGGCTCGACGATCTGCGTCCCGCCTTTGGCGAGTCGGAATTCTTCTACGAGGTCGAGCTGAGTCGGATGTTGTCGGAGCCGGGCAGCCCCTGGGCGCGCGGCGCTTTGGAACTGGCCGCCGGGGGCGACTGATGGAGCTGGCGGCTGGCGGCGACTAGGCGCCTTCGGCCGACGACAGTGACTGAGTTCCTCATGTCCCCTTCGACGAGAGTCAGGCGAGAGCCGGAGCGCAAGCAAGCCTCAGGTGACGAGCCGGCGTCGCATGGCCCAGAGCGAGAACCAGAAGGCCGGGAGCGCGGCGGCGATGATGATCACCAGGTGGACCAGGTCGATCCACTGCGGGTGGCCGGTGACGAGGCCGCGGTTGATCTCAATGGCGTGGAAGACGGGCGTCAGCCAGGCGAGTACCTGGGCCCAGCCGGGGAGATCGTCGAGCGGGAAGAAGCCGCCGCTGATCCAGAACATCGGCACGACAGCGAGGCTGAAGAAGTAGCTGAGCTGGCTGATCGATCGGACCCGACTCGTATAGGCCATGGCCAAGCTGGAGAAGAGCAGGCCGGCCAGCAGGTTGAGCGGCAGCACCAGGATCACGAGTGGCGAGTCGATCAGGCCCCAGGAGGGCGTGAAGACGGCCATCACGACGAGGATCAGGATGGTGCTGATCTGCATGCGCGTGGCGGCCCAGAGAATGTCGCCGGCGATGATCTCCTCGGGCCGGGCCGGGGTGGCGAGGATCGCGGCATAGGTGCCGGAGCGCTCGAGTCGGAAGTAGGCGCCCCACAGCGCCTCGAAGGTGGCGGCGAACATGGGGAAGATGACGAGCACGCCGGGGGCGAGGAACTCGATGTAGTCCTGGTCGCCGGTCAGCTCGACGTAGGTGCCGAGGCCGAGCCCGAAGGCGAGGAAGACGATGACCGGCTCCAGAATGGGCGGGAAGAGCTCCGCCCGCCAGAGCTGGAAGAAGACGTCGCGGTGGCGCTGCCAGACGCGATAGGTGCGGCGGCCGGGCAGCGCCACGCCAAGCAAGGGCAGCTCGCCGTTGCGGCGCGCGGGCTCCGGAGCCGGGGCTGCTGTCTTGGCGTTGGCCATCGCTACTCCACCAATCCGCGTCCGGTCAGGATCAGGAAGACATCCTCGAGATGGGCGCGACGGAAATCGACGCGATAGGGGTCGGCAACCGCATGCTCGACGCCGTCGGCGTCTTCGCGAGTGAGGTCGTAGCCGTAGAGCACGTCTTCGATCTGTTCCACGCGCCCGCCTCGCTCCAGAGCGGGCGCCAGTAGGGAACGGACCATCGCCTGCTCGTCATCCATCAGATGCATCTGCAGCACGTTCTCGCCGGCGTACTTGGCGATCAAGTCACGAGGGCGGCCGCCGTCGAGGATGCGGCCCTGGTCCATGACAACAAGCCGCTCGCAGAGCTGTTCGGCCTCGTCCATGTAGTGGGTGGTGAGTACGATCGTGACACCGCGCTCGCGCAGCAGGCGCAGCTTGCGCCAGACCAGGTGGCGGGCCTGCGGATCGAGGCCGGTGGTGGGCTCGTCGAGCACCATCATGCGGGGGTCGTTGACGAGGGCTCGGGCGACGATCAAGCGCCGCTTCATGCCGCCGGAGAGAGCCTGAATGCGCTCGCCCGACTTGTCACCGAGCTGCATCAGATCGAGGCCCTCGTCGATGCGCTGACGCGCCAGTTCGCCGGTGACGTCGTAGTAGCGGGCATAGACCTCCAGGTTGCGGCGCACCGAGAGGTCCTCGTCCAGGTTGTCGTCCTGGGGCACGATGCCGAGCCGAGACTTGATCGCGCGGTCGTCCTGATTGACGTCCAAGCCGTCGACCAGGAGACGGCCCGCCGTGAGCGGGGTGACGCAGGTGATCATGCGGATCGTGGTGGTCTTGCCAGCGCCGTTGGGACCGAGGATGCCGAAGACTTCGCCCTCTTCGACGTCGAAGTCGATGCCGTCCACGGCCGTCAAGTCGCCGTACTGCTTGCGCAAACCACGCGCTTCGATGATTGCTGCCATGTCTCGCTCAGTCGTCGGGGAACTGCACAGATGCAGCCGCATCGGGCCACCCTACACAAGGAGCTGCCACGGATACGGTTGTCTGTAACCCATTCAAGTTGAGGGCGCGTACCATCGGCGCGGAGTATCGAGATGCCCGACCCGACGAACGCAGCCGCCCGCCGCCGCGCCGTCGAGCGCTGGTCCGCGGTGGCGCGGGAGAAGTGGCGGGCCATTGCGCCCGATGCGCCAGAGCGGCTGGTGGGTCCCGGCAGCCCGATCTTCCGCTGCCAGCCGAACATCTGCGACGCACTCTGCTGTGGCGCGCCGTACCTGGCGGGCACGTCGGAGCGAGATATCGCGGGGTTGCGCGAGGCGGGCGAGGAGACGATCCACTTCCTCGACATCGATCCGGGCGAGCTGACGGAGCTCTTCGACCAGGGGCAACGCTGGTCGCAGATCGTGACGCTGCGTCAGGAGTCGGGCCGCTGCGTCTTCTTGCAGGACGAGCGTCGCTGCGGCGTCTACGGCCAACGGCCGGACGGCTGCGCGCTCTTTCCCTATCGCATCGTCTTTGTACCGCGGGAGGAAGAGCGCATTGCGGTCACCATCGACAGCGTGGAGGCGATGGACCGCTCGGTGCGGATCGCGTTGGGTTGGACCGCGGGCGGGGGCGGATTTAAGGGGGCGGCGGCCGGCGGCCTGCCGGAATACGTACCGCTGGTGCTGCGCGACATGTCTTGCCCCGGCTTCACGGAGGCGCCCATGGGCAGCGAAGATTACGCCGCCCTGCTCGAGCGGATCTGGGAGCTGGACGCGTGCACGAGTCACGCCTGGCCGTGCGACCGCCACGAGCATCTGGCGTGAGTTCTCGCCCAGGGCCGGGGCGCTGGTTCATCGGCGTGAACTTGGCCTGGTCGGAGCGAAACCGATCAGGGGTCGCGATCCTGCGCGGGGATCGCTCAGGGTTGGAGCTGGTGCGCTCCGGCACGGCCGCCGCGATCGAGGAGATCGCTGGCTGGATCCGGCCGCTGCCGGGCGACTGGTGGATCGCGATCGACGCGCCGCTCGTCGTCAACAATCGCTGCGGGCGTCGGGCATCGGACGCGGCGATCAGCCGGCTCTATCAGCGCTTCGACGCGGGGGCGCATCCGACGAATCTGACGATCTTGCGGAACAGGGTGCGGGGCGGCGAGTTGGTGCAGGCGTTGTCGGCGGACAGGGTCCGGATCGTGGATGCTCTGCCACGAGCGGGCGCGCGAGGGCGTCAGGCGTTCGAGGCCTACCCGCATGCCGGGATGGTGGAGCTGTTCGGGCTCGATCGGATCGTGAAGTACAAGCGCGGTCGGGTCGCCGAGCGGCGGGCGGGGCAGAACGAGCTGGCATCGCTGCTGCGGAGGCGGCTGCCGCAGCTAGATCCGCCGCTGCGTCTGAACGCTGACCTGAGTCGACTGTTGCGGACGCCGGATCCTGCGCTACGCGGTGGGGCTCTGAAATCGCGCGAGGACGAACTGGACGCGGCCTTCTGCGCGTATCTCGCGGCGCATCTGTGGGCCTGGGGGCGGTCGCGGCAGCGGCTGCTGGGCGATCCAAGCGACGGCGTAGTGGTGCTGCCGGCCGTTCGAGCGGACGTCTGAGCGGGCGTTTGCCGCCGGGATAACTCGATCGGTAGCTCGTGAAAGTGCGAACTTTCGCATTCGCGAGGACGGGTAAGCATTTAGGGCGGCAGCCGGGGGATTCTACGTCCGGGTGCGACTGTCAGACGGGGGGACCCGCCCCCGTGCGCCCGGTAAGCGGAAGGAGTCTCCACCTGATGGGCGAACGCCCCCGGGACTGCCATGATCGAGGTGCAGAGCGGAGCGGGTCGCCAGAACAGGACGGCCACCCACTCTAGAAGGGGACTGCGTATGCGATCCAAGATTCACGCGCTATACGGGGTTTTCATCGTGCAGGGTCCAGCCCTCTCCCCTGAGTTCGGCGCGTAACGCGGGTCGTTGGGCCGAACTCCAAAGGAGCGGCCGCTGCGGACTACCGCAATACCGGCGCTGATTCGCTGGACTCGGGGCCAAGAGGACATTTCGACGTAACTAAAGAAGGCCGAGCGTCCTCGGCCTTCTTTAGTTGGCGGTTGGGCTATTCCGTCCTAGGTCCGTTCGGGCGTGGCTGCAGCGTCGGCAGCGAGCGTTGGTCTGGCAGCCTCGCTTGTCGCGGAAGAGATGGGTATCGTCGGCGGCCGAGAACGCGAGCGAGGGCGCAGATATACTCGATCGACTTCCAGAATCAGCCCAGGAGCCGTTCATGTTCGACGCTGAGAAGATCGCCACGCTGAAGGCCAAACGTGCCGACTGGGACAGCGCGACCGACGCGGCCGGCCAGGAAGGCCCGGGGCCTTTCATGACCGTCTCCTCCCGCCCGGTGCGGCGGCTCTACGGGCCGACCGATCTGGACGCGGCGGGCTTCGACTACGAGCGCGACCTGGGCAACCCCGGCGAGTACCCCTTCACGCGCGGCGTGCACCCCACCGGCTACCGCGGCCGGCCCTGGACGATCCGCATGTTCGCCGGCTTTGGCTCAGCGGAGGAGACGAACGAACGCTTCAAGCGGCTGCTGGACGACGGGCAGACGGGGCTGAGCATCGCCTTCGACATGCCGACGCTGTTGGGCTACGACCACGACGATGAGATGGCCTATGGGGAGTTCGGCAAGTGCGGGGTAGCGGTCGACACGCTGGCCGACATGGATCTGCTGCTGGACGAGTTGCCGCTGGACCAGGTCACGACGTCGATGACGATCAACTCACCGGCCCCGGTGATCTGGGCGATGTACATCG
>Ga0310120_10003297_pt1 | contig 11547 bp, 7 predicted proteins | sample CB27_AW_983_MG_FD_203506 | JGI IMG/M metagenome (GOLD analysis project Ga0310120, IMG submission 203506) | Marine microbial communities from Western Arctic Ocean, Canada - CB27_AW_983 | ecosystem: Environmental > Aquatic > Marine > Oceanic | place: Canada: Western Arctic Ocean | collected... | reverse complement strand
GGCCCCATGAGCGAACCAGATCCTCGATGATCGCCTGCATTCCCATCATCCGATTCTCGTTGTAGGCGGCCTTCTTCCCGGGGCGCGTGCCGGCCCAGGCCAGAGCGAGCAGATGTCGCTCGCGGGGCTCGCCTTGCTCATTCGCCTTTTCGGGCTCATAACCCTTGCCGATCTCGAAGAGTCGAACATCGCCGCGGTTGCGGCGATTGGCTTCGAGTGCCGTGAGCAGGCTCGGGGCAATCGAGCGACGAATCTTGGCTTCGCCCTGCACGACGGGATTGATCACCGAGACATGCGGCCGATCGAGCTCGCCCAGTTTTTCGAGCAGGTCGTCTTGAATGAACGAATAAGAGAGGCTCTCGTGGAAGCGAGCCCCGCCGGCCAGTCGATCCTGTAGATGGCGAACCAGTCGCCTGCGTTCGTTGCGTGGCGGCGGCACGATGTCTGAATGCATCGCACGCTCGGGGATGTTGCCATAGCGGTAGATGCGCCCGACTTCTTCGATCAAATCCTGTTCGATCGTAATGTCCTTGCTGGCTCGGAAGCTCGGCACCAAAACAGACAAGCGGTCCTCGTCCGGTCGGCCGACGACTTCGACCTGGAACTCGAGACGTTCGAGGATCTTTCGGATTTCGTCGTTCGAGAGCGTCTTGCCGAGCGCCGTCCGGACGCGTTCGCAGCGAAGTTCGATCGCGCCTGCAGGGTCGCTCCAATTTCCGACGTCGCTGGGAGCTGCCGGGAAGGTCGCCTTGGGCTCGATCGTCGAAAGCAGTCGCGCGAAATGTCCTGCAGCCGCCATGGGCAGGGTCGGATCGAGCGTCTTCTCGAAGCGCGCGGACGATTCGCTGCGCAGGCCGAGCCGATTCGACGTTCGACGCACGGTCGTCGCATTGAAGGTGGCGACCTCCAGGAGCAACGCCGACGTCTCGTCCGCGACCTTCGAGAGCTCGCCGCCCATGATTCCGGCCAATGCGACCGGCTCCCTTCCCGCGCAGATCAGCAAATCGGAGGCTTGGAGCGATCGTTCTTCGCCGTCGAGTGTGACGATCTTCTCTTCCTTGGTCGCGTTGCGAACGGCAATCCCTTGACTGCCCAGGCGTGCGCGATCGAAGACGTGGTTGGGTTGGCCGAGGTCGAGCATCACGAAATTGGAGAGATCGACGAGCAGATCGATCGGACGCTGTCCCGCGGCGAGCAGGAGCCAGCAAAGCCAATCCGGTGACGGGCGCTTCGAGACCCCATCGATGGGCAGCGCGATATAACGCGAACAGCCTTCGGTATCGACCGACACGGGCGTCGCTTTCTTGCGTCCGGTCTTGGGCAGACTCGTATCGAGGGGCAGGAGTTCGCGTTCGTAGATGGCCGCGATTTCACGGGCAATGCCGCGATGACCCCAGAGATCCGGCCGATGGGTCAGCGACTTGTTGTCGATCTCGATGATCCAATCTTCGATGTCGAGGGCAACCGCGACGGTCGCACCCACGCGGGCCTCGTCCGGGAGAACCCAGATCCCGTCGTGCTCATCGCCGAGATCGAGTTCTTGAACCGAACAGATCATGCCGCTCGACTCGACACCGCGGATCTTCGATTTCTTGATCTTGAAATCGAAGGGCAGGGTCGTTCCGACACAGGCGACTGCGACCTTCTGGTTTGCCGCGACATTCGGCGCGCCGCAGACGATGGTGAGCGGCTCGTCGTCGCCTATGTCGACCTGGCAGACCGAGAGTTTCTCTGCGTCGGGGTGTGCGTTCTTTTCGAGGACCCGTCCTACGACCACGTCATGAAGTTGCGGCGCGAAGCTTTCGAGACCCTCGACTTCGGCGGTCGAAAGTGTGAGATCGGTACAGAGTTGTTCGGGCGTGATGTCATCGAGACGGACATGCCGCGCCAGCCAGCGCATCGAGACGAACATCAGAATTGCTCCAGGAAGCGAATGTCGCCTTCGAGGAGGTGTCGAACATCGTCGATGGCATGACGCAGCATGACGAGTCGGGACAAGCCGAGACCGAAGGCGAAGCCGCTCCACTCTTCCGGGTCGATCCCGCCAGCGCGCAAGACATGGGGATGGACGAGACCGCAGGGCAGCAATTCGATCCAGGTCGTTCGTTGGCAGACGCTGCAGCCGGACTTGCAGAACGGACAGCGCGCATCGAGTTCGAAGCCGGGCTCGACGAAGGGGAAATGACCGGGTCGAAGTCGAACGTCGAGGTCGCGACCGAAGATCCCGCGCAGCAGCGTCTTCATCGTCCCGATCAGATGGGCGACGGAGATGTCGTGGCCGACCACCATGCCTTCCATCTGGTAGAAGGTGTGGTCGTGGCTCGCATCCGTCGTTTCCTGTCTGAATACGCGCCCCGGCGCGACCACGCGAAAGGGCGGCTCGAGTCGTTCCATCGCGCGAATCTGGACCGGCGAAGTATGCGTGCGAAGAACCAGTCGACCCTGTTCGTCGCAATAGAAGGTGTCTTGTGAATCCCGCGCCGGATGGTCCCGCGTGATGTTCAGCGCTTCGAAATTGTAGTGGTCGAGTTCGACCTCGGGTCCGTCGAGAACTTCGTAGCCCATCGAGACGAAGAGATCTTCGAGTTCGCGCGTGACCTGCGTGATCGGATGGAGGCTGCCGCGGGGGGCCGCCGGGGCGGGCAGGGTTGGGTCGAATCCATCGGCGCGTCTGGCGGCGTCGAGTTTCCCGCTCTCGAACGCGACCTGACGCTGCTTGATCAGCTCGAGGATCGCTTGCTTGAGGCTGTTGGCCTTTTGGCCGTGGGTCTTGCGCTGCTCCGGTTCGAGCTTCGGAATCTCCGCGAGCATCGCCGCGACAACGCCTTTCTTACCGACGAATTCGCGCTCGATGTCCTTGAGGGCCGCCGCGTCCGCGCACGCTCCGATGCGCTCGCGCGCGTCCTGGAGAGTGTCTTCGGGGTTCATCGTTTTTCCTTTTTCGGCAATTCTCTTGCCGATAGACCGTTTTGCGGGGGTGATCGTGCTTCGAAGTCGGCGGAGATTACCGGATTCGTGCGCTCAAGCACAGATGAGAGCTGCCACAGAGGCCGGATCGAGCGGGTTCACGGGGTCTCGGGCGAAGACCGCACGGGTGATTCGGCGTCCACCGGATTCTCGATCCGGATCGCTGTTAGGGCTGCGATGGCGACCAGCACGGCGGCCATCCAATAGGGAAAGGCCTGGTCCTGATCGTAGAGTGCGCCGGCGATCAGCGGACCGACGACCCGGGCTGCCGAAGCCGAGGACTGGAAGACCCCCATCACGATCCCGCGCGAACCCTCGTCTGCGCGCGTCGACACCAGACTCATCATCGGCGGTTGCGAGATGCCTCGACCGACGGCAGCCAGCATCAGCGGCAGCAGCAGAAAGGGCGCGGTCTGCGGGAGGGGGACTGCGAAGAAGGCGACCGCCATCAGACTCAAGCCAACCAGAATGAGCCGCCTCTCGTGAAAGCGGGCCGCCAGCCGCTTCATGGCGCCGCCCTGGATGCCTCCCATGACGACGGCCATACCGAGCATGATGAGGCCGACGCCGAGCGCATCGAAGCCGAAGCGATGCAGCATCAAGAAGGCGAAGGTCGTTTCGAGCTGTGTCACGGCCACGCTGAAAAGGAAATAGACGAAGCAGATTCGACCGATCACGGGATTGCGGAGGACGTCGAGGCGACTCGTCATGTTTGCGACCGGACGGTTCTCATGGCGCGCGGGCTCACGTAGCGCGATGGCCGCCCAGATGAAATTGGCGGCCGCCATCGCGGCGGCCACGAGCATGGGCACGCCATGGCCGGCTCGCGCCAGCAGTCCGCCGATCGGCGGACCCAGCGTAAATCCGACGGCGAACGAAGCGCCGATCATGCCCATCCAATGGGTGCGGTCGGCTTCCTCCGTCACATCGGTCAGATAGGCGGTCGCGACACTGATATTGGAGCCGAAGATGCCCGAGAGCAGTCGCGCCAGGAAAATCTGCGGAAGCGAGTCGGCAAGCCCCAGAAACAGCAGCGAGATCGCGGTTCCCGCAATCGTGATCAACATGACCGTGCGGCGGCCGATGCGGTCCGAGAGCCTCCCCCAGAGCGGCGAGAAGAGGAACTGCATCGCGGCATGACTGGTGAGCAGGAGGCCGAGCAGGGCGCCGTTGGCGCCGTAATGATCCGCCCAAAAGGGCAGGATCGGAACGACGATGCCGAAGCCGATCAGGTCGACGACGATCACGCTGAACAAAACGCCCAGGACGCCCATCCGGGCGGGACTCGGCGACTCGCTCGACTCGCTCGATTCGCTCAATTCTCGTCACTCCAAAGGGGGTTCCGGCCACTCACCTGAGGCGGCAAGCTAGCAGCGTCGTTCGGCGCATCCCGTGGGCTCGATTCTCAAGGTCGATTTGCGAGTGGCCGATCATCGCCGCAACGATGCGTTTCGTTGCTGCAACATCTTGAATTGCCTAATTTGGCGCAAGTTCCGGAGCGGAGGAGAGGCTCATTGTGACGGATTCAGCCCTCGATAAAACCGAGAAGAGAGACCAGAACTCGAAGTCCGAGAACACGCTCCAGGAATGGTCGACGCAGCAGCGCGCGGCGGAAGCCATGGTGCCGATCATCGGCGAGCTCTACCGCGAGCACGGCGTCATCGTGACGCTCTTCGGCAATTCGCTCGTCAACAAGTCACCGCTCGAAATCATCGATCTCCATCGCCTCGCCCGCGTCAACGTCGACGAGGCGACCAGCGTCTCGGACACCTATCCGATCCTGGCCGCCATGGCCGAACTCGACCTTGGTCCAGCACGCATCGACGCTGGCAACCTCGTCAGCCATTGGCGGGTTCTCGCGGGCGACGTCTCTGTGGGCGATTTCGTACGCGACGAACTCGCCGGAATTGCGACCGGAAAGGCTTCGATCCGCCCGAATTCGCAGGATGTGGTGCTCTACGGATTCGGCCGAATCGGTCGTCTGGTCGCGAGAATCCTCGCTGGCAAGACCGGCGGCGGCGACAATCTTCGACTGCGCGCGATCGTCGTGCGGCCGGGCGGCGACGATGATCTCGCCAAACGCGCGAGCCTACTCCGGCGCGATTCGATCCACGGCCCGTTTACGGGCGAAGTCGCCATCGACGAAGCCGAAAACACGCTCATCATCAATGGCAACGTCGTCCACGTCATCTACGCCAGCGGCCCCGAGGATGTCGACTACACGAATTACGGCATTCGCGATGCGATCGTCGTGGACAACACGGGCATGTGGCGGACCCGCGAGGAGCTCTCGAAGCATATCGCCGTCGAGGGCGCCTCGAAGGTCATCCTGACCGCGCCGGCCAAGGGCGACATCCCGAATATCGTCTACGGCGTGAATCATCACGGCATGATCGAGTCGGGCGATGTGCTCTCCGCCGCGAGCTGTACCACGAATGCGATCGTCCCGGTTCTGAAGGCCGTCCACGACGAGTATTTCATCGAGAACGGTCATGTCGAATCGATCCATGCCTTCACCAACGATCAGAATCTGATCGACAACTACCATCGCAAGGCACGCCGAGGTCGCGCTGCGCCGCTCAACATGGTCGTCACCGAGACCGGAGCCGTAAAGGCCGTCGCGAAGTGTCTTCCCGAGTTGGCAGGCAAGTTGACGGGCAACGCGATTCGGGTTCCGACGCCGAACGTGTCGCTCGCGGTCATGAGTCTGAGTCTGCGCGATGCCGTCTCGAAGGAGTCGCTCAACGACTACCTGCGGAGAGTCTCGCTCGAGGGCGATCTCCAGAATCAGATCGATTTCGCGAATTCGCCGGAAGTGGTTTCGAGCGACTTCGTGGGGAATCGATTTGCCGGGATCGTCGATGCGCAGGCGACGCTGGTCCAGAACAACCAATGCGTGCTTTACGTCTGGTACGACAATGAGTTCGGGTATAGCCGGCAGGTCGTGCGCTGTCTCGAGGAACTGGCGGGGATCGTGATGCCCAATTTCCCGAAGCGGGCCACCAAGGCGTAGCCGTTCCCTGCTCGGCTTCGAAGACCGCGAGTGCGCGCGAACGCTTCGCCGTATTTCCTACATTCCAGGCGTAGATCGGCTCGGCAATCCGAAGGGCAGCGTGAGCGCCAGCCCGATTCGCGGGGCCGGGTCGTAACTCTGTTCGTAGAGCTTGTCTCCGGTCGAGTTCTCGACGCGGATATGGCCGGCGAACGCGAGACCAAAGTGAAAGTCGAAGTAGGCGTCGTCGTAGAGGCGCAAGCGGAGACCGACTTCGAGGGGAACGGAGGTGATCTCGCCGATTCCGTTTCGATCGGCGACGAAGCCATTGTCGTCGAGTCGGAAGCGGTTGCGCTCGTAGCCGGCCGAGAAGCGGATCTGGATGGCTTCATTCGGGCCCCAGAGCAGGGTGGCCAGTCCGCCCTGAGTCCAGCTGCCTTCGGTTCGCAGTTGCATATCGCTCGTGATCGTCCAATCGAAGGAGACGATCGGGAAGGTCTCCGCGTTTTCCTCGAGCTGGCTCGTCACGCCGAGGCCGGCGCCGATGCGGATTCCTTCGGTGATCTGCCAGCGGACGAGTGCCGACGCACCGCCGGTCACGGCGCTTCGCCGGGATCCGGTTTCGCCGGAATAACGAATCGGGATGGCGGTGGCGAGCGAGAATCGATCGCCAATCAGAATCGTCGCGCTCGGCGTGATGTCGACGGTATTGATTGGACCCCAGGGATCGCGAGGCAGCTCCGCGGATCCATAGACCGACGGTACGCCGGGTGCTCCGTCGAGTCGAAACTCGTAGTTCGAATATTGATAGGCCGCGTCGATGCCGACCAGGATCGATTCGTTGATCGGCCCACCAAAATCGCCGGCGATCGTGGTCGTCCAGGATTCAAAACTGTCTCCGCCCGCGGTTCGGGTCTTGAACTCCGCTTGAAATTTCGAGCGCAGCTGTCCGCGCCATTCGAAGCGGGCGGCGGGGTCATCAAGGGCGGAGACATGGGCGAACGCAAGACTCGGTGCCAGGCCAACCGAGAACGCCAGAATCTGGGTGAGCGCGATTCGGCGCTGCCTGGGGCTCGTCGATTTTCGGCGAGAAGCTAATCGGAACGACAGGCGAGTCGCCTCGACAAACGAAACCAGCATGGGCACGCCCTCCCCATCAACGCTCGTACGAATTGCGGACCGTTTTCAGAAGAGTCGCGCGACCCGGGCGGTCCGTAAAGAAGGCGACCGAAATATTCCGGCGCATTCTTCAGTCGACGCGATTCGCGACGTGCGGCTGGGGTCAGTCGGGCTCGGGTGGGAGATGGCCGACCTGGTTGAAGCTGACGAGATGGGGCTCGGGGTCGAGGACGAGTTCCGTGATCGCACAATTGTCCATCATGCGATTCCAGCGGCTGTAGTCATTGTCCAGGATCAGGCCGAAGGCGATCGAAAGTGCCCCGCCGTGGCTGACGACGACGACGCGTTCGCCCGGATGTCGGTCCGTGATTCGACGCAAGGCGCCTGCGATTCGGTCTCCGACCTGCTTCGGGCTTTCGCCGCCGTGGGGGCGATAGTCGTGGTCGAGGCGCATGTTGTGAAAGAGCTTCTTGTCCTCGAAGAGATGGGCAAAAGACAACCCTTCCCATTCGCCCAGGTCGTATTCGACCAGATCCTCGTCGAGTTCCGGGGTCAGGCCCAGTGGTTCAGCGATCGCGACTGCCGTGTGATGGGCACGATCGAGGGGACTGGCGTAGACGCAGCTGACGGGATCGTGGTTCGCCTTGATGAAGGCTGCGGCGGCAGCGGCCTGACCGCGACCATGGGCGGTCAGCGGCGTGTTGATCGAGCCGTGCCAGACCGCATCGATATTGGCGGAGGTTTGACCGTGGCGAACGAGCGTGAGCAGGGTGTGCGACGACTGCGACGAGTGTGATGATCCCATGGAGGCCGGATCATACAGGCAACCGGGCGCGTTGCAGCGCGGATCGCAGCGCTATTGGCGATCCCCGACCGATACGTGTCCGAATCGCGAGAGCCAGCGAAGCGGCGACATCCCGTCGATTCGGGCCTGCGTCGCCGCCCGCGTGAGCGGACGGATGGGCGCAGCGGTCTCAGCGTCCATCGAAGCGAACGGCTGGCTTCGGTTGATTGCGATCAGGGCCTCGCGCGCGGATGGGCTCGTCGAGACGGCGCGGTCCAGAACCGTGACCGATTCGGCGGATTCGACAGCCGCCGGGGTCTCGGCGAAGCAAGGTGACGTTGCGACGCATGCCAGCAGAGCGAGGCCAAGCGAGCCGCGCATGGCGATGTGCCCAAAGCCCCGATTTGAAATGTCGTAAAAAACACCCATTAGAGTATCCGTCGTCGGCCGGGCGAGAGACTTGAGAAATCTGGGTGGGAAACCCATCTTTTCTAGGAGTGCTGGAATCTCGTGCGCAGGAGGAGCGCAGCGGGTGGGCTCAAGCGTTCTCGAGCAGCTCGACGAGATCGTCTCGGGACAGTCGGGTGCTTCCATCCGCGTCTTCGAGCGCGGCGTCCGCGAGCGCGCGCTTGCGACTGTGCAGTCGGAGGATGCCCTCTTCGACCGTGTCGCGGGCGATCAGCCGGTGGACGACGACGGGTCGCTCCTGGCCGATGCGATGGGTCCGATCCGCCGCCTGGGCCTCGACAGCGGGATTCCACCAGGGATCGAGAAGGAAGACGTGGTCGGCGGCAGTGAGGGTCAGACCGGTCCCGCCGGCGCGCAGCGACAAAAGCATCACGGGTTCGCCCTCGCCGGATTGAAAGCGATCGACCACTTCGCCGCGATTGCGGGTGGAACCGTCGAGTCGCAGCCACTCGATGTCGCGCTCGCGGAGTCCGGGTTCGACGAGGTCGAGCAGGCTCGTCCACTGCGAAAAGACCAGCGCCCGATGCCCGTCGGCGACCGCTTCTTCGAGTCGGGCGTAGAGCGTTTCGAGTTTGCTCGAGGAGTTGTTGGTGGCCTCCTGGCCCGGGACCAGGCTCGAATGACAAGCGGCCTGACGCAACCGGAGCAACGCTTCGAGCGCGGCCATGACGTTGCCGCCGGCGCGCAGGCGCTCGACCACGGACCGCACGGTGGCGGCGCGAACGCTGTCGTAGACCGCGCGTTCTTCCGTCGAGAGTTCGCAATCGAGCACGACCTCGGACAGCGGGGGCAGGTCCGGGGCGACGTCTTTCTTGAGCCGGCGAAGAAGAAAGGGCCTTATTCGCTGGCGCAGACGTGTGGCGACCTCGGCGTCGCCCTCGGCGATGGGACGGGAATAGCGTTCCCTGAACTGGCTGCGGCCGCCTAATAGACCGGGGTTCAAGAAATGCAGCTGGCTCCAGAGTTCGTCGAGTCGATTCTCGACGGGCGTCCCGGTCAGCGCGAAGCGGGCGCGCGCGTCCAGTTCGAGGGCCGCCCGTGCGATCTGGCTTTCCGGATTCTTGATCATCTGGGCCTCGTCGAGCACGACGCAATCCCAGGTGGGCTCGGTGAGTTCCTTCTTGTCCTGACGAAGCAGCGCGTAGCTCGTGATCGTGAGGTCGGCCTTCGGGTCGAGCCTTCGCCCGGGTCCGTGGTAGAGCGAGACCCGCAATTCCGGCCGAAAGCGCTCGGTCTCGCGCTCCCAGCCGTGGAGCACGCTCGTGGGAGCGACCACCAGGGTCCGCCCTTCGATTGCGCAGAGCGCCTGCAAGGTCTTTCCCAGTCCCATGTCGTCGGCGAGCAGCGCTCCGAGCCCGGCGCGTCGCAGGAAGACGAGCCAATCGACGCCCTGGCGTTGATAGGGGCGCAATACGCCTGTCAGATTCGCAGGGATTTCTGCTTCGGGAATCCCCTCGAAGCCCTCGAGCAGCGGTCGAAGACCCTCGAGTGCCGGCGGTGGGGGTTGATCGAGGTCTTCACAGAGCAGGGCCAGATCGGGCAATGCGTGCCGGGCGACCCGGCCTCGCGCGTCGAGGGCCGTCAGCAGGTCGGCGAGGCGATCTCCATATTGCTTGAGCCAATCCGCAGGCAGGGTCGCGAAGCCGCCACCATCGAGTGCGACGACGGACTCGCCGGCCGCCCACGCGCGCAGAACGGAACTGGCTTGTGCGCCGACGGGGTCCGCGCCGATGGCATCGGTCGTTGGGTGCGGCCGGCCCGCCGCGCTCTCGACACTCCCGTCACTCTGGATACTGAAGTCGAGCAAGACGCGATCGTCATCGATCTGAAGTGAGGGCGTGAGCTGGCCGCGCAGCTGGAAATCGTGATGGGCATCGCCGATGACCTCGATCGACGTTCCCTCTAGTCGCGTGGCGAATTCGATGGCCTCCGTCGACGAGAGGCTCACCGCATGGCCCGGTCGCAGGCCGAGCTCGCTGCGGAGCTGGGTGATCGCCGTGTTTTCGGCGCCTTCGTTTCGAATCGGGACTTCGCCTCCGCCGAGATGGACGAGGTGGCCCGCGTCGATGCGTGCGACGACGGGGCGGCCATAGACGAGGGTGGGCAGAATGGCGAGGCCATCGCGTTCGCGGCGGACTTCGATGCGAATTCGCGGACGTTCTCCGCGTCGCGTTCGAGGCAGTTTCCCGGTTTCGATCTTGAGCACGATGCGTTCTTCGAGATCGGGGATGACTTCTGTCACGAGAGTCGCGAGATCGTCGTCGCTATAGAATCGGCCGCGCGGCAGGTCCGCGAGTTCGCGACCCGTGAGGCGGTTCTTCGCCATGGGATGCAAGGCTTCGCCCGCCCGGACCACGCCGTTTCGAAAGGCGCGGTCGATTCGGCGATCCTGTTCGATGAAGAGTCGAACCCCGCCGGGTGCATCGACGACGCGTGCGTTCATGCCGAGTGGCTCGGATTCGATCCGGATCGCCTGGCCTTCGAGGAAGACGCGCTCGGTTCCCGCGAGATGGTCGAGGAGCCGCGTCAGCGCTGGGCGGGAAGTTGCATCCGCCGGGCGCGAGGCCAGTGTGCGTTCGATGGCGAGGTCTGCCGGTGTCGCCACGAAGTCCGGGCCGATCCGGTGGCCGGCCGCCGCAGCCGTCAGACTGCCGCGAAGTGGCGTGCGCACGCCATTCGATTCGATGGCGCGGTTCATGTGGAGGTCGCCGCCGCGCTCTTCGAGTTCGTAGACGATGCGTCCCCGGCCTTCGCCCTGGATCGGCAAGCTCTCGCCTGATTTCGAGGACTGGCGAATCGCGATCACACAGGCGACGACATGTTCGCAGGGGTCCTCGATGATCGAACAACTGCATTCCCAGTCCTCGTCGCCTGGATGCAGTGTGACTTGCGGTGCGATCAGGCCGCCGCGTGTGGACACGCATAACGTGATGTCATGCTCGCCTTCTTCTTCGATGCTGACGGCCTTGGCTCGCGCCAGCTGAACGCCCCGGGACCAGGTCGGTCGCGGGCAGGCTTCTTGTATCGCCTCGAAGATCGATTGAATTCCTTCCAAGGCGCTATTGAACCTTCTTTTCCGGTTGCTTCTCGGAAGCTTCGGGACGCACGATGGGGAAGTGCCTCTTCGCCCATGTGTCGAGCTCACGGTTGAGCGCTTCGGCCTCGTTCGATTCCGGATTCGCTTCGACGAACTTGGCGAGATGCGCGAGCGCCCGTC
>Ga0310120_10003296_pt1 | contig 11548 bp, 10 predicted proteins | sample CB27_AW_983_MG_FD_203506 | JGI IMG/M metagenome (GOLD analysis project Ga0310120, IMG submission 203506) | Marine microbial communities from Western Arctic Ocean, Canada - CB27_AW_983 | ecosystem: Environmental > Aquatic > Marine > Oceanic | place: Canada: Western Arctic Ocean | collected... | reverse complement strand
CGTCGCGCAGGCGAACGGCTTCGAACCCGCCGTCCTCCGCCAACTCGATCGTCGACTCGATGATTCGGCGCGCCCGTTCCTCGAGCCTCGGCTCCGCAATCTCTGCAACCATCGCCGTATTGAAACACGTTTCACCCCAGAATGAAACACGTTTCACTTCTGCACATCGCACCCGACTCGCCATGAAGGAGCCGTCGCGGGCGCGAAGCCAACGTAGGCCGGGGATGATCTACCCTGCCGCTCCCGATGGACAGCGCCCGCGACGGAGTACGCACGGATCCCCCGAGATTGCCCGAGACCATTCGGGAATTCTGTCGCTCTGTGCTCGAGCAGGGAGACCTCTCCGCGAAACTCGCACCGCCCGTCGACCGCCACGGCACCCGGTTGCCGGATTCTCGTCGCGGCCGGCCGTTCGAGATCGAGCGGCCCGCGCGCGCGGCGGGTCTGCGCATGACCGGGGGCAGCGACAGTCTCCCGCGACCCGGTGAACTCGGGGATCCGGCACACCGAATACGCTGCCTCTCCCGATTCGCTCACCATGAATTGATGGCCGTCGAACTCTTCGCCTGGGCCTTGCTGCGCTGGCCGAAAGTACCGGAGGGGCTGCGCCGCGGCTGGCTCTCGGCCCTGATCGACGAACAGCGACATTGCCGTCTCTATCTGGCGAGACTCGAGGCGCATGGCGGTCGCTTCGACACGGATGACCATTCGGATTACTTCTGGCGGCAGAGCCCGACGATCGCCGCGTCCGACTCCGGGGCGAGCGCTTTTCTCGCCGCCATGGGGCTCACACTCGAACAGGCCAACCTCGATTTCACACTGACCTACCGTGATGCCTTTGCCGAAGCCGGTGACCACGAGAGCGCGCGCGTCTGCCAGACTGTTCACGATGAAGAGATCGCCCACGTCGCGCTCGCGGCCCATTGGATCAAGCGCCTGGGCCAGCGAAACGGCGGCGAACCGGATCGAGAAATCAGCGACCTCGATGGCTATCTCGCAGCCGTCCCCTTCCCTCTCGGTCCGGCGCGCGCAAAGGGTCGTCGATTCGAAGTCGGCGCACGCCGCCGCGCGGGGCTCAGTGAGAAACTGATCGAGCACGTTCGGGTCGCACGATCCTCACAACAGCAGGCCGTGCCGAACGAAACCCTGCTGCTTCCCAATCTGGGCGCCGAGGAAGGCGAGGATTGGCACGCGATCCAGACCGAACCCCGAGTCGACCTGGCCGCCCGATTGTGGTGCTTGCTCTTCGCCGCCGATGCTTATTTATGCATCCCCGGAAAATCGGATGGCGAGAGCCGGAAGAATTCCTGTCGGGATCTCTGGCCGGTTGGTCTGGGGGCCGTCCCCGAGCGAGCGGTTTTCGATTGGCTCGCGAAGACGAGCGCGCCGCTCGCCTGGCTCAACACTGCAACCCTCGAACGCGAAAACCTCGCGCTCGGGCGACAAGCTCTCGCCGGCCCGTCGGCCTCCGTCGTGAACCAGGTCCACGACAAGGCGTTCGCCATCAAAACGGCGCGCGAACTCGAACTCGACCGGGGCGGGCTCGAGCGATGCCTGCGGGTGATCGATGCACAGTCGCTCCAATCGCCGGATGCGCTGATCGAAGAACTCGACCGTGTGCTGCGCGAGTGGCCCGATTGGATGCATCGGAAGTTCACGCTCAAACCCCGATTCGGGAGCAGTGGACGAGGACGGGTCGCCGGAGACGAAACCCTGAACCGCGATTCGGTTCGCGGGACCTTCCCGCGCCTGGCCGCGCGGGGCGGCGCCATCTTCGAACCCTGGCTCGAACGACGACGGGATCTCTCGGTGGCGCTGCTCGTGCCGACACCCGAGGAAAGAGACGCGGCCACCATTCTTCTCGGATCCCTGGAGATGCTCAACACCGCGGGCGGGGTCTACCGCGGACATTGCGGCGAGATCGATTCGCGGGGTCGCGTCTTCTCGGGGCACGCCGAAGACGAGACGTTACGCGGCGATGCAGCTGCTGTGGCGAATCGTGCGAGACAAGCTGGATTCTCCGGACCTTGCGGGGTCGACGCCTTCATCTACGTCGACGGCGACGGTCGCGAACGGCTGCGAAGTCTCGTCGAATTCAACGCGCGAATGACCATGGGCCTCGTCACGATCGGCCTGGTCCGGCGTGCGCTTCCCGAGATTCGCGAGTCGCAGGGATTGTCGCCCGGCGAACGGCACGGATTTCTTCTGACTTTCGTCGAAGCAGGCACCGAGCATCGACTCGAGGCGTTGCTCCAGGCAAGCGGCGAAGATGCGATCGCGATCCGATTGGACTCCGACTCTCTCGCCGGCGACTTTCGACCGGTCCTCGTCTTCGCACGCGACCGGAATCCGCTGCGTCAAGCCCATCGTGACATTTTCGGCTGCTAGGGTCTCGGCCATGACCCACGACGATGCGAAGAATGTGAGTTCGACTTCGAACCCCGATGGTGAGAGCAGGGAGCGGCGATGACGCGAAGGGCCGTACTCTTCGACCTCGGAGGCGTCGTACTCGGATCTCCGCTCCACGCGATTCGCGACTATGAACGGGAACTCGGCTTCGAACGCAACGCAATCAATCTCGTCGCGGCCAACACCGCGCCTTCCGGGGCATGGTCTCGACTCGAGCGAGGCGAAATCGAAATGGAGGCCTTCTACGCAGCCTTCGAGTCCGATTGCGCGGCGGCCGGACTGACGATGGACGCTCGGGTCATGATGGAAAAGATGTCCGAAGCGACTGCACCCCGACCCGCCATGCTCGATGCGATTGCCGAACTTCGTGCCGCCGGCTTTCGAGTCGGCGCACTTACCAATAATTGGGCGCAAGCGGAAGACGCCGAACGAGACGATGGAACGCGCGCGTTACGAGATCGATTCGATGTCTTCATCGAATCCAGCGTCGAGGGACTTCGGAAGCCCGATCCGAAAATCTATCAGCTGGCCTGCAGTCGGCTCGAAGTCGAGGCGACCGAGGTGATCTTCCTCGACGACATCGGCGGCAATCTGAAGCCGGCCCAGGCCATGGGGATGGCCACCATCAAGGTCGACGACCCCGAGACCGCTCTGGCCGAGCTCTCTCAACTCGTCGGAATCCGCCTCGCGCAAGAGCCTTGACCTGGATCAGTCGGGGTATTCGACTCGCGCGCGACCCTTCACGATGCCTTGGCAGGTGAGTACCCAGCCGTCGTCGACCTGCCGCTGATCGATGCCACCATCGTTCATCAACATATCGACTTCGCCCTCGACAACCTTGGCCATACAGCAGCCACAATAGGCTTCTTCACAGGCAAAGGGCGGTTCGAGTCCGGCGCGTCGCGCGGCCGCGAGGATCGTCTCGCCTTCGCCGAGCTCGACATGGGTTTCGGTTCCATCGAGCTTGATCTGCACGACGGCACCGCCACTGGTATCGACGGACGCTGCATTCGGATCCGTGCTGGCTGGCGATTCCGGCGATTCGAAGCGCTCGATGAAGACCTGTTGCGAATCGATCTCGAGATTGGAAAGGCCGCTCTCGACCACATCCATGAAAGGACCGGGACCGCAGATATAGAAATCGGCGTCCGTTCGAGGACCGATCTCTTGCACGACGAGGGCTGCCTCGACGAATCCGTGGACGTCATCGAGGCGATGAACGAGTTCGAATCGGTCTTGAAAATCCGAGAAGATCGCGGCCAACTCTTCCTTGAAGATGATCGATTGATCATCCCGGTTCGCATAAAGGAGTTTCACGGACCGCGACGTCGTCTGCAACGCGGTCTTGATGATCGAGATGATCGGCGTAATGCCCGACCCACCCCCGAATAACACGATCGGGGTTTCACGCGGCTCCAGGCAGAAATTCCCCGTCGGCCGCATGACCTCGAGGGTCGAGCCCACGACGACTTCGTCGTTCATCCAATTCGATGCACGTCCGTCGACGACCCGCTTGACCGTCACCTTGATTTCTGAATCGATGTCGGGCGCGCTGGCGAGGGAATAACAACGAACGATCCGATGGCCATCGACTTCGACGCGAAAAGTCAGGAACTGCCCAGACCGGTAGCTGAACCGCTCTCCCAGCTCTTGCGGAATGTCGAGTACGAACGATTTCGAATCGATGGTTTCGTCGATGACCTCTGCCACGCGAAGGGGGTGGTAGGGCCCATCCAGGGATGTCATCCGGTCTAGGTCTCCTCGATACTCTCGTTGCGACGACTTCTTTTTCGACTTCTGCTTCGTTCGCGCCCCGGACCCGACGCGAACGCGCAGCCCAATTCAAAGCGGTCGGGACTCTACCAGATCCCGCACGAAGCGAAATTCTTTGTCCGCGATCCAGCGCTATCCCGGTTCGTTCAGCCAATCGCGCGGCGGAAGGAAGTCGCTGTAGAGAGCCGCCTCGGGCGTTCCGGGCTCGGGCGACCAGTCGTAGCGCCAGCTGACCTGCGGTGGCATCGAAGCGAGCACCGACTCTGTCCGCGCGCCCGTCTGGAGCCCGAATCGAGTCCCACGATCCTGCAGCAGGTTGAACTCGACGTAGCGCCCTCGGCGGTAGAGCTGGAACTCCCGCTCTCGCTCGCCCCACTCGATGTCTCGACGGCGTTCCACGATCGGTACGTAAGCCTGCAGGAAAGCATCCGCCGTACTTCGCCAGAGCAGGAAGGCCTTCTCGAACCCGCCCTCGTCGAAATCGTCGAAGAAGATGCCCCCGATTCCACGCTGCTCGTTTCGATGGGGAAGATGGAAGTACTCGTCGCACTGCTTCTTGAAGCGCGAATAGAGTTCAGGAGAATGAACTTCACACGCCGCGCGCGCCGTCTGATGCCAAAAGATGGCGTCCTCTTCGAATCCGTAATAGGGCGTGCAGTCGAAGCCTCCTCCGAACCACCAGACGGCTTCGGCACCCCCCGATCGCGGTGCCAGAAAGAATCGAAAATTCGCGTGGCAGGTCGGGACATAGGGATTGCGTGGATGCACGATCAGAGAAATCGAGATCGCTTCATAGGCTTGCCCGGCGAGCTCGGGTCGCCGCTGGGTCGCCGCAGCGGACAATTCCCGGCCCTCGGTATGGGTAAAATTCACCGCCGCCTTTTCGATCAACGGTCCATTCTCGGCCACCCGAGGTCTCGACACGCCGCCGCCCGGCCTCGGGATCTCCTCCTCACGGAAGCGGACTTCGCCATCGAGATCCTCGAGGGTCTGAGAGATCCGGTCCTGGAGCGTGATCAGGAATTCGCGGACGGCCTCTCGGTCGGGGATTTCGGACGGCGCCTCGGCCATGGTTGCGATCCTCTGCTTGGTTGCGGTTCCGGAGTGTGACGACCTGGGAGGTGCCCGAGACCGGGTGCGAAAAATACCAGATCGAGCCCTCCGGCACCGGACGTGGCTCATCCTCGCGTGCCTCGATAGACTGCGCCGCCTCTGCAGACTTTGATGCCCCTGATTCGGGGGAGGCGTTCGTCGCGTCGTACGCGCGTGACCGATTCGAAGTGCTCTGAGACCGCTCGCAGGAAGGCCACTCTCGACCCTGGCTCTTCTCTGCGGAAATCACTCACCCGAGGATCGTCGTGACCAGCCGTCCAGCCCAGCGACCCGCCCGCCCCCACTTTTCTTCCGGCCCGTGCGCAAAACGACCCGGCTGGGAAACCGGGCAGCTCGCCGGCGCGCTGGTCGGTCGCTCCCATCGAGCCGCTCCGGCCAAAGCGCGCATTCAGGAAGTATCGACTCGCAGCCGGGCCATCCTGGGCATTCCCGACGATTGGTGTCTGGGGCTGGTACCCGCGTCCGATACCGGCGCGGTCGAGATGATCCTGTGGTCCGTGCTGGGCGCTCGTGGCGTCGACATGTTGGCCTGGGAGAGCTTCGGCTCCGGTTGGATCACCGACGTCGCAAAACAACTCCAGATCGAGGATCACCGTGTCTTCGAGGCGGACTATGGCCGTTTGCCAGACCTCGCGAGCGTCGACTTCCGTCGCGACGTCGTCTTCACCTGGAATGGCACAACGTCGGGCGTACGCGTTCCGAATGGCGACTGGATCCCGAGCGATCGAGAGGGGCTGACGATCTGCGATGCGACGTCCGCCGCCTTCGCGATGGACCTCGCTTGGGACAAACTCGATGCGGTGACCTGGTCCTGGCAGAAGGCGCTCGGCGGAGAAGCCGCCCACGGCATGCTGGCGCTCTCGCCGCGCGCGGTCGAGCGACTGGAAACCCATACGCCGCAATGGCCCATGCCCAAGGTTTTTCGTCTCACAAAGAATGGCAAGCTCAATCGAAGCATCTTCGAAGGCTCGACCATCAACACGCCGTCCATGCTCTGCGTCGAGGACGCGCTCGACGGCCTGGCGTGGGCCGAGTCCGTCGGCGGACTCGAGGGTCTGATGACGCGAACGAAAGCGAATCTGGCGACCGTCGAGCGATGGGTGAAGGACTCCTCCTGGGTCGATTTTCTCGCTGAAGATCCGGAGACCCGGTCTTCGACATCCATCTGCCTGCGCATCGTCGATGAATGGACCGAAGGCCGACAGCAGGATCAGATCGCCGCGACCGTCAAGGCCGCGGCCAAGCTTCTCGACGCCGAGGGCATCGCTTTCGACATCGGATCGTATCGCGACGCGCCCCCCGGCCTGCGGCTGTGGGGCGGTGCGACGGTCGAGACCGCCGATCTCGAAGCACTCCTACCCTGGCTCGACTGGGCGTGGAACGAAGTGAAGTCGAAGGTCTAACAAGAACGCCGATTCGACGCTCGAGCGATGCAGCCGCGTGCGGTCCACGCGGCGACCTCGACGATGATCGACGACGACTCTCAATCCAGAACGGCGACCTTCAGAGCTTGCAGCCTCTGGAGTTGTTCCTCCTGCGTCCGCAGCCGATCCTTTTTCACGTCGAGCTCGGCGCGAAGCGACGCGTAGAGTATTTCCTGGTTGCGCATTCGCTTGCGCATTCGCACCTCCGTCTCACGAGCCAACTCGAGATCATCCTCGAGCTTGGTGGCTTTCTCGAGACTAGAGGCCAATTCGGAGCGTGATTCTTCGAGAGCGGCTTCCAGGGTCGAAGGCTCGGGGATCGAACGTGGCGCCGTTGCCTCTTCGAGCGCTCGGCGGGATCTCGCAAGTTCGCTTTCGAGATCGGAAAGGGAATCCGTGAGGGCCTGTTTTTCCGATAGCGCCCGGTCGCGTTCGAGTCGAAGGTGCTCGACCTCGGTCTCGTGATCGCGAATCCGCGCTGACGTTCCGAGGGGTTGATCGAAGCCCTTCATCTTGCGTCGCTTGGATTTGTCGGCGCGCTTTCGAAGGCCCGTCAATTCTTCCGCCTGGCGTTTTCGCGCCTGTGATTCCCGGGATAGTTCAGTGCCGAGCCGCTTCGCTTTCTCTTCACGAGTGGTGGCCTTCGCTTCCCACGTGGCGGCACGCGCGTCGGCTCTTCGCCACAACTGAATCAACACCAGGAACCCCGCGATCAAAACACCGCCGATCAACATCCAGCCTTCACCACTCAGCATGATCGATCCTCCGCAACCAATTTCGTGCTCCCCCTCCATGAGATCGGTCGTCGTCCAGTCTACACTCCCTCCGCGTCGCCAGCCCCCGATGCGGGCGATCGCAGGCCGGCCGAGGTTCCGGACACGACCGTCCGCGGGGCCGGTGAGGAGCAAATCGAGCGTGGGACATGCAGACCGGCTGATTCGAGCGTCCAATCAGCTTTCGAAGCGTCTCGACCCGATCCGATTCGGCAACCCCGTGACCCATGTCTACAACCCGCTTCGCCACGCGGGGCGTGGATACCGGCGCTACGTCCGCCGATTTGGGAACAGCCGCAAGCGCGTCGTCTTCCTCGGTATGAATCCAGGGCCCTATGGAATGACCCAGACGGGCGTGCCCTTCGGAGAGATCCGGCGCGTTCGCGATTGGATGGGCATCGAGGAACGCGTCGATCGCCCGTCCAACGAACATCCCAAGCGGCGCGTCGACGGCTTCGCGTGTACACGCAGCGAGGTGAGTGGAGCTCGGCTCTGGGGCGCGATCGCCGAGCACTGGAAGGAGCCGGAAGCGTTTTTTCGCCATCATTTCGTCGCGAATTATTGCCCGCTGGTCTTCATGGAAGAATCCGGCCGAAATCGCACCCCCGACAAATTGCCGGCGCGCGAACGCGACGCCCTCTATGACGCCTGCAACGACCATCTGCACCGGCTGATCGAGATCCTCGAACCCCGATGGGTGGTGGGCATCGGCGCCTTCGCCGAGCAGCGCGCACGTGACGTTCTCGCCGGCTGCGATCTGCGATTCGGCCGGATTCTTCATCCGAGCCCGGCGAGCCCCAAGGCCAATCGCGATTGGGCCGGCGAAGCGCGCAACGATCTTCGTCAGATTGGTCTGTGCGACCCATGCAAGACCTGAGCACGTCTGAAGCGAACCGGCCGCCGACCACGATTGTCTACCCAATCGAGTCGCAGAGGTTATTCTCTTCGCCCATCGCACTTGAAGAAGGAGCCGCACCCGTCATGTCTCGAGTCCATGCCTCTCCAAGAATCCGATCGCGGAAATGCCCAGCGCGCCCGCTTACGAAAATTGCGCGGATCGCCCTGATCGGATTGCTCTTCGGGACCGTCCTTGCCGCCCGCGCACCCGACGCCCACGCGGAAGAAGCGGCAATGGCGAAGGACAAGATCGATCCCGTGATCGCCTCGATCGATGCCTTCATCGCAGAACACACGCCCGACAAGACCAGGGGCAAGTGGCGAAGTCGGCTCAAGAAGCCGCCTGTGTTCGATTTCGATGAATCCAAGACCTACACGTGGAAGCTAGACACCAATCAGGGCGAGATCCGGTTTCGCATGTTGCCAGGCGTCGCGCCGATGCATGTCAGCAGCACGTTCTACCTCACTCACCTGGGTTTCTACGACACGTTGAAATTCCACCGCGTGATCAAGGGCTTCATGGCTCAGGGCGGGGATCCCCTCGGACGAGGCACCGGGGGACCCGGCTACCGGTTCGGCGGCGAGTTCAGCGAGACGGTCGTCCATGATGCAGCCGGCATGCTGTCCATGGCGAATTCGGGACCCGGAACCGACGGAAGCCAATTCTTCATCACCTTCCGAGCGACCCCGCATCTCAACAATAAACATACGATCTTCGGAAAGGCGGAATCCGAAGAGAGCCTGGCGACGATCAAACAGATGGAAAGCCTGGCCAGAGGTCGGGGTCAGCGAAACTCGAGTCCCATCGAACCGATCGTGATCAAGAAGGCCACGATTTTGATCGAGTAGTACCCAGACGCGCGGGCTCTCGCGGACGCCCATCGATACACGAGTACCGTGGCCGCCCCGCGACCGCGAGGATTACGACCACAGCATTAGTCGAAACTCTGAAAGATCCCGTGCCGTCCGATCGAGAAGCGATCGGATGTCGTCTCGCCCACCGCCGACTCACCGGCTCCGCGGCCGCCGTAAAGACGATCTCGCAAGAGCGGTAGAACCTCATCGCTGGATCGACCCGGCAGGACGAGACCACGCACCACGAGGGTCGGATGAAATCGCGATGCGTCCTCGATTCCAGCCTCGAAGGGAGAGAGGTCGATTCGATCCACGGCTCCTCCAGCGCGCAGCGCGTCTTCGACTCCGCTCGCCTTCGTGCGCGACGAGTCGCTGGCGAGATCGACGACGAAGAGGAAGCGACTGCCGCCTCTGGACTTCCGCTTCGAATCGAAATACCCGATCGATTGGTCCAATCGCTGTTGAAGGTCGCGGGCCGTCCCGGGGACAGGCGGCTCGTCGTGTTCTGGATCGAGCCATTTTTCCTCGCCCGAAAAGAGCGCCATCGCCAGCTTGCCCTGACTGATGGTGCGGACTTTGGATTGGCTCCTCTCCAGATCGATCAACTCGATCGTGACGTCGCTCTGCCAGTTCGACAGCCGCCGATCGCCGGTCGAGGAGTCGCCCGCGATTCCACGCGTACTGCGCTGTGGCAGCAGGACCTGGATGGCACGAAGCCCTTTTGGAATCTTCCCATCGAGTGCCTCGTAGGCGCTTGCTTCGCGGTAGAGAACATCGCCCTGCTCGAAGCGCATTCCCGAAATCGCACCCGCAAACGAAAGCGGCACCGGCCAGACCATGCCGGGGAAAAACTCCAACTCGGACAGGGTCGCGGCGCCGCCTGAAGCCCGCTCAGAACGCCGCTCAGCCACGAGTCAGCCACCCATCCCGAAGGGAACCCAGGTGTGAATCAACAATTAACATCCCTTTGGGAAATTGTTGAGGGTCCATCGAAGTACTTGATTTCACTTCAGAAACTCCCGTTTTTCGGAATCGGTCGAGGCCAAAAGTTGACATCGGCTTCGACTTTCGACGATAAACCACTCCGCATCAGCAAACCGCCTACCTGGAGGAATCATCGTGGCCGCGCAAGTTGCCCCCCGCACCTCTCCCAATCCCCTTGGATCCAACGCCGAAACCGCCGCCCCCACACCCACGACCAGCCCTCCAATGACCTCGACCTCAACCTCGACCTCAACCTCGACCTCAACCTCGACCTCAACCTCGACCTCAACCTCGACCTCAACCTCGACCTCGACCTCGACCTCGAATCCGAGCCATTCCACTGTACCCACCGGCCCCACTGCGCAAGATTCAATGACAGCTACAGCAATCAGCGAACCCCAACATCCCCTTTCGATGGAGGGTTCGGCAGCTCTAGCCATGGCGCCGGCAGCAATAGACCCGGCTCTCCAATTGTCTCCACAAGATGACATGGATTTCCTGCTTCATCCGATGGAAGTGGCCAGGGGGCGAAAGGCTGCGGAAAATTACCTCAGCACCTGCCGAAGCGACGAGAGTCGCCGGTTCGCCGAAGAGGCGCTCAAAACGCTCGCTACGGTGATCAGCGGCGGACACTGCGACAGTCTCGAGTTTCCCTGGCAACAAGTCCGCCCGTTTCATGGCGCCGCGGCACTGACGATCCTGAAGGAACGGGGTGCCCCGGCGAAAATCGAAGCGCTTCGCTGCCGGCGAGATTCCACGCGTAGCTATCGAGTCGTTCCCGAGAGCTATCCGGCCGGCGAGAGGCAAAAAATTCGATCGACCCTCACCAAGGTCATCGCCGAATGCTCCGAGCTCGGCTTCGTCTCCAACGCGGAAGAGAGCCCTACCGAAACCCGCGCGTCGAACACCAAGGCAGCCGCCAAGAAAAACCGAACCGCGGCCCGGCGACTGCTCGGCGACGGCGAGCTACGTGCCTTGAGCGCGGCTTGCTCTGCCTTCAGCAATGCCGAAGGGAGTCGAGATGCCGCTTTCTTCGCGCTCGTCAACTGCGGACTCAAGATTGCGGAGATCACCGGCTTGACCATCGACAGTGTTCGCTTCAGCAGTAAAACCGGCGTCTGCAGCATCGTGTCCCAGAGCGGCAGCAAGGGCGCGCGACGTGTCGAGTTGAGCAATGACGAATTGATTGGCCTTGAAGACTGGCTGGACTATCGGGGCAATGGGGATGGCCCGCTGTTGTGTACGCTTGGTCGTGCTGGCAAGATCGAAGGCAAGCGGCTAACGATAGCGCTGCTCAAAGAAGTCTGTGAACGACGTGGG
>Ga0310120_10003295_pt1 | contig 11548 bp, 10 predicted proteins | sample CB27_AW_983_MG_FD_203506 | JGI IMG/M metagenome (GOLD analysis project Ga0310120, IMG submission 203506) | Marine microbial communities from Western Arctic Ocean, Canada - CB27_AW_983 | ecosystem: Environmental > Aquatic > Marine > Oceanic | place: Canada: Western Arctic Ocean | collected... | reverse complement strand
TCGGTCTAGGATGGATTCGGGCTGGGGACGTCCGGGGGTTCCGTTGATACCGGCGGACGAGTGATTCGAGGGATCGCAGAAAAGGGGGAGAGCGGAGTGGCCGACCAGGAGCGCTTCGAAGTGCGCGTGAGTCCGATTCACGGCCGAGGGGTATTCGCCCAGCGCCGCCTGCGGGCGGGCGCCCATATCGCGACCTTCGAGGGCCGTCCCACTCGGCGTGACGGTATTCACGTTCTCTGGGTTCTCGACGACCAAGAGCGTGAGATCGGGATCGAAGGGCGCAATGGGCTGCGCTTTCTCAACCACTCCCAGCATCCCAATGCCGAGTTTTCCGGGCTGGAACTCTACGCGACCCGCAATATCCAACCGGGTCACGAACTGACCATTCACTATGGGGAAGCCTGGGAAGACATGGATTGAAGCAGGTTTCGCCCGGGGCAACCGAATCCGGGGCGAGAGGGATTAGAGCACCCGATCGAGGATTCGCTCGGGGTCGGTTTCGCCGGTTTCGTCCTGATGGGCTCGGCAGCGTGTCAGGAGTTCGGCGAACTGGGGTCCAGGCGCAATGCCACGTCTTACCAAGTGCTTGCCCTGAACGATGTCTGCGGATTCGGCCACCCCCAAGGCGCTGGCTTCCAGAAGGAAGCGGTCGCCTTCGGGAAAGGCGCGGGCCAGGGCCTCTTCGGTCGTGCGCCCGAGATGATCGGCCCGGGCCACTCGCGCCAACAATTCCATGGAGAGGTGGGCGGCTTCGAGTTTTCGCGCCAGGCGTCGGTAGCCCCGAGGCCCGGCGGAGTTCCGGGGGTAGAGGGCGGGGGCCAAGTGATGCTCGACGAGCCCCGCCACTTTGCGGACCAGTCGGTTGGGCGCCCGCAGGCCTTCAAGGAAGCCGATCGCGGCCGATATGCCCCGGGCTTCGTGCCCCCGGGCGTGCACACGGTTGCCCTCTTCCACGGTTCGTTCGGGTTTTCCCATGTCGTGGCAAAGGGCACCAAACATCAGGGCAAGGTCGTCTTCGTCGCCCCGCCGCAGGGCTGCGGCTTCGTCGAGCACCATCAGGGTGTGGACCCAGACATCGCCCTCGGGATGCCAACGCGGATCTTGGGGCACGCCGCGCAGGGCATCCAACTCCGGAAAGTGGCCGAGCAGTTTTGTTTTTTCGAGAAAGTGGAAGGCCGCCGACGGGCGCGTCGCGTCGAGTAGGAGTTTGCGAAATTCGTCGAAGATACGTTCCCGCGCGACGCCGGAGAGGTCCTGATCGCTGCTCAAGCCGATCAGCTCGGCGTCGGGCTCCATGCCGAGCCCTGCGGTGAGCCGGGCAACGCGCAGGGCGCGCAGGGGGTCGTCGCCGAAGCGGGCGGGATCCGTCGCACGCAGGACGCCCGCCTCGAGATCCTGCCGACCGCCGTGGGGGTCGAGAATTTCGCCGGTCAAGGGGTCCATCGCCATGCTGTTGAGAGTGAGGTCGCGGCGCTGAGCCGCGGCGGTGAAATCGAGTTCCGGGCTTTCGGCGACGGAAAAATCGATATCGAGGCCGGGCAGGCGCAGGGACTCGAAACTTCGTCCCATGCGAATCGGGCGACCGAATTCGCCGAGGTATTCCTCCAACTGATCCAGGTTGCAGCCCAGAACCTCAATGTCGCGATCCCGAGAGGGGCGCCCCAGCAACTGATCGCGCACCGAGCCCCCCACGATCAGCGCTCGCCCTCCGGACTCGGCGATATGCTGCGCGATGGTCGCGATGCTGATTTTCGATTCTCGGCGGGAGCTAGAGGGCACGAAGCGAAGCCTGCCACAGATGGGCAGTTCGTCCCTCCCCGGCTGGCGGGGTTGGGGCAGAGTTCGGTGCCTTCAAGGCCGCGTCACCGGGCCAGCATGACGTAGAGGGCGCCCCGCCCGCCGTGCCGGGGCTGAGCGGGTGCGCAGGCCGCCACGATCTCGCCCAGGGCCGGTTGCCTGAGCCACGCGGCCAGGCCCTCACGCAAACGGGCCACGCCGTCCGGCGAATGGTGTCCCTTGCCGTGGACGATCAGGACGCAGGCCTCCCCGGCCTGTGCCGCCGCGGCCAACTCCGCGTGGACTCGTCGCCGGGCCGCGGTCAGGTCTGCGCCGTGGAGGTCGACTTTCCGGGTGCAGTCGAGATGGCCGCGTCGCAGTTGGTTGAATTCCCGTGCCCGCACCGATGAGCGCCGGCCGAGCAAGGGTTCGTCGGGGTTGGCAAATTGGAGTTCGGGCCCGGGGGCGCCGGAGCTTGGACTCGAGGCGTCCGCGGCGGCGCCCGATTCGGGCCTCGGATTACCCGGGGCCTCGGGAGAGACTCGAGGGCCGGGCTCCAGGCGTTCGAGGTCTTCGATATTGTCGGCGAGATCGGCAAAGGAGCGCGCGTCATCGGGAGAGTCCGTATTCTTTTTCCCCCCGCCCGTCATCATTCGGATTGCACCGACGAGGTCTGGCGGAGCCGGGCGCGGTGGGGCCGGGGGCTGGCTTGGCCGAGCAGCGCCAGAGCCTTCCGGGTGGGACCGCCGTGGGGTAGGGCCGCAAGGCCCGAGGGCGCGAGCCAACGGTGGGCCTCGAAGCCCTTTCGATTGACTCGGCCTGCGGACTCAGCGACGCGAAAAACGTGCAGGCGCAATCGCCGATGACTGAAGAGGTGCTCCACGGTTCCCGCGGTTTCGAGCCCGGTCACCTCCAAGCCCAGGGCTTCGGCCAGGCACCGACGGAGACCGGCCTCGGGGGTTTCCCCCGGCTGCAAATCGCCGCCGGGGAGTTCCCAGAGCCCACCGAGCAAGCCACCCTCGGGTCGTTGCACGCCGAGGACGCGCCCTCGGCGTTCGATCCACGCCGCGGTGGCCTCCACCCGGCGCACGGGGGTGCGCTTTTTCTTGATGGGCAGGCTTGCGGGATCTCCCTGGGCCCGAGCGACGCAGGGCGACTCCAGGGGGCATCCTTCACAAGCGGGGTTGCGCGGCGTACAGACCGTGGCACCGAGTTCCATGAGGGCCTGGTTGAGATCGCCGGGACGGGGACCGGCGACCAGTTCGCTGGCCAAGCTCCAGAAGCGATCGATTACCTTGCTCTCGCCCACGTCTTCGCGAATTCCGACCAGTCGCGCGAGGACTCGAATCACATTTCCATCGACGATCGGTTCCTCGCGGTCGAAGGCGATGGAGGCGAGGGCGCCCGCGGTGTAGCGCCCGATTCCCTTGAGTTCGCGCAACGACTCGGCTCGGTCGGGCAGGGCCCCACCCCAATCCGCCACGACGCTCTGGGCCGCGCTGTGGAGATTGCGGGCCCGGGAGTAGTAACCGAGTCCGGTCCACAGGGTATAGACACTTTCGAGGTCGGCGCGTGCCAGGCTCGCCAGGTCGGGGAAGTGTTCGAGGAAGCGCGTGTAATAGGGAATCACGGTATCGACCCGGGTTTGCTGGAGCATGGTTTCCGAGACCCAGATCGCGTAGGGATCCCGGGTTCGTCGCCAGGGCAGGTCTCGCGCGTTGGCGTCGTACCAGGCCAGTAGGGGCGCGCGCACTCGGCTGAGGTGCGCCGGGGTTTGCGGCTTGGTTTTATTTTTTGGCTTTGCGCTCATGGCATTTTCTGAGACCGGGCGGGTTTACATGTCATACCAAAACCGGCAGGGGTTTCTCCAGCAGGATTTCGTGGGCCTTGACTCGGGCCCGAACGGCACGGATTTCAACGCCCCGGTTCGCCGCCGAGCGCAGCGCCTCCGCATAGTCGGGATCGATTTCCTCGGCGCATTCTACCCGCTCGCAATCCCCACGCTGGACAACGAAGAGCAGAATGGCGCGGTGGCCCTGGGCCCTCAGAGCCTCGAGGGTTTCCATGTGTCGCCGCCCCCGGGTGGTGACGGAATCGGGGAAGCGAGCGGTGTCGCCCCGGGCCAGGGTGACGCTCTTGACCTCAAGCCAGGCGGGCCGGGGGTCGTCGGGGTGTTCGGTCAGGCCGAAATCCAGGCGAGACCCGCCCGGAACCGGGACCTCGGGCCGTATAGAGGGATAGCCCTGTACGCCGGGCAGCCGATCCGCAGCCAGGGCTTGGGCGACCAATTGGTTGGCTCGCAGGGTGTGTACCCCCACCCAGATCCGACCCACCCGAACCATCTCGAGGGTATGCGGCAGTTTTCGCTTTGGGTTATCGCTGGTGGAGCAGCGGACTTGGGCGCCGGGCCGGTCGGTGCCCGTCATGGCGCCCGGATTCGGGCAGTGAACCGTCAGCATTTCCCCGGATTCGGTTTCGATGTCGGCGAGGAAACGCTTGTAGCGGCGCACCAGTCGGCCTCGAATCAGCGCTGGGACCGGCAGCCTCAGGATTGGGGGGGCTTGAGCCGTAGGTTGATATGGCTTCGCACCCATTTAGGATCCCACCACTCCAAGGGGTTCACGTAGGTCTCGCCGACGAGAACCGCAAAATGCAGATGATCGCCGCCCGCCAGGCCCGTTGCCCCCGAGAGGCCGAGAACGGTGCCGCTCTCGACGTCGTCCCCTGGCGCCACCTCGATTTGGGACAGGTGGGCATAGAGGGACGAGAGGCCGAGACCGTGGTCGATCAAGATGCACCGGCCGTAGATGCCCAGATCCTGGGCGAAGACCACCCGCCCCGCCGCTGCTGCGGTGATGGGCGCGTGGGCGGTGGAAGCCAGATCGAAACCGTAGTGCCGCGCCCGGGAGACCGACTGGCCCGCCAGCCGGTAGTTGCGCAGTTCGGCGAACCGGCTCATGACCGCCGAGCCGGGGAGCTGACGGAATGCGCCCGCCCACCGCCGTTGCTCAAGGGGCGCCTTGGCGAGTTCTTCCCGGATGGTTGCCTCGTTGCGCGCCCGCAGGGTTTCGTTGACCGCTTGGAAGATTTCACTCGGGCTGCCCAGGGGCAGGCCAGCGCTTTGGGCCAGGGGCGCGGCGACACGCTCCACGAAGGTTTCGTCAATTTCGATTTCGCTTTGCTGAAAGATCCGCATTTGAACCCGTGCGGGAAAGCGAACCGATCCCTCGTTTTGGGCATGGTCCGTGGCCACGACCCGGATGGAGGGCTGATCGGCGGCTTCCACGGGAACCGCAAAGAGCGCGACGCGAAGGCCCTCCTCGCCGCTGGGATGGGGGAATCCGGAATAGAAGATGTCGTCCACGCGCACCCCGTCCTGGGCGGTGCTTTCGCCCAGGCGGTAGACGGCCGCGGCCGCCCCGCCCCGTTGCAAATAGGTGAGTCCGCTCACCATCTGTACTTTCGGGGGCCGGGTATCAATGAGTACCGGAATGCTGAGCTCGGTTCGGTTGCCTCCGAATCCGTCACGCCAGGACCAATCCCGGGCGCTGATTACGAGGGTTGCGGTGCCGTCGGGAACTCGAAGCTCAGCGGGATCCAAGTGGAGTTCCAAGCGCTTGCTCGGGCTAGCCGAGTCCGCCCCGGTGAGCAGGTCGCCCGGAAAGTTCTCTTCGGCCAGGGTTCGGGAGCCGGCTTGATCGAGTAGTCGGATGTGCAGGCTACGCGGCCCGGAATCGGAATCTTCCACTTCGATGACGAAGTCAAAGCCTCCGGGGCCGAGGACAATCGTTTCATCCGTCGCGAGTACTGGGGCCGAACCTTCGAAACGCTGGGCCGCAAGGACACCGAGGCCCGCCAACAAGACGAGCACGGCGAGACATGTCCAGACCCCTCCCTTCATGCTCGCCTCCCCCCATTGGACTCGATGCGCAGTCTAACAGATGGTCCCGAGATTGACGGGGAGGGGGGTCTTTCCGATGCTCAATCGTGGAGGGAAGACGCATGAAAGAACCGGTTCGGCTCGCATTGGTTCGCCACGGCGAAACCGTGGGGAATTCGAGTATCCGCTACCACGGGGTTACCGATGTGGTTTTGTCGAGCCTGGGCCGCGCCCAGGCCCACGAAGCCCGAGCCCTTTTGGGGGAAACCGAGTTTGACCGAGTGGTGGCGAGTTCCCTGACCCGGGCATGGCAGACGGCCACGGTTCTTGCGCCCGAGCAGCCAATTCTTCTGGAGGCGGATTTGCGCGAGGTGGATTTCGGAAATTGGGAAGGCCTAACCCGGGAAGAGATCGCCGCGCGCGACCCGGTGCTCTACGCCGAATGGCAGCGAAGTTTGCAGGCGTTCAACTACCCGGGCGGCGAGGCCCGGACGGATTTCCGATCCCGCATCGAGGCTGCTCTGCAGCGATTGCTGATCATGGAGGCGAGTTCGTTGCTGCTGGTCGCCCACAAGGGCGTGATTCGAGTTCTGGCCCAAGCGTTGATGGGCCGAGAACTTCCGCCGGGCCAACCGGAACTCGGCGCTGTTCTCCAACTGGAGCGAGTTCCGGGTGGCCCCTGGCGGGAAATTGCCGATTAGTTCTCGTCGGATTCCTTGAGCGACGCGATCACGCTGAAATCCTCCAGTGTGCTCGTGTCCCCGGCGATCTCCTGGCCCGAGGCAATATCCCGCAGCAGACGCCGCATGATCTTGCCCGAGCGGGTCTTGGGCAGGGCGTTGGTGAAGCGAATGTTGGCGGGCCGCGCGATGGCGCCGATCTCCTTGGTGACGTGGGCCTTGAGGGCGGTGACTAAAGGAGGCCCGGGTTTGATCCCACCCCGGGGCGTCACGAAGGCCACAATGGCGGTCCCCGTGATTTCGTCGGGTCGACCCACTACGGCGGATTCCGCCACATCCTTGTGGGAGACCAGCGCGCTCTCCACCTCCATGGTTCCGATGCGGTGCCCGGAGATATTCATGACGTCATCGATGCGCCCCATGATCCAGAAGTAGCCCTGGCGGTCGCGATGGGCGCCATCGCCAGGGAAATAGGTGTTCTTCCACTTGCTCCAGTAGACCTCCTTGAAGCGAGCCTTGTCGCCCCAGATACCGCGAAGCATGCCCGGCCACGGCTTTCGCACGGCGAGCAGGCCGCCATTGGGGGGAGAGACTTCGTTCCCTTCTTCGTCGAGAATCGCGGCATCGATGCCGGGCAGGGGCAAGGTGGCTGAGCCCGGCTTGGTGGAGACGGCTCCGGGCAGGGACGAGATCATGATCCCCCCGGTTTCGGTCTGCCACCAGGTATCCACGATGGGGCAGCGCTTCCCGCCGATGACATCGCGGTACCAAATCCAGGCCTCGGGGTTGATGGGCTCGCCCACGGATCCCAGGAGCCGGAGGGAGGAAAGGTCATGGCTCTTGGGGAGATGATCGCCCAGGCGGATGAAGGTCCGGATTGCCGTGGGGGCCGTGTACAGAATCGTGACCCCCCACTTGGCGATCAGCGACCACCAACGGTCCGGTCCCGGATGGGTGGGGACACCTTCGTACATGACGGTGGTGGCTCCGCAGGCCAAGGGGCCATAGACCACGTAGGAATGCCCGGTGATCCAGCCGACATCGGCGGTGCACCAGTAGACGTCGGTTTCCTTGAGGTCGAAGACGGCCTTGGTCGTCGTCGCCACATGGGTGAGGTAGCCGCCGGTGGTATGCAATATGCCCTTGGGCTTGCCGGTGGTTCCGCTCGTGTAGAGAATGAAGAGGGGATGCTCGGCGTCGAGTTTTGCCGGGGCGCAAACGGTCGAGGCCTTTTCGATTTCCTCGTGGTACCAGCAGTCCCGGCCGCGTTTCATGGTGACCTTCTGGCTCGTTCGTTCGACCACCACCACGGTTTCCACGCTGGGCGAGCGCTTGACCGCGGCATCGACCTGGGCCTTGAGCCCGAAGGCTTCGCCCTTGCGGTAGCCGCCGTCGGAAGTCACGACGAGCTTGGCCCCGACATCCACGATCCGGTCGCGAAGGGCCTCGGCGGAGAAACCTCCGAACACGATGCTGTGGGCCGCGCCGATCCGGGTGCAGGCCAGCATGGCCACCGCCGCTTCCGGAATCATCGGCATGTAGAGGACCACGCGATCCTTCCGGGTGACCCCTTTGCTCTTCAGCACGTTGGCAAAGCGACAGACCTCACGGTGCAACTGGGCGTAGGTGATGACCCGAGTGTCACCGGGTTCCCCCTCCCAGATGATGGCCGCCTTGTTTCGTCGCCACGCGTTGTCGCCCTCGAGGTGCCGATCGAGGCAGTTGTAGCTGACATTCGTTTTTGCGCCGACAAACCATTTCGCGTAGGGGGGTTTCCAGTCGAGGACTTTCTTCCAGGGAGAAAACCAGCTGACGTTCTCCTTAGCCATTCGGGCCCAGAAACGTTCGAAGTTCTTCTCACCCAGCTTGCGGTACTCGGCCACGGTTTTTTTGTTCCAGTGGGCCGCGCGGGAAAATTCCGGATCGGGCTTGAAAGTCCTGGACTCTTTGAGGAGGGATTCGATATCGGCCATGGCGCAGGAACTCCTTCGATGAATTCACGAGATGCGTTGCGAGGGGTCTCCCAAGGCAAGGGTTACCGGGAGTCGTTCACCCAGGCTTCGACTTCCGCTGTGGTCTTGGGAATGGCTTCGGTCAGATTTTCGTTTCCGTCGGGAGTAATGACCACGTCGTCCTCGATCCGAACGCCCATGCCCCGAAAGGCTTCGGGCGCTTCCGGATCGTTCTTGGCGATGTAGAGCCCGGGTTCGACGGTGAAGACCATGCCGGGTTCAAGACTGCGCGGCTTGTCGGCCTCGGCATAGCGGCCCACGTCGTGGACATCGAGGCCAAGCCAGTGGCTTGTTCCGTGCATGTAATAGCGCCGGTGGGCTTCGGATTCGATCAACCCGTCGACATCGCCGGTGAGCAAGCCAATGGCCACCATGCCCTCGGTCAATGCTCGGGAGGTCAGGTCGTGGAGTGCCGGGAGGGTGGTGCCCGGCAGAGCCTTGGCCATGGCGGCTTGCTGGGCTTCGAGGACGACCTCGTAGATCTCTCGCTGGGGGCCTTCGAAGCGTCCGCCTATGGGGTAGGTGCGGGTGACGTCGGACGCGTACCCCTGGTATTCGCAGCCGGCATCGATCAACAACAGGTCCCCGGCTCGAAGGGGCTGATCGTTCGTTACGTAGTGGAGCACCGCCGCGTTGGCCCCGCCCGCCACGATGGACTCATAGGCGGGACCCCAGGCTCCGCGCCTTCGGAACACCGAGTCGAGAGCGGCTTCGATTTCGTATTCCTGGCGTCCGGGGGCGATCGCCCGGGCGGCTTCCGCGTGGGCTTCCCGGCTGATGTCGGCGGCGGTCCGCATTAGAGCGATCTCTTCCGAGGACTTGAAGAGGCGCATCTCGTGAAGGATCGAGCGGGGGTCGATCCACTCGGCGGCGGGGGAGGCGCCGCGTCGGCTTTGTAGCCGCAGGGCATCCTGTATTTCAATCAGCTTCTGGTCGAGTTGCGGCTGGCGACCGAGGGCGTGGTAGAGGCGAGTGCTCCCCTCCACGATTTCGGGAAGGCGGGCGAGAAGCGTACCGCAGTCCGCCGCTTCATCGGCTTCATAGGTCGACTGGGCACCTTCAACACCCGGCCGGTAACCGGTCCAGATCTCGGCCGCTGGATCCCGGGGCTGGACAAAGAGGGTATAGGCCGGTCTCCCGGGCAGGGTGGAAAGGATGGCCGTGGCGTCGGCGTGTTCGAAGCCCGTCAGGTACCAGAAATCGCTGTCCTGGCGAAAGCGGTAGCTGGTGTCGTTGGATCGTTGCACGATTCCGGCGCCGGAAATGATGGCGACGGCGTCGGGCCCCATGGCGCTGAGCAGCTGATTTCTTCTTTCCGCGAACATCGCGCGAGTCTATCGCACCGAGTCGGCACCGGAAAATTGGGCCACCGAGTGCGATATGTGCGTGGCCCCTGAGCCAAGCACCCCGGGTCAATGACAGGGTCCTCAATGACCGGGTCGATTACAGGGTCCTCAATGACAGGGTCAATGACCGGGTCGAAGACAGCGGCCCTTTATGACTTGCCGCCGGACTTGTTGCCCTTTTGAGCTTCGTGATCGACCATCAGCGCCGACAACTCCGCGCCAAAACTCTCCGCCAGCCAGCGCTTGAGTTCCGGGATGGCCACCACGTCTTCGGGGGTTTTCGGGTTGGCCAGGGCAATGGCTTCCAGGGCTGCATTGGGGCAGAGCACGCCCGGATCCAGGGAGAGCTCCTTGGAGCGCGGGGCCCGCCAGGCTTTTAGGCTCGCGAGCCGGCGCTCGGTTCGTTTATCCATGCGTCGCCGGACTGGGCTCGGGGTCTTGGGAATCGGCCCGTGGGGATTCGCGATGCCCTGTTTGATGGCTTTGAGGAGATTCGGGCCCATGCGCCGGACGATCAACTCGCTGATTCCCTTGACTCGGCCGAGTTCTTCCTTGGTGCCCGGTTGCGCACTGACGAGATCCAGCAACGTGCGGTTGCCCAGGACCTTAAAGGGAGGGCGGTCGATTTCCTGCGCCCGGGCGTCGCGTACCAGAAAGAGTTCGCGCAGCACTGCCAGGGCAACCGGGTCGAGGGATTTCGATCCCTTGATGCGTAGGTAGCCAAGGGCATCGAACTCACGGTCCGGCCACTTGCGCTGGGTCAGGTTGTTGAACTCGTCCATAGCCCAGCCCAGCCTTCCCTTGGCCTTGAGTTCTTTCTCGATGGCTTCGGCGAGGGGGATCAGGTAGAGGACGTCAGAAGCGGCGTACTGGAGTTGCTTGTCCCGGAGTGGACGGCGAGACCAGTCCGACCGCTGCTCATCCTTGGGTAAGTGGACGCCAAAATGGTGCTCGATCAGCGCCGCCAATCCTACCGCTGGGTACCCGAGGAGTTGGGCGCTCACCATGGTGTCGAAGAGATTTGAAAAGGTGAAGCCGCAGTCGCGCTTGAGAATGAAAATATCGTACTCGGCGGCATGGAAGAGCACCCGCACATCCGGGGAGGCAAAAACCGGGCCAAGAGGCGCCAGATTCGCCGGGCCGCCCAGGGCCAGGGGGTCTACCAGCCAGGCATGATCCCGGGTCGCGACCTGGACGAGGCACGTCTTGTCGAAGTAGTGGTAGAAACTGTCGGCTTCGGTGTCGAAGGCGACAATTTCCTCTTTGAGAAGGTCCTCGGCGAGTGCTTCGAGATCCTGTGCTTCAGTGATGATGTCGAAGTCGGACACGCCCGGCTTTGCTCCCTCGTCCATTTCGCCCGCTCCCGGAGGCCACACGGGATGAATTCAGTTGCCTACGGGGGGGGCCGTGTAGGAAGTCGCGGAGGTCTTCCGGACCCGCCGATGCTAGCCGAGGGCAGGGTGCCTCGAAACCCGCACTCGGCCCCCGCGTCAAATCTTGGCGCTTTCGGTGGATTTTCCGGAGACTCTGGCTCCGTGAGAGCAGGAATCGGAAGTTCGATACGGCCAGAGGGTGCCGGAGGGGTCGAGGAGGCGGTGGAGGCGGCCCTGGCCGGCCTCGGGGGCGCCCCCCCGGACGCGGTCATTGTGGCGGGGACGACTGCTCTGGGGAGCCGGACGCTGCCCGGCCTGATCGACCGGGTGGGGGCGGGGCTGGATTGCGAGGCCTGGATCGCCGCAAGCGCCGAGGGGCTCCTGTTGGCCGACCGGGAAATCGTCCGGCTTCCGGGCTTTGCCGTGGTCGCCGTCTCGGGGATTCGCGCCGAACCCTTTAGCTGCGAGAACCTCCCGGGGC
>Ga0310120_10003293_pt1 | contig 11550 bp, 14 predicted proteins | sample CB27_AW_983_MG_FD_203506 | JGI IMG/M metagenome (GOLD analysis project Ga0310120, IMG submission 203506) | Marine microbial communities from Western Arctic Ocean, Canada - CB27_AW_983 | ecosystem: Environmental > Aquatic > Marine > Oceanic | place: Canada: Western Arctic Ocean | collected... | reverse complement strand
CCGGCCACGGCCCGCAGCAGCGGTGCCCCCGCGTCGATCCGTCCACCGGGGCGGTTGCCGATCCGCTTGAAGGCCGGCCCGGGCTCGTCTGGCAGCGCGGTTCGCATCGCACGGCGGGCACGACGCCAGAGCGCGTCGAGCGCGGCCGCGCCGGCCGAGCGCAGATCGAGCTGGAAGGACGCCTCCGGCGCGATCGTATTGACCGATCGTCCGCCCCGAACCAGGCCGACGTTGAGCGTCGACTTCGGTTCCAGGCCGACCTCCGGCATGACCGCCTCAAGGGCGGTGATCACCCGCGCCAGGCGCGTGATCGCATTGGGTCGCCCGTAAGCGCCCCAGGAGTGCCCGCCCTCGGTCGTCATGCGCACGTCGTATCGGTAGCTGGCGGTGAAGGCCGACTGGATGCGGTTGAGCGAGTGCCCCTCGATGGCGAGGTAGGCGTCGAAGCGGCCCTCGTAGTCGCGCAGCAATCGATGGACCCCGTGCAGATCGCCCAACCCCTCCTCGCCCACGTTGGCGACCAGGAACACGTCGCCCATACCTGGCGGCGGCGACTCTTGTAGGGCGGTCGCCAGCCCCAGCAACGCGGCCACGGCGACGCTGTTGTCACCGACCCCGCGCCCGATCAGACGCCCCCGCTTGCGAACGACGGGGGTTGCTTCGTCGGGGAAGACGGTGTCGAGGTGGGCGCCGATCATCACGCGCGCTTTGCCCGGCTCGCCGCGTCGCCAGGCGACGACATTGCCGATGCCGTCTAGATCGAGTCCGTCCCAGCCGCTGATCGCTTGTAGCCGCTCGTGCACGTAGCGGGCCCGGGCCCCCTCTTTGAAAGTGGGTGTTGGGATCTCGCTGATCGTCACCGTCTCGTCGGCGACGCTGCGAGCGAAGCGATCCAAAGCGCGTTCGAAGGCGGTGGGCATGCGCGGCATCCTCGGTCCGTGGCCGACTATTCTGCGGGCGGTCTCGGCATAATAGGCAGACCGTTCGTGCGGGCCAGCATGGTTTGGAAGGCGTGTTGCCGTGGGGATCCCGGAGCGAGCAACGGATGGCGTTGAGCGGTACGTGCGGGTCGAGTCGGCGCTGGAGCCGCAGTTCGTCGACGCTGGTCGTTCCTTGGCCTACCGCTTCAACCGTCCCGGCTCGCCGCAGGTCTTCGTGTCGAGCCTCGAATCATCCTCGGCAGGTGGCGACGCGCGTCAGATCACCGACACGGGCGGCGTCGTCTACCAGATCGCTGCGAGGCCCAGCCTGGATGCCTCGCGAGACGAATTGCTCTATGTGATCGACGACGGCGGGGACGAACAGTACCAACTCCACCTGCTTGATCTCGGGACTGGGGAATCGCGTCCCCTGGTGGCGGCACCCGGCCTGATTCACAACTTCGGATCCTGGTCGGCCGATGGCCGCCTACTTTCGTTCGCGGCCAACCGGCGCGACGTGCGCTTCTTCGACGTCTGGGTGCTCAACCTCGAGACGGGTGAGGAGTTCCTCGTCGTTCAGGACGACAGCATGAATGCGGCGGGTCGCTTCTCGCCGGATGGACGCTCGCTGCTGGTCGCGCGTCCCAACCTCGATCTGCCCGGCGATAATGACGTCTACGGGCTGCCCCTGGACGAAAACGGGGCAAGCGCCGGGCCGCTGCGTGTACTCACGCCGCATGCCCCGGATCGCGCGGCGGAGTGGCGCGGCCTGTACTTCGCCAACGACGGCACTTTGCTCGCGCTGAGCGACGAAGGGCGGGATTTCATCGGCCTGCAACGGATCGCCCCCGGCGCCGACGGTGATGACCCGAGTGGGGAGCGCGAGTTCCTGCGCGCTCCCGAGTGGGACATCGAAACCGCGACTGTCGCGTCGGATGGATCCCGCGTTGCGCTCGTCGTCAACGAGGACGGCTATTCTCGACTGGAGGCGTTCGCGCTCGACGCCGACCTGCGTCTCGCCGCTCCCCTCGCGCTGCCACAGCCCCCACGCGGCGTGATTAGCACGCCGCGCTGGCGCCCCGACGGAGGCGCGCTGGCCCTCACTAGCGAAGGCGCGCGCCACCTCTCCGACGTCTGGCTGGCCGAGATCGGCACGGCCGACGCCGTCCGCGTCTCGCAGGCCGACGCAGCCGGGGTCGAACTCGCCGCGCTGCCGGAGCCTGAGATCGTGCGCTACACCAGCTTCGACGGCCGCGAGATTCCCGCCTTCTTCTACCGCCCATCGGGAACGAATGCGGGACAGCGACTCCCGTGCCTCGTTCTCGTCCATGGCGGGCCTGAGTCGCAGTCGCGTCCGGCGCTCTGGGGCCGCTACGCAGCGCCGCAGTACCTGCTTAGCCAGGGCATCGCCCTACTGGTGCCGAACGTGCGCGGGTCGACCGGCTACGGCCAGGCCTACTCCCACGCCGACGATGTGGAACTGCGCATGGATTCCGTGCGCGACCTGATCGCCGCGACGGACTGGCTGGCGGCGAGTGGCGAGGTCGACCCAGCGCGCATCGGGGTGATGGGTGGCTCCTACGGCGGCTTCATGGTGCTGGCGGCGATTACGGAGGCGCCCGAACGCTGGGCAGCGGCGATCGACCTGTTCGGCATCGCCAACTTCGAGACGTTTCTCGAGTTCACGGGTCCCTGGCGCCGCAAGCACCGTGCCCGCGAATACGGCAGCGACCCTGACTTCCTGCGCACGATTTCGCCCATCCACAAGGCCGACCAGATTCGTACGCCGCTGCTGGTGATTCAGGGCGACCACGACGTGCGCGTGCCGCAAGAAGAGTCGGAGCAGATCGTCGATACCGTGCGCCGGAACGAGGGCGTCGTGGAATACGTCGTCTACCCCGACGAGGGGCACGGAATCCAGAAACTGGCGCACCGGCTCGATATGGGGGAGCGTATCGTTGCGTTCTGCCGCGTTCACTTGCTGGGCCCCTCGCGGGGTGCGGCGAGCGCCGCCGAGTAGCGCACTCCGGATCGTTTTGGCGGTGAGTTAGGCTCGTCGTCCGAATGGCGAAGACGAATGCCCGAGATCCCGGACCTTGAGAACATCCGCACGATCCTGACCGACGCGATCGGTGGCGAGACGATTGAGTCCGTCGAACTGCTCAAGCCGAATATCGTGCGCATGGTGCCGGACGAGTTCGAGGCGCACGTCGTTGGGACGGCCATCGAGTCGATCGACCGCTACGGCAAGTTCCTGCTCTTCCATCTCAGCAGCGGCGACCAGATCGCCCTTAACATGATGCTGGTGGGGCGGCTGCAGCACGTGGAGCCGTCCAAGAAGCGCGGCAAGAGCGTCTGTTGGGTGCTAGGTCTTTCCGACGGCTGCGAGCTGCGCTACCTGGACCAGCGTTACATGGGTAAGACCTATTTGGTTGCGGAAGATGATCTCAAAGCGATCCCGCAGTTCGTCGACATGGGTCCCGACGTGCTGGACCCGGCCTTCGACGACGAGGCGTTTCTCAAGCGGCTGCGCAAGTATCGTGGTCAGGTCAAGAACGTGCTGACGAACGCCAAGTTCGTGGCCGCGATCGGCAACGCTTACTCCGACGAGATTCTCTTCGTGGCCGGCATTCACCCGTTTGCCAAGGTCAAGGACCTGGACGAGGAGCAACGACGCACGATCCATCGCGCGATTCGGGAGGTGATGGACTGGGCGACGCCCATCGTTGGGGAAGAGATGGCCGGTCGCACCGACAAGAAGCCGCGCGACTTCCTGCGCGTGCATCGCAAGGGTGGGGAGCCGTGCCCGGTCTGCGGCTCACCGATTTCCGAGCTCTCGCCGAACAAGCGCACGACGTCGTTCTGCCGCACTTGCCAGCCGGGGCTCACCGCGATTTAGCGCGGCGAGTTTGAGTTGCGAGGTGGGCTCATTCGATGATGGCTGACCCCGCCTGACGGCGCGGGCTACGAGACGCGCGCAGCGGCGCCGGGGAAGAAGATCCGCCAGCCCGGATGGTTCTCGAGGTAGCGGCGGAAGATGGTGACCAGCGTGGCGCGGGGACGAGCGGGCTTGCTCCGCAGCCGCATGCGCGCCTCCTGCGGGGTGCGACCGGCCTTGCGGTGATTACAGGCCCGACAAGCGGCAACCAGATTCTCCCAGGTGTGCTCGCCGCCCCGAGCCCGAGGCAGGACGTGATCCAGGGTCAGGTCTTGCGTCTTCGTGCCGCAGTACTGGCAGCAGAAACCGTCGCGGGCGAAGATCTCGCGTCGGGTCAGACGCGCGATGGGCCGCGGGCGGCGGATATAATAGACCATGCGAATCACGCTGGGGACCTTGAAGGCGTCGCGGAAGGAGCGCAGGAGCCGCTCCGACTCCTCCACGACCTCCGCTTTGCCGTGGCCCAGCAGCACGATCGCCCGCCGCACATTGCAGACGTTGAGCGGTTCGTAGTCCTGATTGAGGACCAAGACGGAGCTCTGCAGTGCTGCGCTCACCGACCAGACCTGTCCTTCCGCTCCCTGCGCCCGTTCGCGGCCCGGAGGCAGCCAACCCACAGGAGACGGATAAGAGGGTAGCAAAAGCGATTGATTGCCTGACCGGACGACCGGGTCTGGCGGAAGCTAGGAAAGCCGGAACTCGCGGATCGCGGAGTCAAACTCTTCCGGTAGCAGAGCCCGCACAACGGGCGTCGTATCGAGGAAGAACGAGCCGATCGCCGACGAGGCGATCGCGTCCTCCATGCCCAGAGCCGGTTGCAGCACGAAGATCACGATCACGGCTTGCACGATCAACACGGCTTTGACGAAGCCGAAGAGCGCGCCTCCGGCATGGTCGGCCCAGCCGAGGAAGAACAGGCGCGTCGCGCTCCGCAAGATGAACGAGGCGACGACGCCGATGGTCAGGACGACGGCGAAGATTAGCAAGTACGCGCCGATCTCCGTGCCCGCGCCTTCTCCGGCCAAGAGCGCGAGATTGGTCGCGACGTTGTCGTGAAACAGGCCGGCCATGGCGACGCCCAGGATTACGCTGGCCAGCCCTACCGTCTCGCGAATCAGGCCGGTCATGTAGGCCGAAAGCGTCAGCCAGGCGACGAGCGCCAGGATCAGGAAATCGAGCCAGTTCACTGGAGCGATCTCTCCACGGGCCACCCCGACAGAAGCGTCCCGGACATGCGCCACCGCCGGGTACTGTATCAACGATCGAGCCTGCTGCGAGCTACTCCGTTGGCTCGGCGCGCAGAAGGCCCTCTGCGGCCATCGAGACGTGGCGGCCGCCCTGCCCCAGCACGATGTGGTCCAAGACCGCAACGTCCAGCAGTTCGCCGCCCAAGACGAGTTCGTTGGTCATTCGGGCATCGTCGCGCGACGGGGTGGGGTCGCCGGACGGGTGGTTGTGCACGGCGATCAAGTTGGGGCAGTTGCGGCGGACGGCGTCGCGTAGCAGCTCGCCGATGCGGACCTGCGCGGCGTTGACGCTCCCGCGGTAGACCGTCTCGACCGCTTGTACCTGGTTCTTGGTGTTGAGCAATAGCACCCGCAGCTCCTCTTGCTCCAGTAGCGCCATCTCCGAGCCCATCGAGGCCACCACGTCCTCCGGCCCGGAGATCATGGGGCGGTCCTCGGGCTGGAGGCCCGCCAGGCGCTGCCCCAGTTCCAGCGAGGCTTTGAGTTGTGCCGCCTTGGCTGGGCCGAGCCCGTGCTCCTGCGTCAGTTCGGCGGCGGAGAGGCGCTGCAGTCCGGCTAGCCCGTGCGTCGCAAGGAGCCGACCGGCCAGGTCCAGAGCGCTCTCCTTCGCCGTGCCGGTGCGCAGCAGGATCGCCAGCAGTTCCGCGTTGGAGAGTGCTCCCGCGCCGGCACTGTGCAGACGCTTGCGGGGCCGTTCGGTTGCGGGCAAGTCACGGATGCGGACGTGGTAGCGGGCGCCGTCGGCACGGATCTCACCGGGTCTTGGGTCGCCGTGGCGGTCGGCGGTGGGCAGGGCAGGCTCGATGTCAGGCATGGTCCGGGATGGAGGTGGGAGTCGCAGCCGCGGGCCGCTGTGCCGATTGGAAGCTGATCAGCGCGCGGACCCGGCGTCGTCATCCGGCGCGCCGAAGCTGGGCGGCTCCACATGCTCCCGGGGCGCGATCGGTTCCGGCGCGATGCGGGGTGGCTCGACTGCGGGAGCGCTGCTGCGACTGTCCCCGTCGATGATCGACGGCTGCGCCCCGGCTACTCGCGCTGTCAGCTTGATCTCGATATCGTCACCGCCGACTGCATCTTGCTCCTCGCCATCCCCCGATGGTTCCGTCTCGTTCGTGCCTGCGCTGACTTTCGCCGTCGTCCAGGCGGTCAGCGCCGAGGTGTGGGGATAGTGCTCCAGCAGCACGCCGGCCCCCACCTCCGGTAGTTCGTCGTAGACCTCGCGCGGAATCCGGAAGACCCGCTTCTGACAGAGGATGTAGTGGCCGCGGAAGAACAGCGCATCCGACTTGCGCCACTTGCGCTGGATCACGCCGGTCGTCTGGATCGGTTCGGCATAGATGTCGCGCAGCGCGCCCAGCGCGGAGACCCCGCTGAGCAGCGCGATCAGCACGGCGATGGCGAAGGAGACCCAGGCGCCCGGCGAGTCCAGCGCGATCAGCGCGAAGGCCACGCCAAGTGCCGTGGACGCGATGAAGATCGGCGTCCAGATGGCGGCGCTCCGGACGACGGACCGGTGGGCCCCCTCGCGAGGCTTCATCCGCGGCCTATTCATCGGCCGCTGCCTCATTGGTCTCGAAGACCGGAACGTAGATTAGTTGCCCCACGTCGACCTGGCTGCCGTCGCCCAGGTTGGGGTTGTAGCGCAGGATTTCCGCGATTGAGACGCCGTAGACGACGCTGATGTCGAATACGGTGTCGGCCGGGGCGACCGTGAAGCGAATGAATTCCGCCGACGTCTGAGGTTCCGCCCGCTCCGGCGGCCGCGGGATGGCGTTGGGTTGAGGCACCACGGCGGGTCCGATATCGATGTTGGTTGGCGCAACCGAGCCGCGCCGCTCCGCCGCGGGCGCTGTGATTGCCGCACTCCCGCCCTGTCCGATTGCGATCTCGCTGGTCGACGCGTTCCCGAGCAGCGTGCTGGGAGCTGGCGCACCCTGCGTCGCCCAAACGGCCACGACGGCACCGGTCAGCGCGGCGATCAGGATCAGCCGTATGAGGTAGACGCGCACATCGTGCGCGGCGGCACGCACGTGCGAGGGGTCGTTGGAACCCATGGGCCGGATCGCCTGCTGCGACGCCATCAGTCGGATCTCCCCGTCGGCCCCAGTTTATCAGCCCGTCCAGGGAATCCCTCTCGGGAGTCCGCGGGACCCAGCCTCAGCCTAACCGATCGGTATTCTCATCCGCCGCTCATGAGCGCGGCTAGCTGACCTCGACCGCGGCCCCGGCTCCCTCGAGCTTGGCCTTGACTTCGTCGGCCTCTTCCTTGGACACGTCTTCCTTGACGGCCGCGGGAGCGCTCTCAACGAACTCTTTGGCCTCTTTGAGGCCCAGCGTGGTGACCTCGCGGATCGCCTTGATGACGTTGATCTTGTTCTCACCGAAGTCCTTCAGCGTGACCGTGAACTCGGTCTGTTCCTCGGCGGCGGCGCCACCGTCACCGCCGGCCATCGCCATCGCCACCGGCGCCGCAGCCGTGACGCCGAACTCTTCCTCAATCTGCTTCACGAGGTCGCGCGCCTCCAGGAGGCTCATGGCGCTGATCAGCTCGAACGCTTCGTCTACTTTGGTCATCGAATGCTCCTTCGCGGCCGACGTTGTTGGCGGCCGGATTTTCTGGACTGAGTGCTGCTATTCCTCGCTCGACGCCTCGCCGGTGTCGGCGTCATCGTCGGCGTCGTCGCTTGCGTCGTCGTCGCTGGGTGCTGCGTCTTCCACGCTGCTTTCGTCGCTTCCGGCGGAGTCGGCCTGCTCGGAGTCGGCGGTCGCTTCGGCCGGTTCAGCTTCCGCGCTGGCTTCCGCCGCGCCGCCACCCTCGGCCTCCAGTTGGGCCGCACGCGCCTCGACGACGGCCGCGACTTCGCGGATCACACTGTGAATGCCGCCGGCGATACCGGTAATCGGGCTGCTCACGCCGCCGGCCAGGCTGGCCATCAGCTCGAGTCGACTGGGCACCTTGGCCAGCTCGTCGATCTGCGCGCTGTCCATCACGGCGCCATCGAACAGGCCCCCGCGGACGATCAACTCAATGCGGTTGTCGCGCGCGAACTTGGCCAGCCCTTTGGCGGCGGAGATTTCGTCCTCGTAGCCGAAGACGAGCGCTGTCTCCTCTTCGACGACCTCGAGTAGAGCAGCGGTGCCGCTGTTCTCGGCGGCGCGCCGGAGCATGGTGTTCTTGACCACGCGCATCTCGGTCGTCGGCTCGATCTCGCGCAGGGTGCGGCGCAGTTGCTGCATTTGGCCCACGCTCAGCCCCCGATAGTCGATGCTGATCGCGATCATGCAGCGGTTGAGCCGGTCCTCCAGCTCCGCGACCTGTTGGATCTTGCGTTCAGTCGGCATCTCCGACTCGCTTTCCCCGGGCCCACAACGAGCCCGCTCGCAACGGAGCGGGTCGGCAGTTGGAAGACGGCCGCCTGAGGCGGTCTGGGGTGCGAGGTTTCGACCCACCTGCACTGGATTTACGGCCCCGAATGGAGGGCCACCAGCGGTCTTCGGCGTGCGGACTCGGTCCGTCTAGTTGGCAGCAGCGGCCTAAGCGGTCCGCCGTCACTCTCGTTTCGTTGGCGCGACTAGTCCGCGCGCACAGCCAGCGTAGATTGTAACTCTAGTTTGACGCTAGGCCCCATTGTTGAAGCGAGATGCATGCCGCGCACGTAGGAGCCCTTCGCTCCGCTCGGCTTGGCCTTGACGATCTCTTCGACCAGGGTGGCGATGTTCTCTTGCAGCTTGTCCTGCTCGAAGCTGGCTTTGCCGACGGGAACGTGCATCAGCGCCAGCCGATCGAGCCGGAACTCCACGCGGCCCTTGCGGGCTTCGTCGATCGCCTTGCTCATTTGGGCTCCGTCCACGACGGTGCCGGCGCGTGGGCTGGGCATCAGACCGCGCGGTCCCAGGATGCGGCCCAGCTTGCCGACTTTGCCCATCATGGAGCGCTCGGCCAGCGCCACGTCGAAGTTGGTGAAGCCGTCCTCGACCTGCTTGATCAGGTCGTCCGCCCCCACGATCTCCGCGCCCGCCTCCTCCGCCGCGCGGGCGGCGTCGCCCTCGGCGAAGACCGCCACACGAATCTCCTTGCCGAGGCCGTGCGGCAGCATGGCCGTGCCGCGCACCTGCTGGTCCGCGTGACGCGGGTCCAGGGCGGTGCGCACGTGCAGCTCGATCGTCTCGTCGAACTTGGCCGTGGCGTTCTGCTTGATCAGGCCGACGGCGGCGTCGAGCGTGAAGAAATCGTCGTGCTCGTATGAGTCGGCCGCGCTCTGGTAGCGCTTAGTCCGCTTCGGCATTGCTGGCCTCCTCGGGGCTATCCCCGTCGGTCTCTTCGTCCGGCGGGCGGTCAATCGCGCTGCCGTCTGTCGTGATGCCCATGCTGCGGGCCGTCCCGGCGATCATCAGCATGGCGGCGTCGATATCGTTGGCGTTGAGGTCGGCCATCTTTTTCTCGGCGATCTCGCGCATCTGGGCTTCGCTGATCGTGCCCACCATGTTGCGGCGTGGCTCGGCGCTGCCCTTCGCCAACCCTGCGGCCTGGCGAATCAGATAGGAGGCGGGTGGGGTGCGGATCTCAAAGCTGAAGGAGCGGTCCTCGAAGATGGTGATCTGGGCCGGGATGATGTCACCGGCCTGGCGGCTGGTGCGCTCGTTGTAGGCCTTCACGAAGTCCATGATATTGACGCCGTGCTGACCAAGGGCTGGGCCCACGGGTGGGGCCGGGCTGGCCTTGCCGGCCTCCAGTTGCAGTGTGAGTAGCGCGCGGATCTTCTTCGCCATTGCCGCCGACCTATACCTTCTCGACCTGGATGAAATCCAGTTCCACTGGGGTTTCGCGTCCGAACATGGAAATCAGGACGCGGACCTTGCCCTTCTCGAGGTTGATCTCGTCGACCTCGCCCATGAACTCGTCGAACGGCCCTTCCGTCACGCGGACGGAATCGCCGATCTCGAATCCCACGCGGATGCGGGGCTCGGCCGAGCCGGTCTTCATCTGCTTGAGGATCGACTTCACCTCGTGCGCCGGAAGCGGCACGGGGTGCTCGGTGCCCACGAAGCCCGTCACGCCGGGCGTGTTGCGCACGACGTACCAGGTGTCGTCATCCAAGATCATTTCGACCAGAACGTATCCGGGCAAGAGCTTGCGTTGCACTTGGCGACGCTGGCCGCCGCGGATCTCCAACTCTTCCTCGGTGGGCACTATGATGCGGAAGATCTTGTCCGCCACGTCCATGCTCTTGATGCGCCGGTCGAGGTTCTTCTCGACGCGCGTCTCATGCCCGGAATAGGTGTTGAGCACGTACCAGTTGCGGCCGTCGCCCGGATCGAACAGCGCGATCTCGTCCTCGTCCGGTGGCTCGGCGTTTTCGTCCTCCGCCTCGGCTTCGGGCTCGTCGAAGAAGCTGGTGTCCGTGGTTTCGGGCTCGGCCGTGGTGGGCTGGTCCAAGCCCAGACGCGCGGCCAGTTCGCTGGCCTCTTGGTCGGTGTCGTCCGTATCGGCGCTGGGTTCCCCGCCCAGGCCGAGCACCTTGGCGGCGCGCAAGGCCGCCTGGTATTCACGTTCAGCGGCGGTCATTTCGTCGCTGGCGAGCAGATCGACTGGCTTGGCCGCGTCGTCGGCCGGCGTCGCGTCGTCGACAGGACTCTCGGCTGGGGTCGCCGATTCGTCCACGCTGGCCTGTTCGTCTTGGTTGGGGTCGGTTTCGGTAGTCATCGTTAGCGCAGCAATACGTTCTCAAGAATGCGGTTGAAGCCCCAGTCAACGACGCCAAGCACGACGCCAACGATGACGGAGACGACGATCACGACCATCGTCAGGCTGCGCGTCTCTGCGCGGCTGGGCCAGACGACTTTCTGTAGTTCGCTGATGATGTTGGTCACGAACGAGGGCCGCAGGAATCCGAAGAGGCGGCGCGTGCGTCGAGCCGGCGCGCTGACGACGGAGGGCGTGCTTGGCGCCTCGCGACGCGGCCGCAGCATTGTTTGCGGCGCTGGCACCGTGGCGCTGGTCGCTTGCACGGTCTCGGCGACAGGCTGCGAGGGCTTGTCGGAGGCGCGCGCGGCGTCCCGGGGTTGGGATCGCCCCGATCCCTTGCCGCGACGGCGGCGGCCACCTCGGCCGGTTTCTCGCGCCATGCGTCTGCGCTCTCTCTTCCACCCGCCTCAGCGGGTCTCGCGGAAGGCCTGCCGGCAACGGCAGCGTGGGCAATATTTGTTCAGTTCGAGTCGTTCGGTCGTGGTGCGCCGGTTCTTTTTCGTGTGATAGGCGTATGCCTGGCACTCGCGACAGCGCATTGTGACGTGGACTCGGTCGCCTTTAGCCATGAGGCCAGCCTACTCCTGTCCCGCTATTCCAGAATGCCGGTGACGGCGCCGGCACCGACGGTCCGACCGCCCTCGCGGATGGCGAAGCGGACGCCCTGTTCGAGGGCGATGGGGTTGATCAGGGTGACTT
>Ga0310120_10003291_pt1 | contig 11552 bp, 13 predicted proteins | sample CB27_AW_983_MG_FD_203506 | JGI IMG/M metagenome (GOLD analysis project Ga0310120, IMG submission 203506) | Marine microbial communities from Western Arctic Ocean, Canada - CB27_AW_983 | ecosystem: Environmental > Aquatic > Marine > Oceanic | place: Canada: Western Arctic Ocean | collected... | reverse complement strand
TCGATATCCGGCGCGGTCCATTACAAATAGCAGACACAGACAGATAGCAACCGTATTAAAACCTAGACGGACGGAATGCTCCTGCAACGCAGTTGACACCTGCCGAAAACACCATCGCGTCAGGAGGTACACTGCAATTGGGCATACTACGACGCCAACAATTATCATTACGATTTGCCACGGGTTAGCCACGGTTGAAAACATCGCGCCAACCTTCGGAATGTGCCGCATGTCCCAATAAATGTTTACTTCTCGACCATAAAGCGAACGCGTCGTCACATCCACGTAACGTCCTACGATCAGCAAAACCCAGCCTATAGACAAGACCCGACTCAAGGTTTCCAATGAACCTGTGCGCCACCGTGAAAACCCAATAAGCAGGAGAATGGCAAGCGGCAGTTCGACAGTCAGATCGGCGGTGGGACGCACATCCAGCGTCGGCCACACGTTCACAAATGTTAGAGATACCTGAAGGATCGAGAGCGCGACGACACACGCTAACCATCTAACCGACCCGATAGTGCCAAACACACCGAAAACAGCAGCTAGTGTACGCATCGTCTAGGAGGTCACACTCCACGCAAGTCGTCGGCCACCAACCCCGAGCGCCAACAAACTTCCCACGACTGGAGGTCCATACCCATTAGTCAAATAACTCATGTTGAAAATCACTCCACTGGCGAAATGGAAATTGAAAATCATTGCAAGTGTTAATAGCGCAATCAACCGTACGCGAAAGCCCACAAACAGCGCGAGCCCCGCACAAATCTCAGCAACGGGAACCAGCCGAGCGAACACTGCTGCGCCCGGCAGGGCTATAGTCTCTAAATACCAAAGACTGCTGCCAGATGTTAAATCACGCCACTGCAACAGCTGTGAGACCAAAATATCACTATCAGTGATCCAGGCAAGCTTATTGACGCCCATGAGGCATAAAAATACCCCCATAACAAGCGATAGGATGCGCAAGCCAATTCCGCTCGATGGAACCTGGGACATACTATTTCCTTTCACCGACGAAGTTCCATTGTAACCATGACCGGTTACACCGCAGAATTACACTCCCTTTGTATCATGAGTCGAACACAGCGAACACTCGGACTCGCCCGTTCATTATTCATTTATCACGCGATTCCTGGTCGCCAGAGTCGCCTTCGAAAGATTTACCGTCAATTTGTTTCGGCCGGAGACCTCGTCTTCGATCTCGGAGCACATGTCGGCAATCGGACCCGGGCATTCAACGCGTTAGGGTGCCGCGTCATTGCAGTCGATCCGCACCCTGACTGCGTTCGCATTCTCACAACACTATTTGGGCATTCTCCTCGAATAGACATCCTTCCATCGGCCGTCTCAGAAACGGTCGGCCACGTAGCATTGTCAATCAGCGAGCGACATCCGACGCTGAACACAATCGATCCCGATTGGCAGGACGACCGTGAACAAGACCCTCGATTCGGTGCAATTCAATGGAATCACACTCTCGACGTCCCCTCAACGACTCTTGACGCTTTGGTCGACTCGTATGGTCTACCCGCATTCGTTAAAATTGACGTTGAAGGAGCGGAGCCAAGAATATTGAACGGGTTGAGTCACCGTCTACCTGCACTATCGTTTGAATACCTGCCTGGTTCGATCGAGAACGCACGAACCTGTATCAATCGTCTGTCCACTCTGGGGCGCTATCGATTTAATTGGTCGCCTGGTGAAAGTTACCAATTAGCCTCAACCCAATGGCTCGATAGACCAACGTTTGAATCCGTCTTAACCACAACCTCTGGCCACGTAGAGTCGGGTGACATCTACGCGATCCTAGATAAGACATGACATCGATTTCTTCGTCGTCGGACACAGAAAACGTAAGACGCTACTACGATCGTCATACGGCCTCATTTCTCTCATACGGACAAGGAGGGACCCAAGGCTGCATTCACAGAGCGGTATGGGGTCCAGCCGTCAAATCACGCGAACAAGCGTTTCACTACGTTGAGAACATCATCGCGGCTACGCTTATTACTCACTCAATGACGACCGAAGCCACACACATCATCGATCTAGGCTGCGGCATCGGTGCGAGTCTCTGCCACATTGCCCGCAAGTTTCCAATTCACGGGACTGGCGTAACGCTAAGTCCGGTACAAAGCCGCATTGCGAGTAATCGAATTCACGCAGCCAGTCTGGACCAACGCATTCGCTGCATTGAAGGCGATTACAGTGACCTCACCCTCGCATTACCGGAAGCCGACCTCGCATATGCGATTGAGTCATTTGTTCATAGTCCAACCCCTGAAGCATTTTTCGCGCAGTGCAAACGAGTCGTCCGGCCTGGTGGACTTTTGCTAATTTGCGACGACGTTCTTCAAGCGCCAACTGATCCACAAGCAGTCCCATTTATCGAGCGTTACAAACGCGGATGGCAAGTGCATACGCTTATCGAACGTCCTCAGCTCAAACAAATGGCACTTGAGGCCGGTTTCAAGCACTGTTCGACGACCGATCTCACTCCGCACCTTGAACTCAATCGACCGAGGGACCGAGGTCTCTCCGTTCTATCCGGTCTACTGGCCTGGATATCGCTTGATCGGTGCCTTGGACACCTGACGGGCGGCAGTGCGCTTAACAAATGCTTGAAGCGTGGATGGATTGGCTACGAGACCACACTGTTTCAACGCATTACATAGAAGATATGGTCCCGAATGCCCATCAATGACTCAGACGTACGTTACTGGAACTCACCAGCACCGGGCGAAGCCACGCGCAGGGCGCGCAGAAATCCTGTTATCGTCCTTCCGTTAGCCGCAACCGAACAACACGGGCCACACCTGCCATTATCAACGGATGTCGATATCGGGCTCGGCATACTTAATGAAACCTTTCTCCGACTCGACCGTAGCATCCCGGCATGGACACTACCGATAGAAACCGTCGGCGCAAGTCTGGAACACGTCCGTTACGATGGAATCACGAGCGTGACTCCAAGTGAACTCGCGCAAACAATCTTTAATCACGGCAAACGTCTATCGACCCTCGGAATTCACCGCCTTGTTATCAGTAATAGTCATGGAGGAAACAGCGCGCCAATCGAATCAGCGGCACTACGCCTACGAGAAGAATGTGAACTACTGGTGGTCAAAGCGAGCTATTACCGGTTTGAACGACCAGTCGATATTGATTTACCAGACATCGAGTGGCGTCACGGCCTCCACGGAGGCGCGGTGGAAACGGCCATGATGCTCCACCTTCGACAAGAATCCGTTAGAACAGACGCCATCAACACATTCCCGTCGATTGCAGAAGAACTTGAAATTCTCGGCTCACGAATATTACCGACTGGACCAGCCGCGTTCGCTTGGTTAGCCGGGGACCTTAACCCTCTCGGTGTTGTTGGTGACGCAACTCTCGCGTCAGAAGAACTAGGCAGGACGCTAGTTACACACTACGCCGCGATCCTCGCAGACATCATTAAAGACGCCTATCACTTTCCAATCGAGAAATTAAATCAACGGGACCGTAGCAAGAAGACGTAAGCCGGACACTACTTTAACGACAGTGCACCGGCCAGCATGTCTGAAAGCCAATGGCCGGACCGCTCTGCTTTTGCTTTAACGTAGGCCACATTATGTCGATTTAGCGTCCCATAAAGTGGCAGGCGATTTACGACCTCAATGCCTGCATCACGCACGGCATTTACTTTTTCTGGGTTATTCGTTAGCAACTGCACACGATCAATCTTGAGAGTCTTAAGCATTTGTACCGCCGCACCATATGCTCTTTCATCAGAGCCAAAGCCCAGGATCTGATCAGCGTCGACGGTATCAAATCCTTGTTCCTGCAATGCATACGCCCGCAACTTATTGGCAAGCCCAATGTCCCGGCCTTCCTGAGACATATAAAGCAACACACCGCCACCCTGTTCAGCAAACAACCGAAGGCTGCCTTTCAGTTGCTCTCCACAGTCACATCGCAGGCTCCCAAACAAATCCCCGGTAAGACATGCCGAATGAATTCGAACTGGCACCGGGTCTGGCCAACTATCTTGTGTGCCAATCAAGACTGCAACATGCTCCCGCAATCCATTCCCCTCACGAAACGCCATAAACCGAGCATCATCGGCTTCCGCTAATGGCACTGGGCCCTCGCTCACATGCGTCACTTCTATACTGCCGTCAGTGGCCCATGCTGACACTTCAGTAGGAGTTACAGACAATGTTGTCCCGGTCGAAACCCGCTTGTGAACGATGTCTGCAGTATCACTCGTGACATCCGCGCACACTACGGCCGGCAAAAGCTGTCCCAGTCGAACAAGCATCATTCCAGCCAATTCAATATTGCTCGCAGGACGGACGTCATGGGCGCCCGAACCAACCACATTGTTTTCACTGGCAAGCCGAACAATCTGCTCTGGCCCCTCTCCGTTTAGGGACAAGCTAAATCCACGGGACGTTCCGTTAGAACTAAGTCCCATCGACTGGGCGCGATGCAACGTAATTACCAACCGAAGAGGTTCGAATCCACGTAATTCCTCAAGTGCTCCGAGGGCTAAGCCATCAACGGGCGCGACGAGAGCACCACTGCTGGCCGACTCTGTAATGTACAGCGGTCGGCCCTTTCTCAACTCAAACAGACCGCGTTCAGCGTGATATATCAATTCTTCCGTCTCAGGCGCTAAGGTTGTTACTGTATGAACAATACCGCGATGCCAAAAACATCCTCAATCAACGAGCATACAGCCTGGGAACTAATTAAGGCCGTCGATCCAAAGAACGACCCCACCAGTCCAATTTCTATTAACCATGATCACAACTGTGACGCCTGGTTGCAAGTTTTGCCCTCGGGTTCCTGGAAAACATCTTCCTTGCCATCGGCCGAAGCCAGTCAAATGTTCGATATTTATTTGCCAATTCGAATCGTGCCCCATCTCATCATTGCCCAAATAGGTCAGAGCGTCGATGGCCGCATTGCAACGACCGAGGGAGACTCACACTATGTCACCGGACCAGCTGATATCAAACGCCTGCATCGACTTCGGGCGCTCGTCGACGCGGTAATCGTAGGCGCCGGAACCGTCGCCACAGACGATCCTCAGGTTACAGTTCGCCACGTCGACGGACCACAACCCGCACGTGTAGTAATCGACCCCAACAAAAGACTTTCGAAGGACCATAAGATCTTCACAGACGATTCGACCGCAACCATTGTGATACGCCGCGGCGCCCCCCCACACGACTGTCCTGACAACGTCATTTACTGTCCAGCACGGGAATCCGGAACAATTGACCCTACCGATATCGTAAACGCCCTTCGTACCCGAGGATACCACCGCCTCCTTATCGAAGGCGGCGGTATTACCGTGTCTCATTTTCTTGATGCTGGCATTGTTGACCGTCTCCATGTTGCCGTCGCACCTATACTGATCGGCTCAGGCCACCAATCATTCACGCTGAAACCGATCCCCGCTCTTAAGGATGTCCCACGTCCTCCGTGCCAGATACATACACTCGGCGACGACGTGCTCTTTGATTTCGATCTACAAAACAAGAATTCTAGGGCATAAAGAAACGGCTACTTCAGCTGGTCTGAGTCGTGCGAAGCCCTACGAGCAACACGCCTGCTCCCGGAAGGCTGGAAATTAAAATCAACAGCCCATAAGCCGCAGAAATAGCGACACCTTCTACCGCTGACAAACCCGCGGCAGCCCACAAAAGAGCAGCCACTCCTTCACGTACCCCCCAACCCGCAATCGATATGGGTAATAACATCGCCAAAAGTACAATTGGAATTAACGGGACAAGCGTTGCAAGCGGCGTGTAGCTCCCAATCGCTCGAGCGGCAATTACGAACGTCGCCAAGTAACTTGCGACAATAATGCAAGAAGAAATCAACTGTGACGGCAGTGCTTCCCGTGAGCACACAGCCACCCGTGTGTCGTGAAGAAGCTTTTCAACTAGCGATTCATTTTTAGATGAACGCCTTCTAATCACAGTCATCACCACGACCGTGACCAGTGACAATATCACTAAGAGAACCCAACCATACGGCACACCATCTATTAAATCTTTTGGCAGCGCTGCGACCGCTCCCAATGACACAACGAACATTACGATTTGGCCGGACAAACGCTCAAGAATAACGGCGCGTACGGCCGGACCAGTCTCTGCGGTTCTCGCATGGCGCCAAGCTCGAGACAAGTCCCCGACAATGCCACCGGGACAAACCTGATTAATAAAGATTGCAAGATAGTATTCCCGAACCGCGTCTCTTAATGAGAGATTTAACCCTAATCGCTTAGCCGTGTAACGCCATCGCCATGCCGACAATACGGTCTGACCAAACGACACGACGAAACCTATCAATAGCCAGCGGAAATCAATGTTTTCAAGCTGAGTAAGTAAAGCGCGTCCATCAAGCCACCAACCAAGGCCGATCAATAGGCCCACGCTCACTGAAAAACGGCAAGCAACATTTACAGCCCAGGGAAGTCTCATCTTGGCCCAGGAAGCGCGACAAGATCGAGATGTCCAACTGTCAGACCAAATGCTCTCTGAGCCACCGTTTCGCGCCGACGCTCCGCCCATAAGTGAAATCGATCCCGTGCCCCATCACGTAATTCTGACTCTGAGTGTTCGATCGCAGCAGACTCCCAGCCACTAATCAACGTGTTGACCAATTCAGAATCCGCCGGTCCCAACCGCCAACGACTTTGTAATAACCACACTTGATAGCCCGCGGCACGAAATGCAGTCTCCGTTTTTAGATTAGCCATCGGACCGAGCGCAGGACCGAACCCTTTGTCTCGGCGTTGGTGTGCATTGACGGCCTGGCGCACAGCAGCATCATCTGGATCATCCGCAAGTTCCAAATTATTGACATCAGCATGCCATTGAATGGATCCGTCATACGTTAGAGAAAAATACACACCCCGTCGCTTAGCCCGACAAGTATCGACGACCTCGTTTAGCCAGGACTCCGAGACTAGATCTAATAGCGCTGACGCCGTGACAAGATTCGCATCTGTTGATTCGATCTGCTTAGAGATCCCAGAACTGAGATTCCGCACAATCTTTATCGCGACACCGGCGGTCTCTGGCAGTGAGGCTGCTGTCAGTAGTTGTTCATCATGATCTATCAGTGTCCACTCCTGTGGTGTGGGAAGAAGCGGCGAAAGATAACGAACATTCGCTCCCGTGCCAGCCCCGAGGTCAAGAATACGACTCCATCCATTCTGCTGCCACGCCTGCTTAATCATCGTGACAGCGACTGCCGGTCGTGACCGCACATCAACTGGCTCTCTCGACTCAAGCCAACCCGCGTCGAACATTTCAGTCATGACTGCGCGCTCGGATCAATAAATCGATTCGAAATGGAGCCAATACCGCCGATGGTCACTGTGACCACATCATCATGCCTCATTGAACCAACACCCACCGACGTACCACAAGCAATCACATCACCCGCTTCTAGTGTCATGTCGTGGGACAAGTGACTAATCAGTTCAGCCGGCGAAAACACCATATCTGCTACCGGATAATTTTGGCGCTCAGTCTCATTAAGCGTGGTAATTACTCGCAACGTCGCAAGGTCAAGTCCAGTAGCGACAACAGGCCCGATCACTCCAAACGTATCCGCTGCTTTTGAACGTGTCCACTGTGGAAAACCCGGGTCTTTATTCAAAAGACCGATTGCCGTAACGTCATTTACACACGTACAGCCAAACAAACACGCTAACGCGTCTTCCGGGGACACATCCCGACAGGTGTCACCAATAACAAGACCTAGTTCGCCTTCAAAAATAATTTTACCGGCGTAGCGTTTCGGACGCGTAATCGGCACGCCGCCTTGATGAAGCGACGTATTAACCTTGATGAAATACAGCGGCTCTTCTGGAACGCTACCCCCGGCCTTTTCTATAAGTGCATGATAATTATTGGCAAGACCAATAATCTTCCCAGGATCAACGGGGGCTAAAAATGTAACGTCAGCCGGCTCCAACACCTCACCAGTCGGCACAGGACCCTGAAACATGCTTCCGGATTGAACGACAACAATATCGTTATCTAGCGTTCCAACTTTCAGCGTCCCATCATGTGTAAACCGCACCCATTGCATCCGCTACTCCTCCAAAACCTGCGTCGACTTTCTGTCCAAAGAACGAATCTAAGTCAGTTCGGTTATCGCATTCTCCATCTGGTTGACGGCGGACTCCCACGTCTGCATCGTTGTTGCGTATCGACGCGCTGCCTCAACGCATCGAGTACGCATCGTCGTACCCTCACTACCGTTAATGAAAGTCCGGATGGCGGCCGACAAGGCGCCTGCATTCCCTGGCGGCACCAACAACCCTGTTTCGAGAGGAACGGTGTCTGGAATCGCTCCACCAGTCGTACTAACGATGGGTAGCCCTCGGGCAAGAGCTTCCGTTAGTACCATGCCATAACCTTCATAATGCGAAGGCAATACGAACACGGAAGCTTGCCGATAAAAGCTATCGAGCTGAGCCGAATCGCATTCACCAACAAACTCGACTCGACCCACTAACTCACTATTCTCGATCGACCGAACCACTCGTTCTGCATACGACCGATCGCGAACAAGGCTGCCAGCACAGACGCAGTGCCATCTATACTGCCTCAAAGACGCTAATGCCCGCACAAGGACATCGTGACCCTTTCGAGGAATAACGGTACCAACAACCAATAGTTCCGGCGGAGCATCAGACGCTGGTCCTTCTGCAAAACCAGCTTTATCAACGCCAGGCGTAACGACTCGCACTCGTTCCGAACTCACACCGAACCGCTTGAGCGTGTCAGCGGTAAAACGACTCGTCACGACAACACCAGCAACGGCACTCAGTGACTGACTTTCGTACCGCATCAACAGGTCGCGCGTGTCCGCCGACAATCCTGTCTCATCAGACAGGGGATGATGGATCAGAGCAACTAGGCTGAGCCGTTCCCGGTGTCTCGATAAGACATCCGGACAAACACCAAGCGTCAAACCATCAAGAATGACACGTGAACCATCCGGAATACCCGTAAGTGCCCGCACAAGGTTTCTGCATGCGCCATCATTTGGAACTGTGAAATCACCACGCAAACCATGGAACTCAACATGCCAGCCACGCTCACGCAACCCTTGGACCATTCGGGCATCATAAATATAGCCACCCGTGCGTTGGTCTAGCGGACCAGGTGCCAAAACGTGGAGCCCTAACGCACTCACACCGGACCTTCAAACCGTCCCCACGCAACGTGCGATTCAGACAACCTGACGGATACGGCTGTAACTCCGCGACCGATTTCACCAAGTCCGCCGGCATGGATACTACGCACAAGTCGATCAAAGATATTTCGCGCGAGAAATTCAGTGGTTGTGTTTTGCCCAGCGAAGTTGGGGTCGTCGTCGAGATTTCGAAAGTTGAGATCCCCAAGAATAAGCTTTAACTGTTCACTAGCGAGTCCGATATCGACAACCATCCCACTGCTGTCAAGTTCTGACCGGCTAAACGTCGCGTCGACGACGTAGGTTGCACCGTGTAATTTTTGAGCCGGACCGAAATCGTCCCCACGGAAACTGTGAGCAATCATGAAATGATCACGGACGTTCACGCTATACACAACAGCTCCTCCTTGCTCGAGCTCAGGGCACGTCGTAGTGCACCAAGTGACACAACGTCTCACTAGGCCCCAAACTCAATTTAGTCATTACCGATGGCAGTTCCTCGAAAGCACTTTGCTGATTGATAAGAACATCGAGTCGCTTATCATGCAGTAACTCCAAGGCGAGCATTAGTCGAGAACTTCTCGTCCATCGGTTAAGGCGCTCGGGCGGCAGGCGGCCAACCTGACTACTCTTAATCGTTAGACGAGCTGAGTGAAACCGCTCACCAAGCGGCAACGGCACGTCTTGTGTCCCATACCAACTCGCGTCAACAATTGTGGCTTCCGGGCCAGCTACAGTTAATGAGGCACGTAACCCTTCAGTGGTCCCACTCGAATGCACAACCAAATCAGCAGAAGGAAGAGTCGGAACCGCACATTGCCACGCTAAACCAAGTTCAGCCGCGATCGTCTTCCGCGTCTCCAATGGATCGACAACGATGACTTCGCAACCGGGGATATCCTGACACAATGTGGCTACAAGCAAGCCTACGACGCCAGCACCAATGACCACCACGCGATCGCCAACGCAAGGCCTCGCATCCCAAAGAATATTGACTGCCGTCTCCATATTGGCAGCAAGTACCGCGCGTCTCGAAGGAACACCTTCCGGGACACAGTGAACTGCTTCGGCCTGGACGTGATAGAGGTCCTGATGCGGGTACAAGCAGAACACCGCTTTCCCTATGAGTGAAGAAGGACCTTCTTCGACAACGCCCACACTGCTGTACCCGTATTTAACCGGCCCGGGAAACTCGCCGTCCTGGAAAGGGGCCCGCATAGATTCGTACATTGAAGGGGGCACCTCTCCTCGAAATACAAGTGACTCGGTACCACGGCTAATCCCACTAAATACTGTCCTGACAAGCACGTCACCGTCATTTATGGGATTAAGTCTGACGTGACGAATTTCTGACTGCCCCGGACTCTTGAGCCAGAACTGGCGTGCGGTATGGTGAGCAGGCATGATCGTAGGCACGCTAGTGCGATGACAGACTTAACGCAACCCGACACGTTTCCAGAACCACCCTCACACAGGTGGAAAATCATGGGCGACCTTGTCGCCGCACTAGCACTAGTAACTGTAACAGCGGTCACCATATCGTGGTCGCTTGAATTTCCGACTCGCTATCTCATAAACACCCTCGGTCTTTATCTTTTGATTGCAACGCTAGTATTAATAACCATTCCACGCACATTAGCCGGACCAGGCCTCGGATATGCAAATCGCGTCACACTTTTTCGAGCCAGCCTAATTGTGCCCATTGCCGCGATGGTAACAAACCTGGTTCCACTGACTGCTTCTGAAGCCTGGTGGGTTATCGCAGTGTCAACTATCGCCTTGATACTCGATGGTATTGATGGGCGTGTGTCGCGTTATAAGCAATGCAAGACTACCTTCGGCGCAAGGTTTGATATGGAACTCGATGCATTCTTCTTACTGGTCCTATCTCTTCTCGTATGGCAAAACGGTAAAACAGGTGCGTGGATCGCTGGGATCGGAGTTATACGATACTGCTTTTTTATCGCGGCTTTCTTCGGACCATGGCTCGGTCAAACACTCCCGGAAAGTCTTCGCCGCAAGGTCATTTGCGTGGTTCAGGGTATCGCACTACTCGTCTGTCTTGGCCCCATTGTTCCCTCGGTACTCGCAATCTTCGTTGGTGCGACCGCTCTCTTTCTCCTTGTTGTTTCATTTGGCATCGACATCTATTGGCTTGCAAATCACAAAACGACCATCCGACCTACCGATTGATGCGTTTTCAGAATCGGGCCGTCGTGCTTCTTATCGTCCTCGTTTTAATCTGCCTGCAAGGATGTAGTCCAGATTCGCATTTCTCCAACAGCAATCTCAACTTTGAAGAACTTCAACACCGGGCAAACAACGGTGATAACAAT
>Ga0310120_10003290_pt1 | contig 11553 bp, 9 predicted proteins | sample CB27_AW_983_MG_FD_203506 | JGI IMG/M metagenome (GOLD analysis project Ga0310120, IMG submission 203506) | Marine microbial communities from Western Arctic Ocean, Canada - CB27_AW_983 | ecosystem: Environmental > Aquatic > Marine > Oceanic | place: Canada: Western Arctic Ocean | collected... | reverse complement strand
TCTGTGTTAGATTCTTTGAAATTAATTGCTGGCCACATACAGTGGAGTGTAATGCGAAGGTTCCGCAAGAAGGAAGTTCTACCTCAGAAGTCCCTACGCAAGATTGTTGATATTCGCGCACCGGACAATGCCGATCAAGGGAGTGAAGCCATGATTCCCTTACGTACGGGGAGATAGACCAGAAGTCGGCGAGTAAGTCCTACAACTAAATAAATGTTGAAACTTTACTGGCGAATTGTGTTTCGACCACATCTGTTGCGTATCGTGCTGATAGCTGCTGCCACATTTGTTTGCTCCATAGCAGAGGTCGCCAGCATTGGATTAATTGTGCCGGTCGCGGGGATAATGATTACACCTGAGCAATCGGTTAACAACCCAATTAATTCTGTGCTTCAGCGATTGGCCGTTATGGCTGGGATGTCGCCTCAGTCTGAGTCTATCGTGCTGGCGGGCCTATTGGTCGTTGCTGTGCTTGTGGTTATAAAGAATGGCCTGACGCTAGCGAATACACGCTGGTTGATTTGGCTTATGAATAGCGTTGCCAACCGGACTCGCGTTCGGCTGCTTGATGCCTACCTGCGCTCGCGTTTTGACGAGATTATGCAACGGGGTCGTGGCGCCATCTTCGAAGATATCACCAAGGCCTCTTCCAGCGTCAGTAGTGCAATTTTCTATGGAGCACAATTGCTTTCTGCAGCCACATATGTGCTCACCACGCTAGGTTTGTTGCTCTATCTTTCTTGGTGGGTGACGCTGGTTATCGGCGGGTTGGTGCTAGTGGGAATGCGTTACATGAGGACTGCTCTGGAAGACAAGTCTAAGAGAATTGGGCGCCAGCTGCATGAGTTAGGCCAGCATCAGTCCGCTTTGATGGTGGATGCGCTTGATGGCGCGCGCGTGATTAAGATTCATACAGTTGAGGCGACTGTTGTTGCGCGTTTGCAGTCTATACAGAACATGGCTTTACCGAAAAGCGTGCGCGCCGGGCTCTTGGCGGCTGTGCCCGCCATGTTCTTCGAGGTTAGTGGCATCCTGTTTGTAGTGCTGTTAGTGGGATTTGTATTCGGTATTCCAAACAGCGGTCTAACTTTACCAACACTGATGGCGATGGTCGTGGGACTGCGGCGCCTGCTGCCTTCGGCCAGCGGGGTAAACACAAATCTGGTGAATCTCAGCACTGTCGTGCGACATATTGAAGTTACTGATGAGGTTTTGAACATCCTGCCTAGAGAGCGGTTTGGCAGCCGTCCCCTTTCTGCAGGTGGAGTAGAAACAATCAAGTTAGAGAATGTATCGTTCCACTACCCGGGGCGCAATGAATCGCGTGTACTTCGAGATGTGAACCTTACTTTAAAGCGTGGCCAAGTAACGGCCTTGGTTGGACATACGGGAGCTGGCAAAAGCACTATTGCCAATTTGTTGGTGGGACTTTATAGTCCAGCCTCCGGAGTAGTAATGGTTGATGGAGTTGAACTGCGTGAGCTGGATTTGGGGGCTTGGAGACGGAACATTGGATATGTAGGGCAGGACACATATCTGTTCAACGATGCTCTGTTAGATAATATTGTCCTGTGGGACGATTCAGTTCATTTGGATGAGGTTGAGAGTTCGGTCCGGGCAGCGCAGTTGGATGAATTTGTAACGTCGCTTCCCGATGGATACGACACGATAGTTGGCGACCGAGGCCTAAAACTATCTGGTGGGCAGCGGCAGCGTGTCGCGATTGCGCGCGCTATTTTGCACAAGCCAGGCGTGCTGATCTTCGACGAGGCTACCAGTGAGCTGGATAACATCACCGAGCGAGCTGTACACGGTGCTATCAGTCAGCTGAGAGCTGGTGCAATCGTGGTTATTGTCGCACATCGTCTGGGGACGGTGCAGGATGCTGATCAGATCATAGTGCTGCACGAGGGGTCTGTGGTGGAGCACGGTCCCTACGAAAAATTAATGGAACAGCGCGGGAGATTTTGGGAATTGTATCATGGTGGTGTTAAGCATGAAACCAATTAAGAACAGTAACTGAATTGCCCCAATCATTTCACGTCTTCCCTAAAGCTGAAGTATCCACACTTCTTTCAGAATTACATATTGCGGTAGTATAAAATGGAAGACAGAACGTCAATGTCGGTATTCTCAGAAAAGAATAAACCAAGTTTCCGCAGACTGGAGAAGATCAGGAATACTTTCTTCCAAGCGCACTGGCTTTGGCCATTGGTGGCAAACAGCAAATACTACGACAGGTGGTTGGGACAACATGACCAGCATCTCACGCTATTTGCGAAAGTACAAAGGAGAATAGATTGGATACTAAGAAGGATGTGGTTCTGGCCAAACTTACATGATGTTGTACCCTGGAGTGAACAGGAAATCGGGACCGGATGGGAACCAAGGAAATATGTAGAATTGATACCAAGCAGTTTGGTTCTGGTCGATGAGGTGGAAGCGCGTACCTCTGGTCCTGATGCCTCAATATTGGATTTAGGCTGCAATTGTGGTCGACACCTGAATGCGCTTGTAGAGCGTGGTTTTACGAATTTGTTTGGGGTGGATATTGGCCGTGCAGCGTTGGATTATATGCAGGTTGCATTTCCAATCCTAAAAACTCATGCTTGTGTGGACCACATGAGTTTTCAGGAGTTTATCTCCATTGCGGATACTAACGCTTACGAAATTATCTTTAGCCACGGTGCTACCGTGGAGCTTGTTCACCCGTCGTTTCCACTGGTCAAGGAGGTGGCTCGTGTTGCGAAAGAGTATGTGATACTTGTTATTCAAGAGAATGGTCACAGCTACCCAAGATTTTGGACATATGAGTTCCAGCGCGCAGGATTTGTTTTGGTGAAGTTGGTGCGCCCTTGTGCTCAAAATGATGAAAGAGAGTTTGAGCAGTCATTAATGGTCTTCCGGAAAATACATTAATAGCATAATTTTCTGTAATCACCTTGGCTATTGCTTCTTAGTCTAATGATGTATGAATCTTCTGAAGAAGCCGCAGCATTTCAAAACACTCTAATCAGTTTACTCTCCTGGTTCCTTGGTCGGCAGTCAAAACGCTTGGAACATCGAGGTGAATTTGGTGTGCAGACGATTGCTGCGCACATATGCAGCAGTTATCGTTGTTTCCCAGCAAATGCATTTGTCACTCAGCGCAAAAAAGTCCATGTCAAGCCCCAAAAACTGGCAAGTTTTGTTAGTAGAGATCCTGAATTCTTGAAACCGATAGGGCAACTAGCGTTATTTGCCAGACGTGAACTGGTTCCCTTTGTCAAATACTTTATTTTGCATGGCAGTCTGGCAACTGCCGATTACGTTAGCGGTTGGAGTGATGTAGATACGCTGATGGTAGTCAATAGGGATACATTCAATGATTCGGCGTTGTTGCTCAAATTTCGCGAGTTGATGATGCGGGCTTATGGTTTTTTGATTGAGGTGGATTCGCTGCAGCACCACGGTTTCATCGTAGTGACAGAATATGATTTACTTGCCTACCCTGAGAATTTTCTCCCACCTGTTGTGTTGGAACATGCAATTAACTTGATGAGTGACGACAACGCGGTCGCGTTGGATTTGTTTGTTCGCGATGATCGCAATGCCTGCGCTGCGTCGATAGAGAGCAGACAACGAGTTTATCGAGATGCTCTTGACACGGGAACATTCCGGCATCACGCTTATCGCGGCGAATATCTGCGCGCATGTTTTGAAAATGCAGAAAATGCGATGTATCAGCTTAAGTACTTTCTTGCGGCGATCATGAGCCTGCCAGCACTTTACTTAACTGCGATTGGGAAGCCCTGCTACAAACGCGAATCATTCGATCGTTGCCGGCCTCTTTTTTCTGACAGTGAGTGGGAAATTGTTGAGAAAGCCAGCCGTGTTCGCCGAAAATGGGACAAGTGCGAAGATTTTCCCTTTACAGGTAATGCCATCCCAGAATGGGTTCAGGCAGAACTCGGAGGAACCTATTTTGCGGACGGCTACCGTTTTGTGGATGCAGTAGCCTCTTTACTACGCGATTGATGCTAGGCACAAGTAATATTGTTGATAGTGGCGTCTATCCGGTTCTGTGAGAGATCATCTAACTTACTTGGAGTCATATGTGTATTTGTGATGAAATCTTGCCACCCGTGCGAGCCACGTTGTTACTGGAGAGAAGTTCAAACCGACCTGAGTATATCTTGGTTGAATATGGTGTAGCAAGGGTGCCATGTATTTTCATAACTCCTCAATAAGTCTCGTGTTTCGTCAGGTTTATGTCTTAACATTAGTGATGAGATGAGGGGAAAAGAATCCGATGATTGAGAACCGTGTTGATTTACTTGATGAGATGATGGCAGACATGGAACTGGCGTCTGCACTCTATAGACCAGGTAATTACTGGCAGCCTTATGTATCAAGATTGTATGATGATTTGCGGACTGCCGATCTTAATATGTTTCGCTCTGGGCATTTTGGTCCGCAAACGAAGGGAGCATATTCGTCCTTTCGTGGTGGCTCGCCACACAACGTATATTTTGGCGAAAGGTTTTATCCGTTTGATGAAAAATATGAAAAGATTGATTCTAGTCTTCCTGTTAGGCTTATGAATCGCATCTTTGATATTTTGAGCACTGTTTGGCAGCCACTCGGTGCTTTTAGTCCTAAGAGAGTTTCGCTAGGAAAGAGATATTATCTTGATGCCCATCGGCGCGTAGAGGCCCTCATGTTTCAAGTCGCGGAAATGTTGGACTGTGACAATACTCTAGATCGTGTTGAGGACTCTCCTGAGGGTAACCCGGTGTTGTTCACGCACGGCGGAAAATATTACTCTGACTTGTTTATTGACATGTTTCTTGAATATTTATATATGAAACAGTATGTGGATTTCTCCAATATATCTAGAGTCCTAGAAATAGGATCAGGGTTCGGTATGCTGCCCGCTATTCTACTTGGGGCTCATCCGCACCTAAAGTTACTTCTTGTCGACATTCCTCCTCCTTTGTATGTTACGCAGCAATATCTGGATAGCCTTTTCCCAGGTCAGGTACTAAAGTATTCGGAAGCGAAGAAGCTAGACTCAATCGATGGACGTGTTCTAGATGAGCATTCGATCGTATGCCTAGCTCCGTGGGATATAGAAAGACTGGCGAACGAAAGCTGTGATTTGTTCTGTAATATCGGTTCATTTCAAGAGATGGAACCCAATATTGTTCTTAACTACTTGACACATATGAGGCGGTGCACGACTACATGGAGCTATATCAATAATGCACTGCATGGGCATGTTAGAGCTGCCGGCCCAGGAACTTTTGGGGTATTAGAACAAACCAACCGTGACCATTACCTTCAGGCTTTTAGTGAGCAATGGGATCTGGTGGATGAGCGTGCGGCCCGCGTACTTGGTCCGAGTAAATCTGACAATCCGCGGTGGCAAATGATGTTTCGGAGAAGAGTTACAACAATTGGCCGTGCGGAATAGGGATCATGGTTGTTGAAAGAAGATGATTGGATCCGGGATTGCATCTTGATGGGGTTGGGTTCACGTATTTCTCGGTGTAATGGGCTCGAGTTGTCTCGCTAAGATGATTGCGCGATTGTGTGGTTGATTTAGTAGTTGGATATGCACACTAGGTTGGAGGCTGACCGGTGTTCATTCACTAATGAACCGGTGGAGTGGTCAACTGACATCTATGAAAATGCTCGGGGACAGATGCGGTCATTTGTCGAAGCCAGGTCGGACGTCGAAGCTCTTTACGAATACGGCACAGTTCACGCGCCAGGCATCTCTGATATCGATTTTATGTTGGTAATTAGCCCATCTCCGCAATCCGATATATCTGAATACTTTTCCCCCAAAAATATACCTCTGCTTGTGCAAGAAGTGATGAACACTGGCACTATGATGGTCATGAAAACAACTGACTTTGTGCAGCTATCGCGGTGGGAGGAAATTACCGTAAGGTTGGTAGAGGGCAAATCGTTGGAGTTATTAGAGATAGGCGATGAAGAACGTCATTGGACAGATATTTGTAGCGTGATTGACTGGATTCCCGAACGTTGCTCACGGCTTGTAGAAATATTTGTTAGTCAAGTTATTCCAGTGCGGCGTTCAATTGCTTATCTGTTTTCGCTAACATATTCGCTCAAGCTACTGGAACACCTCTCTCATTCGTCGCATGCAAATTGGGATGATTTTATCGCTGAAGTGGAATTGATGCGATCGTCATGGTTTCAAAATGATCGGGAATCTATGCACGAAAGACTAATAGAATTGTTATGGAGAGGTCTTAACCTTTCTCTTGAAGCACTGATGGAATTTGGAGAATACTGTGTGAGCCGTGGTTATTACAGTAGCGTTAGCTTTAACGGCCCAAAGAGTCTGAATCTCGGAAGCGATAGACGCTTGGATTTTGTCGATAACTCTGATGTCTATCCAGATTATGCTCTGAGCCAATCTGAACCTGCTCTAATTGTTGTACCGGTACCTGCCCTTTTCTATAATCACTTTGCGGTTTACGGTCTCGTCGGTGGAATGATCGGATCAACCCTAGCCCAGCATCTGACACCTCGGCCCAGAAAAGATGCTATGTGCGGGATGCCTAACCTGTTGGTAGATGTTCTCACTAAGCGTGTTCAGCACTGCAACAGTATGGCGGAGTTTCTACACAGGAACTCTTTCCGGTCAGGTATGTATAGGTTAGGTTGGTTTTATCTACCACAGCATAGCAATGGCTGAACGAGCACCTTGTATTGTTGCAGTTGTGCCTGCTCGTGGTGACTCCAAGGGGATACCACGGAAGAATCTTGCACCTCTTGCTGGAAAACCGTTGATCGCATACACAATCAATGTAGCGCAACAAGCTTCAGTGCTGGATAGGGTCATTGTTTCTACCGAAGATTCTGAGATAGCTGATGTTGCTCTTCAATACGGAGCCGAGGTCCCCTTTTTGCGACCGGAAGCATTAGCGAAAGATGATATTCCCATGCTTCCTGTATTTCGCCATGCCATTCGATGGCTGCAAGATAACGAAGCATATTGCCCCGACGCTGTCGTGAGCCTGCTTCCCACCTCACCTTTACGGTCGATAGTTGACATTAACGCCGCTATTGAGACATTGCTGTCGTCAGGATGTCATGCTGTCAGAACAGTTTCTGTCGTAGATCAGCATCCTTACCGGATGTTGCATCTTAAGGGTGATCGTGTGTCTAAGTACGTGAATCATGATGATCCTCGGATCTCTTATCTTCGACAGTCATTACCGGTGCTTTACCGATGGAATGGTGTAGTAGATGCTATTCGCACCGACGTCGTTTTAAATAACGATAATTTCTATGGTGAAGATGTGCGAGCGGTTGTTGTGCCAAAAGAGCGGTCTATTGATATCGATGATGCTGTTGACCTCAAAATCGCAGAGTGCTTCTTGAAAATGAAAGCTAACCATTCAACATTTGAAACCGAAACGGACGGAAGATGAGCATTCATGCTACCTGTCCGTTATGTGAAATTGCTGACAGATTTGAAGTTGTCAAAGAAACGATTCGTGATGACCCCTTGAACCGTTTCAAAATCTTACGTTGTCATGCTTGTGGGCATTTGTTTTTGTTTCCGCATCCCACCGCATCAGAAGATAAGGAGTTTTACGATGCGGATCTTCAGGCACGTAACTTGATGAAACAATTTTCGAATAACAGCGCTGAAATCACTGAGGCAGAATTATCATATTGGCAAAAGAGAAAATCAATTGATACAGATCGACGCATGGATTGGTTGGCAAATCTCATCCATGTTGGGGAACAGATAATTGATGTTGGTTGTGGCTATGGAGTTTTCGTCGATGCAGCTACTAAACGTGGATATCAGGCCATTGGTATAGACCCAAGTATAATACGTGTAGAGCGTGCAGGAGGATCATTACAGGGGCGATTTATTCATGGTGACTTAGACGAAGGTTTCGTAACTGAAGGACGTGAACGCTTTAGTGCTGTAACTTTGTTTCATGTGTTAGAGCATATTCGGGAACCGGTGGTTATGCTCCAAAAATGTTTTGAACTTGTGAAGCCCGGCGGAGTACTACTGATTGAAGTACCTAATGTTGATGATGAGTTGTTAGAATATAACCATGAATATCGCTCCTTTCACTACCAGCGCTCGCATTACAATTACTTCAATGCAAGTGGGCTGAAATTAGCTTTTGACCGGTCGGGTATAAAACAGTTCTCTGTGAGTGGCGTACAGCGCTACGGCTTGCGGAATTTAATACATTGGTTGGATCATCGTAAGCCAATGTTATCTACTTATGAGTTTCGGTCAAATGATTCACTACTGTCCCGCGTGGAGCAGCAATATTGCGCTGATCGGGAGAATGCGTTGACTTGTGATACACTGATCGCACATACCCAAAAATGATGTCCGTTATTGGAGGTTAGCAATGACCTTAGTTACAAGTGATTTGGTACGTCTAGATAATCAGATAGCAGATCTTTCGCGACCAAAAGTTAGACCTTATGTACATCCTTATGAAGTAATTAAGGATTTGGTCTCCACTGATCTAGAGGGCGCTAAGGTAACTCTTATCAATATGCCAATTCGAGAGCAGGCAAAGCCCAACAATGCTCCCCTGGGGCCGGGTTTACTAGCGGCTCGGTTGTTGCGATATGGAGTAGAGGTAAATATTGTTGATTTGAACGCTTATCGCATTGTTGATGACGATTCAGATAGGCGTGGCTTGACTAATGGACGGACTTTAACCTTTCAGGAGACTGAAGTTCTTCTCGGCACAACGTTCGATAGTTACGGAGACCAGGATTTAATTGGGTTTTCTGGCCTGATAACCACGTTGCTTTGGCAAAAAACCGTTGCGAAAATTGTGAGGAGGCTTCAACCCCAAGCTATGTTGGTAAGCGGTGGAGGACTTGCTACAGAATTTCGCGAAACCTTGTTTGAATGGATTCCTGAACTGAACGGTTTTGGTCACTCGGAGGGAGACGACGTGATCCTCAAAATGGCATACGATGCCAAATTGATTCGTGAAAAGGGTTTAGAGTATGCCGTGCAATCAGGACATCTTAGGCCGTACTTTTCAAATGTGTTGAACGGTCATCCACGATTTCATTATGATGGTGGTCGACCACCTAATTTGGATAGACTCCCGTTTCCCGCCTGGGAATTGCTGGAGCAGGATGTCAATGGCTTTCGCGTTCTGGATATGTACCTCGATTCTCCAATATGGGGTGGGATCGCACTCAACAGCTCTGCGGCACCTTTCACTATGGACAGGAGTATCAATACTGTCAGCAGCCGGGGGTGCCCGTTTGCATGTAAGTTCTGTTTTCGTGGTGCGCAAGGTGAGAGAGATTATGGCGTGCGGTCGGCTGAGAATCTTGCGAGTGAAATGGCTTTGTATCTTGACAAATACGAGGTGGACTTTGTTGGCATCGTTGACGATAACTTCATGGTAAATCCGAATCGCATTGTGGATCTGGTGCCGGTCATGAAGTCTCTAGTAGCGGACAAGGGATTGCGTTGGGGGACTCATGGTCGATTAGACGAAGCAGCTGATTTACGTCCTACCCGGGGAAGTAATGGTTCATATACCTACAATGCCATCCGCCGCGTCGACTCTATGGCAGAGTCCGGATGTGTGTACATCGGTTTTGGAGCTGAAAGCGCAAGTCCGACAGTTTTGGAGAATATGGGAAAGGGCGGATTTATTCTCAGCAATGGGACGGTCAAGTTACATGGATACGAACTTCCCAGGACTATGGTTGAAGGAATCAAGAATACACATGCAGCTGAGATTCACGGTAATTGTACTTGGATTATGGCATATCCGGGCGAGACACTTGAGGACCTAAAAACTACGGTTGCTTTTATCAAATGGCAGGAAGAGCTTTATACAGCTGGGAAGACACGTGGTACCTCAGAGCATGATCTGGCTTTGAACTCTGTTAACAAGGCTATGTTTGTGGCGACTGCTTACCCGGGCGCGGAGATGTTTGGAGACCCTTTAGTGCAGGAAAAGCTGGGAGAGAATTTCGGAATCAATTTCGATCGTCAAACAGGGTCGCCCATTGTTGACGACAATCTTTACCAGTATGTTCTCCAATTGAACGACGCAACTCAGGTGCTCTATGGCAAAGACGGGCAGCCGCTCAATTTCAGTAGGATGTCCGAAGATACATTTTTGCAGGCTCAAGAGTACGTGAACCATGGCAATATTTATGAGATTCTTGATATGTAGGTTTAGTAACAAATGAACATTGTTGGCATGATCCCTGCCAGGAGTGGCAGCCAAGGCATTCTAGACAAAAATATTAGAGACTTTTGCGGTCGTCCCCTCATCAGCTATGCTATCGAAGCTGCATTGGGGTGTAATCGTATCAACAAGGTATGTCTAAACAGTGATAGCGAGACCTATTTGGAGATCGGCCGCAAGTTTGGTGCTCAACCATATCTTCGACCATCTGAATTCGCCCGAGACGATGCTAGCATGAAGTCCGTGGTAGTGGATTTTATTAATTCTTTGGGAGATGGGGGTGAGTTGTTTGATGCCGTGGCTGTTCTCTATCCGACTTACCCACTGCGAGATAGTGATGATATAGATAAAATCATAGCGGCTTTTGAGAGTCTGGAAGGGTGCAGATCACTTGTAGGGCTTAGGAAACCGAGGACACATCCCTACAAATGTTATACTCTAGAGGAGCAAAATCACCCCGTGTCTGTGTTGGACATTGATGAAGATCTCTTCTATCGCAGGCAGAATTATCCTCGACATTTCGAAATTACGCATTGGGCTTGTGTTATATCGACTGCTAACCTCGACAGGCTGAATTTCCAACTTGTGGATAGAGAGACTTTCGGGTACGTTATTACAGATAATGTACGTCTAGCGGATGTGGACACACCATTGGATTTTGAATTTACTGAGTTCCTTTACAAAAAACAAGAGAATATGCAGATTGAAGTGCCAATTCCCAAGAGATCGTCGCATGAATTGGAAGAACGGCACATCTCCCTTCCGTTACGTGTGACTGCTCTGGTGCTTGATTTCGATGGTGTTCTTACAGACAATCGTGTTGTTGTTCTAGACGACGGTCGAGAAGGTGTAATCTGTGATCGTGGTGATGGACTAGGACTCAGCTTGCTTCGAGCACTGCAAATCCCAATCTTGGTGCTTTCTTCTGAGACAAATTCGGTTGTCCAGGCGCGATGTGACAAGTTGCTTGTTGAATGTATTCACGGAACGGATGATAAGCTGGCTGTTTTGGAGCTATGGCTTAGACAACACAACTTGGATATGTCCGGAGTGATTTACGTAGGCAATGATATAAACGATTTGGATTGTATGCAATCTGTGGAGTGTGGCGTGGCTGTGGCTGATGCGTATCCTGAAATCATGAATGTTGCCAAAATTACTTTGGCCTCATCAGGCGGACGGGGTGCGGTGCGTGAGATTGCCGAGTTAATTCAGCAGCGTGTAGAGCTTACTGAGAAGAAGAACGATGCGTACAGTTGAGATTGGAGGCCGTTCAGTAGGTCGGGGTTACCCAACCTTTATTTGTGCTGAGATAGGTATA
>Ga0310120_10003289_pt1 | contig 11556 bp, 7 predicted proteins | sample CB27_AW_983_MG_FD_203506 | JGI IMG/M metagenome (GOLD analysis project Ga0310120, IMG submission 203506) | Marine microbial communities from Western Arctic Ocean, Canada - CB27_AW_983 | ecosystem: Environmental > Aquatic > Marine > Oceanic | place: Canada: Western Arctic Ocean | collected... | reverse complement strand
CCCGGCCATCATTGCGCCGGGTGTCTTTGTCATTTTTGCGAAGAATGGGCGGGGATATTCCGTGGGTGATGAGTAGACGGCGGCTGTTACAATATCTGAAGCTGCTGCGGCGATTGGGCCGGGACGAGCGGGTGTGGGTTGTTTTCCGGGATTGGGGTGTGGAGGTGTTGTGAGTGAGAAAAAGGGAAAGTGATACACGCGCGGGCGAGTTGGCACGGGATGGCTATAAGGCGTGTCCGTTTTGTGCTGAACCGATTCGGACGGAGGCGATTGTCTGCCGGTATTGTGGGCGGGATTTGCCAAAGAAGATGGGGTTCGAGACATATGGCAGACGGGAGTGGGGCTGTCTCTTGTTTGTTGGGCTGGTGGTGCTGATTACGTTTTCTGGGTGGGCATGGGTAGGTACGAGAACGACAACGATCAGACCCACGTCTGCGGCCAGGGTAGTGATTGCGCCGACATTGGCCGCCACAGCGACGCTGGAGCCGACATCGATGGCAGAACCCACGGCGACGCCAGAATGGATGGCTCCTCCTTTTGAGGATATATGCCAGCGGGATTCTTCGATGACGGATGTGCAGTTTGGGGAATACTTGAAGACATTCATCGGAAAGAAATTCTTCGATTGGGATGGGTCGGTCAAAGATGTGTATGAGTTTGGGATGGGTCGGTCAAAGATGTGTATGAGTTCGGAGGGGATTACCGATTGGATGTTTTGGTGGAAACATCCGGTTCAGTTGCGATCAATGGCATTGGACGTGAATTGGGTGTGGGCTTGGGCAAGGTGCAGCCGATTCGGGGACCATTGAGGAAATTGATTCGATTTTTGGCGAACCCTGTTTTCCGCTGAAGGTAAAGGATACGGAGATTGTTTTGCGGTGAATCGGGGCTAAAATGCTTGCAATATTGATAAGATTAGGTTATCGATACTGGTGCGGAGGTTGTGAGGACTCACGGTTCGTCAGGGCAAAGACCCCAGGGAATGAGATAATTGGGAGCCGTGGGGCATAGTTCCGCGGTTCACATCCGCGAGGTTGTGGGTTCGAGTCCCTCTCCGCCCACTATGGTTATTGGTTACGCACGGTCTCCCTTTGGGGGGCCGTGCGTAACTGTTTCTACTGGAGAAATAAGTTGTCGGTACTATAGGTGTGGTGGCTGGAGGGTGTGGTGAAGACCTCTTATAGCGTCGCTTCAATTCGTGAACGTGCCGCTCTACGGATAGCAGTAGGTATCTATCGGTGTTCCCCATCTATCGCGCAGGAACGCACAGTCACCCTCGTTATTCCAGATAGCAAAGCTATTCCGATAGGTGAACCCACACCAGTCAAGATGAAACTCGTCTGTGTAGACACGGTATACCTGGCCCGGTTGCATCAAAAACGTTGGAAATGTAAAAACGTGTCCATTGTCGTCGCGTATCGTCCAACCCTTTATCTGGATGAGAAAGCCATCAACATTCTGAAATACTATGTATTCGTCTGGTTCTGAGTTACCTGTTCCGTCATAGTGTATGGCAACGATAGAAACCCGCCCGCTTGTCATCGGTGTAGATGTCTGCGTTAGTGTGTTCGTGGGTGTCGGTGTGGAAGTCGGTGGCGCAGCACCAAACTTCTGGATGCGATGGTTGTGAGAATCCGCTACATAGATATTGCCGCTGCTATCCTCGGTTATACCGCAGGGGTATCGGAACTCGCCCGCGTTTGTTCATCCTTCGTCTACTGTAATCTGTGAACGTAACCGGTCTGGACTGGCAAGCTATCGGGAGTTTATAGAGAAGCTATGGAGCCTAGCCACAACCCCAAAACACAAAGATACCCGGCCGCTTGGATGTTACCCCATTTTGTCAGATGTTCGTCTACACACTCCCCACAAGCACCTGTAGTCGTTCCTGTGCGTTTTGGATAGTAACCAGAGCGCTCAGCTTGCTCGCCTCCTGCCTTTCTATCTCGCCCTCCATTTTACGCCGGACAAACGAGATTCGTTCATCCTACGTTGCCAGAGTTGCCGGTGCATCTGCCACCAGAGCACGCAGCTTGTCCGCCTCTTTGTCCAGTATGTGCAATTGTTTCCGTACCTGCTGGGCATCCCATTCAGCCCTCGTCCGGTTTCGGTTCAGGTAGGCGAGCGCGTGAGGTCTTTCGTCAATCAACCTGGCCAGTCTCACACGTTCGGTCACGTCCTCGCAGGTTTTGTATTGTTCCCACGTTACGTCCAGTTCCTTGCCAGTGGTTTTGATTGTCCTGGCCAGCGCCATCGCCTTTTCCTCTGCCTGTTTCAGATCGTCCAAAATCTTGTCACGTTCGATCATCTTGTGCCCCTTTCAAGCTGTAATTGACGATAGATTCTAATTCCTCATCTGTCATAGACCGAACATCTATTCTCCTGCTATGCTTCAAATCGACATTACCCCCATAACCCCGATGCTTGCCCTTCTTACTCAAAAGCCACTTTGCATCTTGCGTATTGCCATCTTTGACACTCTTGTAAACAACGCTTTCGGCCATATCCAAGACACCTTTCGTCTCGTTCTGTAGCATCTGGAATAGTTCCGGATCTGCGTCAATATAATCTTTGGCCGTGTGCCAGTGGCAAGACAAACGACGGGCAATTGTTGACATAATGCCCGCGCTGGTTGATATGACTTCTTTAGACTTGGTGCGAAATAAGCTCTTTCCAGAGGTGCATTGTTTGTTCACTCTAGCAGTCTGTCGGAGTAAAGTTCAACGTCCCTATTTTACTCATTTTCCGGTCAAAACGGTGCGTTTCGCCCCATTTAGGCTAGATAGCGAGCTAAAATGGGGTGATCTAACGGTCAACAGGCTTCTCTCCGACAGGCTGGTAGAGTCATAACCTTATTTCGCACCAGGTCTACTGTTCACTCTCTCTCCACAATCGCCATTGTCAAGCGACAAACACAGACCAGCTGCTCGGCGTCGTCCACAATGCGGATGTCCCAGACGTGGGTGCGGCGGCCAATGCGCAGGGGGCGGGCCGTGGCGTGGACGTGGCCCGAACGCACGCCATGCAGATGATTGGCGTTGATCTCCAACCCCACCGCGACGTGGGTGGCCGGATCGATCAGCGCAAAGGAGGCCACGCTGCCCAACGATTCGGCCAGGGAGACCGACGCGCCGCCGTGCAAATGGCGGAAGGGCTGCACCGTGCGACTGTTCACAGGCATACGCGCGACCATAAAATCGGGGCCGATCTCTGTGAATTCGATGCCCAGTGTAGAAACGAGTGTGTCTGCTGAGAAGGCGTTAAGCGCTTCCAGGGAGAGTTCGGGATTGAACATTTGGACGATTTTCCAAAAAATGAAGGTGGTGAACGTTTCACGTGCCGTCCAGCCATTTTATCACATCCCATTCCCTCGTTCCCGTCGCTCCCGCGTGGGAACGGCGTTGCGGCACTCTGCGTCGAATGGTCGGTGTGTAGACAGCATTGGGACGCGGAGCGTCCGTTTGGAGTACCCACGCGGGAGCGTGGACACGAGAGACTTTGTACCCTAGATCACATGGCGGATGCGGAGTGGACGACCGCGCACCGATCTATTCTCTGACACACTGTCCCCAGAACGTTTTGAATATTTCATCATATCACCTACCTATCCAGGAGAAGCCAATGACAGCCCCCGTCCCCCGACACCGTATACGCGAGAGACTTCTCTCCTATGCCCTGGTAATGGCGCTGGTGCTTTCCGTACTGCTCAGCACCCTGCCTGCGTCTGCCGCGCCTGTGTCGGCCAACCCGGCGCGGTCAGCCCAGGCAAGTGCCGCCTGCACCCGCATCACTGGTGAGGCGCAAGTCCCCAGCCGCACAGTCCTCAATTTTGACGAACTGGCCGACGGCTTTACCCTGGGCAACCACTACCAGGCCGCCCACGGTGTCGTATTCGAAAATAACGGAACGACAAAAGCCATCACCTACAGCGACCGCGCAAACGACGTGGGCAAGTCCTTCTCCAAGCCCAATGTGGCCACCAACTCGGCCCAATGGCCCAACACCAGCGCCAACGTGCCGATGGTCATCACCTTTGACGCGGATCAGGCCTATGTGGGTATGCGCCCCGGCAACGGTAAAGACAGCGCAGGCAACGGTCCAGACATCGGCGGCATCCTGCGCGTCTATGACCGGCTGGGCAATCTGCTCTGCATCGAAACCTTCTCCCCTGTACCGGCCTCCCACCCGCTCTTTATCGGCGTCTACGACAGCGCCGCACGCATCGCCAAAATTGAGCTGGACTACGGCAACACACTCCTTTCCGAATCCATCGACAATCTCACCTTTTCCAGCGACAAGAACCCGCCCATCCAGCCCGGCTCCTGCGTGGAGCTTTTCCACGAAAACCAAATACCCAACTGGGTGCTGGTGAATTTCGACGATCTGGCTGACGCGGTGACAGTCGGTGAGCACTACGTGCCAGCCCACGGCCTGCACTTTATGGACGCTACCAACACACGGGTCATCACCTACGGCGACCGCACAGCAGACCCGACGACTGCCCGCTCTGCGCCAAACGTAGCGCCCAACTCCGCTGTATTTCCCAGCAGCAGTGCCAACGTGCCTTTGACCTTCTGGTTCGACAGCCCGAAAGCCTACGTAGGTTTTTATATGGGCAACGGCGCGACCGCCAACCTGCCCGGCGCAATGGTGGGCTACGACGCCGCGGGTAACGTCATCTGCCAAGTAACCAACACCCCCGTGCCCGAATCCTACACCGAATTTATCGGGATGTACGACAGCGCGGGCCGCATTACCCGGGTGACACTGGACTACGGCAATACATCACTCAGCGAGGTCATTGACGACCTCTACTTCTCGGACGACAAAGCACCGCCGCTGGACCCGACCGAACCGACTCCGCCCAGCTACGATCCCCCCAGCCTCCCCATCATCAATCGGGATGAATTTGTGCGGGTGAGCGTGGAACAAAACGATGACAAGGGTTTCAAAGGAGTCATGCATTTCCCCCAAGCCCATTTCTGGAAGGTGCAAGGCCCCGACCAGCAAGAATTCGGCCAGGTGGGCGTGCCCGGTATCGACCAAGTGGGCACGGCCCCCGGTCTGCCCAATGTGCCCATCTACATCCGGCTGATCGCTGTGCCGGTGGGCGCTACGCTGATGCTGGACAAGTCATCGATGAAAGTGCGCCAGTTGAATACTGTGTTGCTGGCCCCTGCGCAGCCGGAAGGCGCGGACGCGGCAACAGCCCAGGGCAACGACGACGACTGGTCAGAGAAAGACCTGCTCAACCCGCCCTTTGCCTTTGACAAAGAAGCCTACACCAGCGGCAAGACATTCCCGGAGAATCCGGTGGAAATTCACCGGCTGGGCGTCATGCGCGACCTAGAACTCTGGCAGATTTCTGTGGCCGCGGGTCAGTACGACACAGGCAAGCAGGTGTTGCACCTCTACGAGAGCATTGACATCTCCATGCATTTTGAGGGTGGCAAGGGCTACTTCCGCACCAAACGGGATATCAACCCCTTCAATAAACAAGTTACCGGTGTCGAGAGTCTGGTTCTCAACTACGAGATTCTAGACCGATTCATCTTCCCCGGCGACCTTACCCAGTGGGTCTGCATTGGCTGGGAATACCTAATCATCACCGACCCGGCTTTCCGCAACGCAGCCGACACCCTGCACGACTGGAAAGAGGCCAAAGGTATCTCTACACTGGTCGTCGAGACAGGAACAGGCGCGAGCGACGCCGGGATCACTCGTGCTGACATCAAAGCCTACATCGAGGAGAAGTACAACGACTGCCTGATCCGCCCCAGCTACGTTTTGCTGTTGGGCGACGCCGAGCACATTCCACCCTGGTACAACCGTACCATCACCTGGAGCGACGGGGACACGGACACCCCTGGCTCGGACCTGGAATATTCCCTGATGAACAGCGGTGACATTCTGCCCGACCTGGCCCTGGGCCGCATCCCTGTGGATACCCTGGCCGACGCCGAGACAGTCATCAACAAAATCGTCAACTACGAGCAGACGCCGCCCAATCAGCACAGCTTCTATACGAATATGGCCTTCGCCGCCTATTTCCAGTGCTGTAGCGCCAGCGCGGCCAACGACGGCACAGCCGTGCGCAGCTTCACCGAAACCGCCGAATTCGTGCGGGATGAGATGCTGAGCGAGGGCTATACTGTCGAGCGCATCTATACTAGCGACGACGACTATCACGACGACCCAACCCAAAGCGATTACTACAACGCGACCACCCGGGACATCACACCCGACTACTACAACAACGGCACACGCCTGCCCGCAGGGCTACGCAAGGGTAGCGGTTTTGCCTGGAATGGCAGCACCACCGATGTGGTCGACGCCTTCAACGACGGCAGCTTCCTGGTTCTCCATCGGGATCACGGTGCCATCACCCGCTGGGGCGACCCCAGCTTCAGCACCAGCGACTTTGCCAGCCTGACCAACGGAAATCTGACGCCGGTAGTCTACAGCATCAACTGCGCTACGGGCCTCTTTGACAACGAGACCCGGGACCCGGCGGACGACGACAACACCTACAACACCAGCAGCGGCAGCGTCTACTGGGCCGAGTCTCTGCTACGTCAGGACGACGGCGCGGTGGGCATCATCGGTGACGTACGCAACAGCCCCACCTGGGCCAACAGCGCGCTGGCTCGCGGCCTTTTCGACGCCACCTGGCCGGGCACGGCCCCCGAAGGCGGCGCTGATTCCATCACCCGTCTGGGCGACATTCTGAACTACGGCAAGGGCTACCTGTGGGGGCAGATCGGTGTGGCTCAAACCGCGGGCAGCATCAGCACCGACAGCGCCACAATGAATGTGATTCTCTATCACATCTACGGCGACCCAACGATGGAAATGTGGACGAAAGACCCCCATAAATTCTGGCTCAGCGACCTGCTTGTGATTGAGCAGTTCAATTCCAACGGCTGGCGGGTGCGCTATCCGGTCAATGGAGCGAACCTGACCGCGCTGCAAAACGGCGTGCCTGTGGGCCGGGCCACTGTGAAGGACGGCAAGGCTGATATCAGCTTCATCAACCCCCCGGAGCCGGACAAACCTGTACAATGGACGGCCAGCCTGCCCGGCGCGGTCTCTGTCAAGCTGCACCAGGAAGACCAGACAAATGTGGATCGCCCCATCTTCAACCGCCAAGACCGGGTAGGCGTGGAAGTTATCCAGTCCGATAACAAAGGCTTCTCGGCCAAAATCCAGTTCCCACCGCTGCAATACTGGCCGGTAAAGGGCGGCGACGGCAATCAGTACGCGCAGGTGGGTGTGCCCAGTCTGGAACCCAATGCAGGCAACATCGGACAGCCCGACGTGCCGGTCTATCGCCGTCTGTTGGCTGTGCCCCGGGGCGCGCAGGTGCTGTTGCAAACGCCCCAAGTGCAGACCGGGCCGTGGATGACCGATGTAATACTCTACCCGACCCAGCCCCAGTCCGTGGACAGTGGTCTGGCCCAGGAAAAGCACCCCGGGGACCCGCCCCACGATCAGGGCGAGCCGGACAATTCAGTCTTTGATAACCCGGCCTGGGCGCTGGACACCGAAGCCTACAGCGGCAAAGCAGTCTTCCCGGCAGAACCGGTGAGCATCCAAAAAGTAGGGCGGATGCGCGACCTGGACCTGGTGCAGATCGCGATGGCCGCGGGCCAGTACGACCCGGCCAGCAAACGCTTCACCGCCTACACCGGGCTGGAATTCACTGTGCAATTCGAGGGTGGCGAGGGCATCTTCTTGCCCGGCGAAGTTCATAATCCCTTCGAGAGTGGCGGCAGCGCCTACGCCCAGGTCATCAACTGGCAGGCTGTGCCCCAATATGTGGGCGACTGGAAGATTGTCGGTCCTATCGTCTGCCTGGGCGCAGAACTACTCATCATCACTGACCCGGCCTTCCGCAGCGCGGCCGATACGCTGGCCGACTGGAAACGCACCAGCGGCATCTCCACACTGGTGGTGGAGACCGGTGCGGGCAAGGCGGGCGTGACTAAAGAGGAGATTCAAGCCTACATCCGGAACAAGTACAACAACTGTCTGGTGCGCCCGTCCTACGTAAACCTGCTCGGCGATGCCGAGCACATCCCGCCCTTCTACCGGGCCACGGCCTACACTGCGGCTGCGGGCACGGACCTGGACTACAGCCTGATGGACAACGCAGACCTGATGCCCGACCTGGCCCTGGGACGCATCCCAGTGGATACACTGGCCGAAGCCGAGGCAGTGGTCAACAAAATCGTGGCCTACGAGAAGACGCCGCCAATGTTCATTCTGCCCAATGCCAGCTACTACAATACGATGACCTTCGCCAGCTACTTCCAATGTTGCAAAGACGGGGCCAGCGCGGGCACGGACGAACGGGCCTACGTGGAAACATCCGAATTCGTGCGGGACGAGCTAAAGAGCAGCTACACCGTCGAACGCATCTACACAACGAACGCCGACGCCAGCAATACGCCCAATTACTACTACAACGGCGCTGACCTGCCCGCGGCCTTGAATACGGCCAGTGGCTACGCCTGGGACGGCGACACCACCGACATTGTGGACGCCATCAACGCCGGCCGGATGCTGGTCTACCACCGGGATCACGGCTCCTCCAACGGCTGGGCACACCCCAGTTTCAAAGCGAGCAACCTAAGCAGCCTGACCAACGGCAGCCGGACGCCGGTCGTCTACAGCATCAACTGCTCCACGGGCTACTTCGACAACGAGACCGACGGCAGCGGGGCCAGCGGCAGCTACTTCGCCGAGCAGATTCTGAAACTGGCCGACGGCGGCGCGGCGGGCGTCTTTGCCGCCAGCCGGGTCAGCCCCACTTGGGCCAACAACGCCCTCACCCGCGGTCTCTTCGACGCCACCTGGACGGACGTTGTGCCTGGCTACGGCACGGGCACATCCATCACCCGGCTGGGCGACATCCTGAACTACGGTAAAGCCTATATGGTCAGCCAGATCGGCGTGGCCCAGACCGCGGGCAGCGTGACAGAGGAGAAATCCGACACCAATCTGATCATCTACCACCTCTTCGGCGACGCCACGATGGAAATGCACACAGGCAATCCGTGGAATATTGTACTACCCTTCGAGGCCATCCCCCAACGGATAGGTCCACATCTGTGGAATCTGCGTTACCCGGTAGAGGGCGCGGTCATCACCGCACTGCAGGACGGCAAGCCCCTGGCGCGCGGCACAGTAGAGAAGGGGATTGCCAGCCTGCGCTTCCTAGCTGACCGCAACCCGGACCGCCCGGTCCAGTTCTCAGCGGACATGCCCGGCGCGATTCCCGTGCAGCTACGGGTAAAGCAGACCAGTGGCCAAGTAACCCCGGAGAATGGCGGCACAATTCAGGACGAGGAGAAGAAAATAGTCGTCGAATTCCCGCCCAACGCGGTGGACAAGGAAGTGGAGATCGTCCACACCGAACTGGTCAGCCCGACGGTGGATGTGCCAGAAGGCAAGATGCCCCTGCGCAGTTTCCTGCTCGACGCCAGCGACAGCGAAGGCAACGCGGTTCGCCAGTTCAAAGACTTCTACGTACTGAAAGTCTGCTTCAGCGACGACGAATTAAAGGAACTGGGCGATATCTCCAAACTGGAATTGGCTTTCTATGACGAAGAGAAACAGGAATGGGTCTCTGTGGAGACAAAAGTAGACGAGAGCGGCAAGTGCCTGTTCATCAAACTAGACCACTTCACAGAGTTCGCGGTTCTAAGCGGAGCGAGAACAACACCGCCGACAATGCAGTTGTTCCTGCCGGCGGTGCAGCGATAGGGGCAAAAAGCCGAGTTTTTTCCGAAAAACTCGGCTTTTTGCCATTTGGCACCTTCCAGAACAAATAGACTTGGTACGAAATAAGCTCTTTTCAGAGGTGCATTGTTTGTTCGCTCTAGCAGTCTGTCGGAGTAAGGTTCAACGGTTACTACTCAGGTCATACAACCACAATATGTAGTAGTTTGTATCTTATAAGCACAACATATTATGCTATGATTTTCACGTAACCATCGCGATGTGTATCTCTACGATTGTTATATGAAACGAAAATTACTATATATTGTGTTTTTGGAGCAATCTAATCCGCTATATAGTGGCTGAGTAGTAACGTTCAACGTCCCTATTTTACTCATTTTCCGGTCAAAACGGTGCATTTCGCCCCATTTAGGCTAGATAGCGAGCTAAAATGGGGTGATCTAACAGTCAACAGGCTTCTCTCCGACAGGCTGGTAGAGTCATAACCTTATTTCGCACCAGGTGTTTTGACTCTATTCTTGAATAGTCTACTCATTCGCGTTTCTCCCGCTTTCACTTACAGAGCCAGCCGTGCCCCGGTGTATCTTTTCAGTGTCTATGGCTTGTGTGTTCATACTTCCCGCCCGCTCATCTGCTGAAAGATGTGGAATGTCTGATTGTGGCAGGCAATCCAGCCATCAACTACGGTGCAATAGTGAACATCGCTGTTGCCTTGAATCCTGCCCGAATCGCCCCCTATGGAACAATTAATGACAAAGGGCAACAGGAACTAGTTTTCCACGAGGTAGAACGGGAATATAACGTAACCCATGAACTGTACGAAGCGCACGGGAATAAGACCCCATGGCGCAAGATAAAAGGCTTATGGAGTGAATACAAATTACAGATGATTGAGGAATCATTCCGAGGAGACGAACTTCTGCAAGCCGTCCACAGATGCAGGCCCAACGTTATTCCTAATGATGCCTGGGTACTCACAACGACACCGATGGAGGAATCTATCGATGGAATATGGGATGATCCACCGATAAGCCCGAAAGGAATTTTCTGGAAGGTGTGGTTACGTCTGCACCCTTGGCTGGAAGAACAATACGAAAACGGAACAAGCATCAACGCCTTTACCATTGCCGAGGCTGTCGGTTTAACTCCGAAATATGTCAAACGAGCCGAATGGATCAACGCTATAGCCATATATGATCCGGAAAGATGGGAACTAAACTTGATTCCGGTCAACGGCGGAAAACGAAAAACAATTAGCCCCAAAAACAGCCAAGTGTGCTATTCGGAGCGCTTTTCCAGAATAGCTATCTCCCGATCGAGTATGGCCCGCGCAGTACTTACCAATTTTTCTGATGGCGTTTCACCCTGCTCTATTTGTTTAACTAACTCGTTCAGTGAATTAACGTGGTAAAATTTCATGCAAATTCCCCTATATGCTGCAATTCGTTGCAATGATTCAGCCGCCCACAATCTCCCCATACTGTACGCGCAGTGCCAGCGCGTGTGTTTCGGCCAGCAGCTCGCCCGCTTCTTCTTCCCAGCAGGTGTGTATGTACCATTTGAACCACTCGGCTGTGCCCCGTCTCATCGGTTACCCCCGTTCGTCTATCATACAATCACCCTCAGTGCCCAGGCTTGTGCAAATTCGTAAGCAGAGTATCCAGCATAATAGGCTGTCTGCTCAGCTGTCTCTTTGTCCAGCCCTGTCAGCGTCTTGGCAAATCCCCGGATAGCGAGTTCGTCGATCTGGGCATCCAGCACCTGCCGTCGTTGCCAGTCTGCGAAGGTTTCACCCCGACCTGGCTTTATCGC
>Ga0310120_10003285_pt1 | contig 11565 bp, 10 predicted proteins | sample CB27_AW_983_MG_FD_203506 | JGI IMG/M metagenome (GOLD analysis project Ga0310120, IMG submission 203506) | Marine microbial communities from Western Arctic Ocean, Canada - CB27_AW_983 | ecosystem: Environmental > Aquatic > Marine > Oceanic | place: Canada: Western Arctic Ocean | collected... | reverse complement strand
TTAGCAGCAGGCTCTTCTTCGGTAGTGGGAGTTTCTTCAGCAGTAGTAGCTTCTTCAGTAGCAGGAGTTTCTTCAGCAGTAGTAGCTTCTTCAGTAGCAGGAGTTTCTTCAGTAGCGGGAGTTTCTTCAGTAGCAGGAGTTTCTTCGGTAGCAGGAGTTTCTTCGGTAGCAGGAGTTTCTTCGGTAGCAGGAGTTTCTTCGGTAGCAGGAGTTTCTTCAGCATCAGGAGCTTCTTCCAATCTTTTTTCTTTAATTACTTTTTCCTGTCCAAGTCTTTTTGATTTATTTTCATCTTCTTCTTTAGTTAAACGATCTACTTTGGCTTTAATTTTTACATTTTTTTCTTTAAGCCATAATTCAAGTTTTTTGTCTGCTTCATCTTGAGATAAAGCACCTTTTTTAATTCCCTTATTTAAATGGTGTTTTAAAAGAATTCCCTTGTAGGAAAGTAATGTTCTAGCTGTATCACTAGGTTGCGCACCATTTTCTAACCATTTAATAGCGCTTTCTTGGTTTATTATGACACTTGCTGGATTTGTATTAGGATTATAGGTTCCAATTTTTTCTAAATAACGTCCATCTCTTTTTGATCTTGAATCTGCTGCTACAATCCAATAGAAAGGCTTTCCTTTTTTACCATGTCTTTGAAGTCTAATTTTTACAGGCATATCACATTAATTTGTGTAGGTTCTCGACTTACTATTATTAATTCAGGCTGCAAATATATTATTTATTTATTCACAAACTCTAACTACTGATAATTTAATTAGCTTATTACAATTTTTTGTATTCAAAAGTAAACTTTGCTACAGTTGTAAAATATTGTAATTTTGCCCACTAAATTCAGTTTATATAGTGGAAATAAAACACAAGAATATTGATGATTTAAATGGAATTATTACAATAACTGTTCATAGCAAAGATTATCAGGAAAATGTCCTAAAAATTCTTAATGATTATAAAAAAAAAGCTAATATACCCGGTTTTAGAAAAGGTTATGTTCCTCTAGGTATAATTAAGAAACAATATGAAAAGGTTGTTACAATTGATGAAGTAAATAAATTAATACCCTCAAATCTTAAAGAATATATAACAAAAGAAAAAATGGAAATTTTGGGAAATCCTATTCCTAAAGATTCTAATAATCAGATTGATTGGAAATTAGATTCAAATGATTTTGAATTTGAAATTGGTTTTTCTCCAAATTTTGAAATTAAACTATCGCAATTAAAAAGTGTGTTTAGATATGATATTGAACCAAATAAAAAAATGGTAAGTGAACAAATGATGCATTTAAGGAATCAGTATGGTAAATTAATTTCTCAACCAAAACCAGATAAAGATTTTGAAATTACTGCAAATTTTAAAAATGAAGATTCAAATTTAAATACCCTTGCAACATTTAAATTAAATGATTTAAAAAAATCTAAGAATATCAAAGAATTAAAATCCTATGTAAAAAAGAATATATATGAATTTGAATTTAAAAGTTTCTTTAAAGATCAGTTTATGGCAAAACAAATTTTAAAAATAGAGGATGAAAAAATTGAAAAAATAAATGGCAATATATCTATTGATATAAAAGAAATAAATGAAAGAGTCCCAGCTGAACTTAATCAAACTTTTTTTAATAAATTATATGAACCTGGATCAGTAAAAAATAAAAATGATTTTGAAATAAAAATAATAGAAGGTCTTAAAAATCAGTTTATACCTCAATCAGATCAAAAGTTGTTGAATGATATTACCGAATGTTTAGTTGAAAAAACAAGCTTTAATCTGCCCGAAGCTTTTTTAAAGAAATGGATGCAAATATCAGGAAAAGAGTCTTTGACTGAAAAGGAATCTGAGGAAGAGTTCAATAGGTCAGAAAAAGGGATTCGTTATCAATTAATAGAATCCAAGATAATTAGAGAAAATAATTTAGAATTAAATCAAGATGAATTAAAGCAATTTGCTTACAATATGGTTAAAAATCAAATGTTCCAATATGGACAGATTCCTGAGGAAAAACAGATTGAGGGAATTGTTTCAAATATTCTTGCTAAAAAGGATGAATTAAAAAGAATTTCTGACCAATTAATGAGTCAAAAACTATTAAAATTTTTTAAGGAAAAAGCTTCATTAAAAATTAAAAAAATGAGTTTTGATGATTTCATTAAAAAGGCTTATGGAAAAGCTAAATAAATTTTAATTAATTTTAGATAAAATTGGAAGATATGGATTACGGAAAAGAGTTTAAAGATTATGCTATAAAACATCATAGTGTAAATTCAATGTATTATGAGAAAATTATTAGTAGCATGACACCATATATTATTGAAGAAAGACAACTTAATGTTGCACAAATGGATGTTTTTTCTAGATTGATGATGGATCGTATTATGTTTCTAGGAACAGCAATTGATGATAATGTTGCTAATATTATTCAAGCTCAGCTTCTTTTTCTTCAAAGTACTGATTCTTCACATGATATTCAAATGTATATCAATTCTCCTGGTGGTAGTGTATATGCTGGTTTGGGGATATATGATACTATGCAATTTGTTTCCCCTGATGTAGCTACAATATGTACAGGAATTGCAGCTTCAATGGGAGCAGTATTACTTTGTGCTGGTAAGTCTGGTAAACGTTCAGCATTACCCCATTCAAGAGTAATGATACATCAGCCTATTGGAGGAGCTCAAGGACCAGCCTCTGATATAGAAATTACTACTAGAGAAATACTTAAATTAAAAGATGAATTATATCAAGTCATTTCAAAACACTCAGGTCAAGACATTAAAAAGGTAATTAATGATAGTGATAGAGATTATTGGATGAAAGCTTCTGAGGCAAAGTCTTATGGTATGATTGATGAAGTTTTAAGAAATTCTTCAAAGTAAATTAAATTATGAGTAAATCTGATTTAAATTGTTCCTTTTGCGGTAGAGCTAAACCAGAGACTCTTGTGCTTATTGCTGGTTTAGATGCCCATATTTGTGATCGTTGTATAATTCAAGCTCATGGAATAATTGAAGAAGAATCTAATGGAAATTCGAAAAAGTTTTTTGATTTTGAGTTAAAAAAACCAAAACAAATTAAAGAATTCCTTGATCAATATGTTATTGGACAAGAAATTGCAAAAAAAGTATTGTCTGTTGCTGTTTATAATCATTATAAAAGAATTATGCATATAGATTCTAAAAATGATGTAGAAATACAAAAAAGTAATTTGCTTATGGTAGGACAAACAGGAACTGGAAAAACACTATTAGCTCAAACTATATCTAGATTACTAAAAATACCTCTAGCAATTGTTGACGCAACTGTTCTTACTGAAGCAGGTTATGTTGGAGAGGATGTTGAAAGTATATTGACTAGACTTCTTCAAGCAGCTGATTATGATGTTCAAAGAGCTCAATGTGGAATTGTTTTTATAGATGAAATAGATAAAATTGCTAGAAAAAGTGATAATCCATCAATTACAAGAGATGTTTCTGGAGAGGGTGTTCAACAAGCTCTTTTAAAACTTCTTGAAGGAACTACTGTTAATGTTCCACCTAAAGGAGGGAGAAAACATCCAGATCAAAAATTCATTGAAGTGGATACTTCAAATATTCTTTTCATGGCAGGGGGTGCTTTTAATGGCATTGAAACTATAATAAATAAACGTTTGAATCTTAAAGCAATAGGTTATAAAACTGAAATTGAGAAAACTAAAATTGATAAAAAAAATATTTTACAATATATAACACCAAAAGATATTAGAACCTTTGGTTTGATTCCAGAAATTATAGGAAGATTACCTGTTTTAACATATTTAAATCCATTAGATAATTTTACCTTGAGAGAGATTTTGACAAAACCCAAAAACTCTTTAGTTAAGCAATATGAAAGTTTATTTGAAATGGATTCTATAGAACTTCAATTTACATCTGCAGCTTTAGATTTTATAGTTAAAAAAGCCATGATATATAATTTGGGAGCACGAGGTCTTAGATCTTTATGTGAGGCAATATTAACTGATGCAATGTTTGAAATTCCGGATTTAGAAGGAGGTAAATTAAAAATTACGAAGGCATATGCAGATCAAAAATTATCTAAAATAGAATTACCTAAGTTAAAGGCTGTTTCTTAGCCGTTCATTTTTTTAAGATCTTCTAAAAAACTTCTATCGTTTGACAACCTAGGTATTTTATGTTGTCCGCCTAATTTATTTTTATTTTTCAACCATTTATAGAAAAGTCCTTTTTTAGCAATATTTATTTTAGGAGCGTCCAATGTGAAATTTTTGTATCTCTTAGCTTCATAATCAGAGTTTTCATTTTTCAATTCTTGGTCGAGTAAAAAATTAAATTCTTCAAGATCCTTTGGATTATTTTTAAATTCTATCATCCATTCGTGAGCACCTTTTTCTTTATTTTTCATAAAAATTGGTGCTACAGTATAATCTAATATTTTGCATCCAGTTTTATTTAAAACTTTTGATAAGGCTTTTTCAGTATTATCAATTATTAATTCTTCACCAAATGCATTAATATAAAGCTTTATTCTTCCAGTAACTTTAATACGATAAGGGAAAATACTGGTAAACTGAATTGTATCTCCAATTTTGTATCGCCACAATCCTGCATTAGTAGAAATTACAATTGCATAGTTTAAAAGAAGTTTCACATCTTCTAGAGTAATGATTTTTTCTTCATCATATTCGTTACTTGAATTTAAAGGAATAAATTCATAAAAAATTCCATAATCAAGCATTAGTAATAATTCTTCAGAATTATTTTGATCTTGAATTCCAAAAAAACCTTCAGATGCATTATAAATTTCATAATATTTAAAGTCTTTTTTCGGAAATAATTTTTGGTATTCATTTTTATATGGTTTAAAATTAATACCACCATGAAAGTAAACTTCAGCATTTGGCCAAATTTCATGAATGTCATTTTTTTTAGTTTTTTTAATTAAACTATTTAATAGAACAAGCATCCATGAGGGAATACCAGTTAGACTAGTAACATTTTCAGGAATGGATTCCTCTATTATTGCTTTTATTTTCGTTTCCCATTTTGACATTAATGAAACTTTTTGACTGGGAGTACTACTTAATTCAGCCCAAAAAGGAAGGTTATCAATAATTATTGCTGAAAGATCTCCAAAATAATTATTATTGTTATTGTATCGTTCTTGATTTCCTCCTAATCTTAGATTTTTTCCAGTTAATAATTGAGAATCTTGATTATTATTGAAGTAAATAGATAACATATCTTTTCCACCTTTATAATGACAATCTTCAAGTGATTCTTTACTAACAGGGATAAATTTGCTTTTAGAATTTGTGGTACCACTTGATTTTGCAAACCATTTAATCTGAGTAGGCCAAAAAATATTTTGTTCACCTTTTCTACATCTATCAATACAAGATTCAATTTTATCGTAGTCCACTATAGGCATCCTGTTTTTAAAAGTATTATAGTCTTTAATTGAATTGAAATTATAAAGTTTACCAATTTTTGTTTCACTTGCATTTTTTATAAGTGTATCTAATAATTCTTTTTGAACTTCTATTGGATATTTTATAAAAAGTTCTATTTGATGAATCCTTTTTTTTAAAAACCAAGATGCTATTGAATTGAATAATGGTAATGCTGGCATTAGATTTTTTATATTTGGAAGTAAAAATAAATAAATTTTAACTTGATATTGTATGTATTTTGGAGTTTTGAGAAAAATGTTGGCAGAAAATTTAAGTCCAATAGAATATTATCTTATACTAGAAGATGGTTTTATTAATTTAAATCAATGTTTGAATAAATCATTGTCCATAAAATGGATTAATTCCATGTGTTTAAATTGTGAAATTGAAAATGATATTTTTCGTCAAGGTTTTTGTAAATCATGTTTTTTCGATATTCCTCAAACAGCTGATTGGGTCATAAAACCTGAGTTAAGTCTGGCTCATCTTAATAAAGAATATAGAGACTTAGATTATGAAAAAAAAATTCAGTTACAACCTCATTACATATATTTAGCAAGTACGAGCCATTTAAAAGTTGGAGTTACAAGAAAATCTCAAACTCCTTCAAGATGGATTGATCAGGGAGCTAATCAAGCACTTATATTATTAGAAGTTCCCAATAGGTATCTGGCAGGAATTGGTGAAGTTAATTTAAAAGAGCATTTTTCTGATAAAACAAATTGGAGAAAAATGTTAACAAATGAATCTAATATAGTTAATTGGCAAGATGCTTATAAAAAAGGTGTTGAAAACCTGCCTGTTGAGTTAAAAAGCTATATTGATAGTAAGAATCTTGATATAATAAATTTAATTTATCCAGTTAATAAATATCCTAAAAAGGTTAATTCTTTGAAATTAGAAAAACAAGTTGAATATAAAGGAAAATTAATCGGAATTAAAGGACAATATTTAATCTTTGAAGATCAATCAGTTTTTAATGTGAGGTCAAATGAAGGGAAAGTAGTTGAAATATCAATTAATTAAATTCTTTTGAAGAGTTTTTAGCTAAACTTTTAAGTTTTTTTAACTCAGAGGTTTTTAGTAATCTATGTTTTCCAGTATCTACATCTAAATTTATGTTCATTATTCGAATTCGTTTTAATTTGATTACTCGGTAATTTAAATACTCACACATTCTTCTTATTTGCCTATTTAATCCCTGAGTTAGGATTATTTTGAATTTATTCTTTTGAAGTTGTTTAACAAAACATTTTTTTGTTTTAGTTTGAAGAATTGGTATTCCATTTGACATTTTATTAATAAAATCATTGTCTATATGTTTATTTAATGTAGCAATATATTCTTTTTCATGATTATTTCTTGATCGAAGAATTTTATTAATTATATCTCCATCATTTGTAAGAAGAATTAATCCTTCGCTTAATTTATCTAATCTTCCAATTGGAAAAATTCTAGTTGGATAATTTATATAGTCAATAATATTATTTTTTTCAACTTTAGTATCTGTTGTACAAACTATACCTCTTGGTTTATTAAAAGCTATATATATTTTTTTTTCATTACTTTTTTCTATTTCAATTCCATTAATTTCAATTTTATCAGTAGGTAAAATTTTAGTTCCTATTACAACAACTTTACCATTGACAAAAACCTTTTTTGAATTAATTAATTTATCAGCATCACGTCTTGAACAATAACCAATTTCACTTAGATATTTGTTAATTCTTACTTTTCTGTTAGGATCATCAATATTTAATTTCTTCATTTATTTTTAGATTAAACTTTTTCCTAAATAACCAAACAAAAAAATAAAGAATTGGAGTATCTAATAATGCTATAATTAATTTAAATAAAACACCAGAAATTACTAGACCCCAGAATAAATCCCACGAAAGTACATTAAAAAAACAAAGTAAACCGATTACTAAAACAGTGTCTATTAATTGAGAGGAAAAAGTAGAAAAATTATTGCGTAACCAAAGTAATTTGCCATTTGTTAGATTTTTCCAAAAATGAAAAATTTTAATATCAATTAGTTGAGTAATTAAATAAGCTATCATAGAAGCAAAGACTGCAACAGGTGTCATTGAGAAAACTTTATTAAATATTTCATCATTAATTGGAGAGCTTTGAATTGCAGGTACAGCATTTGCAATAAGTAAAAGTAATATAGAAAAAAAAGAAGCAAAAATTCCAGTTATAACAACCTGGAATGCTTTTTTTTTGCCATATATTTCTGATATTAAATCAGTAATTAAAAATGTAATTGGGTAAGGAAGAATTCCTACTGAAAGTTCAAAAAGTTTATTATCTAGAATTTGAAAATCAAGGGGATACCAATAAAAGAATTTTTGAAAAATTAAATTTGAAACTACAAGTGATGTTATAAAGAGACCAGCTAAGTATAGATATAATTTTCTAGCTAATTTTTTTTTTTTTTTAATCATTTAATATATGTTTAATTCAAAAGGTAGTATAGTTTGAATATTTGCATGTGTCTGTAAATTTTTATTTTTGAGCAAAAATTTAAAAAATTCGGGGATATTATTTTCAATCTTATTTTTTTTCATAAAAGGGGAAATTTCATTTAATAAATTTTTAAAAGAAGCTTCTCTTTTTGGATATTCAATAATATTGTATTTATCTAATTTTGCGATTTCTGCAGCTCCTTCTATGGCTTTATTTAAGCTACCTAGCTCGTCAATTAATCCGATTTTTAAAGCTTGTTTTCCAGTCCAAACTCGACCTTGGGCAATTGATTCAACTTGTTCTAAATTTAAATTTCTTCCTTCAGAAACTTTAAGTTTAAAAGTGTCATAAACTTTTTTAATATTTTCTTTAGTAGATTTAATAAATCCAGGTTGAAGAGGTTCATAAATACTATATCCTATGGAATTTTCATGTGTAGATATTTGTTCAGAATTTATTCCTATGTTTTTTGACAAACCACTAATATTTGGTAGGCTAACAAAAACACCAATAGATCCAGTTATTGATAGAGGATCTGCATAAATTTTGTCAGCTCCACAGGCAATATAATATCCACCTGAAGCGGCAACATTTCCCATTGAAACAATAACTGGTTTATTTGACTTAGCTAATTTTAATGCTCTAAGAATTATATCCGAAGTTAATGCAATGCCTCCGGGAGAATCAATTCTAACTACAATAGCTTTTATCCAATCATCACTAGAAACTTTTTTAAAAGTCTCAACAAAGAGATCTTGACCGATTATATTTTCATTTCCTTCTCCATAAAGGATTGTTCCAATTGCATATATTACAGCTATTCTGTCTTTTATTTTATTATTGTACTTGTTTTGAGATGCATTTATTTTTTTTATACTAATCTTATTTATATCTTTTTTATTTTCAATTCCAATTGAATTTTTAATGATTGAATCCATTTGATCTTCATAAATAATAAGATCAATTAATCCTGATTTAATTGCTTTTTGAGGTGTGTTTGCTTCTAGATTCTCAGCAATTTCATTAATTTTTGTATCGGTAAGATTTCTTGAATCACTTATTTCTTCACTTATTGTTTGCCACACAGATTCAAGTAGTTCTTTTATTTGTTTTCGATTAGCTGAACTCATTTTATTATCAAGATAGGGTTCAACAGCACTTTTATATTTTCCATGTCTTATTACTTCCATTTTCACTCCATACTTATCTTGAAAGTCTTTAAAGTAAAGAACTTCTGAAGATAGTCCTTTGAAGTCTATCGAACCTTCAGGATTAAGAGCAATAGAATCTGCAATAGATGCTAAGTAATAACCTTTTTGAGTCAAAATATCAGAATAGGCATATATAAATTTTCCACTCTTTTTAAAATCTTTAAGGGCCTGTCTGATAGTTCTAGTTTGGGCCCAACCAGCTATAGGAAAATCAGATCTTAATTCAATTCCTTTTATACGAGTATCTTTTTTTGCATTATTAATTGCTTCGATAATATCGTTTAAACCAAGGCTTTCTTCATCTAAACCTAAAATAGATTCAAAATCTGTATACATAGAGTTTCTTTCATTAATAGGTTTATTTAAGTCTAGTTTTAGTATACTATTTTCATCAATAAAACTAATTTTATTTCCAAGGCTAGCAATAGAAGCTATTCCAGAAATAAAAATTAGTATAAAGATGAAAAAGACAATGAAAGAAACTAAACTTCCAAGTAAAGCAGCTAAAAATGATCGTGCAAAATTCATTTTTGAATAATTTAAATGCAAATATAGTGTTTTGTAGATTTGCAATTTAAGAAGTTAAATAAGCGTGAAACATATTTGTTATATATCTATAGGAAGTAATATTGGTAATAGATTAAATTTTCTTCAAACAGCATTGAAATGTTTAAAAGATGATAAATCAGTAATTGATAAAATTTCTTCAGTTTATGAATCTCAAACATGGGGATTTGATGGGAGAGATTTTTTAAATGTATGTGTTAAAATAATAACTTCATACAAACCTGAAGAATTAATTTTGAAATTATTAGAGATTGAAAAAAAAATTGGAAGAGAAAATTTTAAAGAAAAACTTTATAGTTCAAGAACTATTGATTTGGATATATTATTTTATGCTGATTTAATAATTCAAAAAAATAATTTAATTATTCCTCATCCAAGAATTGAGTTAAGAAATTTCGTTTTATTTCCACTGCAAGAAATTTCAAAGAATTTAGTTCATCCCATTTTAAAAAAATCGATCGAGGAATTAATTGAATTAAAAAAAGATAAAACAATAATAAAAAAAACTAAACTTAATATTGTTGATTCAAAGATTTTTGACAAATATAAATATATATCTGTTGAGGGAAATATTGGGGTAGGTAAGACTACACTCACAAAAATTATATGTGATAAATATGAAGTTAAAGGTTTATTTGAAAATTATATAAATAATCCATATTTAAAAAAATTTTATCAAAATCCAGAAAAGTTTTCATTTGATGTAGAAACTTATTTTTTAAAAGAGAGAATTAAATCTCTAGAAAATTTTTGGAAAATAAATAATAAGGGTATTATAATATCTGATTATTCAATATATAAGTCTTTGATTTTTTCGAAAGAAAATTTAAAAGGTTTAAGTTTAAAAAAATATGTTGTTGAATATGAGAAAGGTTTAACATCACTTGAAAAACCAAATTTGATAATTTATCTAGATGCTCCGTCAAAATTATTGTTAGAAAGGATTCAGCAAAGGGGTAGAGACTTTGAAAAGAATATTTCAGAAATTTATTTGAAGAAAATTGAAGAAGGTTATAAAAAATTTTTAATAAAAAAACACTCCTTCAAAGTTATATTTTATGATGTTTCTGATAAAGATTTTATTAATAACGAATATGATTTAGAGAATTTATTAAAAATAATCTATAATTTTTGAATCTTACTTAAAAAATCCCACATTACAATACCAGATACTACACTAACGTTCAATGAATGTTTTGTACCATACTGAGGAATTTCAATTGATTTTCCAATAAGATCAACAATTTCTTGTGAAACGCCATTAATTTCATTTCCCAAAACAAAAGCATAATTAGTATTGGATTTTGGATAAAATTTATCTAAACCAGTAGAATTTACTGTCTGTTCTATTGCGTATATTTCTATATTATCTTTTCTAAGATCTTTTATTACATCTATGCAATTTTTTTTGTATTCCCACATCACACTATCAGTTGAACCAAGCGCTGTTTTATGTATGTCTTTATTTGGAGGCTGAGCTGTAATTCCGCATAGAAAAATTTTTTGAATTAAAAAGGCATCAGCTGTTCTAAAAACAGACCCAATATTATTAAGACTTCTTATGTTTTCTAGTATTATTATAAGAGAAGTTTTTTTGGAGTGTTTAAACTCTTCATTTGACTTTCTTATTAATTCACTATTTTTTAATTTGCGCATCACCAATAAAAATCTGAGCTAATTTACGATCAATTAAAACCATATAAATGATTATTTTTTTTTTATTTTAAATAATGGAAATCTTAAATATTAATTACATTAGTAAAAACCCATTATATTTTGGCAAAAAAAGTTGAGACTCCATTAATGAAACAGTATAATCAAATCAAGGCTAAGTATCCTGATGCCTTATTATTATTT
>Ga0310120_10003284_pt1 | contig 11566 bp, 8 predicted proteins | sample CB27_AW_983_MG_FD_203506 | JGI IMG/M metagenome (GOLD analysis project Ga0310120, IMG submission 203506) | Marine microbial communities from Western Arctic Ocean, Canada - CB27_AW_983 | ecosystem: Environmental > Aquatic > Marine > Oceanic | place: Canada: Western Arctic Ocean | collected... | reverse complement strand
CGGTCGAAGCTAGCAAGATGTCCGCTAGCCAGCGGCGTCCAGACGACACCGTTTCGATCGATGTCCATCCCTCGGGGTGAGTAGCCTTGGACCTTCGCACGCGGGTTTTCCCAGGGAACCTCGTAAATCTCAGTTAGCCCGGTGTCCGAAGGACTCTCGCCTGGAGCGAAACGTAGCAGCGCTCCTGGCATGCCGAGTGATGAGCCCCAAATACTTCCGTCATTAGGGTTCGCAGCCACTCCATAAAACCCTGAGCGGATCCGCGTGTCCTTCGATGGATCGGCCGCCTCTCCGGGTTCCACCCATTCGTCGCGCTGGCCGTTTCCGTTGGTATCTAAAACCAGAGGGCTCCAGCCCTGAGCTTGTTCCTCGTCGCCAGTCTCGAGGAAAAGCTTCGTATTGAGCCAACCAATGACCTGACCACCACCGCTAGTCCACAGCGTGTTGTCGTCATCTTCAGCAAATATTAGATGATGGGTGCTGTAGCAGGTACCGATGAGTGTCATCTGATCGTTAGAGGGATCATAGACGGCGAGATGGCGATTCGCACGGTCATTGGGAAACGCTCTGGCTGACGGATGATCAGACCCTTCGAGACACATTGGCGGGTTCTCGGGCCCCCGTACTCTCGAGGTTAGCCAGACCCTCCCTTCCTGGTCGAGCATCGGGTTGTGTACGTTGGACCGGCTGTCCCAGATCGCTTCCTCTCCCCAATACGGAGAGGACGCCAACGGTGGTCCAGCTGCCAACGGGGTATCCGGATCCCGTACCGGCACCAACACCTGTCGGGTCGTATGGTTCACGGGGTCCAGGACCGGAACGTAGTCGGCACTAGCCTCCAGCGCACCGTAAATAGGACCGTTCGCGTTCACTGTCGGGTTGCGCTTGTCGGTCGATGCTTCGTCGTGGAGATAAGCCGTCGGATCGGCCCAATCCCACTGCGTGATAACGACGTTCCGCTCGACGCCCTGTGGTCGTGGTGGGGTCGGTGGCACCTCGCCGGCCAAGATCCGCCCAGTCCAATCGGCATACATTTCGAGTGCCCGGCGACGTCCCATTCGATCAAGCGCCCCGCTCATGCTGCCACCAGCCTGTCCGGACTGAATACGACGGTCCCAAGCTGCCACCAACGAATCAAACTCACCTAATTGAGGCGGAATCTCTCGAGTTGCCTTGTTACCCAGTCCGTGGCAGGCGGTACACCCCCCCGACTTCAGTCCACGCAACCACGCGCCCTGGCTGGTCACACTGGGTGAAATACCGTTACCGTCCTGGCCGGTCCCCGGGAACTCGTCCGGACCTGGAACCTCCAGCAGCGAATACCAATACCCCGATGGGTAATACTGCGCAGCCGCTTGCTCATCTGACGCCACCACAGCCGTCAAGTCAATGTGTGTCCCCGGAGACACCCGCTGCTTCGGTGAATCGACGAGCCCGTAACCTCGGACCCAGACATCATAGGTCGCTTCAGGCAAGTCAGGAACGACATACCGGCCCTCGTCGTCAGTGACCACCGTGCGATTGAACCGGGTCGGCAACTCGACCGTCTCGGCAATCACCCACACACCAGCTTCCGGACCGCTGGGACCGTTGACCACCCCACCGATGTCATCGCCGTCAAGTTGTACTGCTGTCTGCCTAGCACCCGGCCCGGGCTGTATCGCCATCACCCAGACGGCCAACCCGATTCCGAACACTCCGAGCACTGCCGCTCTGGCTCTCGTCATCGTTCTGTCTCCCTATCGCAACTACGTCTCTGTGCCCTCATGCTCCACTTGTTAACCGCCCGGCGAGAGCGACTTCACCCCATCTGCTGTTATACGTCAAGCGCACAGACTAGCCTCCGCGTCCTCGATCAGCGCGATCAGCCGAAGGCGCCCTCCAGAGCGAGGTGCTGTCATCCGACGTCTCAATGGCCTGATCACAGCTGCCGTCGACAAATCGAACGCCTTACCCGATCTCGGTCTCGATTGAAACGTTCCGTGACCGTCAGAACGAACGGTGACGTTTTAGCTTAATTCCATGCAATGGACGGTTGACGGCTCAATACTAGACAACCCCGCTCCAGAACATCGTTTCTCCTTGAGTGTCGACATCAAGCTTGGACTTGAACGTCAGCCTACCGTCGTCTTCGATATCGTAGAGAGTCAAAGCGGCAGGCACTGTTTCCAAACGGCCTTGGGTACGAATTCTTCCAGGTAACGTGCTCGCAGCGATCAACGTTCGACCATCCGGAGGCAAAGCCATCGTCCTGACAGCAATGCTGTGGGTGTCGATCGTTTGAATTAGTGTCGGCTTGCCTGTTTGCGGATCGATCGAGAACACCGCGATTGTGTTTTCGGTACCATTCGCCACTGTCTCACCCTGAAAGACTTCTGTCCCTCGACCTCGGTTCGCGACGTATAAAGTCCTGTTATTCGTTGGATGCATCCGAATCGATGATGTTGTCTGCCCTCCTCTCGATGTTGATGGCGAGGCTAATGTGGTGCTGACAAACAAGGGCTCTTCCGAAACCGTGTCATCCGCACGAATGCTGTACGTGTGAAGCAGGTTTTGGGTTTCCACGTCTACGTAGACCCATCTTCCAGTGGGATGGAAGTCGGCATGTCGAACGCGGTATGCCACGCCCTGGTTGGGCGTCACCGACTGCTTGTCGGTCAGCTGCCCGTTCTCGAAGCCGTATATATACAGAGCTCCTGGATCCTCAGTTCTCACGCCAGGGACCGGTTCGTTGCCGCGGGTAATCAGCATAACCGCACGGTTCGTGGGCATGACGCGAACGGCGTGAGCATAGAATCCGACGTTAAGGGTCGCCTCTTGTTCGATTTCGTTACCGATCGACCCATTGGCATTGAGACGATGAACTGAAATCCCGCTCGGCGCACTATATGCCGATATCAAGTACTCGCCGCGATGGTCGACGGTAATGTGGATCGGCCGATGAGCCAGTGGGACGGCCCCTCCGAACGGTTTAAGGTCTCCCGACGAGCCCACGTGAAACGCGTTCAGATAGTGATGCGTCACGGGACTTGTCGACGTGCGCTCGTCGCTGCTTGCGACGTAGAAATGCCTGCCAGAAGGATGCCCCCATGCCTCTTGTACCTGCGCGGGGAGGATCAGAGGGCGAGAATCTCGAGTCAGAACGTTGCCGTCATGACGAATCCTGTAGAGCCGAGCGTCCACACTGGCATAAATGGCTCCCTGCGACTGTCCTTGGCCGGAAGCAGTTCCAATTGGGCCCAGCGCGACCCAGCCGGTTGCACCCGCTAGTAACGCATTGAACCGACGTCGATTTAACATGTGCGCACCTCCAACAATGAAGCGGTGACGGGATTAGTTACGCGAGTGGACAGCACCTCACTCAGCGCCACGTCAACATCGTCTCACCGGGACACCTTGGCCGCGTCGAGCACCCGTAGCCAGTTTCCCCCAAGGATCTTCTGGATCCTCTCGGGGGCATATCCCCTATCCACCAAGGCCCCGGTCAGGCGTGGGTAGCTCGTCGCGTCGAAGTCGCGCATGTTCGCCCTGCCATCCATCATGTCCAACCCGATACCGATGTAATCCTCTCCAACCAGATTCACAGCGTAATCGACATGCGCCGCCCAGTCCTCCTCGGTCGGCAGGGGCCCGCCCGCATCGAGGGTCTCCTGCTGCCGTTCTCGCCACGGTACGCCGAAGTCGTATCCGACCAGGCTATGACCTTTGTCATGATTCCAGTTCTCTCGCATCTCGGTATCGAGCGTATCAATGTACTGGCCATAGTCTCGACTGGGCGACCGAATCAAATCCTGGAGCCAATCGACTTCAGGCTCAGAGGACTGACCAGCTTGCCAGTCGAGAAACTTCTGACTAAGAAAGCCCCCGGAGGAATGGATGCCAATCAGACCGCCCTTGGCAGCCATCGCCGTGAGGACAGCATCCGACAGGGTTCTCGTGTGATTCGAAAATTGTCGGAGTCCATGATGGCTCGCGACGACCGGTGCCGCACTCGCCTCTATGATTGCCAACTGCGCAGCGTCCGACGCATGTGAAACGTCAATCAGAATCCCCAGACGGTTCATCTCCTGAATAACCGCCCGGCCGTGGTCCGTGATACCACCCCACGCTTGATCGCCAAGCCCGGCATCCACAAACGCATTCGTCGTGTTGTGATTCGCGAACTGCACCTTCCGGACGCCGAGACGGTGAAACAATCTCAGAACGTCGAGGTCGCCCTCCATGTCGAATCCACCCTCGAGCGCCAGGATGACCGCAGTCTTACCGCCCTCCACAATCCGGCGGATGTCCGCCACCGTGAGCGCCAGTTCCATCCGTTCCGGATTCGCCTCCAGCACCCGGTAGAACGTCTCGACCAGACGGACCGCCTGCTTCACCGCGTAGTTGTAGTTGTTATAGGGGTCCTCGATATACAGCTGCTCGATCACGACGTCGAGCCCGCCCTGCTTCGCCCGGGCATAGTCCCAGAGACCGGTCGTCTGTGCCTCCCACGGATCGATCCCCTCCCAGTACACTCGGTTTGTAATGTGTACATGCCCGTCGACGACAATCGCATCATCGTGGAGCGCAGCGGTCGATTGTGCCCCCAGGAAATATCGACCGGTCAGCAGCAATACCGCCGCCAACACAACCCCGAGGACGAGCCCTACCCGCTTCCTGGATGTTTGAGCCATGGTCTCTTCTCCACGTCCTGTTGACCGAAAACACTAGCGAGTTGTCCTTCGATCAAACGCGAGGCACCCCGACTAGTGGCGACGGAGCACAGATAGCTCGACCCCGCTTTGTCTGGCCCTAGCGTAGTGGGAATCGGCGGGCGGATCCACGGTAGTTCTATTGCGCCTCCGGAACCCGCTTGAGTTCCTAGAAGTGATTGCCCAACGCCTTCTGACTCATTCCTCCAGCGGTGGCGTGTTGATCGGAAGACGTCGCGCCTTGGAGAGCTGTTCGAACGCGTAACCCAACGCCAGCAGACGCGGTTCGTCGAAGGCCCGACCCAGAAAGGAGATCCCAACCGGAAGCCCGTTACCGGTAAAACCGGCCGGCACGATGAGGTCCGGAAAGCCCGTCAGATTGGCATATCTGGCGGGCGAGTGACGTAGTCTTCCATCGCTTCCACCGGAAGGCAACAAATCGACATCGACCCGAGCGGGCCGACGTGGCGATGTAGGATAGACAATCGCATCAAGGTTTTCGGCTTCCATGAGGCCCGCAACAATCGTGCGCACCATGGGCATTCCATTCTCGATCACGGCCCGATACTCATAGTCGGACAGTGTGCCGCTCTTCTCCTGCTGCCGAAACAGACTCCATCGGCCTGGATTCGGACGTGTACCGTCGATGGGAGCGGTGAGTCGAAGTGATTGCTCAACCAACTCGGCCAGATTCTTGGCAAACCCAGGCTTCAGCGTCACCAAGTAGTCTCGGATCTGTGCGCGAAATTCGCGGTCACGAACCGTTATGTAGAAACCACGGCTTGCTCCAAGTAGCCATTCGGGCAGGTGCACATCGACGACCGTCGCACCAGCGTCACGCATAACCTCGAGTGATGCCTCGATGACCCAGTCCACATCGCCATCTTGATCCAGAAAATCACGAGCGATCCCGAGTCGGGCGCCGTCGAGGGCATCCGCATCGAGATACTGGGTATAGTCAGTCTCAAATCGCCCTTCGCTCTTCAAGGTGGCATCGTCTCCTGAGTCGATCCCTGTCATCACGCCCAGCGCGACTGCCACGTCGTAGACGTGTCGAGCCATCGGACCCACCGTATCGAACGACAGCGCGAGCGGGATGATGCCGTCCCGACTTATGAGGCCGTGCGTGGGCTTGAGTCCAACGATTCCGTTTGCGGTTGACGGTCCACGGATGGAACCACCGGTGTCGGTCCCCAGACCGACCTGCGCGAAGGCCGCCGCGACCGATGCGCCTGTGCCGCCAGACGACCCAGCAGGCGTGCGGAGAAGATCATGTGGATTGCGAGTCGGTCCGGCGAGCGAGCTTGTCGCGCCGCCAGATGCGAACTCGCTCATGTTGAGTTTGGCGAGAATGATGGCCCCGGCTTCACGGAGTTTGCGGACGAGGAATGCATCGTCCACCGGAATAGACCCCGCCAGAAGGCTGGAACCGGCGGTCGTCGGGAGATCGGCGGTGTCGACATTATCCTTCAGGACAATGGGGATGCCGTGCAGGGGGGAACGTGGACCGTTTGATCTCCGCTCCGCATCGAGTACACGAGCTCTTTCTCTGGCTCTGGAATTCAGAGTGATGACGGCGTTCAGTTTCGGTCCAGCCTCGTCGTAGGCTTCGATGCGAGCAAGGTACAGCCCAACGAGCATCTCCGAAGTCAACGTGCCAGCATCGAACGCTTGGTTCAACTCCTTGATGCTCGCCGACGTTACATCGACCATCTGTGCCGAAGCGAGAGGCGAAAACGAGAGGCCAGACACGACGAATCCGAACAATAAACGGTGTATGTAGCGCATCATGTGAGAGCTCCGGAAAAGAGACGGATCAAAACTTGACGGCCTCTCCAGCCGTCACCGGTGAGGAAGGTCACGTCGTAATGGGCGAGACGGGGACTAGGACTCAAGGACATAATTTATTGTGGCTGAACGAGGCATTCTACGCCGAATCGAACACGCTCGCTCTTCCCATACATCCATCCATTTACGAACATTCTTCACTAATCAGACCAACAATTGCGTCTACACTGAACAATCGTGGTTCCGCTGTCTATCCTCGACCTTTCGCCGGTTGGGGCCTCATCCACACCGCGCCAGGCAATTCTCGATTCGATGGCACTGGCGAGCCATTGTGACGAGCTCGGCTACACCCGCTACTGGATAGCCGAGCATCACGGCATGGCGAATATCGCAGCGTCGGCGCCAGAAGTTCTAATCGCCCATATCGCCGCGACGACGACGCGCATGCGTATTGGCGCTGGCGGTATCATGCTGCCGAACCATAGCCCGCTCAGAGTAGTGGAGATTTTCCGCACACTGGAAGCGCTTCACCCTGGACGCATAGACCTTGGCCTTGGCAGGGCTACCGGTACAGATCCAGTGACCGCTGCGGCACTACGGCGCGGCAGTAGCGACGACCCGAACGAGCGTCTGGCAGAAGTGCTCGCATTCGCCGACGCCACGTTTCCACACGGGCACACGTTTGGGGATGTTATCCCCATGCCGTCTGGCGTCGATCTTCCACCTATTTGGATGCTCGGCTCAACCCGCGGCGGTGCATCGATTGCTGCCTCGCTCGGTACCCACTACGCCTTCGCTGGCCACTTTGCCATGCGCAACGCAACGGAAGCCATCGCATGGTACCGAGATCAGTTTAATCCGTCGGCCCGTCTCAAGACACCGTACGCAATGCTGGCGGTCACGGTCGTGTGTGGCGCAAATGATGAGCAGGCTGAACAGATGGCGGCACCAATTCGTCTGGCGGTCGTGCGAAACAGAACGGGTCGTCGGGCGCCAATTGCCAGCATTGAAGATGCTCTTGCCTACCGCTTCACGAAGGAAGAAGAAGCAATTGCCGACGAGTTCCTTCTTGGTGCGATCATCGGTGGGCCACAGCGAGTTCTGGAGGGGTTGACAACATTGGCACAGAACAGCGGCGCCGATGAACTGATGCTATCAACGCTCCTGCCTAGTCGGGAAGACCGCCTGCAGTCGTACGAGCGCGTATCGACCGTAGCGGGCCTCTAACGGCGAGGCGTTGGGCTTCGGCGATCTGTGAGCACTTTCGTAGAGGCTCTATGCCGTGCGCCACGGTGAATGCGATCTTCCCTACGAACACCGACACGACCTGTTGCTACCATTACAGTGGTTTGGTAACGCACTCTTCTATTGTGGAAACCTGGCAATACCGAGGCTTCCTCGTATGCCTCCCACCCAGATCTCATCATCTACTTCGATAGCAACAGTTCCCAATCTAAAAAAATCATTACCCTTATAGTCCACAAGTTGTTGCACGTTAAGCGTCAACGGATTCACCTTCACAACACGAGCAACCGCCAGTTCACAGGGGGTGGAATCATCACACTGCGTAACATGACCGGCAACCACTATGCCTCCATCAGTACCCCAGCGCACGTTGTCTACGTTGAATCCTACTGGGACCGTATCAGTTTCTATCGGGGTTTTTCCCCGTGATAGGCGCACCAGCGCCTGATCACTCCAGCCGCCGATATAAAACCATTGACCGTCTGCAGAAGAAACAAGCCCGTTGGGTCCAGGCATCTGACTTCCTGGCACTTCTGCCCAACCGCGAGCTGGATGCCATTCCCACAATTCACCGCCAGCGGTATCAAAGTTTGTCGCTGCGATGGCGCCGTCGGGTAAAGCGCTAATTGAGTTGATCCGTTTCGTGCCTTCTGGAGCGACGATACAACCGACCCATCCAAGCGATGGGATGTCACCACGAATGTCTAGATTAAATACCTCAATAGCTTCCCGCTCGCCGTGACCTACAACGTACAAGGTATGCATGCCACCACTGCCTTCTCGCAGAGTAAGACCGTGGGGTTGAAAGCTACTGGTGTTTGGCCCTGGGCAATTTTGATAGGTGGCAGTGTCCTGTTTAGGCAACGCAGCGTTTTCAGGAAATATAACTTGAGAGCTGTGATTACGAATGTTCACAGCGTAGATCGGACCCTCCACATCGGATACCCGGCCCGAAGCAATGACCCAAGGAGTGTCTGGAATCTGATATAGATCTTCGGGGTTTATGGGGCCACAGACAAATTGAACTTCGCCGTCCGGATCACAGGTCTGGGCGGCGAAACCATTCGTGCTGAACAGGCTGAGGACCAGAACGTAGGGGGAAATATATCGAGACATGGGAGTCACCTCCAAAAATTGTTCCTCTGAAACTCAAATTTGTAACACAGGATATCGGACGAAATAGGAGGAATTAGGAATTAACGCACCCCCGTCGAGTCCTCCCTGTAAGATCAGCGAGTTGTTCACTCGCACCTGATACGTTTCCGTCAGCTCTCCACTGCGCACGCCGCTATTGGCTCATGGAGTGTTTGACATGACTAATGTGTAATAAACCATATATCCTGTCACTCGTGTTGAAGCGTACAGTGTTTCCTCTCGCGGCCGTGGTGGCCAGCCTCTGTCTAGGCGGTTGCGGCGCAACTCCAAGCTTTGAGAATGTCGTCACTGGCCAGACCGGACCAGACGGAGCCAGCTCGCTGTCCATCGACGTGCCATCAGGCGGTGCCGAAAACGCAGACCTACTTATTGCTGTCCTCGGCATTAAAGCCAACCCGAATACATCTGGTCCGGATGGATGGACGGCAGTGCCTGGTCTCGCCGGTTTCAACGGTGCGACGTGTCAGTCTGACGGACAAGGGACTGCATGCCAACTGGCGGTCTTTTACAGCATCGCCGATGGATCGGAGACCAGTGTTTCCTTCAGTTGGGGTAGCATGCGAAGGGCGGCAGGTGCGGTGCTTCGATTCTCGAACGTAGATACCAATGCCCCTATCGGCGCTACGCGTGTTCAACGCGGGTCATCGGCAAGACCGACAGCGTCCATGGTGGAAACGACGAGAGACGGCTCCCGCGTGCTAAGAGTCGTCGTCTCTGAACTGGACGAAGCTAGAACCTTTCTCAGCGGCTCGTTGGCTTTAACTGATCCTCCTCCCGCCTTGCGGCTCAACATGGTGTCTTTCCCTGACGCCTCGACAGACCCTGTGAATGGCTGCGGCCCGCCGTTGTCGGCGTGCGCGGCAACTGAACGAGCGGTTGGATTGGCGGTGTCAGACACTCGGCACTCTTCGGCTGGCGCTTCCGGTCCGGTGCGCTGGGAACTCAATGGAAGCGATCAGTGGGTCACCGCGTCTATCGAGATCAGGCGACCACCTGACTAGTACCGATCAACCGATACATCCGTTCCAATGCCTCGAGGCGATGACCGGCGGTTAACGCGCGAGTTTCTGGCCGTTAGCAAGTTCCTGGGAGTCATCCTCGTTGGGCACCGGTACTCGACGCTTCTTTGATCGCTTTCGAGTATCAGTCCAATAAACAATTGCGCGGGCCAGTTAAGTGAGCCTTAATGTTTGCCCCGATCTCGTCCAGTTCAACGGCCTCTAGATCACTTTGGATGGCCTGAAACAGCACTCGCTCTTCCTTCCGTATATGCCCCTCCATGAGCCGGCCAAAACTCGGCAACCTTGCGCCCAACTCGTTTAAACATCCTGCTGAAAGCTCGCGGACAAGACTGCGAAGGTCGTCGTGATCTTGCCGGAGTTCCTCGATTAACGCTACTCGGCCTGGCATCCGCTCTACCACCCACGGAAAAAGGTACTTTTCCTCAGCATTGAAATGTGCGAGGAATGTCTCTTGAAAGAAGTCGTGAATTTGGTCAACCTGCAATCTGTGATCGGTCGGCCAATTCGAACGTGCGGCCTTTGACCGCCCCAAAATAAGTCCTTGGGCAAGGACGAGCGCGTCATGGTGCTGCCGAGAAAGTAGAACCAAACTCTGATGCCGTTTCATAATATCTTGATCAGACAACAGCTCAGCGACTGAACCGTGGTCAAGAGAGGGACCTTCGGTCTAAACGGGGTGCGCGACTCGTTTTCAGGAACGGCGTGCGGGTCTCGCGGGAACCTGACCGTGAGAATCACCACGGACGCCGAACCGTGATTGATGCGGCCATCTCGAAGAAAAGGGGTGACCGTTTGGTCAGTCCTTAGAGACAGATTCTATGCATCACGGTTGGCCTGCCCCTTCTACCTAGGGAGCGGCGCCGCATGTGGGACATCTATCTGTCACGCTGACCACGTCCACGCCGCTCCGAATTCAGCCATGCCTGGCAGCGTTCATAGTGTTCGTGCCCGGGCTGGATCCGCTCGCAATACTGGCGTCTCCGCTGCGCGCCACCATCACGCCCGCGGGAACCATCCTCACGTCCACCGACCTCTACTCCATTAACGATTTGAGAAGAGTTCACGCCAGAAGAGCCAGGACTTCCGATTTGAGAAGAGTTCACGCCAGAAGAGCCAGGACTTCGTGAACTGCCTCCACTTGTGGCGGATGGCGAAGTGGGGTACCCACCACTACAGTTTGCGGTTACTCCGACAAACAGTGCCACACCTCCAAGAGCAAGCAACGTCCGAGCAGTGAGATTCATGTATGACCCTTTCAATCCCATCAGTGTCGTGAAACGTACCACATAACTCATATTATCAAACATAGTTCCCCAACAAGCATTCGGTATGAGGTGTCCCTAAGGGTTCTGAGTTGGAGCCACCTCCTTCCCGGGCTCCGTGAGGTGGATCAGTTGCGGAAAGCCTCAGAATTCGCGGCCTAACTGCTGTAAATGGGACTAGAACACCCGTGCGCCACCTGGAGAGAGACATCCCCTCCGGATTGGAATCTGGGGCGTACGCAGGCTACCGACTTTTGGATCCCGATCCAAAAGTAGCGGGTCAACGGGGACGGGGGTTCGTCACGCGGGTGCGCGGCGTCTCACTCGTGGGGCGATCGCACGAGAGCCGGGCGCTATCTGTTGGATTTCTTTCTGGTCATCTCTTGGTGGGTGCTATGCTGAG
>Ga0310120_10003275_pt1 | contig 11583 bp, 9 predicted proteins | sample CB27_AW_983_MG_FD_203506 | JGI IMG/M metagenome (GOLD analysis project Ga0310120, IMG submission 203506) | Marine microbial communities from Western Arctic Ocean, Canada - CB27_AW_983 | ecosystem: Environmental > Aquatic > Marine > Oceanic | place: Canada: Western Arctic Ocean | collected... | reverse complement strand
AGCCGTTAGCAAAATGAGCCCAGGTTCCGAGGAGAGAGCCGGACAACTCTTCCCCACGCAGTGACGCACAAATCCCCAGTAGCCGGAAGTTTCTTTCTCGAATGGGGCAGCACCGCTGGGGGGCCACCGACCTGAGATTGTTGCCACAACCTGTGACGAAAGCGTTGATGGGAGTAGGACGGGCACTTCTTCCCGTCAGGAATTTAGACGGGAAAGAGTGCCCGTCCTACTACTGTCGCGTCACAGATACTTCCCAAACCACTTCGCCATCCACTCGAAATACTTCACCCGAAAGACATGACCATCGTCGGGCCGATGTACCTCGAAGAGGTTCGATTTTCCCGCTGCGCGGTAGACCTGCGAGACCTGCCGTATGAGCTGATCCACACCCGATGCAGCCATGTCCGGATCCTGCAGCGGCCCCAGGATCATGAGCGGCCTCGGGGCAATGCAGTCCGCAACAATCTCCGGATGGTCGAAGTAACGAAGTAAGCCTGGTATGTAGTGACAGGAACTATGCCGGTCGGGATCTCCCTCGTGGATATCGCGAGCGAGACTGCCCAACCCTCCACAAAGGATGGCGGCAGTTCGAATCGAGGGGTCGCAGGCCATGGCCCACCAGGAGGCATAGGAGCCCAGGGAAAATCCGGTGAGACCGATACGGGAGGGCTCAACCTGTTCCTGCGCCGCCAGGACCCGAGCTGCCCTCAGCGCCTCCTCGGCCAGGATTCCCATCTGGGGGCGCCCATAAGGGGCAAGTAGCTTTGCTTCTGTCTCCCATTCACCCAGAGTACGGCGGCGCGCCAGGGTTCCCTTCAAGGTGATGGACAGGGTGGCGAAACCGCGCCTGGACAGCTCACGGGCCCACCCCAACAAGGGTCCTTTGTCTGGGTCTTCTCGGTAGAAACGCTCCTGGGTCAGCCGTCCGGCGTCACCATGAGTCCCGGGCATGCAGACGATTCCTGCCAGACTTACGGCTCCGGCTGCCGCGGGCAGCGTGAGGATTCCCGGCACCGTCTCCCCCAACGAATTGGCGAACTCGACCGGAGTCATGAGGAGTCCATCCTCGGTCCTCTTCGTCTCACCCAGTGAGAACGGAATATCCTTGGGAGGGATCCCATCCATCCCCATCAGTTCCACAACCTTGGAACGGACGGCACTACCTCGAATTGGAAGGGGGAAGGCGGGTTTGACGCCCGCGGGAACGACGGCCTCTTGCGGAGCAGGTTGGCGGGCGCTGAGAAAGGTAAGGAGAGCTGAGCAAAAAAGCAGCCCCAACACGGCCCTGCGACCTGCCTTTCGATGCATTTTCTGGTCTATTCGAGGGCCCATAATGAACTGGCCAAGTCTAGCGTTTCCGGTTCGGGCAAACAAGACTCCCCGTGCAGGCCGGACGTGGCGGCGGTCTCCAGGCGGGTTGCTGGTTACCGGACCTTGCAGCCAACGCCTACCGTGTATAACCTAAGCAAGCAAATTACAAAGACCTAAGGATCGCCAGAGAAGGACTCCCAAGATGACCCATTCAATGACTCGACGCGACCTGATGCGAGTAGCAGGAACGGCAGCAGCAGCCTGGACCTTGCAAGAAAGGGAAAGCTTCAGTGCCGCCCCGAAGGCCAAAGTCGAATCACTGTCGGTGATCAGTCAGAGACCCGAGTACTACCACGGCTGGCCCACCGTGGTCCGCTGCCGGAATGGGGAGCTACTGGTCGTCTGCTCGGGCGGCCGCGAGCAGCACGTCTGCCCCTTTGGGTGGGTGGAGCTGATACGTTCCAAGGACGAAGGACGGACCTGGAGCTGGCCCCGGGTGCTGTGGGACGGCCCTCTCGACGACCGCGATGCCGGTATTCTGGAGACTAGCAGGGGAACCCTCCTGGCGACAACCTTCACGTCCACCGCCTACCAAACCTCGCTGCAGAAGGCAGAGAAGGCGCCGGCAAACGGGCCGGAGGCCTGGGACGCGCAGAGACTTGCCCGCTGGCGGGCCGCTGACGGAAGAGCGACTCAAGCCGAAAAGGAATCCCTTTTGGGTGGCTGGATGATCCGCTCCACCGATGCCGGCCTGACCTGGTCTGCTCCCTACCGCTGCCTCGCGAACAGTCCTCACGGCCCCATCCAACTGACAGATGGGCGGCTGCTCTACGCCGGCAAGCAATTCGGTTATGGAGACCGTCGAATCGGAGTCTGCGAATCCAACGACGACGGACAAACCTGGCGCTGGCTGGCAGGGATTCCAACACGTCAAGGCGATGCGCACGCCGACTACCACGAACTACACGCCGTGGAGGCTGCCGACGGTCGCATCATCGCCCAGATCCGCAATGCCAATGAGGACAACAAAGGCGAGACACTGCAGAGTGAATCCTCCGACGGCGGTAGGACCTGGACAACCCCTCACTCAATAGACGTCTGGGGTCTTCCCTCTCACCTGCTTCTGCTGCAGGATAAGAATCTCCTGATGACCTATGGCTACCGACGCAAACCGCATGGAAACAAAGCTCGCCTGAGCCGGGATCACGGACGCAGCTGGTCCGATCCGATGACCCTGTCCAAGGATGGTGCCGGCGGCGACCTGGGCTATCCGTCCACCGTCCAGCTCAAGGACGGCTCGCTTCTGAGCATATGGTATGAGCGCTTCGCCGATTCGCCTCGGGCGGTGCTACGCCAGGCAAGGTGGTCTCTTTGACGAGTGACAATTTTCAGGTCGCAGGTCTCTTGCTTCGGGACGCGGATGCTTCTGGAGACGCGTCGCAGGCAGGCGTTAGAATTGTCCCTTCAGCAAGCGTGTGATTGTACGGAAACTTCAACCTGAAACCTGTACACCTTGACTCGTAGAGGAAGCGACACATGCCCAAACCTTTGATCATCGACTTACACCTCGACCTGGCCTGGGACGCCCTGTTCTGGAATCGCGATCTCACGCTGACTGCTCATGAGGTTCGCGAGCAGGAAGCCAGTGGGCCGCCTCAGGTGGCCGAAGGCTACAATTGTGGACTCTGCACGACCACTTTTCCGGAGCTTCGCCGCGGCAATGTGGGAATCATCCTCAGTACTATCATGTCGCGAATCCAACCCCGGGTGGGGAGAATGCGGGACGGCATGAGGACGCAGGAGCAAAGCATCGGTATGGGACGCGGTCACCTGGCCTACTATCAGGCGATGACCCAACGCGGCGAAATCAAGTCGGTCCGAGGTTTGAGCGACCTTGAAGAGGCAGTTGAGGCCTGGAAGGAACCGAGAGCAGATACGCCGATATATCACATCTTGTCGATGGAAAGTGCCGACCCCATCATCGATCCGGATGACGTGGAGTTCTGGTGGAACGCGGGCCTGCGAGTGGTGGGTCCAGCCCACTTCGGTCACAACACCTACATCCATGGGACGGGTACCGAAGGGGGTCTGAAGCCTCCTGCTCGCGCGCTCTACCAAGCCATGCGGGAAGCCGGCATGATCCTCGACATCGCCCACATGGCGGACCAGGCGGTGTGGGAATCGCTGGAATTATGGGATGGCCCGATCATGGCCTCGCACTGCACTTGCCGCTCGCTGGTCCCGGGTCAGAGACACCTGACCGATGACATGATCCGGGAAGTAATCCGGAGAGACGGCGTGATCGGACTCGTCTTCTGCCAATTCTTCATCGATCCCGAGGTCGACTGGAACGATCCACCACCCCGAGAACAGTACGTCGCCAAATACAAGATGGACGGCCTGATCCCTCACATCGAGCACATCGCCGACCTCGCCGGAGGCTCGCTGAGCAACCTTGCCATCGGTACCGACATGGACGGTGGCTTCGGGGCCGAAATGACCCCGGTGGACGTGGACACCATGGCCGATTTGCCAGGATTCGGCGGAGTCCTGGCAGAGACGGGCTACGACCAGCAGGACATTGACGGAATCCTGAGCGGAAACGTACTGCGTCTTTTCCGAAACACCTGGACGAGTTGAGTTTTTTCGGGTCACTCCTCCGGAAGCGCTGGCCCCATTCGGGAAAGAAACTTCGGGTCCGGCGTAGCGGTGGGCTCCAGGCCGCCGTCCGAGCCAAAGGCTCGAAGGAATACTTCGGCCTGGAGGCCAAAGCTACTTTTTCCAATGAAGTTTCAGCTTAGTGTGGCGTCCGAGGCGATGTCCACAGCCACGACCTGGCTTCCCAGAGTAGCAGCCACTACCGCACCAATGCCGGATCCGGTCCCCATATACAAGACGCGTGAGCCGGCCGGAATCGACTCTGAATCCAGCTGGCTGATGAGAAAGTCGCTGGTATAGAACAATCTGGGATTGAAGACTTGGGGCAGAACCACTAGTTCCAGATCGCCTACTCGTTCCAGCACGATTCGATCCAAGCGGTTCCTGTAAAAAAGGCGGAACTGGATCCATACCAGCAGGCGCCACAGTTTTCGAAGCTAATCTGGTTTTGTGCTAGTTGCCAGCATGGGGACGACGAGGTCTATTCCCTTGCGGTACCTACGATCAAAAGGAAGCTTGCCGGTTCACGTCTTCCAAGCAATCTCGCGCGCCAGGGTCGCAGGGCCCAGCGCAATCCGTAGAAGGGTCTGATGAATTGCCAGTTTAGTGAGAGGCGATGCCCAAGATCCCGGAGCCGATCATAGGTCAGAAAGTTTTCGTTGGGAAGCGAGTTAGAGGCGAATCCATACTCGCCGCGGAAGGCTACCTCCCGTTCACGCACCATTTCTTTCCCGCTACTGCCACTTCGATAAACGGGTGAACCCATGATAGCCACTTGGCCCCCCAGTTCCAGCACCCGCAGGGCTTCGCTCAGGGTCAGCTCGTAATTGGTTGCGTAGTGAAAAGAGGCATTGAAGATGACAAGTCCGAATTGGTCTGAGTCGAAGGGAAGATGATCGAATTCGGCCTGAACCGAGGTGAAAGCCGTTGGGTAGTGGAGCTGGGCACCTAGCCCGTCCGCTTTGTTGGTTAGTAGGTCAACGGCTACGCTCTCATGGCCACGGGTTGCCAGACGGTAGGACAACCATCCGTTACCCGCTCCCAGATCCAGGACCCTCGGGGCTCTCCCTTCTTCGGACTCGCCCCGAGACTGAATCCGGTCGATCAACTTTTGATAGCTGCTGGACCAAATTCGCCAGTCCTCGCTGTGCCGTTCTGGCAGATCCTTAAGGGGGAGAGGGAGCGATAGAAGGTACTGTCGTTGGAACCGCGCCCCTCTGCCTTCCTCACCTGTGTGTATTCGCGGGTGAACTGAGCGAAGTGTCGGTTTCGATCAGGTGGCAAGCACCGCCAGATACCCTCGACACACGGATAAGAAGTCTGGCAGCTGGCGCACAGCTTCTCGGCCGGCCCTGCCTCCTGAAGGCGTGCTCGGCAAACCGGGCAGATCCACGCCAGCGTCGGCCTGGTGAAATCCTTCGGTTCGGTGTCTCTTGCTCGCCGACATTCAGGGCTCACAGAAGCGAGGTCCTACGCTAGGAGCCTGCGCGGTAGAAATTGATCTACTGCGAAAACAGTAGAATCGGCCCATATTTCCCGGATTTTTCGACGAATAGACCAACTATGCGCCTCGAAATCAAGAAAATCTGGCCTCGATTCCCCGCTTTCTCGCTACGATCATTTCTGTCGCGCAGACTCCTAGCCCTGGGATTCGGGGGCTTTCACAGAACCCAGTCCTTCGACATCGAATCGTTTCCGATATTCCGGGGCCACGTAGATATAGCTTTCGCGACGAAGTTCTTCCAGGAACTTCTGCACCTGAGGCCGACCTTTCTTCTGATGGACCGCTTTCTGGACTTCGCCACGAACTTTTTCCAGCGGTTTCTTCCGAGCAGGCTCCATGCTAAGGACTTTGATGATCTGATAGCCGTATTCGGCCTCGATAATCTCGCTGAATTCTCCCGCCTTGAGGCTGAAGGAAACCGCCTCCAACTTCTCGGCCATAGTTCCACGGTTGAAGATTCCAATGGCCCCTCCCTTGGATGCACTGGGCCCCTCGGATGACTCCTTGGCAAGCTCCTCGAAAGGTGTCCCGGCCTTCAATTGGGAGAGGATCTTCTCGGCCTTGCTTCGGACGGCCGCCTTGTCCTTCCCTTCCGTAAGGAACAGGATCTCGGCGAGATCGACTACAGCTGGCACCGTAAAGCGTTTGATGTTGGACTCGTAGTATTCCTCAACCTCTTGAGTCATCACCGTCAAGCGGGAATATACGAGTTGATGGATGAGAGTGTCCGATATGTATCTTTGCCTGGATACGCGGCGAAGATCGTTCAGTGAGGATCCCTGCCGACGTAGGACCTGATCGAACACCTCCATATTGGGAATTCCCGATTCCTTGCGCAGGTAGTCTATGTACGATGAAATCTCGACATCTGCATTGGCTCCGATTCCCATTTCTTCCGCCTTCTGTATCATGAGCCTGCCCTCGATCATCCCCCTGAGCGCACCCCGTTTCGCGGCTTCGAAGCGCTTGACCCGCTCCTCTGGATCCTCGATTCTCCCCTGGAGACCAGCTTGCAGAATCGCCAACTCCCCTTGAACGTCTCTCCAGGTGATGGTCTCCTCGTTCACCTTGGCTACGATTTCATCGATTAAAACCGGTTCTTCCTGTCCTCGCAGAGGAGCCAAGAAAAGAAGTAGACACGACAGCACAATCGAAACCCTGGGCGTTCTCCCAAACAGGGATTCTCCGGGTATCCCTGGCGTATCAATTCTTGGTTTCAGCATGTCGAAGTGTCCCTTCAAAGTTGAGAGCCTCATCGTAGATTTGAATCGAAGCACTATCGAGCAATTCCTCAACGTAGGCGTCCCTGGCAACGATTTCCTTTTCGCGGACCAACTTCTCGAAGATTCTCGCTTGCACCTCGTAGAACCTTTGGGAATGTCGAGAGATCCTCTCCTCCACCATAAAAATATGATAGCCCTGGTGGGAACGAACGATTCCGCTGATCCCGCCTGGCTTCAGGGAAAAGACGACTTCCTCGAATTCGCGAGGAAGATCGCCGCGCTCGAAAGATCCTAGACGTCCTCCCCAGGCGGACGTGGAACCCTGGGAGTGGAGACGGGCAACCTCTTCGAACCTCCCGACATCGTCGGAAGCAAGGCTCTTCGCGATCGATTCGGCCTCCTTCCGATCCCAGACTCTTATCTCCAGCACCCGAACGCGGTCTTTCACAACGAAACTCCCTTTGTTGTTTTCATAGTAGTTGCGCATCTCGGAAAAGGTGACGTTGATCTCCGGACCAAGTTCCTTCTTCAGTAACTTCTGGATTTTTAGAAAAGCGCGTAAGCGGTTGACCGCTTCAGGGTTTGATATCTCGCCTTCCGGGTCGTCTCCGATCTGCTCCTTCAGTTCGGCATCGGTGACCATGATGCCCTTTTCTTCAGCACGATTCAGCAGGACTTGCTGCATCAGAAAATCGCGAAACTGCTCCCGTCGGTCCGTGCCCGACTCGGTCTCCTCCGACGGGCTGGGGCCCAGATAAGCCTGGAACTCTTGATTGCTGACGGGACGACCGTTTACCGATGCCACGGCCGACATCTGCGGCTCAGATGATGTCTCCTCCACGGCCAGCTTGCAGGCACTCGCACACAAGATCGCCGAGAGCAATAGGGCCGGCTGGGTCAGCGTGGAACCGGGTCCGACCTGGTTACTCGCAGGAGGATTCGGGAGACGAACCATACGAATCCATTGTAGCATCAACAGCATCGAGTCCGGCGTGCAGACTGCTGAAGATCTGGGCGGGGAGCAGCGAGGGTAATCGAATCGTAATCATCCCTTTGGGATCCAGGGAAAGATCCCGGTTCTGGTGGATCAACTCGACCAGACGATGGGGGTCAACCGGTGTGTCTTGCCTGAATTTCAGGAAGGCAGCCGTGTCTTTGCGATCCAGAGAAAGAATCTTCAAGCGCTGGCAGCGCAACCGCAGCCGAGTGTATTCCAGGAGATTCGAAACGGGTCGAGGATACTTTCCGAAGCGGTCGATGATGTCTTCCTTCAAGCTCTCAAGCTTCTCTGCATCGGTGACCAGAGCGAGCTTCTTGTAGAGCCACAGCCGCAGGGTTGGATCGTTGATATAGTGCTCAGGGATTTGAATGTCAAAGTGTAAATCGATATTGGTCTGAATCTCGTCTTCCGGCTCCTCGCCCTTGAGTTCTCGGACGGACTGATCCAGGAGCTTCACATAGAGCTCGAAACCCACGGCATTGATGTGGCCATGCTGCTCACCCCCAAGCAGGTTCCCTGAACCCCGAATCTCGAGGTCAAGGGCAGCGATCCGAAATCCCGAGCCCAGATCGCTAAAATCCTTGATGGCCGCAAGCCGCTTCTGTGCCTCTGTGCTCAGCGTCTCTTCGGATGGAATCAATAGATAGGCGTACGCTTGTCGGCTGGAACGTCCGACCCTTCCTCGTAGTTGGTAGAGTTGCGATAGGCCAAATCGATCCGCTCGGTTGACGAGCAGCGTGTTGGCGCGAGGAATATCCAGTCCGTTTTCGATGATGGTGGTGCAGATCAGCACATCATACCGGTACTCCAGAAAAGCGAGCATGGACTCTTCGAGCTGGCCCTCTTTCATCTGGCCATGGGCTACGGCCACACGAGCCCTGGGGACAATCTCCTGGACCATCTGGGCAATCGAGTAGATGGTTTCCACTGAGTTGTGCAGGAAAAAGACCTGTCCCTGTCGCTTGAGCTCCAGGTCAATGGCACTTTCAATGATTCGTCGGCTGAACTTCATCACAGCCGTCTGGATTGCAAGCCGATTCTTCGGAGGCGTTTCGATAAGCGATAGGTCACGCACTCCGATCATCGACATGTTCAGGGTCCGAGGGATGGGTGTAGCCGAAAGCGTCAGGACGTCTACCTGGGTTTTCAACCGCTTCAGTTTCTCCTTCTGGGCCACTCCAAAGCGCTGTTCCTCGTCTACGATGATCACCCCCAGGTCGCGAAACTTGACGTCCTTGGAGAGCAGTCGGTGGGTTCCGATCAGGATATCGATCATTCCCAACGAGGTTCGCTCTAGGATCTGATTCTGCTCCTGCCTGTTTCGGAAGCGGCTGATCATGTCGATGCTGACCGGGAATCCTTTGAAGCGCTCTCGAAAGGTGTTGAAGTGTTGGTATGCGAGCACCGTCGTTGGTGCCAGAATCGTTACCTGTTTACTGTCATTAACCGCCTTGAAGGCGGCGCGCATGGCGACTTCTGTCTTGCCGTAGCCCACATCCCCGCAGATGAGCCGATCCATGGGCCGTTCCGATTGCATGTCCTCCTTGACATCTTGGATTGCAGCTCGCTGATCTGGGGTCTCGGCGTATTCGAACGCTTCCTCGAACTCCTTGGTGAGTGCATCATCCGGGGAGAAAGCGTATCCCTTGGCAAGCTCTCGGCGAGCGTAGAGCTTCAAGAGGTCCTCGGCAAGCAGCCGCATCGACTTCTTGATCCGTCCCTTTGTTTTCTCCCAGGATGCCCCGCCCAACCGGTCCACGTGAGGCCTGGACTCACCGGAGCCTCGGTATTTCTGGATCAGGTCCAGCCGATCGATCGGGACGTAGAGTTTGGCGTCTTTCTGGTAACCAAGGACAACGAATTCCCGAACATCCTCGCCCACACCGATTCGCTTCAAACCGTGGAAGACTCCAACTCCGTGGTCCATATGAACCACGTAGTCTCCCTCCTTGAGGTCCCTGAAATCGGAGAGGAACGCACGGGAGATCTTCGGCCCTTCTTCCCGAGTAGTGCTTCTGGAGCGAGTCTCCTCGAAGAGATTGCCCTCGATGAGGACGTGAAGCTTCAGACCAGGAGAACAAAAGCTCTCGGAAAGCTTCCCCCACGTGACGGCAAGATCGTGCTCGATCGCCGTGTGAAAACCTTCGCCCAGAACCAGATCCAGCTCATACTCTCGAAAGATGTCCACTAGGCGCTCGGCCATTCCGTGCGTCGTCATGACGAAGAGCACCTTCTCGCCGTCCCGGTGCCATTTTTCCAGGTCGCCCAGCAGTTCCTTCATCTGGCCGTAGTATTTCCGCTCCGGACGGAAATCGAATTGGTGCCCAGGCAAGGAATCCTGTCCCAGCGGTTCCAGTTGGAAGACAGACTGCTCCCGGACCCATTCCTGGGCTGACTCCCGGTCGACAAAGAGTCGGCTGGGCGAGAGGACCAAGTCACCTTCCTGGTGACGCTGCTCGTAGCTTCTCTCCCATTCCAGGCCCAGGGAATCCCACTCTTCCCAGAGATTCTGCGGTGACGGCAAGACGATGCTCGACGGCTTCTCGGACTGAAAGGTGAGAAAATCGAAGAGGGTCGCGGGTAGCGGATTAGTCAGGGCAAACAGGTATTCGAAGCCGTGGAAGAGTTCTCCGCTCTCCGTAAACTGAAGTTTTTCCAGAAGGGACTCGGCGAAGCGAACCTCAGACCAGTTCCGTGGAGCTTCCTCGTGCCACCTTGCGATCTCCTCGGAGGTGATCACGGTCTCTCGCATGGGGACGATTTCACAATCGGTCACAAGTGAGATCGACCGTTGGGTGGTAGGGTCGAACTCTCGGATGGACTCGACCTCATCCCCGAAAAACTCGATGCGGACCGGTCTCTGCCGAGAGGCAAGAAACACGTCCACGATGCCGCCGCGGAAGGAATACTCCCCGGGTTCGCCAACCGGATCCTCACGCAGATAGCCGAGCTCGCCGAGCTTGCTCACCAGATGATCCATGGGGAAGAAACTCCCCACTTCGAGATAGATACAATGGTTCAGGAAATGAGAAGGTGATGGAAGCCGGGTCGCAAGGGAAGCCAGCGTGGTGATTACCAGGCCTTGATCTCTTTGCGCGAGCTTCCAGAGAGCCGCCGCCCGCCTGGCTGCGATTCCAGGATGAGGCGAGAATCCGCGGTAAGGATCCACTTCCGAGCCTGGGATTTCCAGAACTTCCTCCCAACGCTCGGGTGGGAGAAAGAAGCGCACGTCTCGGGCGATTTCTTCTGCCTCTCGATTATCTTTGCAGAGCCAGAGATAGGGGCCAGGGTGACTGCAGTAGAGCGCCGTAATCGCAAGAGCAGCGTCAGCCTGGTGGAGCCCCTCGAGGATCCGGGCGTGCTGAAACTCTTGAGTGAGAGAGCGAAACAGTCGCGAGCACTCAGAGGATTGTTCTGTGATCTGACCTGAGATTTCCAATTGACCAGCTAATTAGTTATCAGTGAGCAGTTCAGAAGGCTCGCAGGAATCAGCTTCAGCGTCCGCGCCTGTCCAACACATATTGAGTTTATCTCACCCCTCTCACCGCGCCAAGGACCAAAGGCAAAGTTCATGCCTAAACGAACCCAGGTGGCGGTGGGGGCTAAGCTGAAACTTCAATTGGCTCCGTCGGGTCGACGTGGGTTCGGTCTCCAGGCCGAAGTATTCTTCTTTTCGTGCCTTTGGCTCGATACACGGCGGCCTGGAGACCGCCGCCACGGCCGGGAATCCAAGTTTCCTTCTTGAATGGGGCAGCTCTGCGGGGGCGGGACTGAGCTGAAACAGATTAAGGATTCTTGTCGCGCGGAGCGGCGACAAGAATCAAGAGTTGAAGTAAATCCGGGGTTCAGCGGGCTTTGGATTTCCAATGGGTTTTTTGGAGAAAGGG
>Ga0310120_10003273_pt1 | contig 11585 bp, 6 predicted proteins | sample CB27_AW_983_MG_FD_203506 | JGI IMG/M metagenome (GOLD analysis project Ga0310120, IMG submission 203506) | Marine microbial communities from Western Arctic Ocean, Canada - CB27_AW_983 | ecosystem: Environmental > Aquatic > Marine > Oceanic | place: Canada: Western Arctic Ocean | collected... | reverse complement strand
GCGTTACCGAGATTCGGAATCTAGCCTGATCCGGGAAGAACTCAGTCGCTACATGAACACCCAGTTTTGCAAGACCTGTAGCGGCTGCAGATTGCGAGAAAGCGCCCGGCATGTTTTCGTTGGAGAACATGCGATACATCAGATTACAGCTCTACCGGTTGAGCAATCGCTGGAATTTTTTCAAGAGCTCAAACTGCCGGGACGCCACGGAGACATCGCGGCACGCATCATCAGAGAAATCCTGGAGCGACTGCGCTTCCTTTTTAATGTCGGCCTTGAGTATCTAACACTTGACCGGACAGCTGAAACACTGTCCGGCGGAGAAGCTCAGCGGATTCGGCTTGCGTCTCAGATCGGATCTGGGCTTGTCGGTGTGACTTACATCCTGGATGAACCCTCGATTGGCCTGCATCAGCGCGACAATGGACGACTTCTCGAAACCCTTTACCGGCTGCGTGATCTGGGAAACACCATTATTGTTGTCGAACATGACGAAGAGGCCATTCGCAGTGCGGATCATGTCGTCGACCTGGGTCCCGGCGCCGGCATTCACGGTGGAGAAATCGTCGCCCAAGGAAAACCTGAGGAGATCATCGCCAGCTCGGCTTCCCTAACTGGACGCTACCTCTCCGGTGACCTGCAGATCGAGATACCTGAAAAACGCGTTCAAATAGATCCCCGAAAAACATTGAAAATCAATGGGGCCCAAGGGAATAACCTGCAGTCCATTGATGTGGAAATACCGGTTGGCCTTTTCACTTGTGTTACGGGTGTCTCAGGATCCGGCAAATCCACACTGATCAATAACACGCTTTATCCGGCGCTTGCCAGCGAGCTTTACCGGGGACGCCATCAGGCAGCACCACACCGCAGTATCAAAGGCCTTGAAAATTTTGACAAAGTCATCGACATCGACCAGAGCCCTATAGGTAGGACACCGCGTTCTAATCCTGCGACCTATACCGGACTGTTTACGCCAATCCGGGAACTTTTTGCTGCGGTGCCAGAGTCACGTGCGCGAGGCTACAAGCCTGGACGCTTCTCGTTCAATGTCCGCGGCGGGCGTTGTGAAGCCTGCCAGGGCGATGGACTGATCAAAGTAGAGATGCATTTTCTACCCGACATCTATGTGCCTTGTGATCTATGTAAAGGGGGACGGTACAACCGGGAAACACTCGACATTCGATACAAAGGTAAAACCATCAGTGAAGTACTTGCAATGACTGTCGCCGAGGCCTGTGATTTTTTCTCGGCTATACCGGTCATCAAGCGCAAACTCGACACACTGATGGACGTTGGCCTGAGCTATGTCTCCCTGGGCCAGAGTGCGACTACTCTTTCAGGGGGTGAAGCTCAGCGTATCAAGCTCGCTCGTGAACTCTCAAAACGAGATACCGGTCGCACACTGTATATACTGGATGAACCCACAACTGGACTCCACTTTCACGACATTCGCCAGTTGCTGCAGGTACTGCACCGACTCCGGGATGGCGGGAATACCGTGATCGTGATTGAACACAATCTGGACGTTGTTAAGACGGCCGACTGGATTATTGACCTGGGTCCTGAAGGCGGTCATCGCGGCGGTCAACTGGTGGCCTGCGGCACACCGGAAACAGTGGCCGGGGTAAAGGATTCCTATACCGGGCGTTTTCTGGCCAAGGTTCTGCAACCTGATGCACTCGAAAAAAGGCTGATCGCCTGATCCCCGCGGCAGCTTTCAAAGGGGCCCACTGGAAAAGCGGCCATTACAAGCTGATTAACCACCCGGACTGTGAGGAATGTCCAGACCCGGGTCATACCAGTTTCAGCGCAGAAAATGATCGGGAATTCGGATATGCTATGATTTAAATAATTGATGATAAGGAGATTTCAGTGGTACTTCGACCTACCAAATCCACTTATCACAAGGCCGGGAGAACAACCCTCTGATCTCTTGCCACGCCTGACATCCCATCTTTTCTCATGGTAGATAACACGCGCCACGAAGACATCGACGCCCGAGAAACTGAAGAATGGCGTGATGCCCTGACTTCAGTTCTGGAGCGCGAAGGGGAGGTCCGTGCGCACTATCTGCTCGAAGAACTGATCGACCTGGCGCGCCGATCAGGTGTGTACCTACCCTATAGATCGACTACCGCCTACCTCAACACGATCTCTGCCGCCCAGGAAGATCGCAGCCCTGGAGATGCTTCGATTGAATGGCGGGTCAGATCGCTGATCCGATGGAATGCGCTGGCCATGGTCGTAAATGCCAATCGTGAGAGTCCCGAACTCGGCGGTCATATCGCAACTTTCGCGTCATCAGCCACGCTATACGATGTGGGTTTCAACCACTTCTGGCGCGCAACCACTGAACAGCATGGTGGGGATCTCATCTACTTTCAGGGTCACTCGGCACCCGGAATCTATGCGCGAGCTTTTCTGGAAGGTCGCATCACCGAAGCACAGATCAAACGGTTCCGGCAGGAAGTTGACGGTCAGGGGCTGTCCTCCTATCCGCATCCATGGTTGATGCCCGACTTCTGGCAGTTCCCAACAGTTTCCATGGGCCTGGGACCCATCCAGGCAATCTATCAGGCACGATTCATGCGATACCTGCAGCACCGCGAAGTCATACCGACACAGGACCGCAAGGTGTGGGCTTTTATTGGTGATGGCGAGATGGACGAGCCGGAATCAATGGGGGCCATCGGTGTCGCCGGTCGTGACCAACTGGACAACCTGATTTTTGTGGTCAACTGCAACCTGCAAAGACTCGACGGGCCGGTGCGGGGCAATTCCAAGATCATCCAGGAGCTTGAAGGAGAATTTCGCGGCGCCGGCTGGAATGTCATCAAGCTGATCTGGGGTTCGTACTGGGACCCGCTTTTGATGCGGGATACCAAAGGATTGCTGAAACAGCGGATGGAAGAAGCGGTTGACGGCGAATATCAGGCATTTAAGGCGAAAGACGGCGCATTTGTGCGCGAACGATTCTTTGGCAAGTACCCCGAACTGGCCGCGATGGTTGCCAACATGACCGATGAAGACATATGGCGACTCAATCGAGGTGGACACGATCCACACAAGGTATATGCCGCATACGCTGCTGCCGTTGCGCACAAGGGTCAGCCTACTGTAATTCTTGCGAAAACGGTGAAGGGTTATGGCATGGGCGAAGCCGGCGAAGGTCAGAATACGACCCACCAGCAGAAGAAAATGGCCGACGAATCGCTGATCGCATTCCGAGACCGGTTTCGGATACCACTGACGGATGAAGAAGTAATCCAGGCACCTTTCTATCACCCGGGCGATGACAGCCCAGAGATCCAGTATCTGAAAGCCCGCCGGGAAGCACTGGGCGGCTACCTACCGGCCCGACAGGACCTGGCGGAGCCACTCCCAATTCCGCAATTGACGGCATTCCAGAACCAACTAGACGGCACGGGCGATCGGGAAATTTCGACCACCATGGCATTCGTCCGTATTCTGTCGACACTGGTTCGTGATCCGGGCATTGGCGGCAAGGTGGTACCTATCGTGCCTGACGAGTCCCGAACCTTTGGTATGGAAGGTATGTTTCGCCAATTGGGTATTTACTCAGTCAAGGGGCAACTGTATGAACCCGAAGATGTCGATCAGTTGATGTACTATCGCGAAGACCAGCAAGGCCAGGTGCTACAGGAAGGGATCACCGAAGCGGGAGCGATGTCATCATGGATCGCCGCGGCGACGGCTTACGCCAATCACGGCACAGCTCTGATTCCCTTTTATATTTTCTACTCCATGTTCGGGATGCAGCGAATCGGCGATCTGGCCTGGGCCGCAGGAGACATTCAGGCCCGTGGCTTTCTGATTGGTGGCACTGCCGGGCGGACGACCCTGGCCGGTGAAGGTCTGCAACACCAGGACGGTCACAGCCTGCTGCACGCCTCTACCATCCCTAACTGTATCGCTTACGATCCGGCATACGGTTATGAACTTGCCGTCATAATTCAGGACGGCCTGCAACGTATGTTCGTCAACAGGGAGAATATCTACTACTACATCACTGTCATGAACGAAAACTACCCCCAACCCGCACTACCCGATGAAGCGCAGGCTGGCATATTGAAAGGCATGTACCGCTTACGTAGTGCACGACGCAGTCGTAAGGCATCGCCTAGAGTTCAGCTGTTGGGCAGTGGCGCCATTCTGGGAGAATCGCTGGCCGCGGCAGATCTTCTGGAAGAAGACTTTGACATACAAGTCGATGTGTGGAGTGTGACCAGCTTCAATGAACTCAGCCGAGAAGGTCGAACCACGGTACGCTGGAACACGCTCCATCCGGAGGAAATACAGAAAACCAGCTACGTAACGCAGTGCCTGAAGGAAGAAAAAGGCCCCGTCATCGCTGCCACAGACTATGTCGCCAACTATGCTGAGCAGATCCGGGCATTTGTCCCTCAACACTATGTGGCCCTGGGCACAGATGGTTTCGGTCGAAGCGGCACACGAGCCCAGTTGCGTGAATTTTTTGAAGTCGATCGTTACTACATCGCTGTTGCAGCGATCAAGGCGCTCGCTGATGAAAACGCAGTACCCTCATCTACGGTATCCGACGCCCTGTCACGATATGGCATAAACAGCAACAAACCCGATCCCTTCCATTCATGACACCGCTTCGAAATTCTTACAGCAACACATGACTGATCCAAAAGAAATTGGCCTCCCTGACATCGGCGATTTCGAGTCTGTCGATGTCATAGAGATTCTGGTCGCCCCTGGTGATGAGATCAAAGCGGAAGATCCTCTGATCACGCTCGAAAGCGACAAAGCAACCATGGATGTACCCGCCCCATTCGGTGGCATCGTTAGAGAAGTTACAGTTAAGGTTGGCGACAAAGTGGCCCAAGGCGCTGTTATCGCACTGGTAGATGCCGAATCCGGTAGCGCGGCAGCCACACCGGAACAACCGATCTCCGCACAAACACCAGACCCAGATCGGATCGCTACTGATTCGACGGATCCCCAGACGCCACAAGCTGTCCATCGATCCCCACCGTCCCTGCCGCCGCCAGTAGAACGCAGTGGTGACGCCTTACCTCATGCGAGTCCTGCTGCTCGTCGATTTGCACGCGAACTGGGTGCGGACCTCCGCACGGTGCGCGGCTCAGGACCCAAAGGTCGAATTCTCAAACAAGACATTCAGAACCATGTCAAAAACGCCTTGTCGGGCACCTCCGCTCAAACCGCAAATAACGCGCCAACGTCTGGTATCCCAGCCGCCCCGCAGATTGACTACAGCCGTTGGGGTGAGATCGACGTACAACCGTTGTCCCGGATCCAGAAACGCTCCGGTCCGCACCTGCATCGGGCCTGGCTGAATATTCCACATGTCACACACTTTGATGATGCCGATATCACAGAACTTGAGACGTTTCGTCAATCACTCAATGCGGACACACAAGAATCAACGGCATCTATTACACCGCTGGCGTTTGCGCTGAAAGCTCTGGCCGGGGCGGTCCGACGGTTTCCCAAGTTCAATTCATCACTGGCTGACGATGGTGAGCACCTGGTCTTCCGAAAGTACTGCAATATCGGTATTGCCGTAGACACAGCCGACGGTCTGATCGTTCCCGTGATCCGGGACGTCCCAGTCAAAGGATTGATTCAGTTGGCGACCGAGATGAACGAACTGAGCAGGAAGGCACGGTCGGGCGCATTGGCGCCTGAAGACTTACAGGCTGGATGCATCACTGTTTCAAATCTGGGAGGTATCGGTGGTGTCGCTTTTACCCCTATCATCAATTCACCAGAAGTAGCAATATTGGGGGTTGCTCGGGCCCGGATGACCCCCGTCTGGGATGGACAGGACTTCAGACCCCGTCTGATGCTGCCCTTGTCGTTGTCATATGACCACCGGGTTATCGACGGTGCCGAAGCCGCACGCTTCACAGTGTTTATCCGCGAATTGCTCGAGGACACTCGGCGACTGCTCCTTTAAGCAGATCCCGAGTGTAAATAGCATGCAGCAAGATCAAGTTGTGAAGGTACCCGATATCGGAGATGTCATCGATATCCAGGTGATCGAAATTCTGGTCGCCCCAGGCGATCAACTGGATATAGAAGCACCGCTGCTGACGCTGGAGAGTGACAAAGCAACGATGGATGTCCCCTCTCCGATTGCCGGCACCGTGACCGAAGTGCTGGTTGCCGTGGGAGACAGCGTCTCTACGGATACGCCGATCGTGCGTATTCATGGCCCGGAAAAATCCACAGGGCCGACCGACAGCGTACCAACCACGGCTGATAACGAGGATCGTTCAGTCACGCAGGATCCTGAACCCGCTACCGTGCGCGTCTCTTCCAGCGAAGCTGAAATTCGTACACAACTGGTGGTTCTGGGTGCCGGTCCCGGGGGTTATACCGCCGCATTTCGTGCCGCTGATCTTGGAATCGACACTGTTCTGGTCGACTCCTCACCCACACTTGGAGGCGTTTGCCTCAACGTGGGTTGCATACCATCCAAAGCCCTGCTGCACGCCGCTCGCGTGATCGAAGAAACGGCTGAGATGGAGACGGCTGGCCTCGAATTCGGTTCACCCACCATTGACCGCGAAAAACTGGTTGCCTGGAAAGACAGCGTTGTAGAAAAACTGACTGATGGCCTCAACACACTTTCTCAGAAACGGAAAGTGACTGTAATAAACGGGTCCGGCAGTTTCACTGCAGCCAACCGTGTCTGTGTTACCTGCGAAAACGGCAAAACCGACATCGCATTCGAGCAGGCGATCATCGCCGCCGGCTCCGAACCTATACGACTGCCGGACCTGCCGGACGACCCCCGGATCATCGACTCAACGGGTGCATTGGCACTGGAGCAAATACCGGGTCGCCTGCTGATCATCGGTGGTGGCATCATTGGGTTGGAGATGGCGACCGTTTATCAGGCACTGGGTAGTCTTGTCACGGTCGCGGAGATGGCGGATCAGTTGATGCCCGGAGTCGATGCTGATCTTTTGCGGCCACTGAATCTACGGCTCAAACGACGCTGCCAGAATCTCTTACTAAATACCCGGGTTAGCCATATCAACGCAGCAGACGCTGGGCTCGACGTCACTTTTGAACACGAAGGCACCAGCCTTGCAGAACAGTTCGACCAGGTGCTTGTCGCGGTTGGCCGTCGGCCCAACGGCCGCCTGATTGGTGCAGAAAACGCCGGCATTACCGTCGATGACTTGGGTTTCATCCCGGTTGATCGAAAACAGAAAACAAATGTCGATCATGTCTTTGCCTGTGGTGACATCGTCGGCCCGCCGATGCTGGCCCACAAGGCAACCCATGAAGGCAAGGTTGCAGCAGAAGTTGCTGCCGGCCTGCCCAGTGCATTCGACGCTCGATCGATTCCTTCTGTTGCCTATACTGATCCCGAAATTGCGTGGGTCGGATTGACCGAAACCGATGCTAATTCTCAGGGAATAGAATACGAAAAAAGTATCTTCCCCTGGGCGGCCAGCGGCCGGGCACTCGGATTGGCTCGAACCGACGGGCTGACCAAACTTCTTTTTGAGCCAGGCACTCGAAGACTCCTGGGCGCCGGTATTGTCGGGGTTAATGCTGGTGACCTGATCGCCGAAGCTTGTCTTGCCATCGAGATGCAGTGTGAAGCACAGGATATCGCTCTGACCATCCACCCGCATCCCACTCTATCTGAGACGCTGGCTCTTGCGGCAGAGGCATTTGACGGCACCATCACCGATCTCTATCTACCTCGGAAAAACTGAACAAGCGCCTGCATCAGATAACAGCGCAAGCGACAGCAACAGTTCATGCTTGTTCGAGTTCGATCAACGTTCCACAGAAGTCAGCCGGGTGTAAAAACAATACCGGCTTTCCGTGTGCACCGATGCTCGGTTCACCTTCGCCCAGCACCCGTGCACCACTCTCGCACAGTTGATCTCGGGCAACCATGATATCGGCAACCTCGTAACAGATATGATGTACGCCCCCTTGGGGATGGCGCTCTAGATATCGGCTTACGGGCGACGCTTCCCCCAACGGATGCAGGAGTTCAATCTTGGTGTTTTCTAGCTCTACAAATACCGTGGTGACTCCGTGCTCGGGCAATAGCATCGGCTCAGATACTTGGGCGCCGAGCACTTCCCGGTAGAGATCGGCTCCTTTTTGAAGGTCCGGTACGACGATGGCAACATGATTGAGCTTGCCGATCATGACTGAGTACCGGTCCTACGCTGAGCAATTTCATCTACGAGTCGTCTGGCGGCGACTGTAGCCACCACTCTGCCGGCTTTCACGTCGTTTTCCAAAGTCTTCAGTCGGGCCGCGATCATTGGATCCTGGCGACATAGATCGATCAATCCGTCGCGAACCTCCTGGTGTAACCAATGCCGTGACTGCTCGGCACGATTTTCGTCAGTCAAACCGGGCTCCATGTATTGGATCTGAAATTTGTCCAGAATATCCAGTGTCTCGGAAATTCCCTGATCCCGCAATGCAGACACGGCCAGCACAGGCACTTGCCAACCGCTAACACGTGGCTGCATCAGTCGGACGGCCTGAGTGTAACTGCTGACGGTACGCCGGGCCGCATTCTGCAGATCATCATCCGCCTTATTGACCAGTATGAGGTCCGCCAACTCCATCACACCACGCTTGATACCCTGCAGTTCATCACCGGAAGCCGGCAGGATGAGCAGCAGGAAGAAATCTGTCATCTGAGCAACACGAAGTTCGGACTGACCAACACCCACGGTTTCAACAATAATATAGTCATATCCTGCAGCCTCACACAAATAGATACTCTCGCGAGTACGACGGGCAACGCCGCCTGGACTACCGCCGGAGGGAGATGGACGGACAAAAGCATCGGCATGATTTGATAGTTTCTCCATTCGAGTTTTATCACCCAATATGGACCCGCCGCTCACTATTGATGTGGGATCCACGGTCAGAACGGCAACCCGATGCCCTGCTTCAATCGCCTTAAGCCCAAGCGTTTCTATAAATGTCGACTTTCCGACTCCCGGTACGCCGGTGATACCGATTCGAAACGACATGCCGACATCGGGTAATAAGGCAGTCAACAGCGATTCAGCCTGGTCGCGGTGGGACGAACGGGTTGATTCCAGGAGCGTAATCGAACGAGCCAGTGCACGGCGATCACGCGCCCGTATACCGTCTTTTAATTCATCTGACTCGGCGTCTATCATTGTGTCTGGACCCGAAACTCAATAACCGGCTGATCAGGTTCGAGCGTATCACCGACGGCAGCATGAATCGTTTCAATAACACAATCGCGTTCCGCCTTCAGGACGTTTTCCATTTTCATCGCTTCGATGACGGCCAGCACCTGACCCGCATGCACGGCGTCGCCGGCCTCGACGTCAATTGAAATCAGTAAACCGGGCATCGGTGACAACAGCAGGTGACTCTGGTCCTTTGGGGTCCTGAGGGGCATAAAATCATAGAGTTCACTCGTATGCGGCTCCAGAATCAGTGCCGACACTAAGAAACCAGCGTGTACTACGCTATAGCCAATGTCAGTACGCTCAACTTGGGCATAGTAACGCTCACCATCAACACAAAATGCAGTCACCTTTTCCGCGCCGGTCCATGCCGTGGTCAACTTCAGCGCGTAACTGTCAACTCTAACCGAATAGCCTCCATCTTCAGGTTCAACGCTGCATCGATACGCAGCTCCTGCAATACGCACCACATGGGTCTTTCTCGGATTCGATGACGCCGGACTCTCACCCCACTGGAATACTAGGCTGCGCTGATGGACAACCGCTATAAGTGCAATGATCCTCGACAGTAGGGGCTCCGAAGGCGTCTGGGACACAAATCCCTCGGGATACTCTTCATCAATAAATGCAGTGGTGGTCTCCCCTGCTAAAAATCGCTTGTGTGCCAGAAGTGATGCCAGGAATGACACATTGGTCACCACGCCCTGGATGTGAAATTGATCCAGACTCTCACGCATCAGTGCTATGGCGGCATCCCGATCTGATCCATGACAAATCAGTTTTGCCACCATCGGGTCATAGTGAATACTGATCTCACTGCCTTCGTTGACGCCACTGTCGACTCGAACACTGCCACTTTGTGGCGGCTGACGATAGTGGATCAACCGCCCGGTTGCGGGCACAAAGCCTCGTGCGGGATTCTCGGCATAGATCCTTGACTCAATGGCCCAGCCGTTCATTGGAACATCTGACTGGGTGAACGGCAATTCTTCACCTGCGGCTATGCGCAACATTAATTCCACCAGATCCAGGCCGGTGATCATTTCAGTGACTGGATGTTCGACCTGCAGGCGCGTATTCATCTCCAGAAAATAGAAGTTTCGGGCCTGGTCAACAATAAATTCAACCGTGCCCGCAGAATAATAATCAACTGCCTTTGCCAGATCGATTGCCTGTTCGCCCATTGCTGCCCGCGTAGCGGAATCAATGAAAGTCGAGGGTGCTTCTTCTATAACCTTCTGGTGCCGACGCTGGATCGAACATTCCCGTTCGTGGAGGTATACACAGTTGCCGTGATGATCTCCCAGAACCTGTATTTCGATGTGACGGGGCCTGTCGATATACTTTTCTATAAAAACACGATTGTCGCCGAAGCTGGTCTGTGCCTCGTTCTGTGCTCGGTCAAAGCCCTCGCGGCACTCGGTCGAATTGAATGCTACGCGCATCCCTTTACCACCACCGCCGGCACTCGCTTTCAGCATAACGGGATAGCCGATTGCGCTCGCCTTTTCGAGTGCATCGTCAACACCTTCCAATGCTTCGTCATAACCGGGTATGACACTGATGCCCGCCTTTCGAGCGAGCGCCTTAGCAGCTATCTTATCGCCCATTACCTCGATCGCCCGCTGGCCTGGCCCAATAAATGCAATGCCCGCAGCGTCTAGGGCTTTCAAGAAGTTGCTGTTCTCGGATAGAAACCCGTAGCCCGGGTGCACGGCATCGGCCCTGGTTTGAAGGCAGGCGTCGACCAGTCGATCGATTGAAAGGTAACTCTGCGCAGAAGGCGCTGGACCGATGGCAACTGCCTCATCGGCATAAACCGTATGCATCGCATCCCGGTCGGCATCAGAGAACACCGCTACGCTACCGACACCCAATTGGCGCAGTGACCTGACAATGCGGCAGGCAATCTCACCACGATTGGCGATTAAAACTTTCTTAAACAAAATGATCTCGGGTCATTTCGACAGTAGGGTTAAGCGACGGGAACCAGCGCCCGCACAACCGGGGAAGCTAGTGCTGTGGTGCGTTGCCGAATCACAGGGTTCAACGCTAGATTCGGCATGAGAACCGTGAGGCCATTAAACCGCAAATCCCCCAGCGAGGCAAAATTAGACAACCTACTCCAGCGATAACACGCTAAAGCAGTAGTCGTTGTTCAAGTTCTGCCAGTTCTTCGGGCGTATTGATATTCAGGAACATTTCCGGGTGATCTGAGAAATCTACCTGTGCCCAGACATGCCGATCCAGCCAAAGGTCGATCTTCCGACCACCAGAGTGCAGAAAATCTATCAGGTCTGGGGCCAGATCCCGGTGAATCAGGCTGAACACCGGCTGTAGACGATTGCCGTG
>Ga0310120_10003271_pt1 | contig 11588 bp, 13 predicted proteins | sample CB27_AW_983_MG_FD_203506 | JGI IMG/M metagenome (GOLD analysis project Ga0310120, IMG submission 203506) | Marine microbial communities from Western Arctic Ocean, Canada - CB27_AW_983 | ecosystem: Environmental > Aquatic > Marine > Oceanic | place: Canada: Western Arctic Ocean | collected... | reverse complement strand
CGAGCAAAGCTCGGATCAATTGCTCTTTCCGCATAGAGTGCCATCCGGTGACGCCCTGCTTTCGGGCCATTCCGGCCAGGTCTTTGCACGTCTGTTTTTGAAGTGTCGATTGGGTCATCGCTCGCCTCGCCTCAATTCTCTGTATCCGATTAAACCGGCGTTTAGGTTTTTAGGGATTATTCCTGCTGATCCTATAGTTTTCATTTTACGCACAATTCCTATTGTTTCAACAAAACGGCTATGCGAAGAGACGCGTTTATTGGCCCAAAAATAGATATAACAACAGTTATAGTAGAGATTTATGTCTTTGTGATCTTCATCTACAAAAGACGATAAACTAGATGCAACGTGAGGGGGTGGGTAGGCGTCAGTTTTGTAGCTAACGATGGGTGGTGGAGCAGGGTCGGGTGGAGCAGGGTCGGAGCCTACGGCGACGGCCCCGATGGCTGCTGCATCTCGGGGCCGTCGCCCAGGCTCCTTCCCCGCCACCCATTATCCTTGTGAAAAAAGGCACAAATTTGCTCGGCGTACCGTTGACACTTTATCCACGTTTCGGCTAGATTGGGCGGCTTTGGTGGGCGGGGCTATCCCTGTTGGGAGCGCTTGCGTCCCGAAACAATTCGCACATAAGTGCTGAATTGGCCGGTACTTTGTGGTTTTTAGATGGATCCGGAAAGAAGCCGGCCGGAGGCGGTCTGTCGCCCACGTGGAAACCCCGCCTGAAGAACGCTCGCCTGTGGCCGTTGCTAGCCAATGGGCATCTCGTGTGATGACCGTCTCGTTAGAGATGGTGTTGCCCGGAATGTTTGGTTACTGGGTCGATCAGAAGTTGGGCACGGTGGCCCTGTTCATGTTGATTGGTTTTGTGTTGGGTATTACGGCTGCGGTCTGGCATCTGATTCAGATGACGAGTGGCGAAAAAAATAAGGGACCGTCTTCCGAGGGAGGTCGGTTGAGCGCGAAAAATGGCGGGTCTGACCGCGAGTTGAATGAGGAAGGGAAGCCGAAGCCGTGAGTCGATGCGGCACATCTGAAAACGTTGAGCAGGGAAGTGCCATCACGCGCGTCTGTGTCCTGACCGGTGCCATCGTGGTTAGTTTCGCGATTATGGCGCCGTTATCGTATCGCGCCCACGAGACGATGGGTCTGTGGGCGGCGGCGATCGCGGCTGCTGTTTGCCTTTTGGCGCCGCTGGGCGCATCGTTTGTCACACGGGCGTTTGCAGCGCGTGATAAGGCGTTGGCGGGGTTGCTGGTTTCGATGTTTCTGCGGATGGGAATTCCACTGGCGTTTTGCCTAGTCATGCAGATCCAAAAGGGCCCGCTGTTGGAAGCAGGGATCGTCTACTGCGTGTTAGTCTTCTATCTGGTGGTACTGGCGGTCGAAACGTGTTTTGCTATGCGGCATGTCGAGCATCGGCAAACTGTGTCAGGAGGCGTTTAGTCGATGGCCCACGATCCGCTTCACCCCAATTCGCTGTTCGAGCACGTCCAAGATGCGGACTATTTTCACGTGCCCCGCATGTTGAGCCCTCATGGTGACGGCCACATTGCGATTCCGCAGCCGTTTCAGACGGAAGAGCCGATCTTCGAGTTGAACACAGGCGTCGAGTTGATTGACAACATCGTTCAGCCGGTTCACCTCACGCTGACCAAATTCATGGTTTTAGAAGTCGTGGTGGCTGTGATCATCGCGATTGTTTTCATCCGCCTGGCGGGCCGGATGAGCAGCGGCGATCGCCCACGCGGGCGGCTGTGGAACATACTGGAAGCATTCCTGCTTTATATTCGCGACAGCGTGGCCCGCCCGGCGATTGGCAAGCATGACGCCGATCGCTTCTTGCCGTTCTTGTGGACGATTTTTTTCTTTGTGTTGGGCTGCAACCTGATGGGCATGCTTCCCTGGATGGGCTCGCCGACCGGTTCGCTGGCGGTCACCGGAGCGCTGGCGCTGACCACATTTCTGGTCGTAACCGGCTCAGGCATGGCGAAGCTTGGCGCGATCGGTTTCTGGAAAGCCCAGGTGCCGCATATGGACCTGCCCGGGGTTCTGGCGATATTCCTTATCCCGATGATATTCGTGATCGAAGTGATCGGGCTGTTGATCAAACACTTTGTATTGGCCATACGTTTACTGGCGAACGTGATGGCTGGTCATGTGGTCTTGACGGTCATTCTCGCGTTCATCGCGGTCAGCTACTATACGGTTGCCGGCGAGTTTTCGCCGCTATGGTTCGGCGTGATGCCGGCCAGCGTGTTTGGAGCCACCGCGCTTAGTTTGCTCGAGTTGTTTGTCGCCTTTTTGCAGGCGTACATTTTCACATTTTTGTCCGCGTTGTTCATCGGAATGGCCGTTCACCCGCATTAGCGCGTGGCACGTTGTTTCGTAAGACATTTCATTTTTAGAGATAGGAGATGAGACCCGTGTTCAAGATGGCAAAAATTGCGTTCACAGTATTGGCGGTTATGGCAACGGCCACACCGGCGTTCGCTCAGGACGAGGCGGGTTCAACCATTATGGCAGGTGCAGCCGTTGGGGCGGGCCTGGTGATGCTCGGCGCCGGCTTTGGCATTGGCAAAATTGGTTCGGCGGCAGTTGAGAGCATGGCCCGCCAGCCGGAAGTAGCGGGCAGTGTTCAGACGGCCATGATTATCTCGGCGGCGTTGATCGAAGGTGCCACGTTCTTCGGCCTGATTGTCTGTCTCATTTCTTAGAACGGACTTGGACAACACAAGCCATGATCAAGCACGATAAGAATTGGCGCCGACTAATGGCGGTAGCGGCGATGTTCGCATTGCTTGCCCTGCCCTGTTGCACAGTGGCAGAGGCGGCCGATGACCCTCACCATGCCGCGACGGATGCGGACGGACACGATGACGCGGGCCACGCTGAGGAGGGACCTAATCCACTGGCGCTTGCGCCCGACTTGGCCCTCTTTACGGCGATCGTGTTCCTGGTCCTGCTTGGTGTTCTGACCAAGTTTGCCTGGGGCCCGATCGTGGCGGCATTGGAAAGTCGCGAGCAGGACATCGCCGACAATATCGCGGCCGCGGTGGCCCAGAACGAGGAGGCGAAGCGGTTGCTCTCCGAGTACGACAAGCGCTTGAGCGCTGCCTCGGACGAGGTCCGCGAGTTGTTGGAAGAGGCTCGACGTGATGCGGAGCATACGAAGGGCCAGATCATTGCGGAAGCGAAATCGGCTGCCGAATCGGAGCACGAGCGGGCGATGCGCGACGTGAACAATGCCAAGGACGCGGCGCTGCAAGCGATCGCCGAAGTTGGGGCCGACATGGCGGTCAATCTGGCTGGAAAAATTGTGAAACGAGAACTCAAAACCGATGATCACGCCCAACTGATTCGTGAGGCGGTGTCGAGATTCCCGGAGTCTTCCCCCAGCAAGAATTAGAAGTAAGAAATGCAAGACGAGTCGTTTTTCACCGCGGTGCATTCTTGTTTTTGTCTTTACTGTTTTGCGGTTTTGCTATGACGAGTGACAACGAAGTCATCGATGTTGGGATTCAGCACGTTGCGAACGTGTATGCCAAGGCGTTCGTTGGCGTGGGAGAGAAATCGGGCACGACCGAACAGCGTCTCGAGGAACTTGATGTGCTGATCGACGAGGTATTGGATAAATTTCCCGCCTTCGAGGAGACTCTTGTTTCAGGCTTGGTTTCTGATGAGGACAAACGGGGTATTTTGGATCGAGTCCTGACGGGCAGGACCTCAACGGAGCTGATAAACTTTCTTCAAGTGGTTACTGCCCACGGGCGTCTCGACTGTTTGCGAGCAATCCGTCGAGCGATTCATCTTCGAGTGGACGAGTTGCGTGGCCGCCGCGAGGTTGAACTTCGATTTGCCACGGAAGAAGTGGATGAGAGCGTCACACGGGAAATTATCGCCGAGATTCAAAAGCGATTGGGCATCCTGCCGAAAGTGACCGTGACGACCGATCCGACTTTGCTCGGGGGTGTCGTGATTAAGATCGGGAATACCGTTTGCGATGGTTCGCTGGCGACTCAGTTGCGATCGATGCGCAGCGCGATGGTCAGCCAGGCGGTTCAAAAGATCCAAGCGGGTCGAGAACGTTTCGAAAAATGAAGTGAAGACGGATTAGAACCACGAATTATACGAATGGACACGAATAAAGACATATCAAGAAGCAGGTACGAGCAAGTGACTTTGCACGATCCATCAACTCAGTATTTACCTTTAGATTATTCGTATGTTTCGTGTCATTCGTGGTCTTCACTTCGTACTGCTTTGCAATTTGAGTTAACCAGTAAGGTAAGCCATGAAGTTTAGAGCCGATGAAATTGCCTCGGTAATTCAGAACGAAATCGAGCAGTACTCTGCTCAAGTAGACGTCCGCGAAGTGGGGCGGGTGCTGGAGGTAGGCGACGGAATCGCCCGCGTCTACGGACTTTCGGGCGTCATGGCCGGCGAAATGGTCGAGTTTTCTAACGGGACCATCGGCTTGGCGTTCAACCTGGAAGAACATTCGGTAGGCGTGATCATCGCGGGCGACTTTCTCGAAATCAGCGAAGGCGACGAAGTTCGCAGCACCGGACAATTGCTGAGCGTGTCGGTGGGCGACGCGATGCTGGGTCGCGTGGTGGATGCCTTGGGCAACCCGCTCGACGGCAAGGGGCCGATTGTCACCAGCGAGCGTCGGCTTGTGGAGAGCATGGCGCCGGGTGTTTCAGAGCGGCAGTCGGTACACGAGCCGTTGCAGACCGGCATCAAGGCGATCGATGCAATGACGCCGATCGGCCGCGGACAGCGCGAGTTGATCATCGGCGACCGCAAGACCGGCAAGACGGCAATCTGCATCGACACGATCATCAATCAGAAGGACTCGGGCGTTAAATGTTTCTATGTCGCATGTGGTCAGAAGGAATCGACCGTGGCCAGTGTGATCGAGAAGCTGCGAGAAGCCGGTGCGATGGACTACACCACAGTCGTCGTTTCGGGCGCCAGTGATCCGGCGCCGTTGCAGTACCTGGCGCCCTACGCCGGTACCGCGATGGCTGAGTTCTTTATGGTCAACGGCCAACATGCGTTGATTGTTTACGACGATCTGTCGAAACAGGCGGTTGCCTATCGGCAGTTGTCGTTGTTGATGCGGCGCCCACCGGGACGCGAGGCGTTTCCCGGCGACGTGTTTTACTGCCATAGCCGGCTGCTCGAGCGTTCGGCCAAGCTGAGTGACGAAAAAGGGGCCGGGTCGCTCACGTCGCTGCCGATCATCGAAACACTCGAAGGCGAGGTGTCGGCGTATATTCCAACCAACGTGATTTCGATTACCGATGGTCAGGTCTATTTGCAGCCCGATCTGTTTTTTGCCGGCATCCGTCCGGCGATGAACGTCGGTATTTCGGTTTCGCGAGTGGGTGGTGCGGCACAAGTGAAAGCGATGAAAAAAGTGGCCGGCGGTCTGCGATTGGACTTGGCCGCGTTCCGAGAGCTCGAGGCGTTCGCGCAGCTAGGGACCGATCTTGATCCGGAGACGCAGGCCAAACTTGACCGTGGCTATAGGATGGTCGAGCTACTGAAGCAGGGCCAATACAAACCGCTGAACGTGTTGGATCAGATCTTGCTGATCTATGCCGGTACCCGCGGACATCTCGATGCGATTCGCGCGGACGAAGTGGCCGAGTGGGAAATCGCCTTTCTGACGTTTATGACCGACCAGAAGCCGGAAGTCCTCCAGGCGTTGGAAGAGAAAATGGATATGAGCGATGAGGTTGTGGTGGCAATTGAAGCATCGATCGCTGAATTTCAACCGCAGTTTGCGGGCCGCTCGACCGGAAGTGCGGCCAAGGAAGACGCACCCGAAGCAGTTGCAGTTTAGAACAACAAGAATACACCACGGAGGCACGGAGAAAAGAGCGATGCTTTATGCTGATATACGAAGAATTAACTCATAAAATTTGTGGTGCGGCAATTGAAGTTCACTCTCAGCTCGGACCCGGCTTGCTGGAGTCTGCTTATGAACAATGTTTGTGTCATGAACTGGCTGTGAGAAATATTGAAATCAAACGACAGGTCCCTCTGCCGGTCACGTATAAGGGCGTGCAGTTGGACTGCGGTTATAAGTTGGATATTGTTGTTGACGAGAAGGTGATTCTTGAACTGAAAAGCGTCGAATCTCTGCTCCCAATCCATGAATCACAACTCCTCACTTATCCGCGGCTGAGTAAAATGAAGATAGGTCTGCTTCTAAATTTCAACATGCCCACTATGAAAGATGGAATCAAGCGGTTTCCGCTGTAAGATGACTTCCAAAATTTCCGCTGTGTTCTCCGTGCCTCCGTGGTGAAAACTGTTTGTTTATTGATGACGCACTTCATTTCGGTGAAATATTACAAGTATTTCTGACATGGCAAATCCTCGGGCACTTGATAAACGACGCAAGTCGATCCGAAACATCCGCAAGATTACGCGGACGATGGAGTTGATCGCCACGGCCCGGTTCAAGAAGGCAATGGACCGGGCGGCCGCAGCGACGGCGTACACCGATCGCATTACGCAGTTGGTGTCGGATCTGACTCATGCCGGCTTGGAAGTCAGTCACCCGCTGCTCGAGGCGCGTGAAATGACGGAAAACGCGACGTTGCTCGTGCTGACCGCCAATCGCGGGCTCTGCGGAGGTTTCAACGGCAATGTGTTGCGGGCCGGTGTGCGTCGTTGGGAACAGCTGAAGGTGGAAGTCCCCAATCGAAGGCTGGAAGTCTCCGGAAAGCGAGGCATCGGCGGATTCAAGTTTCGTGGTATTGAGCCGCACGAGTCCTTCACGCATTTCGAGGAGAAACCAACGTTTGAAGAAGTTGAGGTCATCGCGGACCGGTACCTGGACGCTTACGCGACTGGGCAACTCGATCGGCTCGACGTGGCGTACATGCGTTTCGAGAACGTCGCCCGGCAAAAGGCCGTTGTGGAAACATTGCTGCCACTCGGCTCGCTGACGGAATCCGACGGCGGTGATTCGGACGAATCGACGGCGGCGGGCGAATCGATCTACGAGTTTGTGCCGTCGCCCGAGAGCATATTGGAAGAAGTCATCCCGACCAGTTTTAAGGTGAAGCTGTTCAAGTGTTTTCTCGATTCGGCGGTGAGCGAGCAAGTTGCCCGAATGGTCGCCATGAAGTCGGCCACGGAGAACGCAGACGATTTGATCAAGTACCTTTCGATGTCGTATAATCGGGCTCGCCAGGGAAGAATTACTTCCGAATTGATGGACTTGATCGGCGGCGTCGAAGCACTAAGCGGCTAGAAGAGAGGGTTAAAGAGCTGAAAAGTGCAAGAGTTAAAGAGAGAAGGACAAACGTGACCCTTTAACTCTTATACTTTTCAACTTTTGCACTCTTACACTCCTATACTCCTTTACGCTTTACGACGTTATCCCTATTTGGAAACAAGCGACTATGGCTACAGCGACTGAAACGAAAAACGTGGGACAGATCACTCAGATTATTGGTTCGACGTTTGATGCCGAATTTGACGAGGCCAGTCTGCCGGCAATTTACAACGCGGTGAAAATTGTAGGCGAGCACAAAGGCATAAAGATCGACTTGACCGGCGAAGTGCAACAGCACCTGGGCGGCGGTCGTGTTCGGTGCGTCGCGCTCGGCGGCACCGACGGCCTGGTTCGCGGACAGGATTGCGTCGATACGGGCGGTCCGGTGACCGTGCCGGTTGGCGAAGCGACACTGGGCCGAGTGTTTAATTTGCTGGGCGATCCGGTGGACGGGCGGGGGCCGGTCGATGCGGAAGAGCGATGGCCCATTCATCGCGGTGCGCCCGACCTGAAGGACTTGTCGACCAAGACGGAGCTGTTCGAGACGGGCATCAAGGTGATCGACCTGCTTACGCCCTTTGTGCGTGGAGGTAAGGCGGGACTGTTCGGAGGTGCTGGCCTCGGCAAGACAGTTATTTTGACAGAGCTTATTGCCCGAATTGCGTCTGCCCACGGTGGCTATTCGGTGTTTGCCGGGGTCGGCGAGCGGACTCGCGAGGGAACCGATCTTTGGCTGGAAATGCAGGAGGCGAAGATTGGTGATACAGGGCGAAATGTCATAGACCAAACCTGCATGGTGTTTGGCCAGATGAATGAGTCGCCGGGGGCACGTCTTCGTGTGGCCCTGTCGGCACTGACGATGGCCGAGTACTTCCGCGACAAGACCGGTGCGGACACGCTGCTGTTTATCGACAATATCTTCCGTTTCTCCCAGGCGGGTAGCGAAGTCTCGGCGTTGTTAGGACGTATGCCTTCGGCCGTGGGATATCAGCCGACTTTGGCGACCGAGATGGGCCAGTTGCAGGAGCGTATCGCTTCGACCAACAAGGGAGCGATCACTTCGGTTCAGGCGGTGTACGTGCCGGCCGACGATCCGACCGATCCCGCGCCGGCGACGGCCTTTGGCCAGCTCGATGCGTTTGTCTACCTCGAGCGGTCGATTACCGAAAAAGGTATCTACCCGGCAGTCGATCCGTTGGCCTCGTCGAGTCGGATTCTCGATCCTCAGTATGTGGGTGATCGGCATTATAACTGTGCCCGACGTGTGCAGACGACGTTGCAGCGATATCGCGAACTGCAAGACATCATTGCGATTCTCGGCGTCGACGAGCTCGCCGAAGAGGACAAATTGATCGTCCATCGCGCGCGGCGGATCGAGCGTTTTCTCTCACAGCCGTTCTTGGTGGCCGAGGTCTTTACTGGCAAGCCGGGCGAAATCACACCGCTCGAAGAAACGATTCGCAGCTTCGAAGAGATTTGCGACGGCAAGTGGGACCACCTGCCGGAAGACGCCTTCCTGTATGTCGGCGTCATCGAGCAGGCCGAAGAACAATGGAAGAAGTCCAAGCGGAAGTAAGAACATGGGCGATACTTCGGCCGTCTGAAGCAGAACCGCTACGATGAAACATAAGAAACAACGAGAATGCACCACGGAGGCACGGAGAACACAGAGAAATAAAGACTCACACCAAGGCGCAGAGACGCAAAGGAATAAATAAGTTCTTGTGCAATCCACGTTTATCTTCGGCCTCCCCCCTTATAGACTCGTCTCTGTGTGCTCCGTGTCTCCGTAGTAAAAATTGCTTGCTGATAGATTCCTAATTTCATTTTTCTGAACAGTTACGAGAATGGCAGACACGGTAGAAACAACAGAAGTTGGACGCGGTCGGCTGCGTTGCGTGGTGGTGACGCCGGAGGCGACTGTCGTCGACACGATCGCTCGATTTGTCGCCTTGCCCTTGTTCGATGGCGAGGCAGCGATCGCGCCGCTACATAGCCCGATGATCGGTCGGCTGGGATGCGGCGAGATGCGTGTAACGGATGACCAGGGTACGCGGGCTTACTACGTTGATGGTGGTTTTGTCCAGGTCGCCGATAACGTGGTTTCCGTGATTACGAACCGGTCCCTGCCTGCCGAGCAATTGGATGCTTCTCTTGCCAGTGAGCAACTTGCGGCCGCACGACAGATATCGGCCGCCGGCGACGATCAAATGGCTATTCGTGATCGCCGAGTGGCCCAGGCAAGGGCGCAGCTTCGGGTCGCCCGCAAGGCGAAATAATCGTCCCACTCCGCCCTGCCCTCTTTTCGCTACCGCATCGAAATCAACGACGGGTGGCGGGGAAGGAGTCCTAACGACAGCCCCGAGGCGTAGTCATGGATCATGTGCCGGCCACAACGAATTGAAGGTACTTCTTGGATCGGGGCCGTCGCCTGAGGCTCCTTCCCCGCCACCCGACGATCGCGAAGCAAGCGCCGTGTGAGACGGCCGTACGGTCCGATTCTTCCGACCGTACCAAACGCAGGATGCTAGCAATTCCGATATAGCTTGACCAATCAGGCGTAACCTGACCCGGGGCCTGAAATTCCGCTTATCGGGCGGCGATCGTGCTGTTTGCCGAGACCGCACTCGGCCGACGTATATGTGCATGGCGGTGGTCTTTCCGCGCCAAGTGGTGAGGCGCTGGCACTCTCAAATATCGGTCCGGGACATCTCTCGATGCGGCATCAATTCAAACGACACGACCCGCACACAGTCCCAGCAGCGCCCGAGGCGCTCTGGCCGCAGGTGACATTGGAGATCGTGCGGGGTCGCGCACAGAATCGATTTCGGCCGGTGACCGAGCCGGCTTTCTTGCTCGGCTCAGCGGTCGACTGTGACCTAGTGCTGGGCGCGGCTCGGTTTCCTGAGGTGTACGCTTATCTGCTGTTGCACGAAAACGAAGTTTCGATTCGCCACCTGGGATTCGTGCCGGAACTGAAGGTCAACGGCAAATCGGTCACCAAGTCCGTGCTGCAAGCCGGCGATCAGATGGAGATGGGACCGTACCTGATGCGCGTCCATGTCGAGACGAGTCCTATGGAGCGGAGCGACCCAGACGAGCCGGCTGACGAATCGACTGAGGCGGGCGAATCGGAAATTGAGGATCAAGTCGAAGCATTGCTGGATGATATTCGAGCGACATTTTTTCCAGACATGCAACACTTGCGTCTCTACGTTGAATCAAAACCAGCATCGCCTCAGGATATGACATCCGACGAGGAGGCGGAGTCGCCTCAGACGAAACGGCGGGCAAGCGGCGGTTAATCGGCGGCCATTTGAAAGACAATCGTTTATGGCTTAGCAGATAATAAAAGGGCCTTGTTTTTAAGAGCCACGGATTGAACACGGATGAAACACAGATTGAAAGAAGAGAACCTCGGGTAAATGCAGATTCTCTGATTCCTAGGCAAGGCTTGGCCGCGAGAAAGATTGACATCAAGCGTATCGTATAATCGGTAACAAATCATCCTCAGCAACTCCTGTCTCATCTGCGTTGATTTGCGTCCATCTGCGGTTCCCCTTAAATGGGTCCTGTGCTGTGGAATTACTTCCTGGAATAGTTCTTTTTATCCGTGTTCAATCCGTGTTTCATCCGCGGCTAAGAAATTCTCGCGGACGGTTATCTTGAAAGTTCAGTTTGCTAAAAAAGGAAAACGCATATGCCAGAAAACCAAAGCTCGGCGCTCGGCTTTGTCCATCTGACCAACCAAGCTCTTGCGATGACGGAGATGGCGGATGAGTGTCTGACGCAAACTTTCGCGCGGCTTGCCGGCACGACGGTCAAAGACAACAACACATCGTGTCGGCTGAAACGCGTCCTGGGTATGAGAGCCACCAAGGGAAATTACCGGAGTGTGCTGCCTTCGGTGCCAACCGATTGCGTCCGGGTGCGGGTTATTTTACAGCCCAGTTCGACGTCTCGTATGGCGGCAAATGTTCGGAAGCTCAGCGACGAACTAACCGTCGAGGCGGAGTTGCTCGCTAAACGTTTCTTAGCAGTGCGCCGAGCGCGATGAAGCGACTCGAATGCTGGATAGTCAATGACTAATTTTCACCTCGGAGGCACGGAGCACACAGAGACGCGACTGCGATCGAAACGGAAATCAAGATGAAAAAACTTTGCCAAACATCCATGCCGGTTCGCGTTCTCTCCTATTAGCCTTTCGTTATTCCTCCGTGTTCTCCGTGCCTTGTATGTTCCAGGTGGTTACTTCCAAGGTGTACTATGGGAATAATAACCGCTGGGCAAT